>BFBZ01000020.1_pt94 | contig 157559 bp, 152 predicted proteins | sample 1888401 | NCBI WGS metagenome assembly BFBZ01 (sample SAMD00112614, study PRJDB3348) | symbiont metagenome | host: Chara braunii
CACCTCACCAATCCGGAGTGCAGGCAATATCTGCTGCGCCAGGCGTTCGAGGAGGCGGTGCACACCCACACCTTCCAATACATCGTCGAAAGCCTCGGCCTCGACGAGGGCGAGCTGTTCAACATGTATCGCGAGGTGCCCTCGATCACCGACAAGGCGGCGTGGGCGATCAAGCACACCCAGCATCTCGACGATCCCGACTTCAAGACCGGCACGCCGGCCGCCGACCAGGCGTTCCTGCGCGACCTCGTCGCGTTCTACGTGATCTTCGAGGGCATGTGGTTCTACACCGGCTTCGCGCAGATCCTCTCGCTCGGCCGCCGCAACAAGATGGTCGGGATCGCGGAGCAGTATCAGTACATCCTGCGCGACGAGAGCATTCACCTCAACTTCGGCATCGACGTCATCAACCAGATCAAGATCGAGAATCCGCATCTGTGGACGTCGGCGTTCCAGGATGATATCCGCGGCATGATCCGCGAGGCCGCCGAACTCGAGGCCGCCTATGGCCGCGATACGATGCCGCGCGGCTTCCTCGGGCTGAATGCGGTGCTGTGCGAGCAATACATGCACTTCATCGCCAACCGGCGCTGCGCCCAGATCGGGCTGACGCCGGTGTTCGCGGAGGCGGAGAACCCGTTCCCGTGGATGTCGGAAGCGATGGACCTGAAGAAGGAGAAGAACTTCTTCGAGACCCGCGTGATCGAATACCAGAACGGCGGCGCGCTGAGCTGGGATTGAGCGCATCGGCGCCCGTCATTCGGTAACTTGCCAGCGGGCCACGCAATGCGCGGCCCGCTTCATTTTCGTGAGTTAACGCCGGCGCGCCTTACTTCGTGGTGTAGCCTCCATTGACCAGGATGGTCTGGCCGGTCATCCACCAGCCCTCCGACACCAGCAGGCGAATCCACGGCACGATGTCCTTGATGTCGGTGAGGCCGGTCTTCGAGAAGCCGGACAGCGCCGCGGCCGATTTGTGATAGGCGACCGCATCGGCGCCCTCGGCCGGATAGAAGAACGGCGTGTCCATCGGGCCCGGTCCGATCGCGGTGACCGAGATGCCGCGCGCGCCGAACTCCTTCGATGCGGCGCGGGTGAAATGCTCGACCGGCGCCTTGGTGCCGGCATAGGCCGCGTAGTATGGCGTGTAGGCGCCGAGCAGCGATGTCACCAGCGTGCAGATCTTGCCGTTGTCGTTGACGTGGCGACCGGCCTCTTTGAGAAAGAAGAACGCCGTCTTGGCGTTGACCGCGCTCATCGCGTCATATTCGGCTTCGGAGATCTCGACCATCGGCTTCTTCAGCACCTTGCCGACGGTGTTGATCGCGATGTCGGGACGCCCGACTGCGGCAACCGCATCGGTGAACAGCTTCGCCATCGCGCCGGCGGCCGTGAGGTCAGCCTGCAAGGCAACCGCCTTGGCGCCCGCGGCCTGCACCGCCGCCACCGTCGCGTCGGCATCGGCCTCGGTCGCGGCGCTGTTGTAGTGGATCGCGATCGCCTTGGCGCCATGGGCGGCGAGATCGCGCGCGATCAGGCCGCCGAGATTCTTGGCGCCGCCGGCGATGATGACGGTCTTGTCCTTGATGCTGTGGTCGGTCATTGGCGTTTCGCCTCTCCGGATGGTGCGGCCACGCCCTGCGGCCGCTTTCTGGAGAGGACGATATCGTCTAGGATTGGCAGATAAAGCTACCAATTCTGACCTCACTTGTCAGAAATTGCGAACAATTGGAGCCGATTCTGGACCGTATCGATCTTTTCCGCATCTTCGCCCGCGTCGTCGAATGTTCGAGCTTCACGCGGGCGGCCGACACGCTTGGCGTGCCGCGCTCGTCGGTTTCGTCGGCGGTGGCGGAGCTGGAGCAACGCGTCGGCGCACGGCTGCTGCATCGCACGACGCGCAAGGTATCTCCGACCCATGACGGCGCGGCGTTCTACGAACGGTGCCTGCGCCTCGTCGCCGATGTCGAGGATGCCGAAACGCTGTTCCGTCAGGCCGCGGCCGAACCATCAGGCCGGCTCCGGGTCGACGTGCCGGGGAGGATCGGGCGCCTGATCATCGCGCCGGCGCTGCCGGCTTTCCTCGATCGCCATCCGCAGATCGAGATCGATCTCGGCGTCACCGACCGTGCCATCAACCTGATCGAGGATAGCGCCGACTGCGTCGTGCGCGTCGGCGCGCTCGGCGATTCCGCACTGATCGCGCGACCGCTCGGCAATCTGACGCTGATCAATGTCGCAAGCCCGGCCTACCTCGCCCGCCACGGCTCGCCGCGAATACCTGACGAGCTCGCCGCGCATTGGGCGGTCAACTACGCCTCACCATCAACCGGCCGCATCGAGCAATGGGAGTGGTGCGAGCAGGGCGCCTCGCGTACGACAGCGGTGCGCGGCCGCGTCACGGTCAACAGCGCCGAGGCTTATATCGCCTGCTGCCTCGCCGGTCTCGGCCTTATCCAGATTCCGGCCTACGACGTGAAGCGGCATCTCGATGCCGGCGAGCTCGTCGAGGTGATGCCGCATCACCGCGCAGCGCCGATGCCGATGACCCTGCTGTATCCGCATCGCCAGCATTTGTCGCGGCGGTTGCAGGTGTTCGCGGATTGGCTGACGGCGCTGTTGAAGGAGAAGCTGCGCGTCGCGGGCTGAGCGGATTTCCCGTCAGGCTTCTCCGCGATGGCCGCGCAGAAGCCACGGCACGTCATCGCCCGCGGTTGCCGGCGCGGGTCGCGGCCGCCGTTCTCGCACGAGCCGGCTCGACCTTGGGTTGGAAGAACAAGCGGGGCGCCACCGAGACCAGTCCGAAGGTCATTCCGAGGAATGCCAGGAACGTATCGAGATAATTGAACTCCATTTGAGTTGCCTCCATTCGGCTTGCACAGACTTGGCGAGGTGCTTGGGCCCGGTGCAATGCGTTCGATGGACCAGATATGGTCCGATACATTACTCGGTGCAATATAAACATTGATCTCGGAGCAATACTTTCAATGCTCCGGGTTTAGGCCGCGATCCGGCCCCGCTGGCGCGGATCCGCGTGCCGCTGTTCGATGGCGTTGACGGAGTTTTCGAAGGCTTTTTCCAGGACGCCGCTGCCGATCGTGCGCAGCACGAGGCCGAGGATCCGTCCTTTGGCGTTCTTGCCGTCGCGCACCACGACCACGTCGATGTCGGTGGTGCCATCGGGCCGACGCGTGAAGCTGTAGGTGTGGCCCGATCTGCCACCCCAGACGTTGGAGTCGGTCGTGGTCAAGACGACGTGATCGGGGTTCGACCAATCGTAGTGCAGCCGCTCCCAGATGCCGTTCGAGCCCTCCGTCACGTCCGCGTGCGACGGGCCGCGATCATGCACCTTGAGATGGGCATCGGCGCTGTTGCTGAACAGCCTGGAGCGGCCCGGCCCGAAATCGGTGAGACCGGCGACGTATTGCTCGGGCGTCAACCAGGTCGTCCGGTGAAGGTGGATCGTGGACATCGTTGGCTCCTGCACGGGTGATGGAACGGTGCTGACGCTGCGCGGCTCAGTCGTAGAGCGCGTGCGACTTGCGAACCGTCAGGCTGTCGCCGGTGCGGCTGATCTCCACTGCACCGGCCTGTGTCGGCGTCGAGAGCAGCGCACGCTGACCCGGCGCCAGTACCGACACGAAACGCACCGGCGTGCCGGCCGTGCCCTGCGCGAGCGTGGTCACGACGCGATATCCGTCCGGTTCGACCGTGTAGTAGGCGACGCCGGAGAGGTCGCCGAGATGGATGCTTTGGGCCTCGAACGGCTTCAGCCCATCCGCGTGCGCGGTTCCCCATGAGGCCAGGGTGAAGGCGGCGGCGAGAATTGTACTGCGGATCGACATGGGATCCTCCTTTGGCTCGGGTCTCAGAACTTGGGTGGCGGGCAATGCCGCCGGCTCCCTTGCCGAAGCAGATGGTCAGGCTATGATCATCGATCAAACAGATGAGATTGATAGTGGTCATCGATACCGTCAATTTAGGTCGCGTCGACCTGAACCTGCTCGTTCACCTCGACGCGCTGTTGACCGAGCGGAGCGTGACACGGGCGGCGGCGCGCGTTGGGATCGGCCAATCCGCGATGAGCCACAACCTCGCTCGCCTACGCGAACTGCTCGATGACGAGCTGCTGACGCGGGCGGCCGACGGCATGCGCCTGACCCCGCGCGCGGTGACCTTGCTCGAGCCGGTGCGGATGGCGCTCGCGCAGGTCGAGGCGGTGCTCCGGCGCGAGCAGACCTTCGATCCGGCCACGGCGGTGCGAACCTTCAGGCTCGGCCTGTCGGACAGCATGGAAATCCTGATCATGCCGCGCCTGCTGGCCCGCATGCGCGAGATCGCGCCCGGCATTCACCTGCGGCTTTACAATGTCGATACGTCCCGCTTGCTCGATGACCTCGACGCCGACGAATTCGATCTCGCGCTGTCCTATGGGCCGATCCAGCAGGGGCAATTGCACCACAAGCAGCGCGTGCTGTTCACCGAGAGCTTCCTTTGCATGTTCAATGCCGAGAAGACCGGCGTCACGCCGCCGATCTCGCTCCAGGATTACATCCGGCTTCCGCACGTGCTGACCAGCCTGCGGCCGGGGCGCAGCGTGCGGGGCTTCGTCGACGATGCCCTCGACGAACTCGGCCTGCATCGCACCGTCGTGCTGACCACGCCGCGTTTCCTCACCGTGCCGTATCTGGTGGCGCAAGCGCCTGTCATCGTCACCATGGGCGCGCGGCTGGCGCGTCGTTTCGCCGCCGATCTCGGGCTCAGCCTCAGTCCGCCACCGGTGAAGGTCAAGGACGTCACCGTGTCACTGCTGTGGCATGCGTCCTACGATCACGATCCGGCTCACGTCTGGTTGCGCGACCAGCTGGTCAAGCTGGTCGCCGAACTGTGAGCCGCGCACTTTCGCCTCGGCGAAGCGTGCTCGCGGGCTTCTGCGCGATGCCGGCATGGACGCCGCGGCGCGGGCTCGCTTGATATCAAGACCGAATGGTCTATATTTACGCGATGAGCCGTCAAACCCCTGTGCAGCTGCCCCGTGGCCGCCCGAGAAGTTTCGACACGGAGGCCGCCGTCGAGCGCGCGATGAATGTGTTCTGGACGCGCGGCTACCACGCCACCGCGCTGCCGGACCTGCTTCGCGCGACGAAGCTGTCGCGCGGCAGCCTCTACGCAGCGTTCGGTGACAAGCATTCGTTGTTCTTGCTCGCGCTCGATCGCTACATCGCCGATGCCCACACACGGATGGATCTCGAACTCGATCCGCGCCGGGATCCGGTCGAGGGCCTGCGGGCCTACCTTGCCGGCTACGTTGACCGCAACAGCGGTGCCAACGGTCGACGCGGATGCCTGCTGGTCGCCACAGCCATGGAACTGGCTGGCCGCGATGCCGACGTCGATCGTCGCATCGGGCGCTTTTTCAAAGACATGGAGGCGCGGGTGGCTGGTGCACTCTCCCGGGCGAAAGCCGCGGGCAAGTTGGCCGATGGCGTCGAGCCTTCGAGTGCGGCCCGAATTCTCGTCTGTTTCGTCGAGGGCCTGCGGGTGGTTGGCAAAACGGCACCGACGCGGATCATTTCGCAAGCCACCGTCGACGCCTTTCTCGAGCGATTCATCAGGTAAAGCAACCCATCGACGCCTGTCTTGTCGGCGCGCCGATATATGGACCGATCGGTCTTGAAAGAAGAAAGCCATGTCTGCCATCCAGATCATCTGCGCCGTGCTCGTTCCCTTGCTCTGGGGCTATCAGTTCGTGGCCATCAAGGTGGGCGTCATGGAGTTTCCACCGCTGTTCTTCCTCGCGCTGCGCTTCCTGGCCATCGCGCTATTGCTTGTTCCGTTCGTCAAGAGGCCGACACGCCAACAGCTCGGCCCTGTCGCCGCCATTTCGGTTTTCCTTGGCGGACTGAACTTCGGGCTGTTCTACGTTGGCCTTGGACTCGGCTCGGGGAGCATTTCGGCCGTCGCCTATCAACTCGCTCCGCCCTTCACCGTCCTGTTGGCCTGGCCACTGCTCGCGGAGCGGCCGTCGCTCACCACGTCCGCCGGCGTGGTGCTCGCCTTCGGCGGGGTGGTCGTGCTGGCAGCGGGGCCCGGCCTATCGGCCAACGCGCTTCCGCTGCTGCTCGTGATCGGGGCAGCCTTCGCGTTCGCGGTGTCCAACGTCTTGACGAAACGCTACGGCCCTTTTGATCCCTTGATGTTGATGGGGTGGTTCTCGCTGCTTACGGTGCCGCAGGTGATGTTGATGTCGTTGCTCCTCGAACATGGACAAGTCGCGAGCCTGGTCACGGCGGATCAACGAGGTTGGCTCGCGCTTGCCTACACGATCTTCATCGGAGGGATTGTCGGATTTGGGCTTTGGTTCTGGCTGATCGGTCGATGCTCGATGGGCCGCGTTGCACCGTTCGGCCTGCTGATTCCGGTGTTCGCCCTGATTTCGAGCGTGCTGTTCCTTGGCGACCGCATGACCCCGAAGTTGATCGTCGGCGGACTGCTCGCAATTTCCGGCGTCGCCATGACGCAGGCGAGACCGGGGACGCGGTCAGCGTGAATCCGGAAGTCGCGTCTTGGCGACCTCCGGATTTGGATTCTTCGGCGATCAGCCGTCAGAACTTCTGCGTGATGCCGGCATAGACGCCGCGGCGCGGGCCGTATTGCGGCGCGAACACGCCGATGCCGGAGCCGTCGCGGATCTGGTAGACGGTGTCGAACAGGTTGACGACGTCGAGGCGCAGCGTGGTCGGCTTGTTCGGCGCGACCAGATAGAAGTCGTGCGAGACGCCGAGATTGACCTGCGTGTAGGGCGGCACGGTGCCGATATTGGCGAAGCCGTCGCGCAGGCCCGAGCCGTAGATCAGCGACGCGCTAAACTTGGTGTCGTGCCATTGATACCAGCCGCCGACCGATGCGGTCAGGGTCTGGGCATGGTCGGTGTTGACGTAGTTGTTGGCGATATAGGCCAGTTCGTCCGGATCGAACAGATACTGGTTCGACACCACGTTGGTCGCGATCTGCTTGGCGATGGCGACGTTGGCGTAGAGGTGCAGGTTTTCGTGGTTGTAGTTCGCGGTCAGTTCGACGCCCTGGTTGATGCCCCGCGCGTAGTTGAACGCGGTCAGGACATAGGCCTGGCCGAACTGACCGTCGTCGAGCAGGTCGGTCGCGATCTTGTAATAGGCATCCATGCCGACCTCGAGGCCGGGGATCGCATAGACTTTTTGGGTGACGCCGGCATCGAATACGTGGGACCGCTCAGGCAGCACGGGATCGTTGGCGGTGACGCCGGGCTGTGCAGTCGTGTTCTGCACCAGTGAAAGATTGGTCGGCGCCGCCAGCACCTGCTCGGGCGGCGTGAAGTTGCGTGCATAGCCGGCATGGAAGATCGTGCCGTCGTAAGGCTTCCAGGTCAGGCTGACCCGGGGGCTGAGCTGGTTGGCATCGACGTATTGCCACATCTGGTCGAAGCGCAGCCCGGCGCTGAGCGTCAGCTGGTTGGTGATCTTCCATTCGTCGGCGATATAGGTGGAGAACAGATAGCCGGTCTTGGCGCTGGAATCGAACACCGAGAACGGCGCGTCGACCGGATTGCCGGTGGCGTCGAGCGGCAGCACGGTCGAGCCGTTGTTGACCAGCGAGCGCTCGGCGCTGAAGGCCACGCCGAACTTCAGGGTGTGCGCGAAGCCCAGCTTGTAGGCGGTATCCTCCTGGATTCCGTTGATGAAACTCTGGCGGTACACGTCGGACGCGACCCCGTTGAAGACCAGATCGCCGATCGGATCGGGCGTAAAGTGCAGCTGGCTGTAGCGGTTGAAATAGGCGATCTGGTAGTCGAGCCCGTCGGCCGATTTTTGATAGGCCACGACGTTGAACTGGTTGAACTCCTTCTGCCGCTCGTTAAGCAGCGCGGAATCGAAATTCGAGATGCCATAGGCAGTGAACGCCGGTGGCTGGCCCGGATTGTTGGGGATCTGGTAGGCGCCGTTGGAGACGCCGCCGATATAGGTCAGCCGGCTGGTCGGATCGATCGCGGTCGAGACGTAGGCAAAGCCCTTCTCCTGATCCGTCCTGTCATGGATCGCATTGTAGGCAGGCGTCGGGTTTTCGATGCCGACATCGCTGCCGAAATAGCGCCCCGAGACGTAATACTGGGTTTGCCCGATCGTGCCGCCATAGTCGACGCTGGTCGTGAAGTTGCCGTGGCTGCCGCCATAGACACTGACGCTGCCGGAGTTGTTGAAGGCGTCGGTCTTGGTCTGGATGTCGAGCACACCAGCGGTGCGCAGGCCGTATTGCGCGGGCAGGGCGCCGGTGATCAGCGCCATGCTGCCGACGATACCGGTGTCGATGATCTGGCCGAAGGCGCCGACGCCGTCCGGCAGCATGATTCCATTGATGCGGTATTGCAGATTGGCGTGCTCGTTGCGCACGTGCAGCTCGCCGCTTGCGGCCGAGTCCTGCGAGACCCCCGGAGCTTGCAGCAGCGCCTTGTCGAGGGTGGTGTTGGTTCCCTGCGGCAGCGACTGAAGGAATTGCTGACTCATTTGGTAGGTGTTGGCGCCGGTCGGCGCCAGCAGGGCGGCACGTGCTTGGTCGAGCCGCTCATTCTGGCCGGCAATGCCGCGCGCCTGAGCTTGTTCGGGGGATTCCGGCGTGGCCGATACCGCTCCGGCTCGTCGCGCGCGATGTCCGTTCCCTGTTGCGACGCGCGTCCTCGGCTTTCTCGGTCCTGCTGGCGCGTGGTGGCTCTGCGGCGCCGTCACCGTGATATCCGGAAGTTCCGTGGTCGGCGCCGTCGTCTGCGCGAATGCGCCTGCATTCATGCCGCAGAACAAGAGCGATGCCGCGCTCACGCTGGCGTGTCGTTTGATGCGTCCTGACATATTGGTTTCCGATCTCATCAAGCCGCGATCCGGATCCATCTGAAGAGGACGCGGCCGAGCCCGCCGTCGATGCGCGACGGCCAGATTCCCATTGCTCAAACGACAGCCGGATTACGGCCGCGTTCGATGTTCAGTCGTGCTGGGAGGTCAGGAGATCGGAGGTGCGCGCGGCTGAAAGTGAAGCCGGCCGGCTTCGACCGGGGCCGCATAGCTGGTGATGTGCCAACGGAGCAGATTGACGGCATCCGGCAACTGCAATGGAGGCAGCGCCGGCGCCGGCGGCATGGCCGTGTTGACCATCGCGACGACGGCGCAGATGGCGCACAGGTCAGTGGCCTGATCGGAGTCCGGATTTGATCGCGGCTCGTCGCGCGACGCATTCTCGACATGCGCAACGAGCGAAACGGCGGCGGTTCTGATCGAAGCTTGCGACGCGCTCGCCGCGGCAATGGCATGAAAATGCCCGAACGACAGCACGGACTGAATCGCCAGCGCCAACAGCGCCAGCCGAGCCCCGTGCCTGATGTTCGAGCGAAACCAGTTCATGTCGACGCCATTCCGCGCCGGACCGGATCAGCATTGGCGCGAAGCCGGCAGCCCCCATGCGGCGCAATGCCGCACAGTTTCGAAAACCCTCCGGCCTGTCAATCGGCATTGCTGGAGCAATGCGATGAATTTCCGAGCACCGGGCGATTTTGCAACATCGCCGGCCCATGCCGACGCTGTCCCGCGCCGGCCTCTCGGCTAAGCAAAAGTTCATGCAACTGGCATCGCGGCGCACCGTTGAATCAGCATCGAGGCTGTAGTTGAAAGGAGCAAGACGATGCGCTCGAACACATTACTTGCAGGAGCGGCAATGGCCGCACTTGCCGTTGTCAGCACTGCGGCCTGGGCTGCCGAAAACACCGCACCGTCCACGCCGCCGAACCTGCGCAGCAATCTCACCCAGATGCTGCGCAAGTCGGGCTATACCGACATCCGCGTGGCGCCGTCATCCTTCGTCGTCCGAGCCAAGGACGACAATGGCAATCCCGTCGTGATGTCGATCAGTCCCGACCAGTTCACGGAGGTGACCGCGTTCGGTGGTCCGCCCCAGCATGCCACGAACCAGGGCGCGGCGGATGCCGGCGCCGCGAACAACGATGCCAATTTCGTCAGCGTGCCCACCAGCGATGACTTCAGCTCGAAGGTCGTCGGGCTCGCGATCTACAACAACGACGACAAGGACATCGGAACGATCAAGGACATCGCGCTGAGCCCGAACGGTCGCGAGGCCGCCTACATCGTTTCGGTCGGCGGCTTCCTCGGAATGGGTGGCCATGACGTGGCAGTCGACCCGTCCGCGGTGAAGGTTACCTACAACACCAACGACAAGACCTGGCGCGCCAGCATGAATGCGTCGGCCGACCAGCTCAGGAAGGGGCCGGCGTTCCGGTATTCGGCGGCCTGGAGCAGCGGCAGGATCTGACGCGCGTCGCGCCGGGCCAACTATCGCGTCCCGGCGGGCAAGCGTTGAAAGTGAATGGAGGCCCGGCTCGCACCGGGCCCCCATCCGTTACTCCACGATCTCCGTCACGACCCCCGCGCCGACGGTGCGGTTGCCTTCACGGATTGCGAAGCGTGAGCGCGCCTCGAGCGCGATCGGCTTGTTGAGCTCGATCGTGAACTCGGCGCTGTCGCCCGGCATCACCATCTCCGCGCCGTTGCCGAGCTGGACGGTGCCGGTGACGTCGGCAGTGCGGAAGTAGAACTGCGGACGATAGTTGGCGAAGAAGGGCGTATGGCGCCCGCCTTCGTCCTTCGTCAGCACGTACACTTCCGCGCGGAAGGTCCGGTGCGGCGACGCGCCGCCCGGGTGCGACAGCACCTGACCGCGCTGCACCGTCGCCTTGTCGATCCCGCGCAGCAGGCAGCCGACATTGTCGCCGGCCTGCCCCTGATCGAGGATCTTCCGGTAGCTCTCGATGCTGGTCACGACCGACTTGCGGGTTTCGCCGAGACCGACGATCTCGACCTCGTCGCCAATCCTGACGACGCCGCGCTCGACCAGCCCGGTCACGACCGTGCCGCGCCCCGCGATCGACTGCACGCCCTCGATTGGCATCAGGAACGGACGATCATTCGGCCGCTCGGGCAGCTCGATATAGCTGTCGAGCGCCTCGAACAGTTTCAGGATCGCCTGATCCGCCAACGGACCGTGCTCGCCGCGCAGCGCCTGCATCGCGGCACCGCGCACCACCGGCGCGTTGTCGCCGTCGTACTGGTACTTTGACAGCAGATCGCGCACCTCGATCTCGACGAGATCGACCAGTTCCGGATCGTCGGCGACGTCGCACTTGTTCAGGAACACGACGATGCGCGGCACGCCGATCTGGCGCGCCAGCAGGATGTGCTCGCGGGTCTGCGGCATCGGCCCGTCGACCGCGGAGACGACCAGGATCGCGCCGTCCATCTGCGCCGCGCCGGTGATCATGTTCTTCACATAATCGGCGTGGCCCGGGCAGTCGACGTGCGAATAGTGGCGCGCCGCCGTCGAGAACTCGACGTGGCTCGTCGCGATGGTCAGGATCTTCGAATCGTCACGCGTACCTTGCGCGGCCGATGCCTTGGCTACGTCCTGATAGGAGACGAACGCGCCCCAGCCGTGATCGGCTGAAACCTTCGTCAGCGCTGCCGTCAGCGTCGTCTTGCCATGATCCACGTGGCCGATCGTGCCAACATTGCAGTTGGGCTTGAGGCGGATGAACTTCTCTTTGGCCATGTGACACCTGTGGTGTTCGAGCTCCCGTGCTGGGTTTGCACGACTCGAGGCACCGCGAGAGCCCGTTCGGCGCCAGGAGCCGCTTCCGCTCCGGGCCGCCGTCCAATGTCAGGTGTGACGTGAGGTCAGGTCCAAAGCAGAATGGCGGCGGACGAAGGCGCTAGCCCTCCCGTCATCAGCACTGATGCTCGCTGTGACTGCCGCATGTTGGAAACCTGGGTCGCTCGCTTTCAAAAAGGAGGCGTGTACATAAGGAGCGGTCACGCGATTGGCAAGAGGCGGGCGCGTTGCCGCGGAGCGGCGCGCTGGCGTTCCCGGCCACCGCGGCGTATAATTCGCGCGCGTACGTGGTGGTTGGTCGGAATGTCCCTCGCAAGCAAAGCTGGTCTCGCATCCCTGTTCGTGGTGCTGTGCCTGAGCGGCCAGCAGGCCAATGCCCAGGCAGGTCCGGTGCGCTACTGGACGCCGGGCTCGCTGTTCGGCTTCGGCGGCAGCCTGGCCGATGGCCAGAAGGCCGACACCTACGGCAACTTTCCGGGCTTTGATGCCACCAGCGCGCAAGGCGGCGCCGCATATCTGAATGGCCGGCCCGACGGCTGGTTCGTCGGCAGCGAAGGCGGCCGCGCTGGCTGGAGCGCGCTCGGCCAATCGGCCGCGTTCGGCTCGCTGGAATATCAGGGCACGCAGGTCGGCTACAATTTCAGAGGCGTCGGCGATACGCCGGTGACCTTCTTCGCCGGTTTCGACAGCCTGAAGTACAATCCGCCCGGCGCCGGCGGGCCGCTGGCGCCATTCAGCGGCAATCCCGGCGTCAACGCCGGCTATTCGGCGCGCGCGGGCGTCGAGTTCCGGCCGACCTCGAATCTCAGCCTTTCATTGGGAGCGAGCTTCACCCAGCAAGGGGCGGAGCGCATGGACAGCGACATTCATTCGCAGCTGCTGCCCGGCCAGTCTCCGGTCCTGTTCGGCGGCCGCTAGGCGACACGAACATAGCGCGTCAGCGCAAGACCCCAGCGCTGCGGTCCTGATCCAACCAGAGCTTGAGCTCAAACCGAGAAGGCCCGAGGCCACGGGCACAGCCAGGATCGCAACATGGACATGCAGGGCAAGATCGCACTCGTCACCGCCGCCGCATCGGGCGCCGGCCGCGCCGGCGCGCTGATCCTCGCGCGCGAGGGCGCGGCGGTCGCGGTCGTCGACCAGAACGAGGCCGGTGCGAAGGCGGTCGTCGACGAGATCAGGAAGGGCGGCGGACGCGCGCTGGCACTGGCCGGCGATCTTCGCGACGACAAGTTTTCGCGCGATATCGTCGCGGCGACCGTGAAGGAATTCGGCGCGCTCGACTGCGTCTGGAACCATCTCGGCATTCCCGGGCCGTCGGTCATCGACGATCTGGAAGGCTGGGATCTCAGCGTCGATCTCAATCTGCGTTCGCAGCTGATCACCACCAACGCCGCGCTCGGGCAGATGACGGCGCGGCGCAAGGGCAGCATCCTGTTCACCGCGTCGACCTCGGGCCTGGTCGGCTCGCCGTGGAGCCCGACCTATTCGGCGGCCAAGGCCGGCGTGATCGGCCTCGCGCGGGCGCTCGCCAAGCGCCACGCCAAGGATGGCGTGCGCGTCAATGCGATCTGTCCCGGCGCGATCGATACGCCGATGCTGCGGGTGTTCGTCAACCGCCCCGACCAGCCGGGTCACAACGAGGCTAATCCGGAGGAACTGATCAAGGCCGCCGTCACCCGCAATCCGATGGGCCGCGCGGCGCGTCCGGAGGAGATCGCGGAGGTCGCCGTGTTCCTGCTGTCGGACAAGGCATCGTTCGTCACCGGCATCGCGATGCCGGTCGACGGCGGCACCGTCGCGTAGCTAGATCACAAATACGATCACGCGGACTAGCACGCGTGATCGCGTCGCCCCGTTTGCGTACAAGCACTCCGGAAAGCCGCTTCGCAGCTTTCCGGATCAAGCCCTAGAACCTCGCCCTGATGCCGGCATAGGCAGCGAGCGGCATGCCCGGCACGAAGGTGCGGGGATCGGACAGCTGCGCCATCAGGTTGGTCACCCCGCGCGTCGTGCTGGCGAAGCCGCCGGTCTCGTAGAACGCGCCGCTCAGATAATAGTGCTGGTTGAACACGTTGTTGATCAGGCCGAAGACCTCGATGTTCGGCGTGATCTGGTACGAGGTGTGCAGGTTGACGACGGAATAGGCAGGGATCTTTGGGCTCTGGTTGGTGTCGTCGTGGATGATCCACTGGCTGCCCACGACGTTAACGTCGGCGCCGACCTTCCACGCATCGGTGACGTTGTATTCGACGCCGGCCTTGAAGCGGTGCGCGGGAATGCCCGGGATCTGGTCGCCCGGCCTGACATTGACATACGAGACGTCGGAGTTGTTCGGATCGGTCACGGCGTTGGGATTGTTCGGCGAGAACAACGTGATGTCGCTTTGATAGGTTGCCCTGACATAGGTGTAGCTGGCGTACGCATTCCAGCGGTTGTAGCGATAGTCGAGCTTGGCCTCGATGCCCTGCCGCAAGGTCTGCCCTGCATTCTGGAAGAAGCCGAAATTGTTGACACCGAGCGGGCTCGCCACCTGGATGATGTCGTCGTCCGATTGGGTGCGGAACGCACCAAGGCCCCAGCTCAGCCTGCCGGTCCTTGCATCCTGGCCCCAACTGCCGCGCAGGCCGGCCTCGACGGTGTGCGCCACCACCTGCTTGAGCGGCGGATCGGCCACCAGGAAGCTGTCGATCATGCAGGGATGGTTGGGGTCGGAGCAGCCGAGCTCGAGCGGCGTCGGCGCGCGGTTGGCTTCCGAATAGCCGGCATAGGCGGTGAGGTTCGGCGTGATCTTGTAGGTGCCGCCGATCACCGGGTTCAGCCGCTGGAAGCGGTTGTTGCTGTTGAGCAGGTCGTTSGTCCCGGTCTGGTCGCGCAGTTCGATCTGGGCGAAGTTGAAKCGSCCACCRGCGGTGACCGAGAACCTGCTCGTCACATCGAAGGTGTTGGTGAGRTAGAGGCCGGTATAGGTGTTGGTYGCGTGCAGGTCGACCGGGCTGAGGCCGGCGTCGGGCTGGTTGATGAAGATGCCGGTGCCGGTGACGAACAGGTTCTGATCGACCGTGCCGAGCTCGCTCGATGCGTTGAACTTGGTGTAGCCRTGGTCGACGCTGACGCCCATCACGACGTGRTTGTCGTGRCCGAACAGCTGATCGGTGTTGGTGARYTGCGCSGTKCCGCCGAAGCTCTTGGTGTCGACSCGGTTGCGGTCGATCTCGCCSAGGAAGACGGTGCCGAGCGTGTTCGGRACCGGYGGMCCGCCGACCGGTCCGTAGATCGGGTCRTTGTCGTKRTTGCCGTCGATGCACAGGTTGCGTCCCCTGTTGCAGCCTTCGACGTCGGTGCCGTTGCCGTCGACGTGGGATTGCCAGAAGCCGCGGAAATAGGCGTTGCCCTGGAACGACCAGGTGTCCGAGAAATTRTGGTTCARYGTCGCRTTGACGAAGGCGAGCTGAAGCAGCGTCGATTGCGGCCAGGTGTAGACGCTCGACCAGCGCTGGTTGAGCATCTCGACCGGCGTGGCGGCGACGTTGCCGAGCAGATTGCTGGCGCCGGTGAARTTGAYGTGGAATTCGGTCTGGTCGTTGCGCGCGCCGACATCGACATACATGCGRTTGAYGTGCGACGAGTTCGCGTAGTCGCGCCAKCCCCGRTCGTAGGCSGAYTCGAAWGCSGCRTAGGCGGAGACGTTGTCCTTCTGGCCGCCGGCCTGCACGCTGCCCTGCACACGGCCGTATGAACCGCCGAACACTTCACCCTCGACGCCCTGATAGGTGAAGCCGTTCTTCATCTGGATGCTGAGCGCGCCGCCGATCGCGTTGAGGCCGAACACCGGATTGTTGGGAAACAAGGCCACGCTGTCGATGGCCTTCTCCGGGATGAAATCCCAGTTGACCACGTCGCCCCAGGATTCGTTGATGCGGACGCCGTTCTGATAGACCGCGATGCCCTGCGGCGTGCCCTGCACCGGCGAAGCGGTGAAGCCGCGATAGTCGAGATTGCGCTGGAACGGATTGCCGGTCTGATCGGTGAGCGTGACGCCAGGCAGCTTGCGATTCACCGAGTCCAGAAAATTGGTCGAATAGTTGCGGCTGAAATCGGTCGAGGTCAGCACCTCGGTGTTGGACGGAACCTTGTCGCGATCGATCAGGCTCGAATCGCGCTCGGAGGGGCTTGGCACACCGATGCCACCTTCCGGCGCCGCCGCGGTTCGAGCCGGTGCGGCCCGCGTTCTGGTGGTCCGCGATGTCTGTACCACCGGGCGCGTGGCCGGCCTGGTGCTGCGGGTGCCGGCGAGCGGCGAGGGCGCAATCACGGTGACTGGCGGCAATTCGGTCGGGGCAGGTGTCTGCGCGTACACCGCCGTCAACGGTGCAACGACGCCGATCGCCGTAAGCACGGCTGCTGCGCCGCGCGTGTGTGCTGAAGACAACGAAAATCGCGTTGCGACTTGCAACGTACCAGCCATAGCGCCCACCCTTTTTTCGCGGCTCGCCATTTTCCCCGACGAACCATTCGCGTTCGAGACTGCTGGAGGCATGCCAGTTTGGCAAACAAGTTTTGTCCCGGACGTGCGGGATTGTTTTCCAGCGGAGGTCGGGAAAAATTCCCGGTTGTTGCGCAGGGCTGTCGTGCCGGCGATCTGGCTGCTGGCCCGCGACGATTCGTCTCATGCAATCAGCGCGTTGTCGCGGGGGCAATGGAGTGGACATGGCCACGAAATCGTGTCTAAGCCGGGTCTTTCAGCATTGATTTGTATCGGCGCCGCAATGCGCATTAAGTGTCGCTTGTTCCCGCCCGGATGGCGCCTGTAGACATGGCTCCAATATCCATCAATCGCTGCTCCGAGGACCGATGCGAGTCCTGATTGTCGACGATCATCCGATCGTCATCGCGGCCTGCCAGGCCTTGCTGGCCGATGAAGCCGAAATGACCGTGACGGCTGCCGCGGATGCGGCGGGAGGTCTCGCGTCGTTTGCCGCCGAGGCGCCGGAGGTCTGCGTCATCGACATCAATCTGCCGACGGTCTCCGGCCTCGAACTCGCACAGCAGATCCTCGGAAAGGATGCCGGAGCGCGCATCGTCATCTTCAGCATCAATGACGATCCCGTCTTCGTCGCGCGCGCCGTCGATGTCGGCGTCAAGGGCTACGTGTCCAAGTCGGGAGATCCCAACGATCTGGTGGTTGCGATCCGTGAAGTTGGCAAGGGTGGCACGTTTCTGCCGTCCCGCAGCCGCGGGGACGCGCCGGTGGCTGATCCGTCGGTCGCGGCGAACCGGCTTGCGCAGATCAGCGCCCGCGAAGCCAGGATCCTTCACCTGCTCGTAGCTGGCCAGACCTTGGCCGAGATCGCAAAGCTGATCGGCGTTTCCTACGGAACGGTCGCGAACGACACCGCGATCATGCGGCACAAGCTCGGAGTTCGGTCGACGAGGGAATTGGTGCAACTGGCTGCCGGCATGTCCACGAACCTGCCGAGCTGAAGCGGCGCCTTCTCACGACCGCCCTCGAACCGCGTCAACGCATCGCTGCTGACGTCAGCGACAAAAATAACCCCGCTCTCACGGAGGAGGCGGGGTTACAAGTTCATTGGGATAAATCCTGCGCTATGCGCGGGAAGTAGCAAGACGGATCGTATCGTTGCCGCCGTTCTGATCAACGAGATTGTCTCTCGCATTTTTCGGGAAGAATTCCCGGCCCGTCTTGGAAAGATAACCTGACGTTCGTCATCTCGCGCATACGCAAATCATGCGCGTTGCGCGTCATCGTCATGCATCGATCTTGATGTCGCATAAACGCGCGTCTACGCTCCCAGCAGATCCGTTAGAGATCGCTGGAGGAAGCACATGAAGCGCTTGCTGTCGTTCGAGTTGACGCACTGCATTGCAGACGGGAGGAGAACTTCTCCGCGGCTGCTGGCTGCGAAGGTCGTCTTCGCCGGAATAATTGGACTTTCGGCCTTCTGCGGTGCCGCCTCGGCACAGAACGCCACGCCTGACCGCATCAAGGAAGTCACGTCGAAGGTCGACAGCGATTTCATCAAGGCGAACACCGCCACTTCCAAGGACTGGCCGACGATCGGTCTCGATTATGCGGAGACGCGATTCAGCAAGCTCAACCAGATCAACGCCGACAACGTCAAGGATCTCGGACTGGTCTGGAGCTACAATCTCGAATCATCGCGTGGCGTCGAGGCGACGCCGGTCGTGGTCGATGGCATCATGTATCAGTCGGCGTCATGGAGCGTGGTCCACGCCATCGACGCGCGTACCGGCAAGAAGCTGTGGTCGTTCGATCCGGGCGTCGATCGCTCGAAGGGCTACAAGGGGTGCTGCGACGTCGTCAATCGCGGCGTCGCCGTCTACAAGGGCAAGGTGTTCGTCGCCGCCTATGACGGCCGCCTGATCGCGCTCGATGCGGCCACCGGCCAGAAGGTCTGGGAAAAGGACACGCTGATCGATCACGAGCACTCCTACACCATCACCGGCGCGCCGCGCGCCTTCAACGGCAAGGTGGTGATCGGGCAGGGCGGCGCCGAGTACGGCGCACGCGGCTACATCACGGCCTATGACACCGAGACCGGCAACCAGCTCTGGCGCTGGTTCACGGTGCCGGGCGATCCGTCGAAGCCGTTCGAGGATGCCTCGATGGAAGCCGCGGCCAAGACCTGGGATCCGTCCGGCAAATACTGGCTCAACGGCGGCGGCGGCACGCCCTGGGATACGATCACCTACGATCCCGAACTGAACATGGTCTATGTCGGCACCGGCAACGGCGCGCCGTGGAATCGCAAATTCCGCAGCCCGTCGGGAGGCGACAATCTCTACCTCGCCTCGCTGGTCGCGCTGAACGCCGACACCGGCAAATACATCTGGCACTACCAGGAGACGCCCGGCGATAATTGGGACTACACCTCGACCCAACCGATGATCCTCGCCGACATCGCGATCGACGGCGCGCCGCGCAAGGTGATCCTGCACGCGCCGAAGAACGGCTTCTTCTTCGTGATCGACCGGACCAACGGCAAGTTCATCTCGGCGAAGAACTTCGTCGATGTGAACTGGGCGACTGGCTACGACGCCAATGGACGCCCGATCGAGGTGCCGGCGGCGCGCGGCGACGAGCCTTTTGATGCAGTGCCCGGTCCGTACGGCGCTCACAACTGGCACCCGATGTCGTTCAATCCGCAGACCGGCCTCGTTTACCTGCCGGCGCAGAACGTTCCGGTCAATCTGACGTCGGAAAAATCGCTGACGCAGAATGCGGCGACCCCCGGCAAGTTCGGCGGCACCACCGGCTGGAACGTCGGTTTCGTCCTCAACGGCACGCCGCCGAAGGCGCCAGCCTTCGGCAAGCTGATCGCGTGGGACCCGGTGAAGCAGAAGGAAGCATGGAAGGTCGACTATGTGTCGCCATGGAATGGCGGCACGCTGACCACCGCGGGCAATCTGGTGTTCCAGGGTACCGCCGACGGACGTTTCGTGGCGTATGATGCGAGGAACGGAAAGACGCTGTGGGAAACGCCGACCGGCACCGGTGTGGTGGCGGCAGCATCGACCTACACGATCGATGGCCAGCAATATGTCTCGATCGCGGTCGGCTGGGGCGGCGTGTTCGGCATCGCCACGCGCGCGACCGAATACCAGAATCCCGGCACGGTCTACACCTTCGCGCTCAACGGCAAGGCCAAGATGCCGGAGTTCGTGAAGTACCAGACCGAGGGCTTGCTGCAAGGCGTGAAGTACGACCCGAAGGACGTCCCTGAGGGTACCGCGATCTATGTTGCGGCCTGCGCCACCTGCCACGGGGTTCCCGGCGTCGATCGCGGCGGCAATGTCAGGAATCTCGGTTACGTCCCTGCCGAGGAGATCGCCAACCTGAAGGACATCGTGTTCAACGGACCGTTCCGTGATCGGGGAATGCCTGACTTCACCGGCAAGCTGACCGAGGCCGACGTGGTGAAGATCCAGGCCTTCATCCAGGGAACCGCGGACGCGATCCGGCCGAAGAGCAAATAGCATGACCTGCAAATAGCATGACCTGAACGGGTCATGCCGCAGGGATCGCGCACGGTCTGCCTCGGGTAGGCCGTGCGCGGTCGGTTTTGGGATTGTTCCCTTCGAATTCGGGAATTTTTCCCGAATATATCGGGATAATTGCTTGAGGATGATGCGTCGACCAGCTAATTCGTCTGTTAGGTCCACAACGGACGTAATTGGATGGGAGACCGAGAATGACTTCGCGCCCATTGGCTGGCCTGGTGCTGGCCGCTGCCATGACCTTGTCGGGAGCGGCCTTCGCTGCGAGCCACGACAACAGCATCAAGATGTTCGACCCCGACAATGACGGCACGCTCGATCTGTCCGAGGTGAAGAACGCAGCGTCGGCGCTGTTCGACAAGCTCGATCCGGACAAGGATGGCACCCTCGACGCGCGCGAGCTGCGCGGCAGACTGAGCAAGAAGGAGCTGGCTGCCGCTGATCCCGATCATGACGGCACCCTGACGAAGGATGAATATCTTGCCGTCGTCGAGCAGCGTTTCAACGCGGCCAATCCCGACAATGACGGAACGCTGGATGCGAAGGAACTGAAGTCGCACGCCGGGCGCGCGCTGCTTCGCCTGATGAAGTAAAGATTTCGGCGCTTCGGTTGTTGCGCCGTGGGGCCTCAGCGCCGGTCGCGCTGAGGCTTTTGTTTTTGATCGCCCGTCCGTGATGCCACGCGGGACCGGCGTCAGGTCAATCCTTGAACTCGCAGCCGAGGCGGTGCAGGGCCTCATCGACCCAGCGGCGGTCGCTGGTGCCGGCGAGGATCTGCTGGATGGCTTTCTCCTCGGTCGCCTTCTTGGCCTCGGTCAGCTTGCAGATCGCCTCGGCCTCGTCATGGGGCACGCAGAGCACGCCGTCGTCGTCGGCGACGATGAGGTCGCCGGGCTCGACGATCATGCCGTCGATCGAGATGGCGCAATTGATCTCACCCGGGCCATCCTTGTAGGGCCCGCGATGAGCAACGCCGGCCGCGAACACCGGGAACGATCCGGCACGGATCGCGCCGGCATCGCGGATCGAGCCGTCGATCACGAAGCCCGCGACGCCCTTCTTCTCAGCCAGCGTCGACATGATCTCGCCGATGATGGCGTTGACCAGCACGCCGCCGGCATCGACCACGATCACGTCGCCGGCTTGGGCGAGGTCGATCGCCTTGTGCACCATCAGGTTATCGCCGGGCCGGGTTTTCACAGTCAGCGCCGGACCGCCGAGCCAGCCGCCCTTATGCATCGGCCGCAGCCGGTTGGTGCCCGCGATCCGCGACATCACGTCGCTGATATTGGCGACCGGCAGGGTACGGTAGCGCGCGACGAGGTCGGGCGAGACTTTCCGCTTCGCCTTGTGAATAGCAAATCCTGTGGCCATCGGTTTTCTCCGGTGTGTGGCGGTGCGCCCGCTCAATGTGCGCGGCGGTCGAGATGGGCGTTGAGGCGAGGATAGACGCGGCGGGTATTGCCTTCAAATATCTTGGCCTTGTCTTCGGCGCTGAGCGGCAACGCGTCGATATAGCGGCGGGTGTCGTCGAAGTGATGACCCGTCTCGGGATCGATGCCGCGAACCGCGCCGACCATCTCCGAGGCAAACAGGATGTTCTCGACCGGGATCACCCGGGTCAACAGCTCGATGCCGGGCAGATGATAGACGCAGGTGTCGAAGAACACGTTCTTCAACAGATGCTCCGAAAGCGGCGGCAGCTTCATGTCCTGCGCCAGGCCCCGGTAGCGGCCCCAATGATAGGGCACCGCACCGCCGCCATGCGGGATGATGAAGCGCAGCGTCGGGAAGCGCTTGAAGAGATCGGAGGTCAGGAACTGCATGAAGGCGGTGGTGTCGCCGTTGAGGTAATGCGCGCCGGTGCCGTGGAAGCAGGGGTTGCAGGACGAGGAGACATGGACCATCGCCGGCACGTCGAGCTCGACCATCTTTTCATACAGCGGATACCACCATTCATCGGTCAACGGCGGATCGCACCAGTAGCCGCCGGCGGGATCGGGATTGAGGTTGCAGCCGACGAAGCCGAGCTGGGTCACGCAACGCTCCAGCTCCTCGATGCAGTTCTTGGGCGCCACTCCGGGACTCTGCGGCAGCTGGCAGACGGGGACGAAGTTTTGCGGAAACAGCGTGCAGACGCGATGCACCAGGTCGTTGCAGATCGTGGTCCATTCGCGGCTGGTGGCTTCCTTGCCGACATGATGCGCCATGCCGGCGGCGCGTGGCGAGAAGATGGTGACGTCGGTGCCGCGCTCCTTTTGCAGGCGGAGCTGCGCGCCCTCGACGCTGCTGCGGATCTCATCATCAGTGATGCCGAGATTGGTGGTGAGCGGCCGGCGCGATTTGTCGGCGAGGCCGGCGAGCTGCTTGTCGCGGAAGATCTGCAGCTTGGCCGGCTCGGTGGTGTAGTGGCCGTGACAGTCGATGATCATGGTGGCTTCCTTGTTGTCCCCTTGGCAGGGCTATCGGTGTGCGAGGGATGACGGGATCGCGCCGGTCAGTTGGGTCTCGCGCGGCTTGACGCGCATGGTGGCGGCGATGGCGGAGGCGACCAGCAGGAAGCCGGCGATCCCGACCAGCGCCCAGGAGAAGCTTCCGGTGGAGTCCTTGATCAGGCCGATGCACCACGGCCCGATCAGGCCGCCGAACTGCGCCAGCGTGTTGACCATGGCGATCGAGGCGGCGCCGGCCGCACCCGTCAGCAGCGAGGCATTGATGCTCCAGAACAGCGGGTTGCCGGCGTTCAGGCTGAAGCCGACGATGCAGAGGAACACGAAGGCGAGCACCGGGCTCGACACATAGGCGCTGCCCAGCATCGCGACGGCGGCGAGCAGATAGACGGCCGCGAGATGAAACTTGCGATCGCCTGTTCTGTCCGAGCTGCGGCTGACCACGATGGTGCCGATGACCCCGAGCAGCGGCGGGATCGCCGAGAGAAAGCCGACCTGGATGTTGCTGAGGTCGCCCATGCCCTTGATGATCTGCGGCAGCCATAGCAACAGGCCGTAGATGCCGACCAGCGCGCAGCCGAACAGCGCCGCCAGCAGCCAGACCCTGATGTCGAGGACGCATTCGATCAACCTGTGCTGCCCTTGTCGTTCGATCTCGGACCGCTCGGCGGCGAGCTCGCCCTCCAGCCAGGCTGCCTGCTCGTTCGTGAGCCAGCTCGCCTTGGCCGGTCGGTCGGTCAGATAATAGAGCGTGAACAGGCCGAGCAGAATGGTCGGTACGCCCTCGGCAATGAACATCCACTGCCAGCCAAGCAGTCCGCCTGCGCCGTCGAGGAAGGTCATGATGCTGGTCGAGATCGGCCCGCCAAGCACCGCGGAAAATGAGCCGGCGATGATGTAGCCCGCGACCGCGCGGGCGCGATAGCGCGACGGGAACCAGTAGGTGAGGTAGAGCACGACGCCGGGCATGAAGCCGGCTTCGGCGACGCCGAGGCCGAACCGCATCACATAAAGGCTGAGCGGATTCCAGACGAAGGCGGTCAGCGTGGCGACGAGGCCCCAGGTGATCAGGATGCGCGCCAGCCAGATCCGGGCCCCCAGCCAGTGCAGCATCAGATTGCTCGGCACCTCGAGCACCATGTAGCCGAGGAAGAAGATGCTGGCGGCGAAGCCGAAGATCGCCGGGCTGAGTCCCAGATCCTTGTTCATCGTCAGCCCGGCATAGCCGAGATTGATGCGGTCGAGATAGTTGAAGAACATCATCACGAACAGGATCGGGATCAGCCGCCAATAGACCCGGCGGATGGTGTCGCGCTCCAGTTCGCTTGCTGCCGCTTCGGCCATTGTAATCCTCCCTTGCTTTTGTTTTGGCGCCGGTGGATCGAACCGGGCGAAGCGCCGGTTATTCGCGGCGATTTCGCATGGCTGACCGGCTGTGCGCGTTGCCCCGCATTATCCCTTGGAGCACCGGCATTTTGGCGCCAAGATCGGGAAACGGTCCTGGGAGGTCAAATACCGCTTTGACCCTTCACTTATAGGGAATCGGAATAAGCGATGGATTACAGGCAGCTTCGCTATTTCATCGCGGTGGCCGAGGAGCTCAGCTTCAGCCGCGCCGCCAAGCGACTGCATGTCAGTCAGCCGCCGCTCAGCACCCAGATCAAGGCGATGGAGGAGGAGCTCGGCACCCAGCTGCTGTCGCGGACGCGGCGCGCCGTCGAGCTCACCCAGGCTGGCCAGTTGCTGCTGGAACATGCGCGGCGCGCCGTCAGCGAGCTCGATCTGGCATCCGAGACCGTGCGCCGCGCAGCGCGTGGCGAGGCCGGCGCGGTCCGGGTCGGCTTTACGGATTCCGTTCCGATGCTCGACATGTTCGCCGAACTGTTCCGCAGCTTCCGCGCCAGCTATCCGCGGGTGAAGATCGAGCTGCGGCACATGTCGACGGCCAAGCAGCTGCAAGCGATAGCCGACGCCGAGCTCGATGTCGCGATCATGCGGCCGCCGCTCGATTTCCGCCCCGCCGCCGACCTGCAAGTTCATGTCGTGTGGCGCGACCGGTTGATGGTGTTCCTGCCGATCGATCATCCGCTCGCCGCAGCACCTGGCAAGCTGACCGTCGCCGATCTGGCCGAGCACGAGTTCGTCGGCATGGCCGAGAGCGGTTGCGGTGTCGGCGACCAGGCGGCGATGCTGTGCCGGCGGGCCGGCTTCGCGCCGCGCATCGTGCAGGAGGCGCATGAACTGCGCACCGTGCTCAGTCTGGTCGCGGCCGGGATCGGGCTTTCGATCCTGCCGTCCTGCTACCAGCAGGCCGGCGTCATGAACGTGGTGGCGAAGACCTTGGATACGCCGGATGCGGAAAGCCGGATGCTGGTGGCGATGCGTTCGAACGCCTCGCTGCTGCCGCGCCGGTTCGTCGAATGCGCCTTGCAGGCAGCGTCGCGAAGCGCGCTGCCGCGCGTCGAGGTGGCGGCTGCCGGCGGTTGACGCCCTGGGGCAAGCCGTCGCGTTGGTTCGGAGGCTCGCCGCACCGCTCAGGCGCCGTCGTGGCCCGGGTTTTCCAGGCTGAACGTCTCSGAYTGYTCGTCATAGGCGAACAGCTCKGCATARCGGCCCCARGAYACSAYGGTCTTSAGCGTCTCGTCCGCATAATCCTCGGACATGTAGTCCTCGAGCTCGTTGCGGAAGCGCGCGGCAGGCGCCATRTGCGAGGGCCGTTCGTCGAGCACACGCTTGATCAGGCCGAACACCGGCACATRGTTGACGAGATGCTCGGCGAACARCTTCTTGCGCGCGTCGGTGTCGAGRTGCGCGAAGCGGACGCCGGGGTCGGTCAGCACCAGGTCGCCTTCGCTGAGATGGGCAAAGCGCAGCAGCTGCARCGACTCGCCRAGATGCAGGATCTCGTCGGTCTCRAGCTGGAGCTGGCTSGCCAGCACCGGCAGGTCGGCATGTCCGCCATAGGGCGGCCCGGCCAGCGTYTCGATCAGGCCGGACAGCTCGTTGGAAGAGACRTGGTCGAGCACCATGCCGACGCCGCCGCCSGGAACMCCTTCGAGCGACGGYGCCTTGGGCTCCGCGCGCTGSGTCATGCGCGCATAGAGCTGCTCGACGAGCTGGCGGAAGGAYGGATCGAGMCGGTTGCGCGGATGYTTCAGGTCGATCTTGAACTCKGCCGCGACGCGCCCCGGATTCGACGAGAACACCAGGACGCGGTCGCACATCAGSACSGCTTCCTCGATGTTGTGCGTCACCATCARCACCGAYTTGATCGGCARCCGGCCTTCGATCCAGAGGTCGATCAGGTCGGTRCGCARCGTCTCRGCSGTCAGCACGTCGAGCGCCGAGAACGGTTCGTCCATCAGCARCAGGTCGGGGTGCACGACCAGYGCMCGCGCRAAGCCGACGCGCTGSCGCATGCCGCCGGACAATTCCTTGGGGTAGGCGGAYTCGAARCCGTCGAGGCCGATCAGGTCGATCGCCGCGAGCGCGCGCTTGCGSCGYTCGGTGGCGTCGAYRCCCAGCGCCTCSAGYCCGAGCTCGACGTTYTGCAAMACGGTCAGCCAGGGRAACAGCGCGAATGACTGGAACACCATGGCGACGCCGTTYGGCGGYCCGGCGATSGCYTCGCCGCGGCAGGTCGCGGCGCCCGACGACGGCGCGACCAGCCCGGCGATGATGCGCAGCARGGTCGACTTGCCCGATCCGGAGCGRCCGAGCAGCCCGACGATCTCGCCGGCATSAATCGTCAGGTCGACATTYTCGAGCACCAGCARYTGCTCGCCGCTTCCCTTCGGGAACGAGCGGSAGACGCTGCGRATGTCGATCAGCGCGGTYTGGTTGGTTTGGTCGAGCATCGGAATTCCTCTCGATCAGCCGAGGCGAAGGCGGCGCTCGCCGAAGGCGTASAGCGGCCGCCACAGCAKGCGGTTAAACAAMGTGACCAGGAYGCACATCACGACRATGCCGAGCACGACCTTGGGAAAATCGCCGGCCTCCGTCGCGCGCGCGATRTAGGCGCCGAGGCCGGTGGCGACGAGATGGGTRTCGCCCCAGCTCGCGACCTCCGCGACGATCGAGGCRTTCCACGAGCCGCCCGACGCGGTGATCGCGCCGGTGATGTAATAGGGRAARATRCCSGGCARYACGACYTTCACCCACCATCGCCAKCCSCCGAGGTGCAGGCTGCTGGCYGCCTCGCGCAGGTCGGTCGGGAAGGCGGCSGCGCCCGCGATCACGTTGAACAGGATGTACCATTGSGTGCCCAGGATCATCAGCGGGCTGAGCCASACATTCGGATCGAGGTGGAAGCGGACGATCAGSACRACAAAGACCGGRAAGGCAAGRTTGGCCGGGAAGGCSGCGAGGAAYTGCGCRAGCGGYTGGATCCGCTCGGCGAGYTTCGGCCGCAGCCCGATCCAGACGCCGACCGGCACCCAGATCARCGACGCSAGYGCGATCAGGACGATGACGCGCAGCAGCGTGACGAGCCCGTAKCCGACGGCGGCGSCGAGATCGGASAGGCCGAGCGAYGCGGAAAGATACTGRTAYGCCATCCAGGCGGCRTARCCGGCCGYGGCGACCACCACCGCAATCCAGATGCCATCGACGACCCGCGAGGGCTGCCCCGGTTTGCCGGTGGGCCGCAGCATCGCGGGCCACGCGATGCGCATGGTCGAGACCGCCTTGTTCACCGTAGCGAGCTGATAGGTCAGGGCGCGCAGCGCGCGSGTGCGCCGGAACAGGTCCAGCATCCACGACGTSGGSGCYTCGCCGGASGCRGTCTGCTCGAARCGGAATTTGTCCGCCCAKGCGACGATCGGGCGRAACAGCARCTGGTCATAGGCGATGATGACGATCAGCATCGCGAGCAGCGCGTAGCCGATCGCGGGCAGGTTCTTCTGATCGATCGCGGTCGCGACATAGGCGCCGACGCCGGGCAGGGTGACCGTCGTGTTGCCGACCGTGATCGCTTCCGAYGCGACGACGAAGAACCAGCCGCCCGACATCGACATCATCGCGTTCCAGATCAGGCCCGGCATCGCRAACGGCACGTCGAGCCGCCAGAACCGCTGCCAGCCCGAGAGGTGGAAGCTCGCGGTCGCKTCCTCGAGATCCTTCGGCACGTTGCGCAGCGACTGGTACATGCTGAAGGTCATGTTCCAGGCCTGGCTGGTGAAGATCGCGAACACGCAGGCGAACTCGGCGCCCAGCACGCGGCCSGGAAACAGGTTCATGAAGAACACGACGGTGAAGGTCAGGAAACCGAGGATCGGCACCGATTGCAGGATGTCGAGCATCGGGATCAGCACGATCTCGGCGCGCCGGCTCTTGGCCGCGACGGTCGCGTAGATGAAGGTGAAGATGGTCGAGCAGACGATCGCCAGCAGCATCCGCATCGTGGTCCGGAGCGCGTAATACGGCAGGTTGGCCGGATCGAGCGACACCGGGCTGCGCGCGAGCTCGGACAGCGGCACGGTGGTCTGCTCGCCGCCATAGACGACGAGCACCATCGCGCCGACCAGCAGCAGCAGCGCCGCGACGTCCCAAAGATTGGGCCGGAGGGAGACCGGTCCCCATACGGCGCTGCGAACGTCCTGAAAGCTCATAAGGCCACCCTCGGGGCAGAACTCGCCATCTATGCGCCCGAAATGACCGGGACCGGCCCCAGCCGGCGTTATAGGCAGGATTTGCGACAAACTGGTAGTCCGTCCTGCGGCGCAGTGCCGCCGCGCGGCTAGCGCGGTCGCTGCGTCAGGAAGCGCGTGACCACGCCGCCAAGCGTGGCGTGGTCGAGCGGCTCGGTGAGCGATGCCTTGGCGGTTTCGACCACGGCGTCGGGCGCCAGGCCGCGCCGCAGGTCGCACAGCGCGTCGGCATAGCCGGCGGTGAATTCCGGGTGCGGCTGCACCGACAGCGTCGTGCCGTTGGCATAGAGCAGCCCGGCATGGGGCGTGAATTCGGACGACATGATGGTGCGCGCCGAGGCCGGCGGGGTGATCACCTGATCCTGGTGCGAGGCGGCGGCCGCGACCGTCTCGCCTTCGAGCAAGCCATTGTCCGGCGCCAGCCGATAGACGTGGCGGCCGATGCCCCAACCCTTCTCCGATTTGCGCACCGTGCCGCCGAGCGCCTGCGCGATCAGCTGATGACCGAAGCAGACGCCGACCATCGGAACATGCCTGTCATGGGCCGCACGCACGAACGCTTCGAGCGGCGCCATCCATTCGACGTCATCGTAGACGCCGGCCGCTGATCCCGTGATCAGGATCGCGTCGAGTGTCGCGGGATCGGGAAGCGCCTCACCCCCGGCGACGCTCACGACATCGCAGGCCGCCGACGGATCGGCTGCGGTCACCATCCGCTCGAACATCTGCGGATAGCTGCCGTGACGCTCGCGGTATTGCGGGCTGACGAGCCCGGTTTCGATGATGGTGATGCGGGGCATGGAACGCGCTGAGGGCTGAATGGGGACGACCCAGCGTTTACTCCGAAAGCGCCTGGCGCCACAAGCCGCGTGGGTCGATCAATTCCGCGACGGCGTGGCTGTGTCAATCGTTGCGGTGTGCTGCGCGGTGGGCGTCGTGCTGACTGTCGCCGGCGCCGCCGTCACGATCGCAGGCTCGGTGCGATAGCGCGGCAACTGATCCTCGAGCGAATAGCCGACGCAGAGCGCGAGGCTCGACCACACCGCCATGCTGAAATACAGCGACATCCAGGCGATCTCCTCGCGCCACTCGGCGATGTCATGGGTGACGACCCAGCGCCGGCTGACGTCGCGCAGGCCGTCGAGCGGATGCAGCAGGGTGCCGCCGGCGGCGAGGTTGGCGCGCCAGCGGTTGAGGTACATCGGGACGTCGATGGTCATCAGGAAGGCGAGAAAGGCGGCGATGCCGACGATCGCCACGATGAAGGCCCAGCGCACCGGGCCATGAAACTCGGGCAGCAGCCGGCACAGTGCGATCCCGACCAGGAAGAACACCACGGCCCAGATCGAGTTCTCGATCGCGTTGCAGAGATAATGCGTGGTCAGCACCGCATACCAGGAGAAGCATTCCGCGATCACGATCAGCGGCACGATGATCCAGGCGATGGTCACGGTGGTGTCGGCGCCGGTCATGGTGCCGAGTTGATGCAGGATGATCGCCCATTGCGCGGCGAAGCAGACCTCGGCGACGGTGGCGACGGTGCGGCCGACCACGACGCTCGACAGCCAGTGGTCGAACAGGCAGATGCGCTGCACGTCGGCGCGCGGCAGCACCGAACGGAACGCGCAGCCGAACACATAGGCCGCGCACAGCAGCATCATCAGGCCGATGCCGGATGTGTTGCTGAAGCTGCCGTTGGACTGTTCATGGAACTGGCGATACAGCGCGAACCAGACCGCGATGTTGGCGGCGCTGACGAGGCTCAAGAGCCCCCACCACCGGACCACTGGATTCGACCAAGCCAGCGAAACCGGCCGTGCCCGCCGCTCCATGCTCATTCACCGCTCCGCGTGTAACCGAATTGATATTGAACTGTAGTAATTCTGTCATAGAAGATCACGAATCACGACTAAAAAATGCGTGTGGCGCGGGCAGGGCGGCTACGGGATTGTGACAGCGATTGTGACAGCGCGGCGATTGTGACAGTGAGCGGCGGCCCACTGTTTGTGACAATGGGGGGCCGCCAAACCCCGGTCTCGTCATTCCGGGATGCGCGAAGCGCAGGCCCGGAATCCATCAGGCCGCCGTGTCGCTGTTGAATGGATTCCGGGCTCGCGCTCCGCGCGCCCCGGAATGACGAAAGGGGCGTTGGCCCTCCAGCCTTCGCGATCGTGATCGAATGTGACGGCCGCGCCGGTAGGCAGGCCCGGCCCGATCCATTACAGAACGGCTTCCTTTTTCAGGCCGAACCCGCACGGGCTGGCTTCACGCGAAGGCGACCTGTGACGACGGATATGACGGCCAGCTACGACCCGCTGCTGCGCAGGATTCACTGGGCGACGGCAGTGCTGTTCATCGCGGCGATGCTGATCGGGCTCTATTGCGGGTTGCAGCCGGCGGGGACGTCGCCGCGGCGCGAACTGCTCGAGGTGCACAAGTCGCTCGGCGTCACCCTGTTCTTCCTGGCGATCCTGCGGCTGATGGTGCGCGCTGTCACCACGGCTCCGCCGGAGCCAGGCTCGTTTTCGCCGCTGGTCAGGATCGCGGCGAGGCTCAATCACTGGGCGCTTTATGCCATCCTGTTCGCGATGCCGGTGACGGGATACATGTTCTCATCGGCCGGCGGCTACTCCCTGCGCTACTTCTGGACCTTCAGCTGGCCGCGCCTGTTCGCCGACAACAAGGCGGTGGCGGAGGCTGGCGAGTTGGCTCACGGCGCGCTGGCTTATTTCGTCTATGCGGTGGTCGCGCTGCATATCGCCGCGACGCTCTGGCATGTTCTCGTCAAGAAGGACGAGACGCTGGCGCGGATGTGGCCGCGCGCGAGCCGCAATCCATCCTGAGTGCTAACCGCGCAACGCGGTCTCGGGAATGGTGCGGCGAACCACCTCGCGCATCGCGAAGCTGGAATGGATGCGGGCGACGCCCGGCATTCGCGACAGATGCTGCTTGTGGATACGCTCGAAGTCGGCGATGTCGCGGGCGATCACCTGTAGATGATAATCATCGCTGCCCGACATCAGATGGCAGGACACAACGTCTGGACAACGCGCGATCGCGGCCTCGAACGCCGCGAGATAATCCTCGCTCTGCTTCTCCAGCGTGATGGTGACGACGACCGTGGTCACCAGTCCGAGCGCTGATGGTTCGAGGTCGGCGCGGTAGCCGCGGATCACACCGATCTCCTCGAGATGACGAATGCGCCGCGCGCAGGCGGTCGGCGACAGTCCGACCTTTTCGGCCAGCTCGATCTGGCTGGCGCGGGCGTCAGAGACCAACTCGGCGAGGATTCTAAGGTCAATGCGATCGAGACCGTCCACGCAGTTTTCCTTCAAGGATTGAGCTGGACGTGAAAGATATGAGCGTATTTGGCTGTGAGCAAGCCGGAATTCGCTGAGAAACGCCGTGTGACGGGGCATAGCCTTCTGGTTGGCGGAAACCAATCTAGCAAGGAGCGGACCATGCGCATCGGCGTGCCCAAGGAGATCAAGGTCGAGGAATATCGGGTCGGGCTGACACCCGCCTCGGTGCGGGAATATGTGGCGCACGGGCACGAGGTCGTGGTGCAGCGCGGCGCGGGTGACGGCATCGGCGCCGGTGATGACGTCTACTCCCAGGCCGGCGCACGGATCGCCGACACCGCCGAAGAGGTTTTTTCCGTCGCCGAGATGATCGTGAAGGTGAAGGAGCCGCAGCCGTCCGAATGGATCAGGCTGCGCGAGGGACAGATCCTCTTCACCTATCTGCATCTCGCGCCCGACGTTCCGCAAACCACGGGGCTGATTGCGTCCGGCTGCACCGCGGTCGCCTACGAGACCGTGACCGACGCGCATGGCGGGCTGCCGCTGCTGGCGCCCATGAGCGAAGTCGCAGGCCGGCTGGCGATCGAAGCCGCGGGCGCTGCGCTGCGCAAATCCGCCGACGGCATGGGCAAGCTGCTCGGCGGCGTGCCCGGCGTTCCGCCGGCGCGCGTGGCGATCATCGGCGGCGGCGTGGTCGGCACTCATGCAGCGCGGATGGCCGCAGGCCTCGGCAGCGACGTCACCATCCTCGACCGCTCGGTGCCGCGGCTCCGCGCGCTCGACGATCTGTTCCTCGGCCGGGTCCGCGCTCGCTATGCGACGCTGGAGGCGATCGAGCAGGAGATCATCGCCGCCGATGTCGTGATCGGAGCGGTGCTGGTGCCTGGCGCCAGCGCACCGAAACTGGTCTCGCGCGCGCAACTCGCCAGCATGAAGCGCCGCGCGGTGCTGGTCGACGTCGCGATCGACCAGGGCGGCTGCTTCGAGACCTCGAAGGCGACCACGCATCAGGCGCCGACCTATCTGGTCGACGATATCGTGCATTATTGCGTCGCCAACATGCCGGGCGCCGTACCCGTCACCTCAAGCCACGCGCTCAATCATGCGACCTTGCCGTTCGGTCTGGCGCTGGCGTCGAAAGGGCTGCGCGCGCTGGTCGAGGATCCGCATCTGCGCGCCGGCCTCAACGTCCATCGCGGCCGCATCACCAACCGCGCCGTGGCCGAGAGCCAGCATCTGTCGGCCGTGATGCCGGAGGAAGCGCTGGCGTCGTAACATTTGCGAGCCTTCGCAGCCTTTCCCGTCGTCCCGGCTCCCGTGCGCAACTGCGCACCAGGCCGGGACGATATAGGATCTCTTGTGCAGTCGCGTAGTCATCCGCACCGCGCGCCGAGCGTCCGAGAGGTCATTTCTCGACGAACCTCAACCCGGCTTTATCCGTCAATTCCTTCAGCCGGCTTTGCATCACTGCAATGATGTGCTCGCGCTTTGCCGCGATCCGTTCGATCGGGCCGCCGATGCCGATAGCCAGCGGAGCGCGTCGCTTTGGCAGCGGAACAAGCATGCCTATCGTGTTTGCGCCCGGCGTCGTGCGGCCGCCCGACTCGGAAAAGCCGCGGCGGCGAATGCGCTCGATTTCTTCGAGAAACGCCGTTTCGCGAACGCGCGCCGACTGACTCGGCTCATCGGCATTGTTGCGACGGATGATGCCGCGAATCTTGGTGTTTGGCATTTGGCTCAGCAGCACGTGTCCAAGCGCGGTACGAACCATCGGTCGTATTTGACCAGCATGTGTGATGAACTGAAGCTGATAGCCGCTCGGCACGACGTGTAGATAGCGCATCCCGGCGGCGCCGGTCTGTTGTCCAAGCAGGATGGTTTCGCCGCCAGTCGCGCTCCAGAGTTCCTCCATCAGATCGGTGAGTTGTGTGTCACGGAACGGAGACCGACGGATCCAATCACCGAGCAGACCGACCCGGTAGCTGGGGATGAAGCGCCGGGTCTTTCGGTCGTATTCGAGGTAGTTCAACTCGACGAGACTGCTAAGCAGCACCGACGTGCTCGATTGGGGCATCTGCAACGCGGACGATATTTCAGTCACCGACGCGGCCCGCTTCGTTTCCCGGAAGAACTCCAGAACCGCAAACGTCCGCATGGCCGATTTGACGATGGCCGTCTTGTTCGAACTCGGCATGGCTGTCTCCGCGGCGCGGGGCAATGAGCGCCTCCATCACATATGTGATGTTAGGCCGAAACGGCTTCACTTGACGACAACTTTGGCACAGATTGGCGCCAATGAGATTAAACGCATGGAAACGCAGAGAGCAGGGGAAGGCGGATGCCCGGCCGAAGTTTGCTCGAGAAGATCTGGGATCAGCATGTCATTGCCCGCTTGAGCGAGGACACTGATCTCCTTCATATCGACCGTCATCTGCTGCACGATCTCGGCGGCTCGCGCGGCCTGCTCGATCTCAAGAGCCGTGGCCTCAAGGTCCACAATCCCGAGCTGACGTTTGCGACGCCCGATCACGCGCTGTCGACGGCGCCCGGTCGCGCCGGGACCAGCAAGATCGGCATGGAATTGCTGGCCGCGTTGCGGGCCGAGACCGCGGCGAGCGGTATCACGCTGTTCGATGTCGATCAGCCTGGCCAGGGCATCGTCCATGTCATCGGGCCTGAACTCGGCTTGAGCCTGCCGGGGGCGACGATCGTCTGCGGCGACAGCCACACCTGCACCCATGGCGGCCTCGGCGCACTCGCCTTCGGCATCGGATCGAGCGAGCTCACCCATGTGCTGGCGACGCAGGCGCTGATCCAGAAGCGTCCGAAGACGCTACGTGCGCGCTTCGAGGGCAAGCTCCCGCTCGGCGTCACCGCCAAGGACATGATTCTGGCGCTGATCGGGCATATCGGCGCCGCCGGCGGCACCGGTTATGCGGTCGAATATGCCGGGAGTGCGATCCGCGCGCTGCCGATCGAGGGTCGGCTCACGATCTGCAACCTCTCGATCGAGCTCGGCGCCAAGATGGGGATGGTGGCGCCGGATGAGACAACCCTCGAATTCCTGCGCGGCCGTCCCTACGCGCCGCAAGGCGAGATGTGGGATCTCGCCGTGAAAGCGTGGCGCGAATTGCCGAGCGATCCCGACGCGGTGTTCGACCGCGAGGTCGTGATCGATGTCGAAAAGATCATCCCGCAGGTCACCTGGGGCATCAGCCCCGAGCATGTCGTCGGCGTCGACGGCGTCATTCCCGATCCGAAGGCGGTCGACGATCCGTTGCGGCGTGCGGCGATCGAAACCGCGCTGGAGTATATGGGTCTGCAAGGCGGGGTACCGATCGCCGGCACGCCGGTCGATTGGGTGTTCATCGGTTCCTGCACCAACAGCCGCTTAAGCGACCTGCGTGCTGCGGCCGAGGTCGCGCGCGGCCGCAAGGTCGCGGCCGGGGTCCGCGCCTGGGTGGTACCGGGCTCGGAGAACGTCAAGCGCGAGGCGGTCGCCGAAGGGCTCGACAAGATTTTCATCGAGGCCGGCTTCGAATGGCGCGAGCCGGGCTGCTCGATGTGCCTGGCTGCCAATGGCGAGGTGGTGGCGCCGGGGCAGCGTTCGGTCTCGACCTCGAACCGCAACTTTGTCGGCCGGCAGGGGCCGCGTGCGCGGACGCATCTGGCGAGCCCCGCAAGCGCAGCCGCATCCGCCATCGCCGGTGCGATCGCCGACGTCAGGATGATGGGGCGCTAGACGATGCCGAAACCGTTCGACAGACTCACCGCGACTGCTGCGCCGATCATGCGCAGCAATATCGACACCGACGTGATCATCCGCATCGAGCGCCTGGTCGGCAACGGAATCCGCGGCACGCTCGGCAAATGGGCGTTCGGCTCACTGCGCTATCTTCCTGATGGCTCGGAGAATCCGGACTTCATCCTGAATCGCGAGCCGTACCGGGACGCGGAGATCCTGGTGACCGGGCCGAATTTCGGCTGCGGCTCGTCGCGCGAGGGTGCGGTGTGGTCGCTCCAGGAGCGCGGCATCCGCGCCATCATCGGCTCCGGCTTCGGCGACATCTTCTTCGCCAACTGCTTCCAGAACGGCATCCTGCCCGTCGTGGTCGACAAGGCGGTGGTCGATCAACTCGCCGCCGATATCGAGGCGACGCAGGGCGCCGGCAAGGTCTCGATCGACCTCGAGGAGCAGACCATCGTCTCGCCGTCGGGCGCCCGGTATACCTTCGAGATCGACCCCCGGCGGCGCGAAGGCCTCTTGAAAGGGCTCGACGAGGTGGCGCTGACGTTGCAGCGCGATAGCGAGATTCACGCCTTCCAGGCTTCCGACCGCACCGCACGGCCCTGGATTCATTCGACAAGGATATCTGCATGAGCACGCCATCCAACATGGTCAAGGTCGCCATGGTCGGCGGCGAGGGCATCGGTCCCGAGGTCACCGCGCAGTCGCGCCGCGTGCTCGACTGGTTTGCGGCCAAGCGTGGCGCGCCGATGACCTTGCGCGAGGCGCAGTACGGCCTGATCCCGTATCTGGCGACCGGCAAGGTGCTGCCGGAGGACACCGCCGAAGCAATGGACGAGGCCGACGCCATCCTGTGGGGCGCGACCGGCGGTCCGGAGACGACCGAGGTACCCGCGGCCGCGCGCAAGGCCGGCAGTCTTCTGGGGCTGCGCAGCAAATACGATCTCTACGCCAACCTGAGACCGATCATGGCGAGCCCGGCACTGTCGGCGTCGGCGCCACTGAAGCCCGAGGTGCTTGACGGCGTCGACTTCGTCATCATCCGCGAATTGACCAGCGGCATCTATTTCGGCGAGCCGCGCGGCATCGAGACCTTGCCGGACGGCCAGCGCCGCGGCTTCAACACCGAGCAATACACGACGAACCAGATCCGCCGCGTGGCGCGCTCGGCGTTCGAGCTGGCGCGTACGAGGCGCAACAAGGTCTGCTCGGTCGACAAGGCCAATGTGCTGGAGACCAGCGTGGTGTGGCGTGAGGAGGTGATCAGGCTGCACAAGGAGGAATTCTCCGACGTCGAGCTGACCCATCTCTATGTCGACAACGCCGCGATGCAGATCGTGCGCGAGCCGCGGCAGTTCGACGTCATGGTGACCGGCAATATCTTCGGCGACATCCTGTCGGATTGTGCGGCGATGGCCTCGGGCTCGCTCGGCATGCTGCCATCGGCCTCGCTCGGCCCGGTCGATCGCTTCGGCCGGCGCAAGGCACTGTACGAACCGGTGCATGGCAGCGCGCCCGACATCGCGGGCAAAGGCATCGCCAATCCGCTCGGCTCGATCCTCAGCGTCGCGATGCTGCTGCGGTTGACACTGAACCGGCCCGAGGATGCGGATTTGCTGGAGCAGGCGGTGCAGGCCGCGCTCGCGTCCGGTGCCCGAACGGCGGATATTGCTGAAGCCGGCGCGAAGAAGCTGTCGACCGTCCAGATGGGCGATGCGGTGCTCGGCGCGCTGGACAAGATATCGGCCAGGGAGCACGCGTGATGACGCGCCTGGCGATACCCTCCATTTCGCGGCGTTCGGCCCTGACGGTGATCGCCGCCGGCGGTGCGGCGCTGGCGAGCGGGCGGACATGGGCGCAGGCTATTCCGGGTCGCGCGATCTATCCGGTCGCGGTGCCGGTTTACCAGACGCAATTCGTCGCTGATCGTATCGGCTACTTCAAGGAGGCCGGGCTCGACTGCAAGCTGGTGCAGGGCGGCAGCGGCGTGAAGACCCGCGAGATCATCGCCTCATCGCAGGGCGATATCGGCATCGGCGACGTTACCCATCCGATGCAGCTCACCAACCACGGCCGAGCCGCGCGCGTAATGCTGCCGGTCGACACGAGGTCGAACTCGGTGATGTTCATCCTGCGCAAAGACCTGAAGGACCAGGGCATCAACTCGCTGGAGGCCTTCACGCAATGGAAGCGGCCCGACGGCCGCAGGCCGATCGTCTCGGTGTCTTCGCTGGGCGGCACCAACCATGTCTGGGCGTCCTACTACATGGAAACCATGGGGCTCGACGACAAGGTGACCTGGATCGGCACCGGCAATGTCGACACCATGCTGGGCTCGCTGAAATCGAAGCAGGTCGATATCCTCGTCAGCTCGCTGTCGCTGTTGAACGAGGCGAAGCAGCAGGGCTGGGGCGAATTGCTGTTCGACGGCACCGATGAGGCGATCTGGAACAAGCATATCGGCGGCAAGGTGCCGGTGACGGCGCATTTCACGTTGCAGGCGACCATCGACAAGGATCCGGCCAAGATGCAGGCCTACGTCACCGCGCTGTGGCGCGCGTCGCAATGGATCAAGGCGCACAAGCCGGTCGAGGTCTACGAGGCCATCGAGCCTTATGTCGGCAGCACCTCGCGCGACGCCAATTTGCTGGAGATCACGGCGATCCAGAAGGTCGCGGACTATGAAGGGTCGATCGACGCGGCGAGCTTCGCGCGCGGCGAGAAGGTCTGGTTCCGCGAGATGACCGGCATCAAGCCGCTCAAGATCGCCGACGTGGTCAACTCGAACCTCATCGACGCGGCGCGAAAGGCCTATCCGGGTTGAGCGCGCTGGAGACACGCGCAACCTTGTTGCCGCGCGCGTCGGCCGAGCGCCGCGTCGAGGTCAAGGGCCTGAGCAAGTCGTTCCAGCTCGCCGGGACCACGATCGAGGCCGTGCGCGATGTCACCTTCGACGTCCGCCGCGGCGAGTTCGTCGCGCTGCTGGGGCCGTCGGGCTCCGGCAAGAGCACGGTGCTCAACATGATCGCCTCGCTGATCCGTCCCACCGGCGGCGAGATCCTGATCGACGGCAAGCGCGTCGTTGCCGGCAAGGCAACGCCCAATGTCGGTTACGTCTTCCAGCGCGACACGTTGTTTCCGTGGCGGACGGTCGGCGACAATATCGGCTACGGCCTGGAGCTATCGGGCGTGCCCACGTCGGAACGGAAGGAGCGGATCGCGGAATGCGTCGCGCAGGCCGGGCTCAAGGGATTCGAGAATGCCTATCCGTCGGCGCTGTCGGGCGGCATGCGGCAGCGCGCGGCGCTGATGCGCACCCTGATCGTCGAGCCGCAAATCCTGTTGATGGACGAACCGTTCGGCGCGCTCGACACCCACACCAAAATCGACATGCATGAGGTGCTGCTGCGGATCTGGGAGCGCGAGCAGCAGACCGTGCTGTTCGTGACCCATGATCTCGGCGAGGCGCTGACCTTGGCCGACCGCATCATCCTGTTCTCGGCGCGGCCGGGCCGCATCAAGGACATGTTCGAGGTCGACTTTGCGCGCCCGCGCGATGCGGTGAAGGTGCGCGAGACTCCGCATTATGCCGAGCTGTTCCAGCACATCTGGCATTCGCTCGGCGAGGAGTTCGTCAAGGGCCGCAGCACATGAAGAGGTACAGCACGCTTGGCACGATCGGCTGGCAGGTCCTGATCTGCGCCGTCGTGCTGTCGGTCTGGCAATGGGGCTACGACCTGCGCGGAAAACTGCCGTGGCTGGTGCCCGATCTGCTCGATCCCTATTTCATCTCGAAGCCGTCGATGATCTTCGACAACTTCCTGATCCAGAGCTGCCTGACCTCCAAGCTCGGCGCCTTCAACGGCTGGGTCAATGGCGAGTTCGGCAAGTGCCTGGCGCGCAACGAGAACAATCTCTGGGCGGCGACGGCGATCACCCTGAAGAACACCTTCTTCGGCTTCGTCACCGGCGTGGTCTCTGGCTTCGTCGCCGGGCTGATCCTCGGACGATCGGACCGGCTCAGCGCGATCTTTCAGCCCTTCATCACCGCGGTGAATTCGATCCCGCGGATCGCGCTGGCGCCGATCATCGTGCTGGCGTTCGGGATCGGCGACATGTCCAAGATCGTGACGTCCTGGATTGTCGTCGTGTTCCTGGTGTTCTTCAACACTTTCGAGGGCGCGCGCTCGATCGACGAGGGCTTCACCAACGCCGCGCGGCTGCTCGGCGCCAGCGAATGGCAGATCACCCGCACCGTGGTGATCCCCTCGACGATGGCCTGGGTGTTCGCCTCGCTGACGCCTGCGATCTCGTTTGCGCTGATCGGCGTCATCGTCGGTGAATTCATCGGCGCCGAGCGCGGCATCGGCCGCCTCATCATCGAATCGGAGGCGCGCGGCGAGGCTTCGGGCATGATGGTCGCAGTGGTGGTGCTGATGCTGGTTGGCGTCGTGCTCTCGGCGATCATCTGGCGGCTACAGGCCTATTTGCTGCGCTGGCAGCGGCAGCGCAGCGCCGAATAGGCGAGGGCCGTGGCGGCGTCGTTCCGGCGGCCACGGCCCCTTGGCTCATGCCGCGGTTTCCGACGGCGAGGTCTCGCCGTCGAGCCAATCCTGCTCCTTTGCCAGCGCGCGCCAGGCCGCTTCCATGCGCTTGAAGCGATTGTAGGCCGGCTCGTCGTCGGCGCGCTCGGCAAGCTGGGCGCAGTTCTCCGCATTGTCGAGAAAGTGCTGGGATTGCTTCATGGAACGTCCTCCTGTTGATGAGGACGTGGTCCATCAAATCAGGCTATTCAACGCATGGAACATGAGCATTTCGCCACACTGGTGAATGTGTGTTCAGCGGAGTTCCTTGTGCAAGATTTCGCGCTTATGCGTGAGTGGATCTGCATGATGGTCTAGGTCGCGGCCAGGCAGGCCGGCCGCCGGAGCGTCGCGGCGTTCGGTCGCGATCCGGCTGCGGCATTCCGCGGCGAATGCGCGCAACCGCTCCACCGTCAGTGGATCCATGCCGGTGCGCGCCAGACGCTCGGCGCGGTCGGCTTCATCCTTGAGATGATCAATTGTCCGGCTCATGATTGCCTCCATGCCCAGACAATTTGAATCGAATTGCGACGTTCCCTCGCGTTCCCTCGCTCTTGGAGGCGTGGCTAACCGGCGGTTAATCGGCCGTCAGAGGGGTGCCTCAGGTCACCGGCGCGGGGTTGAACAGCGTCAGGTCGTTGTGGATGCCCCACTTGTCCGACCACGGCTTGGTGCGGCCGCTGGCGACGTCGAGGATCAGGCGGAACAGGTCCCAGCCGGTTTCCTCGATCGTCTTTTCGCCGGTCGCGATGCAGCCGGCGTCGAAATCGATCAGGTCCTTCCAGCGCCGCGCCAACTCGCTGCGGGTCGCGACCTTGACGACGGGCGCGGCGGCAAGGCCATAGGGCGTGCCGCGGCCGGTGGTGAACACCTGCAAGGTCATGCCGGAGGCGAGCTGCAAGGTGCCGCAGATGAAGTCGCTGGCCGGTGTCGCGGCGAACAGCATGCCCTTCTGCCGCGCCTTCTCGCCCGGCGACAGCACGCCCGCGATCGGGCCGGAGCCCGACTTGACGATCGAGCCCAACGACTTTTCGACGATGTTGGCAAGCCCGCCCTTCTTGTTGCCCGGCGTGGTGTTGGCGCTGCGATCGGCGCCGCCGCGAGCGAGATAGGCGTCGTACCATGCCATCTCGCGGATCAGCGCGCGGCCGACATCCTCGTTGACGGCGCGGCGGGTCAACAGCTGGATCGCGTCGCGTACCTCGGTGACCTCCGAGAACATCACGGTCGCGCCTGATCGCACCAGCAGGTCGGCGGCGAAGCCGACCGCGGGGTTCGCCGTGACGCCGGAGAATGCATCGCTGCCACCGCATTGCAGGCCGATCACGAGATCGGCGGCCGGGCAGGTCTCGCGCTGGCGGGCGTTGAGCACCTTCAGCCGGGCCTCGGCCTGGGTCATGATCGCATCGACGATCGCGCCGAAGCCGTCGAACGCTTCGTCCTGCATCCGCACGATGGCATCATTGACGCCCTCCGGCACCAGCCGCTCCGGCGCAAGTTTCTCGCAGCCGAGGCCGACCACGAGGATCTCGCCGCCGAAATTCGGATTGAGCGCGAGGTTTTGCAACGTGCGGATCGGCACCACGGCATCGGGCGCCGTGATCGCGACGCCGCAGCCATAGGCATGGGTCAGCGGCACGACGTCGTCGACATTGGGATATTTCGGCAGCAGCTCGGCGCGGATGCGCTTCACCGCATATTCCATCGTGCCCTTGACGCATTGCACGGAGGAGGAGATGCCGAGGATGTTCTTCGTTCCCACCGAGCCGTCTGGGTTACGAAAGCCCTCGAAAGTGAAGCCATCGAGCGGCGGCAATGCCGGAGGCACCGCGGTTGATATCTCGAGCCGGTCGAGCGGCGGCGCGTCGGGCATCCGGATGCGGGCCTCGTCGACCCATTCGCCGGCGAGGATCGGCGACAGCGCATGGCCGATCACCTCGCCATAGCGGATAATCGGCGCGCCCTCGGCGATGTCCGTGAGCGCGGTCTTGTGGCCCTGCGGCACGAAAGTGCGCAAGGTCAGGCCGCAAGCGAAGCGAGAGCCTTTGGGCAGGCCGAAATCATTCACCACGATCGCGACATTGTCGCGCGCATTGAGCTTGATGTAGCGGGGCTGCTCCTGCGCGCCGATCGACTGGTCCATGAAGCTTCCTCGAATTGTAGGGTGGGTTAGCCGAAGGCGTAACCCACCATGCTTGTTCGGTGGTCGTAATGGTGGGTTACGCCTTCGGCTAACCCACCCTACGCATCTACGCTTCTCAACCCGGGAACGTGTAAGCCGTCTTCACCGTGGTGTAGAACTCGCGGGCATAGGCGCCCTGCTCGCGTGCGCCGTAGCTCGAGCCTTTGCGGCCGCCGAACGGCACGTGGTAGTCGACGCCGGCGGTCGGCAGATTGACCATCACCATGCCGGCCTCGCTGTTGCGCTTGTAGTGCGAGGCGTATTTCAGGCTCGTGGTGCAGATGCCCGAGGCGAGGCCGAACTCGGTGTCGTTGGAGATCGCCAGCGCTTCCTCATAATCCTTGGCACGGATCACGCAGGCGACCGGACCGAAGATCTCCTCGCGGGCGATCCGCATCTGGTTGGTTGCGCCGGTGAACAGCGCCGGTTGCAGATAGAAGCCTGGCGTCTCGCGGTTCAACAGCTCGCCGCCCCAATGCAGCCGGGCGCCTTCGTCCTGACCGATCTTGATGTAGCGGAGGTCCTGGTCGAGCTGGCTCTGGTCGACGACCGGGCCGACATGCACGCCGCTCTTCAAGGCGTCATCAACGGAAAGACCCTTCATGCGCTCGGTCATCGCATCGACGAAGCGGTCATGAATGCCCGCGGTGACGATCAGTCGCGAGGACGCCGTGCAGCGCTGGCCGGTCGAGAAATAAGCGCCGTTGACGGCGACCTCGACCGCGACCTTGACGTCGGCGTCGTCGAGCACCACCAGCGGGTTCTTGCCGCCCATCTCGAGCTGGAACTTCTTCATCGGATTGGAGAGCACGCAAGCCTGCGCGATCTTGCGGCCGGTCTGCACCGATCCCGTGAAGGAGATCGCGGCGACGTCGGGATGATCCAGCAGCGTCTGGCCGACCACCGAGCCCGAACCGACCACGAGGTTGAAGACCCCAGCCGGAATGCCGGAGCGCGCAATGATCTCGGACAATGCGTGGGCCGAGCCCGGCACCAGCTCGGCCGGCTTGAACACGACCGTGTTGCCGTAGCAGAGCGCGGGGGCGATCTTCCACGCCGGGATCGCGATCGGGAAATTCCACGGCGTGATCATGCCGACGACGCCGACCGGCTCGCGGGTGATCTCGACATCGAGACCTGGACGCACCGATGCGCCTTTCTCGCCCATCAGCCGCAGCGCTTCGCCGGCGAAGAACGCGAAGATCTGCCCGGCGCGCGCCACCTCGCCGATGCCCTCGGGGAGCGTCTTGCCTTCCTCGCGCGCGAGCAGGCGGCCGAGCTCTTCCTTGCGAGCGAGGATCTCGACCGAGATCCTGGTCAGCGCGTCAAAGCGCTCCTGCGGTGTCGATCGCGACCACGCCGGGAACGCGGCCTTCGCGGCGGCGATCGCCCGTTCGGTCTGCGCCTTGTCGGCCTTGGCGTACTCGCCGACCACGTCCTTGGTGTTGGAGGGGTTGATGTCGCGCGTGATGCTGGTTCCGTCGACCCATTCGCCGGCGATGAAGTTCTTCTGGTGAGCGGTCATGTGTCTCTCCAACTTTCTTGTTAGCGCACGAGGCAGGGACGCTTGTCGTCGAAAGTCCAGCCGGGGATCAGGAACTGCATGGCCAGCGCGTCGTCGCGGGCGCCGAGCCCATGCTGCTTGTATAGCGCGTTCGCAGCCTCAATGGCACCGCGATCGATCTCGATGCCGAGGCCCGGCCGATCCGGGATCGCGATCCTGCCGCCCTTGATCTGCAATGGCTCCTTGGTCAACGCCTGGCCGTCCTGCCAGATCCAGTGGGTGTCGATCGCGGTGACCTTGCCGGGCGCTGCGGCGCCGACATGGGTGAACATCGCCAGCGAAATGTCGAAATGGTTGTTGGAGTGCGAGCCCCAGGTCAGGCCGTTGTCGCGGCAGGTCTGCGCCACCCGCACCGAACCCTGCATGGTCCAGAAATGCGGATCGGCGAGTGGAATGTCGACGGCGCCGAGCCGCAGCGCGTGTGAGAGCTGGCGCCAGTCAGTCGCGATCATGTTGGTCGCGGTCGGCAGCCCGGTGGCGCGGCGGAATTCGGCCATGATCTCGCGGCCGGAGAAGCCGGCCTCGGCGCCGCAGGGATCCTCGGCGTAAGCCAGCACGCCATGCATGTTGCTGCAAAGCCGGATCGCTTCATCCAGCGACCAGGCGCCGTTCGGGTCGAGCGTGACGCGCGCCTTGGGGAAACGTTTTGCAATCGCGGTGACGGCCTCGATCTCGTCCTCGCCCTTGAGCACGCCGCCCTTTAGCTTGAAATCGGCGAAGCCGTAATGCGCCTGCGTCGCCTCGGCGAGCCGCACGATCGCCTCCGGCGTCATCGCGACCTGATGGCGCAGGTTGAACCAGTCGGGTTTGCCGGTCTCGCCCTCGACGTAAGGCAGGCTGGTCTTGCTGCGATCGCCGACGAAGAAGAGATAGCCGAGCGTCTCGACATCGGCGCGCTGCTGGCCTTCGCCGAGCAGGGCCGCGACCGGCAGATTGAGATGCTGGCCGAGCAAATCGAGCAACGCCGACTCCACCGCGGTGACCGCGTGGATGGTGACGCGCAGGTCGAAGGTCTGCTTGCCGCGGCCGCCGGCGTCGCGGTCGGCGAAGGTCTGGCGCATCGAGGCCAGGATGTTATTGCAGGCGCCGATGGTCTGGCCGACGACGAGGTCGCGGGCGTCCTCCAGCGTCTTCCTGATCTTCTCGCCGCCCGGCACCTCGCCGACGCCGGTGTGGCCGGAGTTGTCGGTGAGGATGACGAGGTTGCGGGTGAAGAACGGCGCATGCGCGCCGCTCAAATTGAGGAGCATGCCGTCGCGGCCGGCGACCGGGATCACCTCCATCGCCGTGACGGCGGGGGCGCCGGCAAAACCGCTGCGGATCGTGTCTTGAATCATCTGCTCCTCCCTTCGTTGTTCGCCGTTCGGCTTATTCCGCTGCCTGCTGCGTCGCGGCTTGCGGCAGCTTCGCCACCAGTGCTGCGAGCTCGGCGATCTCCTGCTCGGTGAGATCGGTGAGCGGCGGCCGCACCGGGCCGGAATCGCGGCCGATCACCTTCATGCCGGCCTTGATGATCGACACCGCATAGCCCTTCTTGCGGTTGCGTATTGCGATCAGCGGCAGGATGAAATCCTTCAGCGCTGCATGGATGGTCTGATGATCGCGCCGGCGCACCGCGGCGTAGAACTGGGTAGCGAATTCCGGCACGAAGTTGAACACCGCCGACGAATACGTCGTCACGCCCATGTCGAGATAGGGCAGCGCGAAGGTTTCCGCGGTCGGCAGGCCGCCGATATAGGTCAGGCGATCACCGAGCTTGGTGTGAACGCGGGTCATCAGCTCAATGTCGCCGATGCCGTCCTTGTAGCCGACCAGGTTCGGGCAGCGCTCGCAGAGACGCGCCAGCGTGTCGGGCTGCAAGATCGCATTGTCGCGGTTGTAGACGATGACGCCGATCTTGACCGACGAACACACCGTCTCGACGTGCGCGGCGAGGCCATCCTGTTCGGCATGGGTGAGATAGGGCGGCAGCAGCAAAAGGCCATCGGCGCCGGCTTTCTCTGCACCAACGGCGATCTCGCGCGCGATCGCGGTGCCGTAGCCGGTGCCCGCGAGCACCGGAACGCGGCCCTTGGTCTCCTCGACGGCAATCTTCACGACGTGCGGGATTTCAGCGGGAGTCAGCGAGAAGAATTCGCCGGTGCCGCCGGCGGCGAACAGGCCGGCGACGTCATAGCCGCACAGCCAGTCCATATTGGCGCGATAGGTCGCCTCGTCGAACGAATAGTCCGGCTTGAACGGGGTCACGGGAAAAGACAGGAGGCCGCCACCGATCTTCGCGGCCATCTCCCGAGGGGTCATCTTGCTCATGGCGCCACTCCTTGAATGATGTTGGGAAGGATGCGCGAGCAGCGCGCGTCCATGGCGTTGTTTCTAGGAAATGCGTCGATGCGCGTCCAAGCCAAACGCGGTATCGAACGATGCCAACTCTGCATCAATCGCCGTGCGACTGCGGCGCTGCGATTTCAGTTGCGATCTCGATCAATGACGGCAGCAACTGGTTCTCGTGATCGCGCCGCCACACCATGAACAGCTCGACCGGCACCGGCGTGCGCAGCTTCAGCGGCTTCAGCCGGACATCCGCGATCTTCAGGCTGGCGGCGGCCTCCGGCACGATCGCGACGCCGAGCCCGGCGCGCACCATCGCGAGGATCGAATGGATCTGGCTGAGATGCTGCACATAGCGCGGCAGCACGTCGGCGCGGGTGAACATCGACACCAGCAGATCGTGGAAATAGCGCGCCTCGTAGGGCGAATACATCACGAAGGGCTGGTCGTCGAAATCCTTGATGCTGACGGTCTCCGCGGCGGCGAGCGGATGCTTCTTCGGGATCGCGGCGAGCAGCGGCTCGGCGACGACGCGCCGGCTGGCGAATTCCGGCCGCGCGATCGGCGGCCGCAGCAGGCCGGCATCGATCTGGCCTGTCGTGAGTGCCTCGAACTGATCGCCGGAGACCATCTCCTTCAGGGAAAAATCGACCTCGGGCAGGCGCGACCGTGCTGCCGCAATCAGGTCGGGCAGGAAGCCGTAGGCGGCGGCCGCGGTGAAGCCGATCTTGAGCGAGCCGGTCTTGCCGAGCGCGATGCGGCGCGCGACCTGCGAGGCGGATTCCGCGAGTTTGAGGATGCGCCGCGCCTCGGGCAGGAAGCTGCGTCCCGCAGGCGTCAGCCGCACCGAACGGCTGGTGCGTTCCAGGAGCGGTGCGTCGATGATGTGCTCGAGCACCTGGATCTGCCGGCTCAGCGGTGGCTGCGTCATGTTGAGCCGCGCCGCGGCGCGGCCGAAGTGCAATTCCTCGGCCACCGTGACGAAACAGCGGAGCTGGCTCAGGTCGAACATCGATGCAAGCCCGGAATGGATCGCGCGGGGATTTGTACGTTCTAGCATCGATGCCTCCCACTGGCCAAGAAGACAAAAGGCAGACAAAGGCGGCGGCCGGAGCCGCCGTTGATATGTTGTTGCGGCGGTGGCGGCCTGGCTCAGGCCGCCTTCAGTTGCACCCGTTTGATCTCGCCGACGATGAAGAGATAGGCGATTGCGGCGACCAGCGCGTTGGCGCCGACGAACACCAGCGCGCCGTTGAACGAACCGGTGGCGGCGAGGATGTAGCCGATGATGATCGGCGTGGTGATCGAGGACAGATTGCCGAAAGTATTGAACAACCCGCCGGAAACGCCCCCGGCTTCCTTCGGCGAGGTGTCGGAGACCACGGCCCAGCCGAGCGCGCCGATGCCCTTGCCGAAGAAGGCGAGCGCCATGAAGCCGATCACCAGCGCCTGGCTGTCGACATAGTTGCAGCCGATGATCACCATCGACAGCAGCATGCCGCCGACGATCGGGATCTTGCGCGCCATGGTCAGCGAGCCGGTGCGGCGCAGCAGGTAGTCCGAGATCACGCCGCCGAGCACGCCGCCGATGAAGCCGCACAGCGCCGGCAATGTCGCGACGAAGCCGGCCTGCAGGATCGAGAGCCCGCGCTCCTTCACCAGATAGACCGGGAACCAGGTCAGGAAAAAGTAGGTCAGGGTGTTGATGCAGTACTGGCCGATATAGACGCCGAGCATCATACGGTTGGCGAGCAACTGGCGGATGTGGTCCCAGCGCGGGCCGCTGTCCTGCGCCTTGCCGTCCTTGGCCGCGTCCATGTCGACCAGGGCACCTCCCTGCTTGATGTAGTCGAACTCGGCCTCGTTGATCGAAGGATGATCCTTCGGCTCGTAGATCGTCTTGATCCAGACGATCCCCATGATGATACCGAGCCCGCCCATCACGTAGAACACATGGCTCCAGCCATGCTCATGCGCGATCCAGCCCATCAGCGGCGCGAAGATCACGGTCGCGAAATACTGCCCCGAGTTGAAAAAGGCCGACGCGGTGCCGCGCTCATTGCTCGGGAACCAGGAGGCGACGATCCGGGCATTGGCCGGGAACGACGGCGCTTCGGCGATGCCCACCAGGAAGCGCAGCACGAACAGCAGCACCACGGCCGCACCCGCGGAGAGGAACCCGACCAGGCCCTGCATCGCGGTGAAGATCGACCAGACGATGATGCTGATCGCGTAGACCCATTTGGAGCCGTAGCGGTCGAGCAGCCAGCCACACGGCACCTGGGCGATCACGTAGGACCAGCCGAAGGCCGAGAACACGTAACCCATCGCGACGGGGTCGAGATGCAGTTCCTTGGAGAGGGCGGGGCCGGCGATCGAGAGCGTGGCGCGATCGGCGTAGTTCACGGTGGTGACGAGAAACAGCATCGTCACGATCAGCAGCCGGACGCGGGATCGCCGCGCGTCGGCGGCGGACACAATTGCGCTCATTCGCGCCTCCTTGGAAATTTCCTCGGGGTCTGTCCTAGAGAGATGACGACAATGGGTCCAAGCCGAAACGGGTATCGATTGATACCGATTTTGGATCGATTATGCTGGGAACTGCATCGAACAGGAGTATCCCGTGAAGGCCGTCTATAGCGATCTGCACCGCAGCCATGATCCGCAATTCTTCCTGGTCCGCGGCGTGGTCCAGCGCACCACCGAGCAGCCCGAGCGCGCCGATCGCCTGCTGGCGGGTCTGAAGGCCGGCAGCCACAGGCTGATCGAGCCGACCAAGTTCGGGCAGGGGCCGCGGGCGCGCGTGCACAGTCCGGAATATCTTGGCTTCCTCGAGGGCGCCTGGGACGAATGGTTGGCGCTCGGCAATGCCGGACCCGAGATGATCGCGAACATCCACCCGGTGCGTAATGCCGGCACCTATCCGGCCCATATCGTCGGCAAGCTCGGCTGGCACACCGTCGACACCGCGGCCCCGATCGGTCCCGGCACCTGGGCCGGCGCCTGCGCCTCGAGCGACGTCGCGGTCACCGCCGCGCAGATGGTGCTCGACGGCGAGGACGCCGTCTACGCGCTGTGCCGTCCGCCCGGCCACCATGCCTATCGCGACCTCGCCGGCGGCTTCTGTTTCCTCAACAACAGCGCGATCGCGGCCGAGCATCTGCGCCAGAAGCATGAGCGCGTCGCGATCCTCGACGTCGATGTGCATCACGGCAACGGCACGCAGGGCATCTTCTACGAGCGGGGCGACGTCTTCACCGTCTCGATCCACGCCGATCCGTCGTTCTTCTATCCCTTCGTCTGGGGCTATGCACATGAGCGCGGCGCTGGGCCTGGCCTTGGCACCAATCTCAACATTCCCCTGGCCAAGGGCACCGGCGACGACGACTACATGAAGGCGCTGGCGGCGGCCGAGAAGGCGATCCGGTCGTTCGCGCCGACCGCGCTGGTGGTTGCGCTCGGCCTCGATGCCTCCGAGAAGGACCCGCTCGCGGGCCTCGCCGTCACCACCGACGGTTTTCGCCGGATCGGCGAGGCGCTGGCCCGGTTCGGCCTGCCGACGGTGCTGGTGCAGGAGGGCGGCTATCTCTCCGATATCCTTGGCGCCAATCTGACCGCGGTGTTGGGCGGCTTCGAAGCCGCCCGTTAACCGCAATCTTGCAAACGGGGTGCGACGAGATTGCCAGACTGCAACCAGACTAGAGCCGTGCGGTTGGTGTCGGGCGCTGACCGATGGTCTCGCCTTGACGGCGTCAGCCGGTCGAGGCGGTCGACAATGCGAGGACGGCCATGAGCGACCTGCTTCGCATTGCCATCGTCGGTTTCGGCGAGATCGCTCACAGGCAGCATATGCCCGCGATTGCCAAGACCTCCGGCGCGGCATTGGTCGCGGTGGTGGATCCCGAAAAGATGCCGCCCGGCCTGCCGCATTTCCGTGATTTGCAGGAGCTGCTGCGCGACGGCCCTGACGTCGATGCCGTCGCGCTATGTACGCCGCCGCAGGTGCGTCATGCGCAGGCGGCTGCCGCACTCGCCGCCGGCAAGCATGTGCTGCTGGAGAAGCCGCCGGGCGCCACCGTTGCCGAACTCACGCCACTGATCGCAGCGGCGCGTCAGGCAGGCCGGACCTTGTTTGCGAGCTGGCATTCGCGCTTTGCGCCCGCGATCGGGGCGGCGCGACAACTGCTCGCAGGCCGCACCATCAGCAAGGTCTCCATCATCTGGAAAGAAGACGTCCGGGTCTGGCATCCGGGCCAGGCCTGGATCTTCGAGGCGGGTGGCTTCGGCGTGTTCGATCCTGGCATCAACGCGCTGTCGATCCTCACCGAGATCCTGCCGCGACCGCTCTTCGTCAGGAGCGCGGTGCTGGACTTCCCTTCCAATCGGGCGGCGCCGATTGCAGCCGAGATCGAACTCGCCGATGCAAGCGGCCTGGCGATTCATGTGGAATTCGACTTCCGCCAGACCGGCTCGCCGAACTGGGACATCCTGTGCGAGACCGAGGCCGGGCCCGTCAAACTGTCGAAGGGTGGCAGGCAACTGCGCGATGGCAACACGCCGGTCGTCGACGCCACCGACGAGGAGTATCCCGCGCTCTACCGCCGCTTTGTCACGCTGACGGCGGAAGGCAAATCGGATGTCGACCTCACGCCCTTGCAGCTCGTTGCCGATAGCTTCATGCTGGGCCGGCGACGCCTCGTCGAGGCGTTCGAGGACTGAGCATGACATCAGGTGGAATTGAGCGCGGGCCCTTCGGCAGATTGCCCGACGGCACCGTGGTCGAGCGTGTGACGCTGCGCGGCGCGCATGGCTTCGAAGCCACCATCATCCCCTTCGGTGCGGCGCTGCAAGCGCTGGTGACGCCCGATCGCGAAGGGCATTGCGACGACATCGTGCTTAGCCACGACGATCTCGATGGCTATCTCGCGCAGCGCAAGTTCTTTGGCGCGACCATCGGACGCTATGCCAACCGGATCGCCGGCGCGCGCTTCGTGCTCGATGGCGAGACGGTGAGGCTCGACGCCAATAACGGCCCGAACGCGCTGCATGGCGGGCTACAGGGTTTTGACCGCAAGCTGTGGCGGATCGTCGAACTATCGGATGATCCGGGGCCCGCGCTGGTGCTGGAGCGCGAAAGCCCGCATGGCGAGGAGGGCTATCCCGGCAATCTCGCGGCCCGCGTGACCTATCGCGTGCGCAACCCGATGGAGCTTTCGATCACGTATGAGGCAACGACCGACCGGCCGACCTGCCTCAACCTCACCAATCACAGCTTCTTCAATCTCGACGGCGCGCGTGCCGAACGGCAGATCCTCGATCACCGGCTGACCATCGCCTCGGATCATTTCCTCGCTGTTGACGCCACGGCGATCCCGCTCGCCGGGCCGCCGCGGCCGGTCGACGGCACGCCGTTCGACTTCCGCGAGCCCACCGCCATCGGCGCACGGATCAGAGCCGATGACGAGCAGCTCCGGCTCGCCACGGTCCAGACGCTGGAGCCTGTCTCTTATACACCGGGCGCGGCTATGACCACAATTTCTGTCTCGCCTTGGGGATGAGCCTGCGCTTCGCCGCGCGCCTCGAGGCGCCACGTAGCGGCCGCGTGATGGAGCTGCTCACCGATCAGCCGGGATTGCAGTTCTATTCCGGCAATTTCCTCGATGGCTCGACCGCCGGCAAGGGCGAGCGGCTGTACCGGCAATCCGATGCGCTCTGCCTTGAGCCGCAGGCCTGGCCCGACACGCCGAACCGGGCTGATTTTCCGTCCGCTCGGCTCGATCCCGGGCAGACCTACCGGCGCAGCATCGTCTATCGTTTCTCGACGATTGGAGCACCGCCATGACCGATCACGCCGCTGCTGTGCTGATGGATGAGGTGCCGACCTCGGTGTTGTCGGCCGAGCGCTGCCATCTCGGCGAGGGGCCGACCTATGATGCTGCGACCGACACCGCCTGGTGGTTCGACATCCGCGAGCGACGGCTGTTCGAGCATCGCTTCGCCGTCGGACGCACTGAAATCCACGCCCTGCCGAACATGGCGAGCGCGTTGGCGCGGATCGACGATGACCGGCAACTGATCGTCACCGACGACGGGCTCTATGTGCGACAGGTCGCCGATGGCCGCCTGGAATTGTTCGCCGCGCTGGAAGCCGACAACCCGGCGACGCGTTCCAACGATTCGCGCGTGCATCCGTCGGGTACGTTCTGGATCGGCACCATGGGCCGCCAGGCCGAACAGGGAGCGGGCGCGATCCATGCCTTGCATCGCGGCCGCATCACCAGGCTTTATCCCGACATCACGATCCCGAACGCGATCTGCTTTTCGCCGGGCGGCGACGTCGGCTACTTCGCCGACACCGCGACCAATGTGCTGTATCGGGTGCCGCTCGATGCCGCGACCGGACTGCCGGTCGGCGAACCCGCCGTCCTGATCCGGCATCGCGGCGCTGGCGGGATCGACGGCGCGGTCGTCGATGCCGATGGGTTGATCTGGAACGCGCGCTGGGGCGGCGGCTGCATCGACGTCTACGATCCTTCAGGCAAGCATCTGCGCTCGCTCCGCGTGCCGGCGAGCCAGTCGAGCTGCCCGGCCTTTGTCGGCCGCGATTTCTCGCGCGTGCTGGTCACCTCGGCCTGGCAGGACATGGACGAAGCGCAGCGCGCCGCCGATCCCGGGCATGGCAAGACTTTCCTGCTCGATGCCGCTGCGCGCGGCCGCGCGGAGCCCGATGTCAGGCTTTCCTGACCGCAGGCTCGCCTTGTTGACGTGACCTGATTATTTGGACGATAGTACAAATATGGTCCGCAAGCCCGCCAAATCCAACATCAAGTCCGACCTGAAGGCCGCCAGCACCCGCAAGCCGAACATGCGCGAGGCGATCCTCGCCGCGGCGGAAGAGTTGTTCTCGACCTATGGCTTCAACGCCGTCTCGGTGCGCGACATCGCGCAGGCCGCCGGCGCCAATCCCGGCAGCGTGACCTATCATTTCAAGACCAAGGACGGCCTGCTGCTGGAGATCTACCGGCGGCATTGCGGACCGATGAACCGGCGCCGCTCCGAACTGCTGGCGGCGGCACGGCGGGTGCGCGACTTGCAGGACCGGCTGGAAGCGATCGTACGCGCCTATGTGTTGCCGGCCTTCACCTCGGGCAGCGACCTTGCCGGCGGCGGGACGCGGTTCACGCGGTTGCGCGCGATCATGTCGGCCGAGGGCAACGAGGTGGTGCGCAAGATCATCGCGCAGACCTTCGACGACACCAGCCACGCCTTCATCGACGCGATCCACGACAGCCTGCCGCATATTCCGCGCACCGACCTGGTCTGGCGCGGCCACTTCCTGCTCGGCGCGCTGTATTACACGCTGGTGACGCCGGAGCGCGTCTCGCGCCTGTCACGCGGCCGCGCCGACGGCACCGATGCCGGCCACGCCATCGAGGAACTGGTGCGCGCGACCGTCGCCGCGTTCCAGGCCGCGCCGCTCGATCCGGCGCCGCCGCGCAAGGTGCCGGGCGCAACGCCGGGACGAGCGCTGACCTGACCCTGCGGAGTTCGTCGCCATGGAAAAACTTCGGCTGCGCACGGTGCTTGGCAATCACCCGCACATCGAGGCGGTGAAGCGCGGTGAGCTGCGCTCCGACCTGTTCGATCTCGACTTCGTCGAGTTCACGCCCACCAACGCCGCGTTCAAGCCGATGGTGCGCGAGCAGGCCTTCGACGTCTGCGAGATGGCGATCGTGACCTATCTGATGGCAAGGGCGCACGGCAAGCCGCTGGTGCTGTTGCCGGCGGCGATGGTCGGCCGCTTCCAGCATGGCCATGCGCTTTGCCGTGCCGATCGTGGCGCGATCACGCCGGCGGATCTCGAAGGCAAGCGGGTCGGTATCCGCTCGTTCACGACCACGACCGGGGCCTGGATGCGCGGCATCCTCGCCAATGACCATGGCGTCAACCTCGACAGCATCGATTGGGTCACCTTCGAGGATCCGCATGTCGCCGAATATGTCGACCACACCGAACGTGCGCCGAAGGGCAGCACCATCATCCAAATGCTGAAGGATGGCGAGCTCGACGCCGTGCTGGGCGAGACCTCGAATGACCCGACGCTCAAGCCATTGTTCGCCGATCCGGCCGCGGAGGCGGCGCGGTGGTACGCGCGGCACGGCGTCGTGCCGGTCAATCATCTGGTGGTGGTGACGAAGCAACTCGCGACAGCGCGGCCGGATGTGGTGCGCGGCCTCTACGATCTCCTCAAGCGCGCCAAAACGGAGGCTGGTCCGACGGGTGCGCCGGATATGCTGCCGTTCGGCGTCGCGGCAAACCGCAGACCGCTCGAAATGATGATCGACTATTGCGCGCAACAGGCGCTGATCCCCCGGCACGTCACGGTCGACGAGCTGTTCGACGCCACAACACGGGACTTCAACTGATGACAATCTCCGGCGATCCCAGGCAATGGCAGATCGGCATGCTCGGCTATGGCGAGGTCGGCCGCATCCTGGCCGAAGATCTGCGCAAGCAGGGCGTGAACGTGTCCGCCTACGACATCAAGCTCGACCGCGAGCAAGGTGCGCCGCTCCGGGCGCACGCGGCCGAGATCGGCGTCGAGCTCGCCCGATCCCATGCCGATCTCGCGGCGCGGGCCGATCTGATCATCTCGGCGGTGACCGCGAGCCAGGCCGTCGCCGTGGCCGAGGCCGCCACACCCGCAATCGGAAAGGGAGCCTGGTTTCTCGATTTCAATTCAGCGTCGCCCGGCGCCAAGCAGCGCGCGGCGGCCCACATCGATGGCGCGGGTGGCCGCTATGTCGAGGGCGCGGTGATGACGTCGCTGCCGCCCTACCGGATCAAGGTGCCGTTGCTGCTCGGCGGCCAGGGTGCGCGCGAGCTGGCGCCGCTTCTGGTTGCGCTCGGCTTCGCGGCGAAGGTCGCGAGCGACGAGCTCGGCGTGTCCTCGGCGGTCAAGATGTGCCGCAGCATCATGATCAAGGGCCTGGAGGCGATGGTGATCGAGAGTTTCACCACCGCGCGTGCTTACGGCGTCGAGGACGCGGTGCTCGCCTCGCTCAAGGAGACGTTTCCGGGCATCGATTGGGAGAAGCAGGGCGCCTATTTCTTCCAGCGCGTGATCGAGCATGGCCGCCGGCGCGCCGAGGAGGTGCGCGAGGTGGCGGAGACCGTGCGCGAGGCCGGGCTGACGCCATGGTCAGCGTCGGGGACCGCCGAGCGGCAGGGCTGGGTCGCCGATCTTGCCGACGAGGGCGTGTTCGGCAGCAAGGGAACGGCGGAATTTGCCCGCAGTGCCGATTGGCGCACCGAGGCCGACCGGATTCTCGCGCGCATCAAATCCTGACGCCGCCTGCGGAGAATCCGCCGCGTTCCCTGCCGCCGCGCAATGCGCTATTGCTCCGTGAACAGTTTGGTCTGGAGACACTCCCATGAAGAATTCCGGCAAGGTCGTCGCCATCACCGGGGCGGCGCGCGGCATCGGCAAGGCCTGCGCCGTACGCTTCCTGTCCGACGGCGCCAGCGTCGTGATCTCTGATGTCGACGGTGCGGCGCTCGCCGAAACAGCCCGCGAGCTCGGGCATGCCGATCGGTTGCGCACCGTCGAAGCCGACGTCAGCAAGCGCGCCGACGTCGATCGGATCGTCGCGCACACAGTGAAGGAGTTCGGCCGGCTCGACGTCATGGTCAACAATGCCGGCGTCGCGCGCAACCGCGACTTCCTCGAGATCAGCGAGGCCGAGTTCGACGACGTGATGGGGATCAACCTCAAGGGCGCGTTCTTCGGCGTCCAGGCCGCGGCCCGCCAGATGATCGCGCAGGGCGGTGGCGGCGTCGTCGTCAACATGTCTTCGGTCAACGCGCTGCTCGCGATCCCCTCGCTTGCGACCTACGCGATGTCGAAGGGCGCGATGAAGCAGCTCACCTCGGTGGCAGCGGTTGCGCTCGCGCCGCACGGCATTCGCGTCGTGGCGGTCGGGCCGGGCACGATCCTGACCGAGATGGTGGCGACGGCGATCTTCTCGTCCGACGAGGCCCGGCGCAGCGTGCTGTCGCGCACTCCGGCCGGCCGCTGCGGCGAGCCGAGCGAGGTCGCCTCCGTCGTGGCGTTCCTCGCCAGCGACGACGCGTCCTATGTCACCGGCCAGACCATCTATCCCGACGGCGGACGGTTGATCCTCAACTACACGGTGCCGGTCAACGAGAAGAAGTAGTCGGCAAGGGCCGCGCTAGCGGCCCTTGAACTGCGGCTTGCGCTTTTCCATGAAGGCGTTGCGGCCTTCGCGGAAATCGGAGCTGTCCATGCAGTCGATGCCAATCTGCTTGATTGCGGCCATGTCGCGCTCGGCGGGGTCCTTCAGCACCTGCGCGATGGTGATCTTGGCCGCCTTGATCGCCAGCGGCGCGTTGCCGGAAATGGTGCGGGCGATTTCCATGGTCGCGTCCCACAATTCGGCATCCGGCAGCACCCGATCGACCAGGCCGATCCTGAGTGCTTCGGCGGAGTCGATCCGCATGCCGGTGTACATGATCAGCCGCGCCCAGGATGGCCCGACCAGCGACACCAGATGGCGCAGCCCGTCATGGCCGTAGGCGATGCCGAGCTTGGCGGCTGGAATGCCGAACTGGCCGCTGGCGCCGGAGATACGGATGTCGGTCAGCATCGCGACCTGCATGCCGCCGCCGAGACAGAAGCCGCGGATGCAGGCGATGGTCGGTTTCGGATAGTCGGCGAGCAGGGCGCGCTGGGCGGCGCTGCGCCGTGAATATTCCTCGGAAGCTGCCGCGTTATGGCGGGTCTTCTCGAACTGGCTGATGTCGGCGCCCGACACGAAGGCCTTGTCGCCGGCGCCGACCAGGATCACGACCCGGACGGCCGGATCATCGCGCAAGGCGACCAGCGCCTCGCCGAGTCCCTCCCACATCTCCAGCGACATCGCATTGCGCTTGTCGGGATTGTTGAAGGTGATGACGCCGACGCCATCGACCACGCTTTGCAGGATCTTGCCGTCGGCGAGCGATTTATCTGACATGTCTGGCCTATGCGGGTTCGGTGTGAATTCGACCGAACCTAGCATCCGGCCCAAAGCCGCGGCAGGCGGCTTTGGGCACGGCGCTGTTGCGTCGGCGTACGGCAACGCTGCCCGTGCTTCATCCCGGCTTGGCCTTGTTCGGCTTTCGATGGTACGATTGTAGGTATTGCGGGCGCCAGGCCTTTCGCCTGACGTCAGTTGTCCTGCGTCAGCGCCTCCGGATCTTCGGCCGCGCGCAGGCGTGCGAGGCTGTCTTCGGTCGCCGTCGCGCCGGCCGCCGCGATCGCGATCTCCCGCGCCAGGTTGGTGCATTCGGCCCACAGCAGGAAGAACACCAGCGGCGGCCGCTCGCGCGCCTCCAGCATCTGCCGGCAGCGGTCCGTGGCGCCGTCGAGTGCCCACCACTGCCGGGCGACGACCATCACCTTGCGGAAGCTTCGCAGCGTGCCGGAGAACTTTTGCGGATCGGCGTTGACGATGGAGCCGCAATGGTTGAGCCAGTTCAGCGCGGCATAGATCGCAATCCCGTAATCCTCGATCGCGGTGCCGGTGAAATCGACGACGGTCTTGTCGTGCGCGCGCTGGCGCAGGAAAGCGTCGATCATCTCGGCCTGGCGGGATGGATCGGCGAGCAGCGCGGCGTCCTTCCGCGGCACCATCGGGACATAGCGCATCGCTTCGAGCCGCGTGTGCTCCCAGACCGCCCTGGTATCGCCGAGCAGGTCGCCGGGCTTGCGTTTGCAGGCCGGATAGACCAGCACGCCATTGTCGGCCAGATCGAGATAACGCGGCACCACCTTGTCGAGCGCTGCGAGAAACGCCAATGGATCGGTCAGGCCGCGCAAATCGCTGGCGGCGTCGTCCGCTTGTGCAGGCCTGTTGACGCGTGTCCAGCCGAAATTGGCCATCCCGGGCGCCCCGATCTCAACCTCTGCGTCAGGTTAGATGGAAAATACCGCGATGCAAATGCGGCATTTACGGTTGCACGCCCGGTGCCGGTTGACGCGGGAAACCGTCGCGCCTAGCTCATGGTTAATCTTTCGGGTTCGATCGCCATGACTGCTTCTGAACGCCAATCGCATTGGCAGACCGTTTACCTGACCAAGGGCGAGCAGCAGGTGAGCTGGTCGCAGGCCGATCCGCAGCCATCGCTGCGCCTGATCGAATCCGTCGCGGCTGGCCACGACGCGGCGATCGTCGATGTCGGCGGCGGGGCGTCACGCCTGGTCGACGCGCTGCTGGCGAACGGCTTTCACGATGTTGCCGTGCTCGATCTGTCCGACGCCGCGCTGGAGAACGCACGGCAGCGGATCGGCGCGGCCGGCGATGCGGTGCGTTGGATCGCAGGCGATGTAACGGTCTGGCAGCCGCGGCAGGCCTTCGACGTCTGGCACGACCGCGCGGCGTTTCATTTCCTCGTCGAGGAAGACGATCGCGCAGCCTATCTCGACAGGTTGCATCGCGGTGTCCGGGCAGGCGGCCACGCCGTGATCGGCACCTTCGCGCTGGACGGTCCGGAGCAGTGCAGCGGACTTCCGGTGCGCCGCTATGATCCGGCATCGCTCAGTCGGACCATCGGTCCGGAATTCGAACTGATCGCCGCGGAGCCGCATCGGCACGCGACGCCGTGGGGCGCAGCGCAGTCGTTTCAGTTCAGCGTTCTGCGACGGAAATGATCGGTTGCGAAGCTGCATGGGACGAGCGATATGCGAGCCGGCCTGAACCAGGAGAAGCGAGATGACGGACGCGCCAAGGACGATCGGCGAGATCGCGAGCTATCACGCCCATGTCTACTACGATCCAACGTCCAGCCGGGGCGAGGCCGAGCAGCTCCGCACCTGGATCGGCGAGCGCTTCCTGGTCACGCTCGGACGCTGGCATGACGTCAAGGTCGGTCCGCACGACCAGGCGATGTATCAGGTGGCGTTTGCGGCCGAGCTGTTTCCGACCCTGGTGCCGTGGCTGATGCTGAACCATGGCCGGCTGAGCATCCTGGTCCATCCCAACACGACGAACCCGCGCCGCGATCACCGTGACGATCCGCTGTGGATCGGCACACCGCTTGCCGTCCATGCCGACAAGCTGCCTGAAGAGGCCGAAATGGAGCTGGCTCTGGCGCCGAACACGTCGCCGACATTGCGCCCATGAGCGTCGTTGGCCTGCCGCCGGATGCGTAAAGTTTGACGCAATTCTATTCCGGCCAAGTCGTTTCAAACTCATTGCGTTTTGCAACGTGAGGTTAAGTCACGGTTCCTAGGCTTACCCGACGTCTATTCCGTCGGAGCGCATTGGACATGTTCTTTTCGTTTCGAAGCTGGTCACTGTGGCGGGTGGTAGGGCCGCTGCTCGCGATCGTGTTGCTGCTTGCCGGCCTGTCGGCGGGGAGCCTGCAAGTGATGTCGGCGGTGCGGGCCTATGTGGCAGGCGAGAGCCTTTTTTCCAAGGGCCAGAAGGACGCCATCTATGACCTTCAGATCTATGTCAGCACCGGCGCGCCGCTCTATCTGAAGAAATTCGATGCCGCGATCGCGGTGCCGCTGGCCGATCGCACGGCGCGGCGCGCGCTGGAAGCGCCGGGCAACAATGACGCCGTGGCGAGGGACGGCTTCGCCAGGGCCGGCAATCATGATGACGATATCAGCGGCCTGATCTGGCTGTTCAAATACTTCCGCAAGTTGCACCACGTCGCCGGCGCGGTGACGGCATGGCGCAACTCGGATGCGCTGCTCGATCAGCTGATCGAGATCCGGAACGAAGCCGCGAACGACAGCGCGCTGCATGATCCGTCGGCCGCGACGATCAGGCACTGGGCCGAGCGGATCGGCGCGGTCGATGCCGCCCCTGTCTCTTATACACATCTAGATGTGTATAAGAGACAGGTCGATGCCGCCCTGAGTACGCTCGCGGTCGACTTCTCCGACCATCTGGGCAAGGCATCGCGTCAAGTCTCCGCGCTGCTGCTGCTGGTCAATGTCGTGATCGCGGTCTGTCTCGCCGGCATCGTCCTGTTTCATACGCGACGGATGCTGTGGCGGCGCTGGCTTGCCGAGACCGCGCTCGCAGTCGAGAAGGAGCGTGCCCAACTCACTCTGGCGTCGATCGGCGACGCGGTGATCGTGACGACCGAGGACGATCGCGTCGGCTACATGAACGCTGCGGCGCAACGGCTGATCGCGTCGGGACACGATGTGACCGGCTGGCCGCTTGCATCATTGTTCAGCATCGCCGAACAGCCCGTGGGAGGACCGTTCCAGGCGGCCAATGCCGACGATGACAGCCATTCGCAGCAGCGGCTCCTGGTGCGGTCGGATCGTTCCAGCGTGCCGGTCTCGGTGGTCGAGACCCCGATCGTGCATGCTGGCGAACCGGCCGGCCGCGTCATGGTCATTCACGACATGACCGCGGAGCGGCGGCTGGTCGAGGAACTGGCTTGGGCCGCTTCCCATGATGCGCTCACCGGGCTCGCGAACCGGCGGCAGTTCGAGTTCGAATTGCACCGGGCGATGTCGGTCTCGCCGGCAACGGGGGCGGACCTGATGCTGATCGACCTCGACCAGTTCAAGATCGTCAACGACACCTGTGGCCACATGGCGGGTGACCGGCTGCTGAAGCAGGTGGCCAGGTTGCTGGAAGGCGAAGTCGGCGGCAGCGGGCTGGTCGCGCGTCTCGGCGGCGACGAGTTCGGGATCCTGCTGCGCGATGACGGCTCTGCTGCCCACGATGTCGCCGCCGACGTCGCGGAGCGGATCAGGGCGGTGGTCGAGCAGTCGAACTTCGTCCATGACGCCTCGAGTTTCCGGATCAGCGCGAGCATCGGGCTGGTCAGGCTGGCCGATAGTGCCGGCGTGCAGGACGCATTGCGGCTTGCCGACGTTGCCTGCTTCCTCGCCAAGGACAAGGGACGCAACCGTGTTCAGGAGCATCGGCCGTCCGACACCGGCATGGCGGTGCGCGTCGCCGAGATGAGCTGGGTCAATCGGATTCGCAAGGGATTGGACGAGGAGCGGTTCTGCCTCTACGAGCAGGAAATCCGTCCCGTGAGCGGCGTGCTGAAAGGCAATGAGCGGCGCGAACTGCTGCTGCGGCTGCGCGACGAGAGCGGCGCCGTGGTGCCGCCCGGCAGCTTCCTGCCCGCCGCCGAACGCTACGGATTGATGCCGCTGATCGACCGCTGGGTGGTTCGCCGCGCCTTCGAGGTCATCGCCGAGCGCAAGCGCTCGCCGCGCAAGGTGGCGAGCTATGCCATCAATCTTTCCGGCGCCACCATCGGCGACAGCGACTTCGTCGACTTCGTCGCCGAGTTGTTCGCGCTGCACGACGTTTCGCCGGCATCGGTGTGCTTCGAGATTACCGAGACCAGCGCCATCTCGAACCTGGACGAGGCGCAGAAATTCATCGCAAGGCTGCGCGAGATCGGTTGCAGCTTCTCGCTCGACGATTTCGGCACCGGCATGTCCTCGATCGCCTATCTGAAGCATCTGCCGGTCGATATCATCAAGATCGACGGCTCGTTCGTGAAGGAGATCCTGAACAGCAAGGTCGATCGCGCGATGGTCGAGATGATCACCAAGACCGCGAAGATCATGCAGAAGCAGGTGGTCGCCGAATTCGTCGAGAGCGCCGCCATCCTGGACGAACTGCGCCAGATCGGTGTCGACTACGCCCAGGGTTATGCGATCGGGAAGCCGGTTCCGGTGCTGACCCTCTGGGAAGAAAAGATCGCCTGAGTCGCCCGGGATTGTCCCGAATTGGGACTTTTTCGGGCATTTCGGCCCGCCCGGGGCTGATTCCCGGCAGTTTCCATCCGAAAAGCGTTTAAAAATCCTGTCGTTGCCCGCTCCGTCTCGATTATGCCTTACTCTAATTCCCTGATATGATGAGCGATCGGTGAATCCCGCGTGGGCCGGGCAACAGGCCCCAGAGCACCGTACTTGGGGATGGATGGGTCAACGTACGACGAAAGCTGCCGGGCGTAAGCCAAGCCGCGGCATGTCTCTGGTGGGCAGCACGGCGTTTGCCGTGAGCGCGCTCGTCCTGTCGTCCGGCCTTGCCGCCTGGATGGTCGGCATCGATCCGACGTCGTGGCTGCATGGGTCCGCGCTCGCCAACACCACCGCATCGCTGAGCTTCGACGACCGGTTCGGCTCTCGCTCCACGATCAATACGTCCTCGCTCTATTATCCGCTGCGCCGCGGGTTCCGCTCGAGCCGCGGCGATTTCAATTCCGAGTTCGGTCAGATCGAAGACGCGCTCGCCGGTCAGCTGCGTGACACGCAGACCGAATTGCCTACCAGCCAGCCGGCGACGGCGTCCGTCGCTGCCACGACTGCGCCGGCGACATCCACAGTGCCGATGCCGCGCTCGCGGCCGGCCGAGGCCAATCTGCTCGCGCGGAACGATCAGGCGCCAGTGCCGCAGCCGGCGCCGGTACAGCAGGGCGACAACCGCACCTTCCTGCAGAAGATCGCCGACATGATGCCGGGCAAGCTGCAACTCGCCTCGCTCGATCCGAATGACGGATTGCTGTCCGGCCCGAGCCCTGATCTCGGCGCGCTCGGCTATGACAGCACCACGGCGGTCTACGACATCACCGGCCGCATCGTGTACATGCCCGACGGCACCAAGTTCGAGGCGCATTCGGGTCTCGGCAATCTGCTCGACGATCCGGCGCATGTGAATGCCCGCAACGCCGGTGCGACCCCGCCCGGCATCTACGAGATGAAGCCGCGCGAAAAGCTGTTCCATGGCGTCCCCGCGCTGCGCATGACCCCGGTCGACGGCAGCGAGACCTTCGGACGCGTCGGCTTGTTGGTGCACAGCTACATGCTCGGCCCGAACGGCGACTCCAACGGCTGTATCTCAGTCAAGCACTACGACAAGTTCCTGCAAGCTTACCGCAGCGGCACGATCAAGCGCATCGCCGTGGTGATCAGCATCAAGGACACGCAGTCGGCCTCGAGCCGCTCGCCGTCGAACTCGTAAGCGTCGCCGGGCCGCTGGCGGCCCCTCAATTTCCCTCCCCGTTGACCTCACCGTGTCCAGGCCACGCCTGGCCGCGCACTTTGGCGCGTCATGAGGTTTTGAGATATTTATGTATACCGCTATGTCTCGATATCGACGATTTTCGATGGAATTTGCTATCGATCGGGAGTTAATGTATACATAGAGTATCCAGAATGGGAGCGATCGATGCCCAACTCCTTCCCGATGAACGCGTGGTACGCAGCCGGCTGGGATGCCGAGATCAAACAGGCACTGTTGCCGCGCACGATCTGCGGCAAGCACGTCGTGATGTACCGGAAGGGTGACGGCGAGGTGGTGGCGCTCGAGGATGCCTGCTGGCATCGCCTGGTGCCGCTCTCCAAGGGCCGCCTCGACGGCGATACCGTGGTCTGCGGCTATCACGGCCTGAAGTACAATGCGCAGGGCCGCTGCACCTTCATGCCGTCGCAGGAGACGATCAATCCGTCGGCCTGCGTGCGCGCCTATCCCGTGGTCGAGCGCCATCGCTTCATCTGGCTCTGGATGGGTGATCCTGCACTGGCCGATCCTGCCTTGGTGCCGGACATGCACTGGAACCACGATCCGGCCTGGGCCGGCGACGGCAAGACCATTCATGTCAAATGCGACTACCGCCTCGTCGTCGACAATCTGATGGACCTGACCCACGAGACCTTCGTGCACGGTTCGAGCATCGGCAATGACGCGGTCGCCGAAGCGCCGTTCGACGTCACCCATGGCGAGAAGATCGTCACCGTGACGCGCTGGATGAAGGGCATCCAGGCGCCGCCGTTCTTCATCAAGCTGTTGCAGAAGCCGGGGCCGGTCGATCGCTGGCAGATCATCCGGTTCGAGGCGCCATGCACCGTCACCATCGATGTCGGCGTCGCGCCGGCCGGATCGGGCGCGCCGGAGGGCGACCGCTCGCAGGGCGTCAACGGCTATGTGCTCAACACCATCACGCCGGAGACCGAGAAGACCTGCCATTACTTCTGGGCCTTCGTCCGCAACCACCGCCTCACCGAGCAACGCCTGACCTCGGAGATCCGCGACGGCGTCGCCGGCATCTTCCACGAGGACGAGATCATCCTGGAAGCACAGCAGCGTGCGATCGACGAGAATCCCGACCGCGTGTTCTACAATCTCAACATCGATGCCGGTGCGATGTGGGCGCGGCGCGTGATTGACCGCATGGTGGCGAAGGAAAATCCACCGCCGCAGCGCATGCAGGCGGCCGAGTAGGCGGGAGCAAGCCATGGCGGAGCGCGAAGCGGATCGCTCAGTGTCGCAGACCGTGCGGGCGCAGCTCGCGCTGCGCGACTTGGTATTGGCGGGCCGGCTGCGGCCGGGCGAGCGTATCTCGGAATTGCAGGCGGTCGAGATCACCGGAGTGTCGCGCACGCCGGTGCGGATGGCGCTGGTCCGGCTGGAGGAGGAGGGACTGCTGGAGGTGATCCCGTCCGGCGGTTTCATGGTCAAGGCGTTTTCCGAGCGCGACATTCTCGATTCGATCGAGCTGCGCGGCACGCTGGAGGGGCTGGCCGCGCGCTTCGCCGCCGAGCGTGGCGTCTCGTCGCGCGACCTCGAGCCGTTGAAGCAGTGTCTCAACGAGATCGACGACCTGGTGCGGCAGGATCCGATCTCGATGGATGCATTTTCATCCTTTGTCGCGCTCAACGCGCGATTTCACGCGCTGCTCACCGAGCTGTCGCGCAGTCCGCCGTTGATCCGGCAGATCGACCGCGCCTCGGCGCTGCCATTCGCCTCGCCGAGCAGCTTCGTGATGGCGCAATCGGCCTTGCCGGAGGCGCGCCGGATCCTGCTGATCGGGCAGGAACATCATTGCGTGGTGGTCGACGCCATCGAGAACCGCGAGGGCGCGCGCGCCGAGGCGGTGATGCGCGAGCATGCCCGGCTTGCGTCCCGCAACCTGCGGCTGGCGCTGCGCAATCGAACCCATCTCGATCTGCTGCCGGCGCTGGCGCTGGTCACGGCCGGCTGAACGGAGCGTCCCATGCGATTCATTGCAACCTGGACGTCCGCCACGCTGCTCGCGACGCGCGACCTCACGCCCGGCATCCGTGAATTCCTGCTGCGGCCGGACGGTTTTTCGGGCTCGCCTTACCCGATCGGCAGCCATATCGATGTCGGCGTCACCATCGAGGGCCAGCCGCAGACCCGCTCCTATTCGCTGATCGGCGAAATCGATCCGCAGGGCTATCGGATCGCCGTTCGGCGCGCTCCGGATTCCCGCGGCGGCTCGCACTATATGTGGTCGCTGGCGCCGGGAGCGCGGCTCAACATCACGCTACCCGCCTCGCTGGTGCAACTCGACTGGACGCGGCGGCAGTTCTGCCTGATCGCAGGCGGCATCGGCGTCACGCCGATCGTCGGCGCGGCACAGGCGCTGGCGCGCCGCGGCGCCGGCATCACGCTGCACTATGCCGTGCGCACGCGCAGCGATGCCGCCTATCTCGACATGCTCGAAGGTCTGCTCGGCGACCGGCTCGTGGTTCACGCCGGCGACGAGGGCAGGCGGCTCGACCTCGACGGTGTGTTCGCCGCCCTGCCGCGCGATACCATGACCTTGTTCTGCGGTCCGATGCGGATGCTCGATGCGGCACGGCGCGCCTGGGAAGCGGCTGGTCGTCCGATGACGGATCTGCGCTACGAGACCTTCGGATCGAGCGGGCTGCTGCCGACTGAAGCGTTCCGCGTGCGGGTCAGGAACCAGGGAACCGGAGCGTTGACCGAGTTCGTGATCCCGCGCGACCGATCGATGCTGGATGTGCTCGACGAGGCCGGCCATGAGGTGATGAGCGACTGCCGGCGCGGCGAATGCGGCGTCTGCGCGCTCGACGTCGTCGGCGTCGATGGCGAAATCGATCATCGCGACGTCTTCTTCAGCGCGCACCAGAAGCAGGAGAGCCGCAAGATCTGCGCCTGCGTCTCCCGCGCCCGCGGCACCATCACGGTGGATACCCTGCATCGCGCCGACGCACTCTGACGCGCCCGGCCGGCAAGGCGCCTGAACAAGGCTGTGCCAGAGATCAGGTTGAGGTCGAACGGCGTCGAGAGTTCACCTCTCCCTTGGGAGAGGTCGATTTGCGCAGCAAATCGGGTGAGGGGATACGCTCTATCGATAGGGCAAGAGCCCTCACCCGGATTGCTTCGCAATCCGACCTCTCCCCAACGAGGAGAGGTGTATCGAGACCGCGGCAAGCCGATCAACCAAAACTTATCCCGCTTTACGCCGCGTGCACCGACCGCCGCGGATTGTGATCGAGCAGGGCGGAAATCTCGCCGCCCGACATCGGGCGGCCGATCAGATAGCCCTGCACCTCGTCGCAACTGGTCTGGCGCAGATATTCGAGCTGATCCGCGGTCTCGACGCCTTCGGCGACGACGCCGATCTGCAAATCCTGCGCGAGAGAAATCACCGATTTGACGATCGCGGCGCAGTCCGGCTGGGTCAGCATGTCCCGGATGAAGGATTGATCGATCTTGATGCGGCTGAACGGCAGCTTGCGCAGATAGGTCAGCGAAGAGAAGCCGGTGCCGAAGTCGTCGAGCGCGACCGTCACGCCGAGCTCGAGCAGCGCGTTCAGGATCGCGGGCGCCGATCCATATTTCGAGATCAGCATCGATTCGGTGATCTCGACCTCGAGCCTGTTCGGGGCGACGTTCGCCGCGGCGAGCGCGTCGACGATGGTCTGCAGGATGCCGACGTTCTGGAACTGGACCGCGGAGAAATTGACCGCGATCCTGATGTCCTGCGGCCAGCGCGCCAGCATCGCGCAGGCGTTGCGGATCACCCACTCGCCGAGCTGGTGGATCAGCCCGCTCTCCTCGGCGATCGGAATGAAGACACTCGGCGGGATCAGGCCGCGCACCGGATGCTGCCAGCGCAACAATGCCTCGAAGCCGGTGACACGGCCTTTGCGGATGTCGAGGAACGGCTGGTAGACCAGAAACAGCTGGTCGGCCTCGATGGCGTGTTCCAGATCCCGTTGCAAGGCGCGGCGGTCGCGCGCGGCCTGGTCGTCGCTCGCCTCGAAGAAGCAGATGGGACCCGGACCGGATTTCTTCGCCCGATAGAGCGCGATGTCGGCGTGCTTGAGCAGATCGTGGGACGTGCTGCCGTCACGGGGTGCGAGCACGATGCCGATGCTGATGGCGCTTGATATCTCGAAACCGTCGATCGGGAACGGATCGGCAATGGCCGCGACGAACTGCTCCGCGATCGCGAGCGCATCCTCCGGCCGCGTCAGATTGGACATGATCAGCGCGAACTCGTCGCCGCCGATCCGCGCGACATGCTCGGCCGCGCGCGTGCAGCGCTGCAACCGGGCCGCAACCTGCACCAGGAATTCGTCACCGGCCGGATGACCGAACCTGTCGTTGACCTCCTTGAAGCGGTCGAGGTCGAGCAGCAGCACCGCGAATTCCTCGCCCGAGCGTGCCAGCCGGCCGAGCGCGCCGTTGAGCGCCTCGTTGAAGGCGACGCGGTTCGGCAGATGCGTCAGCGGATCCTGCCGCACCGTTCGTTCGGCCTCATGCTGGGCGATGATCCGCCGCCTGAACTCGAACGCGTTGACGAAGACGCCGCGCAGCAGCACGGAGCCGTAGACCACGACCAGCACGGCCAACAGCAGATAGACGAAGTCGCCGTCGCGGCCGAGGCAGATCGCGATGCCGGCGAAGATCGGCCCGGTGAAGGCGATCGCGGCGACCGGAATGGTCGAGAAGGCGAAGGCGCCACCCGCCAGCATCCCGGCGCACAGGCAGGTGATCACCAATTGCCCGCCGCTCGATGCGTTCGCGAAGAAGGCGACCGGGACGACGCCCCAGGCAGCGCCGAGCGCCAGCGCGTTGCGCACCAGCCGGTACATGGTCCGGCGCGAGACGAATTGCGGCTTGGCGATGCGGCGTGCTGCGCGCGCCTGCAAGCCGAAGAGCAGTGCGCCGCAGCTCACGGCGGCGGCCCATATCAGCGCGAAGACCCAATCGGGCGATAGCCAGAGTGCGACCGCGAGCACCATCGCGTTGCAGGCATTGGCGAGCATGATGCCGAAGGAATAGCCGAGCACGAGCGAGATCTGCTCGGCGCGGATGTGGCCGGCAAGCGCTTCATCCGTCGGTGGTGCGCCGAACGCCGCAAGGTCTCCCGCGAACAAGGCCGCGAAATATGATCTGAGATCGCTACGCATCTCACTACATTGCCTGCGTGGTCTGGCCATGACGCAGTGCCGAAGAATTCTCTGCAAACCTTTGACAAACTATGAATTCTTGGGATGAACCAAGCCGCGCTGGGGGAGCGGATCGGTTCCACTGGCGGGCATTGCTAACAAATCGATACAAATGCGTGACGCGAGGTCACGGACCGGCAGGGATTGCCCAACGCCGCGCGGCTTGATCGGCCGCCGGTTTTTCGCAATGAGTTGAGTTCCGGCGACGGCAAATCAGAAGGTGCGCATGAGCCTCCCGACCACGAACCACGATCCCGGGTTTCGTATCACGCGGGCCAGCCACGTCGTCCTGACCGTCCGCGATCTCGCCGCCAGCCGGCGGTTCTACGAAAAGGTGATCGGGTTGATCCTCACCGCGGAGGAGAGCGATGCGCTCTATTTCCGCGGCGTCGAGGAGGCCTGCCATCACAGCCTTGTGTTGCGCAAGGGTGGCGGCGCCGCCTGCGCGCGGCTCGGCCTGCGGGTGTTCCAGGAGGATGACCTCGACCGGCTCAAGGGCTTTTTCGAGGCGCATGGCTGCCGCGTCGCCTGGGCCGAGGTGCCGCATCAGGGCCGCACGCTGCATGCGACCGATCCGGCCGGCACGCCGCTGGAGTTCTGCGCGACCATGCCGATCGAGCCGCGCATGATCACCCAATTCACCCGCCATGGCGGCGGCTCGGCGCTGCGGCTCGACCATTACCAGGTGCTGACGCCTGAGGTGCGCAAGGCCTGCGAGTTCTACACCGCGGCGGGTTTTCGGCTCAGCGAATATATCGCCCCCGCGGGCACGTTCGATCTGCGCGGCGTGTTCTTGCAGCGCAAGGGCAATCCGCACGACATCGTGTTCTTCAACGGTGCCGGACCGCGGCTGCATCATTTCGCGTTCCTGGCGCCCGAGGTGCATCATCTGCTCAACGCCTGCGACATCGCCGGCGAGCTCGGCTATGGCGCCGCCGTCGAACGCGGCCCGGGGCGGCACGGGCCGGGACACGCGATGTATGTCTACATGCGCGACCCCGACGGGCACCGCGTCGAGCTGTTCAACACGCATTACCAGATCATGGACATCGAGAACGAGCCGATCGGCTGGGACCCGTCCGACCACAAGATCTCGTTTCCCTGGGGGCTCCCGGCGCGGCAGGCCTGGTTCGAGGAGGCGACGCCGTTCGCCGATGTCGCGATCCGCGAGCCGCAGGTGAAGCCGAAGCCGTTGACGCTCGAGAGTTACCTCGCGAAGTAGCATGTCGATGCCGGTCGCGAACTCCCTTTATGACGCGGCGATCGTCGGCCTCGGGCCGGTCGGCGCCATCTTCGCCAATCTGCTCGCGAAAGCCGGACTGAGCGTCGCTGTCGTCGAGCGTGTCGCCGAGATCTACGACAAGCCGCGCGCGATCACGCTCGACCACGAGGCGCTGCGGGTGTTGCAGGCGATCGGGCTCGGCGATTTCATGGAGCAGGCGATCGCCCCGCATAATGGCTCGCACTATCTCGGCGTCGACGGCGAGATCATCAAGATCTTCGACCCGATGCCGCCGCCGTTCCCGCTCGGCTGGATTCCGAATGTCACCTTCGTGCAGCCGGAGCTCGAGCAGGCGCTGCGCGACCAGCTCGCGGACGATCCGCATGTCGACATTTTCCTCGCGGCCGCCGGCGTGTCGTTGCAGCAGGACGACGGCGCGGTGACCCTGACCGCGCGGCGCGAGTCCGGCGCGGAGTTCGTGATCCGCGCGCGCTATCTGGTCGGCTGCGACGGCGCCAACAGCTTTGTCCGCAAGCGGCTCGGCATCGGCCTGGACGATCTCGCCTTCGATGAATGCTGGATGGTGGTGGACACGCTGACCAGCGATCCCGCCAAGCGGCCGGCCAAGAGTTTTCAGTATTGCTGGCCGTCGCGTCCGGGCACCTTCGTGCCGGGGCCGCGAAACTTGCGACGCTGGGAGATCAAGCTGCTGCCCGGCGAGGATCCGGAGGCCGCTGGCGCGCCTGACAATGTTGTCCGCCTGCTCAAGGGCTTCACCGATATCTCCGATCTCACGATCTGGCGCTCGGCGGTCTATCGCTTCCATGCCCTGCTCGGGCAGCGCTGGCGCGATCGCCGGGTGCTGCTGATGGGCGACGCCGTGCACCAGACGCCGCCGTTCCTCGGGCAGGGCCTCTGCGCCGGCATCCGCGATGCCGTCAATCTGGCCTGGAAGCTCCGCCTGGTGCTGCGCGGCAACGCCGACGCGGCGCTGCTCGACAGTTACGAGATCGAGCGCAAGCCGCACGTTCGCGCCGTCGTCGCCAGCGCCAAGGAGTTCGGCAAGATCATCGGCGAGCTCGATCCACTGGCCGCCGCCGAACGCGACCTGCGGCTGCGCGCCGAGTTGAAGGCTGGCAAGGCCGAGACCATCAGGCAGAAATTCATCCCGGACCTCGAGTCCGGCCTCATCGCGCCCGGCGCTGAACTTGCCGGGCGGCTGTTCGTGCAGCCGCATGTGCGCGCCCCCGACGGACGGATGTGCCGGCTCGACGACCTGTTGAAGCCGGAGTTTGCGATCGTGACGCTGGCCGCACAGCAGATGGCGTGGCTGTCGGAAACATCACGCGCCGGCTGGCAGCGCCTGTCCGGCGAACGCGTCGTCATCACCGCGTCGGGTGAGAGCTGCGACGCCAACGGCATTCTGAGCGTGGTCGAGCGCGACCGGCTGTTTGCCGACTGGATGCGGCAGCACGGCGTAGCGGCGGCCATCGTGCGGCCTGATCGCTACGTGTTCGGCGCCGCGTGCAGCGCCGAACAGCTCAACATGCTGGTCGAGCGATTGATCGGCGCGCTCGGCGCAAGAAAGTCGCCCGTCATTTCTTGATGTCGGCTGCGACCAGGACGCGATGGCCGCGCAATAGCTCCTGCAAGGCCAACAGCGCAGCGAGGCCGCATTGGGTGTCCTGCTCGCCATTGCCGCCGCTCAGCCCGATGCCGCCGACCACCTCGTCGTCGACGACGATCGGAAAGCCGCCGACGAACACCGCGAACTTGCCGTCGAAGCTCCACTGGATGCCGAACGCCTCGTTGCCGGGCAAAGCGGGGCCGTTCGGCGGCTGATTGAACAGATGCGTCGAACGCTTGTGGCCGGCCGCGGTGAACGCCTTGTTCCAGGCGATCTGCGGGCCGGTCACCCGCGCGCCGTCCATCCGTTCCAGGGCCAGCGGGTAACCACCATCGTCAGTCACGCAGACCGTCTCGGTGACGCCGATCTCGGCCGATTTTCGGATCGCGGCGGCGATCATATGGCGGGCTTCGGCAAGCTCGAGTTTGAATGTCTGTCTCATCGTTCTCTTTCGATATTGAGGGGTGTCGATCGCGGCTCAAACGCCGCGATAGACCGTCTTGATCTGGGTGTAGAATTCGAGACCGGTGCGGCCGGACTCGCGGAATGTCGAGGTGCTCGATCGCTTCAGGCCGCCGAACGGCGCGTTGATCAGATTGCCGGTCGTGGTGCGGTTGATCTTCACCGTGCCGGACTGGATGTCGTTGGCGAAATCGTGCATCACGCGCGGGTTGCGCGTCACGATCGCAGCCGACAGGCCGTATTCGCTGGCATTGGCCTTGGCGATCGCGTCGGCATAGCTCTCGACCTCGATGATCGCGATCACGGGACCGAAGATCTCCTCGCGCGCGATCGTCATCTCCTGGGTCACGTCGGTGAAGATCGCGGGCGAGACGAAGTACCCGCCATCGAAGCCTGCGCCGGTGAGCCGATCGCCGCCGTAGAGGTGCGTCGCCTCCGCCTTGCCGATCGCGACATAGCGCAGCACGGTCTCGAGTTGCCGCGCGGTGGCGAGCGGCCCCATCTCCATGCCGCTCGTGAGACCGCTGCCGATCTTGATCGCCTGCACCCTGGCGAGCAGCCGGGCGGTGAATTCGGACCGCACCTGTTTCATGACCAGCACCCGGCTGGTGCCGGTGCAGGCCTGGCCCGCCAGCGACAGACCGCCCTTGATGGCTAGGTCGACGGCCTGGTCGAGATCGGCATCGTCCATCACGATCAGCGGGTTCTTGCCGCCGAGCTCCATCTGCGTGCGGGTGATGAAGCCGACCGCGCTGCAGATCTGTTCGCCGGCAGTGGTCGATCCCGTGAAGGAGATCGCCCGGATCACCGGCGGTTCGGTGATGGCGGGCCCGATCTCGCCGGCCCTGCCGGTGATGAAGTTGAGCACGCCCTTCGGCAGCCCCGCCGCGATCAGCGCTTCCGCCAACCGGTAGCCGCTGAGCGGCGCATCCGATGAGGGCTTGAACACCACGGTGTTGCCGGTGACGAGGGCCGGCGCGATCTTGCGCGCCGGAATCGAAATCGGAAAATTCCACGGCGTGATGACCGAAACGACACCGAGCGGCTCGCGCAGCGTGTAGACGGTCATGTCGGCATCGTCGTTCGGGAACACTTCGCCCGTCCACGACTGCCCTTCGACCGCGTAGAAGCGGAAGGTCTGAGCCGAGCGCACCACCTCGTCGCGGGCGAGGCCGAGCGACTTGCCCATTTCGCGCGTCATCTCGCGCGCAATCCGATCGGCGTGCGACTCGAGGTGATCAGCCGCGCGATTCAGGACGGCGGCGCGTTTGGAGATCGGCGTCCGCCTCCAGCCTTCGAATGCAGCGGCGGCGGCATCGACGGCGGCCCGCGCCTCCGTGGCGCTGGATTCCTGGAAGCGCCCGACAATGTCGGCATTGTCGGCGGGGTTGATATTCGCGGTCAGCCTTCCCGATGCGCTGCGGACGCGCTCGCCGGCGATCAGGTTGGGGAACTCCTCGATCTCGGTCGGCGTGGAGGGGTGGGTGTTGCGCATAGCCGCTTCAGTCATCGTCAAAAGGCCTCTTCAATGAAAGATCAGAACCGCTGCGATCGTCGACGCCGCGAGCCCGGTCAGCACCGGAAGCATCGCGGTTCGCACGATCGTGAACACCGGCACGCGCGCGAAGCCGGCCACCGCGATCAGCGACGACCATGCCACGAGCGTGCCGCCACCGGTCCACACCGCGCCCATCTGGCCGATCGCGGCGAGCGTCGCGGGCTCCAGCCCGACCGAAGGTGCCAGCGCGCCCGACAGCGAGCCGGTCAGCGGCAGGCCGGCGAAGCCGGAGCCGTCGATGCCGGTGATCATGCCGGCGATCAGGACGCCGAAGGCGACGAAGAACTCGTTGCCTGGTATCCAGGCCTGCGCGGTCTGGATCAGTTCGAACAGCAGGCTTGGCGCCTGGGCCGCGGGCACGCCGAGGATCGGCGAGGACAGGCCGGGYTCGGCGCCGAGAAAGAAGAAGCCCGCGATCGGCAGCACCGAGCCCATCGCCTTGAAGGCGAAGACGAAGCCCTCGGTGACGTGATCGGCGCTGGTGTCGAGGAATTTTCGCAGATCGTCAGTGACAAAGGACGCGCAGATCATCAGCATCGCCGCGACGCCGCCGACCAATGCCGCGGCGTCGCCGCCCTTGAGATCGTGACCGATGCCGAGCTTGGCCAGCACCATCACGGCGATCACGCAGAGAAAGGCGAGCGGGGTCGCGACCGCGAAGAACTTCGACCAACGCTCGCGGCGGGTCGGCACTTTCGCCAGTTCCTTGTCGATCTGCGCCTGGGTTGCGAACGGGCATTGGCCCTCGGCGGTGCCGCGCGCGATCTCGGCCTTGTCGAAAGTTCCTTCCTGCTCGAGCCGGGCCAGCTCTCCATTGCTCGACTGCGCCTGCCAGCGTTCCAGCAAGCGGTCGTCGGGCTTGGTGATCGACTTGCGGATCGAGAGATAGGCGAGCGTCAGCGCAACGCCGCCGGTGATCAGCGAGAGCACCAGCGCGCGGTCGGCAACCATCGCGGCGCTGACCGCGGCGCCGGCCGCCTTGGCGCTGATCCCGGGGGCGACGCCGATCACGTAATCCGACGACAATGCCATGCCTTGTCCGGCGATCGCGATGGCGATGGCGCCGCCGAGTGGCGGCAGCCCGGCCGCGATCGCCGCCGGCAACAGCACCGCGGAGACCAGCGGCACCGCAGGCGTCGGCCAGAAGAACAGCGAGATCACATAGGTGATCGCGGCGAGCACGAAGTAGGCGGTGTGCCCGGTCTTCATCACGGCACGGAACGGCTCGACCATGCGGATGTCGGAGCGGAGCACCTTGAGCGCATTCAGCAGCGCGGTCATCAGCGCGATCACCAGGAAGATGTTGAAGAGCTCCTTTGCGGCGGTGAAGCTCGCATTGAACACGCTGGCAAGCGCTGCGACCGGACTGTGAGTCCAGGCCAGTGCGACCAGGAATGTCGCGATCACCGACGGCACCACGACGTTGGCGCGCCAGATCATGGTCAGGACGATGACGGCGACGCCGAGCAGATAGACCCAATGCGCGGCAACGATCGGAACGTGCTGCATGCTTATTGCTTCCCCCTGTTTGCCCAACAATGTATACTGTATTCAAGAATGACAAGCCCAAATTGAAGGCCGGACGTTCGGATATTTGTCGGGCAAAGGGGCGGCCGACTGCATTATGAGGCATGAAATGCCTATGATCGGAGCGGTCGTGCATCGCGCGTGGGCAGGGTGATCCAGCGGTCTGCGCCATGCGCTTTGATGTTGACACGCCCAAAAACAGTATACAATATACATCAAAGACGTCGCCGCGACCGGCGGCCCGACGCCCGGACGGCAGTTCTTCACGGCACAGGAGCGCAACGATGCAGAAGCTGATGGATCATGTGGAATTTCGAACCGCCCTCGAGAACGCCATCAAGGGAAAGAGCGCCAACAAGGCTCCGTTCAGCGTGGCCTGGGCCAGCGGCAAGCTGAGCCGTGCGCATCTCGCGCGCTGGGCCGAGAACCACTACCACTATGTCGGTCCGTTCGCCGACTATCTCGGCTACATCTACGCGCGGATGCCGGAGCAGTATCAGGAGGCCAAGGACTTCCTGCTTGCCAACATGTATGAGGAGGAGATCGGCGGCGATCGTCACACCGATCTTTTGATCCGCTTCGCCGAGGCCTGCGGTACGACCGCGGCGCGGGTCAAGGACCCCGACAACATGACCCCGACCACCCGGGGCTTGCAGAGCTGGTGCTATTCGGTCGCGATGCGCGAGGATCCGATCGTCGCGGTCGCGGGCCTCGTGGTCGGCCTGGAATCGCAGGTGCCGTCGATCTACCGCAAGCAGACCCCGACCTTGCGTGAGAAGTACAAGTTCACCGACGAGGAGGTCGAGTTCTTCGATCTCCACATCGTCTCCGACGAGATCCACGGCGAACGCGGCTACCAGATCGTGCTGGAGCACGCCGACACGGTCGAATTGCAGCAGCGTTGCCTGAAGATTTGCGAGATCGGCGCGCAGATGCGGCTGCTCTACACCACGGCGCTGTATCACGACTACGTCGCGGGCGAGATTCCGCTGGCCGAGCTCGATCTCGCCACCGGGGTCACTGCCGAGGAGCGCGTGCTGTTGCAGGCCTGACCGGTCAGGGAACGGAGAACGGCGCGATGCCCAAGGTGGTTTTTCACCGCAACGGCGAGACCTTCACCGGCGAGGTCAAGGAGAACACCAATCTCGTCGTGCGTGCGGGCATCCGCCAGTTTCCCTATCCGAACTTCCTCTATGGCTGCGGCATGGGGAAGTGCGGGAAATGCGCGTCGCGGATCATCGCGGGCGGCGAGCATCTGCCGGAGCCGAACTGGAAAGAGAAGAAGCGTCTCGGCGCCAGGATCGAGCAAGGCTACCGTCTCGCCTGCCAGCTCTGGCTCACGCACGACGTTGAACTATCGCAAGAGGCCATGCCGCTCGCCGACGTCGTCGCGCCGGCCGGCGCAGCGGTTGGGAGGCCGTGACCGATGTATGTGATACTGACGAGCAAGCCGGGACAGTTTCGCACCGAGATCGTTGAGGGGCTGCGGCCGCTCGCGGCCTACGACTATTTGTTCTACGGCACCAGGAAGGCGACATTCGTGATCGCCGAGCTGATCAAGGAGACCAAGGTCAAGGTCGTCGACGAGGCCTGGTCGCCGCCGATCGTGAACGAGGTGCCCTCGAAGTTTCTCGAGAAGTTCGAAACCCCGGAACGGGCGCTGAGCGAGCTCGAGCATCTCATCACCTTCGGCCACATGGACACCAAGCTGCGCAAGCTCTGACGGATATTGCGATGATCGAAGTCACGTTTCTGACCAATGGTGGGAAAACCGTGACCGCGCCGGAGAACAGCAACCTGCTGCGCGTCTCGCTGCGCGAGCAGGGCGGCATTCCGTTCAAATGCGGCGGCGGCCTCTGCGGAACCTGCAAGTGCCTGATCGAGAGCGGCATCGAGAACACCGATGCGATCAAGCCGAAGGAGCGCAAGCACCTCACCGAAGAGCAGTTCGCGGCGGGCTACCGGATGGCGTGCCAGACCTTTCTCAACGGCAGCGTCAGCGTATCGTGGACGCCGCGAAGCGCCGTGCCGCCGGCGCGGCCGGTAGCTGTTGACGGCGAATGAGCGCGGCTTGATGGCACGCAGCCGGCGGTCTAAATACCGATTTGCCGCCGTTCGGCCGGGAGTCTGGCAGCTCGTTGGACCTCGTCACGTGGTCCATCAAACGAATGAAGCGGGGCCGGACAGGTCACCTCATGGCAGGCAGTCTCGGAAATTCCAAACGCCTTGGCGACGATTACCTTTCCCTGCATGGCAAGGTGATCCAGGAGTTGCGCCAGGCGATCCTGAGCCGGCGGCTCAAGCCTGGCGAGCGGCTGGTGGAAGGCCGGCTTGCCGAAGAGCTCGGGGTCTCCCGCAATCCGGTGCGCGAGGCGATCCGGGTGCTGGAGTCGGAGGGGCTGGTCGAGGTGACCGCACGCCGCGGCGCCTCGGTCATCACGATGAGCGATGAGGAGGCCCGCGAGACCATCGAGGTCCGCGCCCTGCTCGAGGGGCAGAATGCACGTCTTGCGGCGCGTCGCCGCGAAGAGAGCATCATCAAGCGGATTGCCGCGGTGCTGAAGCAGGGCAACGAAGCGGTTGCGGCCCGGCACTACGATCTATTGTCCGACCTCAACCAGCAGTTCCACCACGAGCTGGCCGCGGCCGGCCGCAATCGCGTGCTGGCCGATCTGCTGAAGCGGTTGCGCGAACGCACTGCGATGCTGTTCTCGCCGACCGATCCGGTGCGCCAGGCCCGCACCTGGGACGAGCACGCCGCGATCCTGCGTGCGATCATCGCCGGCGACGAGCGCGCCGCGGCCACGCTTGCCGCGGAGCATGTGATGCGCGCCGGTGCGGATTTTCTCTCCAGCCTGCATGTGCCCGACGAGGACGCTTCGCTGGAGGCGGTGTCGGCGAAATACGGCGCGCCGCCCGCCGCCGGCGCGGACCGGGCCACTCCGGCCAAGCCGGCACGCCGAAGCCAGCAACGCGCCGGCTCGCGTCGAACAAAGGCCGGCAGCTGACGCGACCGTCGCGTTGCTGCGTTCGCGGCTGCCGGTCCGACAATCGAAGGTCCGGTGGTACCGTTCGGGAACGTCAGCTATCTTTCTTGACCGCATCTGCCACGCTCGCTACGTCTTTTCCCAATGCTTGGCAGGGGCGCAACTCTGCCGGCCGCGCCGATTGGCCGGGGGAAACCAATGAACAACAATCATGGCGCGTCGCCGAACGACGTCGCCGAGTTCGACTATGTCATCGTCGGCGCCGGCTCGGCCGGTTGCGTGCTCGCCAACCGCCTGAGCGCCGACGGCAAGCACTCGGTGCTGCTGCTCGAGGCCGGGCCGAAGGACACCAATATCTGGATCCACGTCCCGCTCGGCTACGGCAAGCTGTTCAAGGAAAAATCCGTCAACTGGATGTACCAGACCGAGCCTGAGCCCGGGCTGAACGGACGGCAGGTGTTCCAGCCGCGCGGCAAGGTGCTCGGCGGCTCCAGCTCGATCAACGGACTGCTCTATGTGCGCGGCCAGCACGAGGACTACGATCGCTGGCGCCAGCGCGGCAATGCCGGCTGGGGCTATGACGACGTGTTGCCCTATTTCCGCAAGGCGGAGGATCAGCAGCGCGGCGGCAACAAATATCACGGCGCCGGCGGCCCGCTGCCGGTGTCGGACTGGCGGCATCACGATCCGCTGTCGGAAGCCTTCGTGCATGCCGCGGCCGAGGTCGGCATTCCGACCAATCCGGATTTCAACGGCGCGACCCAGGAGGGTGCGGGCTTCTTCCAGACCACGACGCGGCGCGGCCGGCGTGCCTCGACGGCGCGGTCCTATCTGCGGCCGGCGCTGACCCGCGGCAATCTGCATGTCGAAACCTCGGCGCTGGCGCAGCGCATCCTGTTCGACGGCAAGCGCGCGAGCGGCGTTGCCTACAGGCAGAACGGGCAGTTGCGCACCGCCAAGGCGCGCAAGGAGGTGCTGGTGTCGAGCGGCGCGTATAATTCGCCGCAATTGCTCCAGCTCTCCGGCGTCGGCCCGGCCGACCTGCTGAAGCAGCACGGCATCGACATCGTGCTCGATGCGCAAGGCGTCGGCAACGATTTGCAGGATCACATGCAGGTGCGCATCGTCACGCGCTGCGCGCAGAACGTGACGCTGAACGATGTCGTCAACAATCCGGTGCGCCGCGTCATGGCCGGGCTGCGCTACGCGGCGCTGCGCAAGGGGCCATTGACCATCGCGGCCGGCACGTCGGGTGCGTTCTTCAAGACCAGCCCGCGGCTGGCGTCACCCGACATCCAGATCCATTTCCTGCCGTTCTCGACCGACAAGATGGGCGAGAAGCTGCATCCGTTCTCGGGCTTCACCGCCTCGGTCTGCCAGCTGCGCCCGGAGAGCCGCGGCTCGCTGAAGATCAGGAGCGCGGATCCGAGCGTGCCGCCGGAAATCCGCATCAACTATCTCGCGACCGAAACCGATCGCCGCGCCTTCATCGACGGCATCCGCATCCTGCGCAAGATCCTGGCGGCGCCGGCGCTGAAGTCCTATTCGGTCGGAGAGGTCGATCCCGGCGCCAAGGTGGTCAGCGACGACGACCTGCTGGATTTCTGCCGCCGCACCGGCAGCACGGTCTATCATCCGACCTCGACCTGCCGGATGGGCAACGATCCGCTCGCGGTCGTCGACAACAGGCTCAAGGTGCGTGGTGTCGACGGATTGCGCGTGGTCGATGCGTCCGTGATGCCGGACCTGATGTCGGGCAATACCAACGCGCCGACGATCATGATCGCGGAAAAGGCCTCGGACATGATCCTGGAGGATGCGCGGTAGTCTGGTCGGCGAAGCGGTGGTCCGACGGGCCGCCGCCGGCTTCGTCTTCCGTCACACCGGGATCGAGGAGCAATTGCCGAGCGCCTTGTGGCTTCGGATGTGCTGCGGCATCACCAGCTCGCTGGGCTGCCGTGGAATCGATCAATCAGGCGGGCAACCGTGAACGTCAGCGCGCATCGCTGCGGAGCTTGGCTTGCTCGGCGTTCAACAGATGGGCGTTGAGCTTGGTCAGATAGCGGTGCATCGTCTCACACGCGCCCTTGGTGTCCTTCGCTTTGATCTGCTCGATCAGCTTCAGGCGTGAGGCGATCACGGGGTCATGGGCCGGCGGTCCGGCAATCAGGACAAAGTGGCGGATCACGGATGCCATCGCTTCCAGAATCGCCGACATGACCTGGTTTCCGGTCGAGTTTGCGAGCAAGGTGCTGAACTCCACCGCCTTCAGCGTACGTTCCTCATAGCGTCCCTGCCGGGTCAACTCGATCGTTTCGGTCACGTTCCTGCTCAACTCCTCGATGTCCGCGCCACTGGCGCGCTCGCATGCTGCGCGTACCACTGCGTCCATCACCAGCAACCGAGCCTCCAGCAGCGTGGCGAGGGAAACGTGGCCGAAGTCGAGCATATCGCGGAACGTGCGGGTGACCTGTCCGGCGCCGCTTTTGGTGATGAACGCTCCGCCCTTGCTTCCCTTTCTCAATTCGACGATGCCGGCTATCTCGAGACTTCGGATGGCTTCGCGCAGCGCGGTGCGGCTGACAGTGAGCATTTCCGAAAGCTCGCGTTCGGACGGCAAGCGGTCACCGGCCTTCAGTTCTCCGGTGACCAGCTTGTCGCGAATGGCGTCGCTGATCTCTTCGAAGATACGGCGCGTCTTGACGGGGCGAAACGGCCCGCCGGCTGCCCGTGCCCCGATGCGGTCGGCCGCTTCTGATGCCGATGGACTTGCCGCGCGCCTGCCGGCGGCGCGCTGCGTCGATCTGGATCGCTGTTGCGGCATGAGTCATCCCTGATGGTAGGTCTTCTTCAGCCTCCGCCGAGTGCTTTGCAAGGGTTTCCGCCGGTTGATCAGATGGAAATGTGGAAACCCCCGTTCACCGCCAAGTGCTGGCCGGTGATGTAGGAGGCCGCGTCCGAGAGCAGGAAGCACACCGGCTGTACGACCTCTTCAGGCTGGGCCCAGCGACCCATGGGAATGCGAGCCAGTATTCCCTCGCGAAACTTGTCGCCCCGGATTGTTTCGGTCATCGGCGTTTCGACCACGCCAAAGCAGACGGAATTGGTTCGGATGCCGAACTTCGACCACTCCTTGGCCGATGTCATCGTCATGCCCAGCATGCCGCTTTTGGCGGCGGCATAGTTGATCTGGCCCATCGAGCCGGCACGGCCCGCGTCAGAGGAGATGTTGACGATGGAGCCGACATTGGTTTCGCCGCCCTTTGCACGCTTCAGCATGGTGCGCCCCACGGCTTGGGTCCAGAGAAACGCGCCGGTCAGATGCACTTCGATGACGGCATTCCATTGCGCAAGCGTCATCTTCTCCGACATCGCCGGCCGGGTGATGCCGGCGTTGTTGACGAGGCCGTGGATCGCACCGAACCGCTGGACGATCTTCTCGACCGCGTCGGTTGCGAAGGCCTCATCGGTCACGCTGCCGGTGATCGTCATCAACTGGCGGTCGGACGCGTCGTAGGTCGACAGAGTGTCGCGGTTGAGGTCGATGGCAACCGCGTTGGCGCCGAGCTCCCTTGCCAGTTTGATCGTCGCGCGACCGATGCCTTGGCCGGCGCCGGTCACGACGACAGTCTTTCCTTCCAGAGAAACGATGTTGCGCATGGCGTGCTTCCTTCGCGTCTTGCCGGCCAATCATTGATCGATTGGACTATTGATTTAATGGTAAGACCATTATATCGAAGTCGATGTCAAGCCGGACGTAGAACCTGCTGGCGGGGGGAAGATGGAAAACGACACTGCGACCGTCATTGTTGGCGAACGCGTCCGTTCGAAAGCCGAGCTTCTGGCGCGTGCACGCCGGGCGGCCTGCGGACTTGCCGGGCTCGGGGTGCGCGAAAATGACGCCGTCGCCCTGTTGCTGCGAAACGACTTTGCCTTCCTCGAAGCTACCCATGCAGCGAATATCATCGGCGCCTATGCCGTACCGCTGAACTGGCACGCAAGCCCGGACGAAATCAGTTACATGCTGGGCGACTCGAAGCCGAAGGTGCTTGTCGTCCATTCCCATTTGCTCGATCCGGTGCGTCACGTCATTCCCGCGGGATGCGCGGTACTTGTCGTGCAGGCTCCAGACTCTCCAGACGTCAACCCGCTTGTCGCCGCGCCGCACACGGATATCGACTGGGACCGGTGGCTGGCCGCGCATGCCGAGTGGGACAAGCCGGCGCAACCCCCGAGAACGTCGTGGATCTACACGTCAGGGACCACGGGTCGCCCAAAAGGCGTTCGGCGAGCGCCGGCAACGCCCGAGCAGGCCAAGGCGATGCGCGATCTGTTTCGGATCGTCTATGGCTGTCGCGACGGCATGCGTTCATATGTCGGCGGACCGCTCTATCACGCCTCGCCCAACGCGTTTGCACGGCAAGGCCTGGCGATGGCTGACGTCGTCGTGTTGTCGTCGCGCTTCGACCCCGAAGAGTTGCTTCGGCAGATCGATCGCCATCGTTTGACGACACTCGTGATGGTGCCGACATTCTTTGTGCGGCTGCTCAAGCTTCCGGAAGACGTCCGCCGCAAATACGACGTGTCTTCGCTCGAACTGGTGTTGCACACGGGTGCGCCGTGCCCGCCCGACATCAAGCGCGCCATGATCGCGTGGTGGGGGCCGGTCCTGGTCGAGACCTATGGCGGGTCCGAGACCGGCATCGCCACTGTCTGCACGTCGCACGACTGGCTTTCGCGACCCGGCACCGTGGGGCGCGTCGCTCCCGGCGGCACAATCAAGATATTTGACGAGAACGGTCGCGAGCAGCCGCCGGGCGTCAGCGGCGAAATCTACGCGCGTTCACCGGCCTATCCTGATTTCAACTATCACGGCCGTGACGATGATCGTCGCTCCGTCGAAATCGACGGGCTGATCACGTGCGGTGACGTCGGATACCTCGATACCGACGGCTATCTGTTCCTCAACGATCGCAAGCGGGACATGATCATCTCGGGCGGGGTGAACATCTATCCTGCCGAAATCGAAGGGGTGCTTCAGAGTTGTCCGGGCGTCCACGACTGCGCGGTCTTCGGCATTCCCGACGATGAGTTCGGTGAGCGCATCTATGCTGCCGTTCAGCGCGACGCGGGCGCAGCACTGAGCGAGGACGAGGTCAGGAATTTTGTTCGCCAGCGCCTCGCAGTGTTCAAGGTGCCGCGCGAAGTTGTTTTCCACGACACGCTGCCGCGCGAAGAGAGCGGAAAGATCTTCAAACGAAAGCTGCGCGAACCGTTCTGGGCCGGGCGGTCGACGCAGATCTGAGAGGGACCATGATCACGCGACGGGCACTTATGAAGGGCGCAGCCGGCATTGCAGCCCTTGTTTCGACCCCTGCGCTGGCTGAGACGCCCGCCTGGCCCAGTCGGCTGATCAAGATCGTGGTGCCGCTGCCACCCGGCGGCGTGATGGACGGCTTGACGCGGGTGGTCGCCGATCGCATGGCCCAGCGGTTGGGCCAGTCCGTCATCGTGGAAAACAAGCCGGGTGCCAACGGCATGATCGCGGCAAGCGCTGTGGCGGGCGCGGAGCCGGACGGTTACACCGTTCTCTCCACGATGAGCTCGATCGTGCAGAACGTCTCGCTGCACAAATTACCGTCCTACAAGATGTCCGATCTGCTGCCATTGGCGCCTCTCGGCCGCCTGCCGATCGCGTTCATCGTGCCCAGGACCCTCGGCGTCGCGACTTTGCGGGACTTCGTCGAGAAGGCGCGCAGCAGCGCGAAACCACTGAGTTACGGAACCTACGGCCTCGGCTCGAGCGCGCATATCATCGGCGAGGTGCTGATGAAGAACACGGGCATCAAGCTCTTGCAGGTGCCCTATCGCGGCGAGGCCCCGGCACTGACCGCGATCCTTTCCGGCGAAGTGGATAGCGCCTTTGTTTCGGTCGGCGGTGCGTTGGCTCAAGACGAAAAGGCACAAACGCTAGCAATCGCTAACCCGTCGCGGATGAAGCGGTATCCGGCTATCCCGACATTCGACGAGGCGGGATTTCCCGTGCTGGGGCTGACCGGCTTCAGCGGCTTCTTTGCCCCCGCAGCCACGCCAAAGGCCGTCGCGGCTCGATTGAGCAAGGAACTGCGGGAGATTGTCGCGCTTCCAGACGTGAATTCCAAGCTGCTCGACCTCGGGTTCGAGGAAATGAGCGACGTCACCGATTTTGCCGGATTTGTCGACGACGAAGTCAAGCGCTGGGCGTCCGTGATCCGCGAATTCAATATCAGCATATAGGACGGTAGCCGCCCGGCTCCTTTGCATGGGGTTGTTTTCGATGTTTTGGCCGCGCGCACCCGGCGGGGCGTGAAGGAGGTGGCTTCACCCCTTATACGCGCGCACCCGCGCGACCATCTGCTCGACATGGGCGATCGGCGTTTCCGGCAGGATGCCGTGACCGAGATTGAAGATCATCCGCCCCTTGCCGAAATTCTCCAGCACGTCGTCCACCGCGCGGTCGAGCGCGGCGCCGCCGGTGATCAGCGCCAGCGGATCGAGATTACCCTGCACGGCGACGCGGCCCTGGACGCGCTCGCGGATCATCGACGGCTCGGTTGCCCAATCGATCGAGACGGCATCGACGCCGGTCTGCTCGATGTAGGCCGGCAGCATGCCGCCGGCGCCGCGCGGGAAGCCGATGATCCTGGCACCGGGGACCTGCTGGCGTACCCCGGCAACGATGCGCCGGGTCGGCTCGATCGACCAGCGGGCGAATTCGCGGGGCGGCAGCACGCCGGCCCAGGTGTCGAAGATCTGCAAGCAATCCGCGCCGGCCTTGAGTTGGCCGACGAGATAGTCGATCGAGTTCTCGACCAGCACGTCGATGATCCCAGCGAAGGCGTCCGGATGGCGATAGGCGAGCAGGCGGGCGGGCGCCTGATCCGGCGTGCCCTGTCCGGCCACCATGTAGGTCGCAACCGTCCATGGCGCGCCGCAGAAGCCGATCAGCGCGATGTCGGGCGCAAGCTCGCGGCGTACGCGGCGCAGGGCTTCGAACACCGGCTCGAGCTTGTCGAAATTGGCCCGCGTGGCCAGCGTTGCGATCTCGCCAGGCGTCGCCAGCGGATCGAGCCGCGGCCCTTCGCCGGCCTCGAAGCGGACCGAGCGGCCGAGCGCGTAGGGGATCACCAGGATGTCGGAGAAGATGATGGCGGCGTCGAAGTTGAACCGGCGGATCGGCTGCAACGTGACCTCGGCCGCGAATTCGGGCGTGAAGCAGAGATCCAGAAAACCGCCGGCCCTGGCGCGCAGCTCGCGATATTCCGGCAGGTAACGGCCGGCCTGCCGCATCATCCAGAGCGGCGGCACGTCCTGCCGGCGGCCGGACAGGACCTCGATGAGCGGCTTCTTGGTGGCATCCTGGGGCACGCGGCAAGTTCCTGGTCACGGTCAGATTTGCGCCCCTGATACACGCTGCGACGCAATGGGCCAAGGCGGTTCTGGAACCCCCGTTCGCATGGAGGCGTTGTCTGGGCGCGTTGTCCGCGGGCAACGGACCGAAACGGAGGGATGGATGGCCGAGAAATTCGACCCAGCCGCGCATGACAAGCATGCCGACACGCCGCGCGAGGCACAGGCCGCCGACCGCAAGGCGCATTCCCGCCTCAAGGAGGGGCTGGAGGACACCTTCCCGGCCTCTGATCCGGTCAGCGTCACGCAGCCGGCACCGACGAAGCACGACGGCGGTCGGGACAAATAGAATTCCGGTTGGGGCTTCGCGTCGCGATCGTTCCGCCAAAGCGAGATGAGATCAGGTCGAATCGTCAGCTCGCTTTAGCTTCTTGCTTGCGCATGATCTTTTCGGAAGATCGCTTCGCACTTTTCCGGATCATGCTCTAGCTCACCAGCACCGCACCGTCGCAGCGAATGCCCATCACCGACGTGTCGACCTGGCCGATCCCGATGCCGAGCGTGGAGAGCAGATTGGACAGCACCTGATCGAGCGGGGCCGTGACACCGATCAGGATGCCCTTAACGAGATTCAGAACGCCCGAGAGGACCGTGTCCAGCAGCGTCAGCGGGACCTCGAGCAGATAGATCTTGAGATCGAGGTCACCAAGCAGGTTCCCGACCAGCGACGACAGGAAGTTGCTCGTCGTCACCGTCTTCTTGATTCCCGCCTGGATGTCGCTGTAGCTGAAATTGACGCTGGTCGGCGTGGTGTTGCCAATGCCGACATGTGCGAGCGCTCTGATCGTGAGGAGGTTGCCGAGATCGACCAGCTTCACCGGCGGCGGATTCGGCTTGCGTGTGAAGTCGTTCATTTCGGCGACGCCGACATCGCCGATCCATGCATCGACGATCCCAGGTGTCACCCCGAGCGTGACCTGCGACGTGCTGATGTCCGGACGGCCGCAGGACACCGCGTTGAGTGTCGCGGTGGCCGATGCCACTTCGACATAGATCGGCAGCTTGATCAGCGAGACGCTGCCGGTGCCGAGAACCTTGACCAATACCAGCAGCCTGGTCTGGGCGGTGTGGAGGCTGACGCCCTGGGTCCCGAACTGCACCCAGCTCGAGCCGACCGGCCGTTCGCCGATGGTGACGTACACCGCTACTTGCGCGAGGCCAGGCAAATTGAGGTCGATGTTGGTTGCGACTTGATGGGTGCCGTTGGAGATCTGCGCGACCGCGTTGATCAGGTCGAAGATCGACACGTTGGCGCCGATCTGCGGTTTCTGCCCCACCGTGAGATTGGCAAAGGGGCCGAGATCGATCAGCTTGCCGGTCACAAGCTTGGCCGGGCTGCTGGCGACGGCCTGCGAGATCGATGACAGCGCCGTGGTCGCTGCGCTCGCGCCGTTGGTGGACTGCTGCGTCGACAAGGCGGCCGCGATGATGTCGCCGACCTTGATGTTGGCCTTCAGCAGGGTGTCATAGGTTCCCACGGTCAGATTGACCCGCGTCGCGAGCGCCTGGAGGAAATCCAGCGCGTCGATCTTGGTGCTGATCAGGGAGTTATAGTCCATCACCGAGAGCGATATCGAGGTGCCGAGCAGCGAGCTGAGTAGCGCATTGAGCGCACCGCCATTGACTGAAAGCAGCCTCGATCCGATCGAGAACGACGCCGCCGCCGTCGTGCTGGCGACGGCGGTTGCCTTGATGGTGAAACTGCGCTGGCCGGTCAGATACCGCGCGAAAAAGAGTGGGGTCTGGGTGTTCAGCGTGACGCGCACTGCGTTGGCGGTGCCGACAGCCGGGGTCACGAAACGGGCCTGTGGCGCAATCGCGCCGTTGGCCGTGTAGGTCCCTGTCTCGACCTTGACGACCGCGCTCGCCGGATACTTGTTCTGCACGACGGTCGCGGTGGCGGCGTTGACCGCGTTGTTCAGGTTGGCGGCGGCGACGATGGCCGCGAGGTCGGCTGTGCTCTGCGTCTTGCGCCGGTCGGCGAAGATCGTGCCGAGATCGACCGCCAGCCCGGCGCAGCCGATCATGAGTGTCATCAGGCCGGCGGTCATCACCACGAAGCTGGCCCGGTTATCGGTGCGGAAGTGCCGCAACAGATCGAGCAATCGCGCCATCTCAGTATCCTCCGCGTTGGTCTTGCGCCATGCGGATGACGGTGTCTGGCCGCGGAGCCATGAAACGGAGGGTGCCGCGCTCGCAGTTGTTCGATCTTGCGATCGACAAATGCGTCGCCCCGGCAGCGAGCGGCAGAGCGGCGCGCAACATCGCCACGCAGGAGCCGAATATGAGGATGCTGGGGATGGCGGAGAGAAACAGCGACCGGGTCAGGACTGACTTGGGGACCGACGGGCCGCATTGACTGCGGAGGAACCTGTACATTGCGCACCTGGAAACACAACCTGTGAGCGAATGTTGCTGGCCCGCGGATTAAGGAAAACTATAGAAACACATTCGCCAAACGGCGGCGGCGATCCGCGCGGATGGTGGCACCGTTCCTTATGGGGTGATCAAAATTCGATGATGCGGCGTCCGCTCAAATCGGGGCGATGTGCGGCGTATACGGACGAATTCGACCGCCCGATACCATCGTGCCCCGTAGCGAGAGCACGCAACCGCGCATATGGCGCGCCGTCGCTGCCGCGTTGGTGTCTGATCAGGTCATTTCGGTTCGTCCGGCCTTAGCAAGGCTTGAATCCAGTCTGGACGATTGGCTGCTTTGCCGCAGCGTCGCGCTAACCACGAATTCAACTGGAATCCATGACGCGGCCTGCGAGATCTGATCCGGAGCAGCGGTTCAGCGGCAGCCGTGGAGCGAGGCGAGGCGCATCCCACGCGCGGCCAACAGGCGGCGGCCCGAGCCACAGCAAGCGCAACGCGATGTTGCGTCAGATGACTGCATCGCCATCGGTCGCGATCCAGAGCACCACTCGAGGCAGCGCAGAGCAGTCTCCGAACAGATCTTGCTCGTCGAATGACGGTCAGGCCGTTAGATCGGCCCCGTCTCGGGCCGTTGCATCCGGTCAAACTCGAAGGTCACGCCGAGCCGGCGCTCGAGGCGCCAGACCAGAATGCAGTGCCGCCGGATCGGCTCGCTCTCGATCTCGAGGTCGAACGCGAACGGGATTGCGACGTCGCTTTCCACGGCGAGGCCCGCGCCGGCGGTCGAGATGTTGAGCACCAGGCATCCGACGCTGGTGTCGCGGAAGAAGAGTGTTCCGCGCTTCATCAGAATCGTTCGTTGGCTGTCGGTCTTGTATTTTTTTATTGTTGTGCTCACGGCAGTCTCCTACCCCGTTGTCATTTCCGTCGCGATCATTCCCCTAGTTCACCAGCACTGCGCCGTCGCAGCGGATGCCCATCACCCACAGATTGACCTGGCCGATACTCACGCCGAGGGTCGCAAGCAGGGAGGCCAATACCTGATCGACCGGGCTCGTGACGCCGCTCAGGATGCCGGCCACGGTCGCACCCAGGCCCGGGATCGGAATCCCGAGCCCGATGACATTGACGTTGAGGGCCAGATTGCCGAGCAGGCTCGATGTCAGCGACGACGTGAAGTTGGTGGTCGTCACGGTCTTCATGTTCAGCGACTGGATGTCGCTATAGCTGAAGTTGACGTTAGTCGGCGTCGTGTTGCCCATGTAGGCGTTTGCAAGACCGGTGACCGTAACGAGGCCGAGATTGACCAGTGTCGCCGGAGGCGGGTTGGGCGAGGTCGTGAAGTTGGTCATGTCGGCGGGGGTGACGGCGCCGATCCACGCATTGACGATCCCTGGAGTGGCCCCGAGCGTGACTTGCGAGGTGTTGATGTTGGGATAGCCGCAAGTCACAGCGTTGAGTGTCGCGGTGCCAGAGGCAATTTCGACATAGATCGGTAGGTTGATGGCCGAAACCGGGCCGCTGCCGAGCACCTGAACCGATACCAGCAACCGGGTCTGCGCGGTGTGGACGCTGACGCCTTGGGCACCGTACTGCACCCAGCCGGACCCAACCGGCCGTTCGCCGACGGTCGCGAGTACCGACACGTTGGCGATGCCGGGCAAGCCGAGATTGACCGACGTCGCGATCTGGTTGGTGCCGTTGGCAAGTTGTGCCGTCGCGGACAGCAGGTCGAAGACCGATACCACGGCGCTGAGCTTGGGGCTCTGCCCCACCGTGAGGTCGTCGAACGGGCCGAGATCGATCAGCGAGCCGGGCGTGATCTTGGTCGTGACGCTGTTGACGGCCTGGGAGATCGTCGACAGCGCCGTCGTCGCGGCGGTCGCGCCATTGGTGGTCTGCTGCGCCGACAGCGCAGCAGCGATGATGTCGGAGACCTTGATGTTGCTGGTCAGCAGGGTGTTGTAGGTCACACCGGTCATGTTGACGCGCGTTGCCAGCGCGGTGAGGAAGGTAAGTGCGTCGATCTGGGCGCCGACCAGGGCATTGTAGTCCATCACCGAGAGCGAAAGCGTCGTGCCGAGCATGCCGCCGAGCATCGCGTTGAGCACGCCTCCATTGAGCGAGAGCAGCCGCGACCCGATGGCAAAGGAGGCCATGGCGGTGGACGTCGCCGTCGCAGTCGTCTTGATGGTGAAGCTGTTCGAGCCGGTGAAGTAGCGCGCAAAATAGAGCGGGGTCTGGGTGTTCAGCGTGACCCGTGCAGCGTTTGCGGTGCCGACCGCCGGGGTCACGAAACGGGACTGCGGCGCTATCGCGGGGTTCGCCGTGTAGGTCCCGAGTTGAACGCTGACCAGCGCGCTGGCCGGATAGTTGTTCTGGGTCACCGTCGCGGTCGCGGCATTGGTGGCGTTGCTCAGGTTGGCGGCCGCGACGATCGCGGCGAGGTCGGCGGTGCTCTGCGTCTTGCGCCGATCGGCGAAGATCGAGCCGAGATCGACCGCAAGCGCGGCGCACCCGATGACGAGCGTCATCAGGCCGGCGCTGATCATCGCGAAGTTGCCGCGCTCATCCGCGCCGAAGCGCCGCATCAGCGTGAGGATGCCGGTCATGCTAGAACCCTCCGTACTGGATCGCCGCCGAGCGGACGATGGTGCTCGCCGGSGCGGGCACGAAAGGYAGCTGGTAGATGAAATTGCCGGCYGCGTTGTAGTTGACCGTCACGACGTAGACGTTYGCGTTCGATGGMGAAGGCGCGGCGCTCACCGTGAGATTGCCAGGAACGAGCARCGGATAGGTGGAGGCGTTGGCGGCAACGTAGCTCGTCGCGAGGCTGTTGCGCTCGGTGTTGGTCATTCCGGCGACAGACGAACGCGCCGCTTCGGCGGCGAGCTGCTGAACGCCATGCACCATCGCGAGATACGAGCCGAATACGATAATGCCGAAAATGAAAGCGAGAAACAGCGGCAGCATAAGTGCGAATTCGACAGCAGAAGCGCCGCTTCGACAACGAAAGAACCTGGTCATGGCACACCTCGAAACGCAAACGGTGGCGCCACGTTGCGAGGCTTTGATTAAGGAAAACTATGAAAACGCTTCCGCGAATCAGTCACGTCAATTCGGACGAATGACCGCACTAGAATTTATCGGACGCGCGATGACTTATGGGGCGATCAAAATTGTTGATATCCCATCCGCAGAATTGCGGGGACGATGCTGCAGAAGTGCTGCGCGCATGTGCATATGCACCAGTCCGATACCGTAGCTCTACGTGGCAATGCACGTAACAATACATATGAAGCGCAACTACTGCCTCATAGAAACGAATTGAAGCTAAACGAAAGTGCAACCAAATGTTAGTATAGCTGAATCACATACTGGAGAACTCAACTGCGTCCCGTGCTGAGATTGGAGGGCTCGCGATGCACAGACCACGTCAGCATCTGAATATTCCTACCGAGATTGTTCGTACCGTCGTTGCGATTGCAGAGACGGGAAGTCTTTCGAAGGCCGGCGAGCGTCTCGGCCTGAGTCAGCCGGCGATCAGTTCGCAGGTCAAGCGACTGCAAAGCCTGGTTGGTGGCGCACTGTTCGTCAGAACGGCAAACGGCACCACAACGACTGATCTCGGCAAAGTCGCCGTGCAGCAGGCAAGGCGGATCCTCGAAGCGAACGATCAACTGCTTCGACTCGGCGGCAATCATGAAGGTCCCCAGCCGCTGCGGCTGGGAATGAGCACGATGCTCGCCGAGGAGTTCCTCAAGCTCCATCCAGCCGACGCGCTGGCCGACATGCTGGTCCACGCCGACATGTCACCGATCGTCATCAGAGGATTGATCGACGGCTACATCGACATCGCGTTCGTCTACAGCAACCCTTCGCTCGAGATGGAAGACGAGGTGACGATCGCCGCCGAGGCCGATGAGCGTTCGGTGTGGGTACGATCACGCGATTTTGTTCTGCGACCAGGCGCCCCAATTCCGATCCTGGCGTGGCCCGGCGACGACTGGATGATCCGGACGCTCACCAAGCACAACATCTCGTACAAGATCGTGTTCAGGAGCCCGAACCACCAGTTGCGACTGGAAGCCGCACGGGCCGGATACGGCCTGACGGCGTGTCCCGAGCGGATGATCCCGTCCTCGCTGATTTCGGCAAAGGACTACTATCTTCCGGAACTCCCGACGCAGAAGCGCTTGCTGTGCGTTCGTCCCGGCCTCGAAGGAAGCCGTGCGACGGCGATGGTGCAGCGGTTGTCCAGCCTGTTCTTCAGCGGCGCGAAGCCGATGCGTCAGGTGAGCAACATGTAGAYGATCGGYGCCGCGGCATGCCGGCGGCGCCGATCAATAGTGYGGTGGGCGTTCRCTGRCRGGGSCTGGCGCSTGRCGYTCGGCKTCCTGAAGCCGGTCGCGCAGTTCGGCGATCTGGCGCGTCAGCGCGTCGATCTGCTTCCACTGGGCCGTGATGGTCTGGTTCAGCGTCTCGATGGTTTCGTCCTGGTAGGTCAGGCGGACCTCCAGCGCGTCGATCCGCTCGCTCAGTCGTGTCGCGTCATTCATGGGCGGCACTCTCGTGTCCACGTTCGCGCAAGCCGTGGCCAAGTGCGACACGTTCGTCGAACACAAAGCAATCGCCCCGCCAGCGACTGTCCTGCGCCGGTGTGTTCTCGAGATATTTCAGGATACCGCCCTTGAGGTGATAGACCTCGGCGAAGCCCTGCGCGAGCAGATAGGCGCTGGCTTTCTCGCAGCGGATGCCGCCGGTGCAGAACATCGCGATCCGGCAGTGCGTCGTGGGATCGAGATGGCGCGCGGCGAAATCCTTGAATTGACCGAAGCTCGCGATCCCGGGATCCACCGCGCCTTCGAACGTGCCCATCGCGACCTCGAATGCATTGCGGGTATCGAGCACCAGCACGCCGGGTGATGCGATCAGTTCGTTCCAGTCGACGGCGTCGACATAGGTGCCGACCTGTCGCGTCGGATCGACCGTGGTGTCTCCGAGCGTCACGATCTCCTTCTTCAGCCGGACCTTGAGCCGCTGGAACGGCATCTGCGCGGCTTCGGAGAATTTCAGTTCGAGGTTGTCGAGGCGGCCGCCGAACAGCGCTCCATGCCTGAGCTCCGCGACGAAGCTGGTGATGGCCTGCTCGGTGCCGGCAATGGTGCCGTTGATGCCCTCATGGGCGAGCAGCACGCTGCCCTTGAGATCGAGGCGTGCGCAAAGCGCGCGCAGCGGTTCGCGCAGCGCGCGGAAATCGGGCAGCGCGGCGAACTGGTAGAAGGCGGCGACCTTGAGCGGCATGGCGGGGGTGTATCAGGCCGGTCAGGCCGGCGAAACCCCGCAAAGCCATGCGTTATCGGGATAATTCCTCTGGCATGCCAGCCATTGCCCTGCCGGGGATGAATGTGCCATGTACTCCGCATCTACTTGGCATCCGCCGCAGCAGCGACAAAATATTACAATCGAGCGAGCGCTTCGTTATGAGGAATTTCCATTTCGCCGGCCGTTCCACGGTCCATGCCCAGAACGCGATGGTGGCAACCTCGCATCCGGAGGCGGCACTGGTGGCCATCGAGGTGATGCGCGAGGGCGGCACGGCTGCCGACGCGGCGGTCGCGGCCTGTGCGTTGCTCGGCGTCATCGAGCCGCAATCGACCGGCATCGGCGGCGACTGCTTTGCCCTGATCCAGCCCAAGGGCGAAGGCAAGATCACCGCCTACAACGGCAGCGGCCGGGCGCCGATGGCGGCCACCGCAGAGTGGTACCTCGAACGCAACATCCATTCGGTGCCGTTGACCTCGGCGCATGCCGTCAGCATTCCCGGCGCGATCGATGCGTGGGACGTGATCCTCAGGGATCACGGCAAGTTCGGCTTCGACCGGCTGCTACAGCCTGCGATCAAGGCGGCCGAAGAGGGCTATGTTGTCGCCCCGCGCATCGCATTCGACTGGAAGAACGGCTTCGAGAAGCTGAAGAACGGCACCAACACCGAGCGCTATCTGCTGCCGCACGGCAAGCCCGCGGTGGCCGGCGACGTGATCCGCCAGCCCGAGCTCGGCAAGACGCTGCGCGCGATCGCGCAGAAGGGCCGCGACGCCTTCTACAGCGGCGAGATCGCCGCCGACATGGTCGACACGCTGCGCGGCATCGGCGGCCTGCATACGCTGGAGGATTTTGCCGCGCACTCGACCGAGACGACCGCGCCGATCGGCACCATCTACAAGGGCCATGACGTCTGGCAGTGCCCGCCGAACGGCCCGGGCATCACCATGCTCGTGATGCTCAACATCCTGTCGCGCTTCGACCTGACGAAGTTCAAGCCACTCAGCGTCGAGCGCTTCCATCTCGAGGCGGAGGCGGCGCGCATCGCCTATATGATGCGCGAGCAGCATATCGGCGATCCGCAGCATGCCCATGTCGACGTCGCCGGCATCCTGTCGAAGGAATTCGCCGACGAGCACATCAAGAACATCAGGATGGACGGGCTGCTCGACCTGCCGAACGTCGCGCCGCCGATGAATCCGTCGACGGTCTACATCACCGTGGTCGACAAGGATCGCAACGTCTGCTCCTTCATCAACTCGATCGCGCATTCCTTCGGCTCGGCCATCGTCTCCAACAAGACCGGCGTCTTGTTGCAGAACCGCGCCGGCGGCTTCCGCATCCAGCCCGGCCATCCGAACTGCATCGCGCCGGGCAAGCGTCCGCTGCACACCATCATTCCGGCGCTGGCGACCAAAAACGGCCGCTCGGTGATGTCGTTCGGCGTGATGGGCGGGCAATATCAGCCGGTCGGCCAGACCCACGTGCTGACCAACATGCTGGATTATGGCTGCGACGTGCAGGAGGCGATCGACATGCCGCGCGGCCTGCATTACGAGGGCGTCTACCAGCTCGAGGACAGCGTGCCCGCGGAGATCGTAGAGGGCCTCAAGAAGATCGGCCACAAGACCACCAGCGTGGTCGCGCCGCTCGGCGGCGGCCAGGGCATCTGGATCGACTGGGACAAGGGCACGCTGACCGGCGGCTCCGACCCGCGCAAGGATGGCTGCTGTCTCTTATACACATCTAGATGTGTATAAGAGACAGGGACAAGGGCACGCTGACCGGCGGCTCCGATCCGCGCAAGGATGGCTGCGCACTCGGCTACTGATCGGCATCGACATCAATCAAGGAAGGACGTCCGGGATGCAATCTTCACGACGTATGATCATCAAGACTGCCTTTGCCGGCCTTGCGGCGGCAGTCTCCACGTCCGTTGCCGGCGGAACGGCAACAGCGCAAACGGCAGGAAAGCCCATGACGACAGCCTCAGGTCTCCAGATCATCGACAGCAAGGTCGGCACCGGCGCCTCGCCGAAGACCGGTCAGACCTGCGTCATGCACTACACCGGCTGGCTCTACGAGAACGGCCAGAAGGGCAAGAAGTTCGACTCCTCGGTCGACCGCAACGAACCGTTCGAGTTTCCGATCGGCCAGGGGCGCGTGATCAAGGGCTGGGACGAGGGCGTCGCCACCATGAAGGTCGGCGGCAAGCGCACCCTGATCATCCCGCCGGACCTCGGCTATGGCGCGCGGGGCGCCGGTGGCGTGATCCCGCCGAATGCCACGCTGATGTTCGACGTCGAGCTGCTGGGCGTGAAGTAACGCCGGACAACAGGAAAAGAGGAGGCGCAGCGATGAAGATCTCGATCCTCGATGATTATTTCGACACGCTGCGCACCCTCGATTGCTTCCGCAAGCTCGACGGCTTTGACGTCAAGGTCTGGAACGATCACGTCCAGGACGTCGATGCGCTCGCCGAGCGGCTGCGCGACACCGACGCACTGGTGCTGATCCGCGAGCGCACCCAGATCCGCACGCCGCTGCTCGAACGGCTGCCGAAGCTGAAGCTGATCAGCCAGCGCAGCGTTTATCCGCATATCGACATCGATAGCTGCACGCGGCTCGGCATCATCGTGTCGTCGAGCCAGCATGCCGATACGCCGTCCTATGCGACCGCTGAGTTCACCTGGGGCCTGATCCTCGCGGCGATGCGCGCGATCCCGCAGCAGATGGCGGCGCTGAAGGCGGGCAAGTGGCAGATCGGCGTCGGCCATACGCTGCGCGGCAAGACGCTCGGCATCTATGGCTACGGCCGCATCGGTGCGGTGGTCGCGGGCTACGGCAGGGCGTTCGGCATGAACGTGCTGGTCTGGGCGCGCGAGGCCGCGCTGGCGAAGGCGCGCGCCGATGGCTATGAGACCGCAGCCAGCAAGGCGGATTTCTTTGCCCGCTGCGACGTGCTGTCGCTGCACATGCGGCTGGTCGACGCGACGCGCGGCATCGTCAAGGCGGAAGACCTCGCGCGGATGAAGCAGACTGCACTGATCGTCAATACCAGCCGCGCGCCGCTGATCGAGCCCGGCGCGCTGGTCAATGCACTGCGCGCCGGCCGGCCGGGCATGGCGGCAATCGACGTCTACGAGAAGGAGCCGCTACGCGACACGTCGGATCCGCTGCTCAATATGGACAATGTGGTCTGCACCCCGCATCTCGGCTACGTGTCGCGCGACGAATACGAGATCCAGTTCACCGATATCTTCGACCAGATCGTGGCCTACGCGGCCGGCGCGCCGACCAACGTGGTCAATCCGGACGTGCTATCGCATGCGCGTCCGCACAGCTAGCCGATAAGCGGCACGAAAAAGACCGGCCCGACGGGCCGGTCCTCTCGGTACTCGATCGCGCAAGAGATCAGTGCTTGTGGCTGGCCGCGCCGGTGGCCTTGTCGACCGCATCCCTGGCAATATCCTTGGCGTCGCCCAGCACCTTCTGGCTCTTGCCCTTGGCCTCCTGGAGCGCGCCTTCACCCTGCATTTTCCGGTCTCCGGTGGCCTCGCCGATCTTCTGCTTGGCCTTGCCCATCGCCTCGTTCGCGGTACCCTTGATCTTGTCGGTGGTGCTGCTCATCACTGTCTCCCTCTGATGTTCCTGACTTAGCCAAGACTTCCTGACTTCGCCAAGACAACGTCCGGCTGACGACGATGGTTCCGATTTTCTGCTCGCGTGGAGGCCTGGTTTTCGCTAGCGTTCCGTGCACGAAAACTTGAGCACCGAAAGCAAGAACGATGACCGGTTCCCACGATCACACCCATTCCCACGATCATTCCCATGATCACCACCATCACGACGACGAGCGCTGGAAGCACGACGGCGTCCGCGTGATCTTCGGCAACCAGCTCGACCCGAACGTGCCGTCGACCGCCGGCATGGACCGCAAGGCCGCGATCAATTTCGCGCGCGTCGGCGCGCAGAAATTGTGGGCGGGCACCGTCAGCATCAAGCCGGACGCCAAGACCGGTGCGCATCATCACGGCCATCTTGAAAGCATCATCTACGTCGTGAAGGGCAAGGCGCGGATGCGCTGGGGCGAGAAGCTGCAATTCACCGCGGAAGCCGGTCCCGGCGATTTCATCTTCGTGCCGCCCTACGTGCCGCACCAGGAGATCAACGCCAGTCCGGACGAGGTGCTGGAATGCGTGCTGGTGCGCTCCGACGGCGAGGCGGTCGCGATCAATCTCGACATCGAGCCGGTCGAGAAGCCGGAGAACGTGTTGTGGGTCGACCCGGTGCACCGGCACCCTGACGAGAAGAAATAATGGAGCCTCGTCATTCCGGGGCTCGCGAAGCGAGAGCCCGGAATCCATCGGGCCGCAGCGTTGGTGGATGAATGGATTCCGGGCTCGACGCTGCGCGTCGCCCCGGAATGACAACAAAGCAGGGAGGCCAGCATGACGCTCGTTCGTTACGAGAGCGCGGATCACGTCGCCACCATCACGATGGCGCGCACCGAAAAGCACAATGCGCTGAACAATGCGCTGTGCAGCGAGCTGCGCGATGCGTGGCTGCGCTTCCGCGATGGCGATGATCGCGTCGCGGTGCTGGCTCTGTCTCTTATACACATCTAGATGTGTATAAGAGACAGGCGCTGAACAATGCGCTGTGCAGCGAGCTGCGCGATGCGTGGCTGCGCTTCCGCGATGGCGATGATCGCGTCGCGGTGCTGGCTTCCGCGGAAGAGAAGTATTTCTCAGTCGGCGCCGATGTCGCCGATCTTCCCGTCAACATGTGGCACGCGGTGCCCGGCCTCGGCGTCGAGCTGGACAAGCCGGTCATCGCAGCGACCTCGGGCTGGGTGGTTGGCGGGGCCTTCGTGTTGGTCCAGATGGCCGATCTGTGCGTGGCATCCGAGACGACCCGGTTCATCTATCCGGAGGGAAAGATCGGCACGACGGCTGGTGGCGTCTCGTCGGTGATGGCGCGGATGCCGCACAAGATCGCCATGGAGTTTCTCCTAGTCGGAGAGGAAATGTCCGCGGAGCGCGCCTGGCAGATCGGCTTCGTCAACAAGGTCGCGCCAAAAGGCCAGCATGTCGCGATGGCGCAGCAGATGGCCGCCAAGATCGCGGCAAACGCCCCACTCGTGGTCCGCGCCCTGAAGAAGCTCGCCCGTGAAGCGATGCCGAAGGGGCCGCTGGAAACCGTCGCCGACGTGCGACGGCTGCTCGACGAAGTGCGGGACAGCGACGATCTCAAGGAAGGAGTCAAGGCGTTCGCAGAGAAGCGGACGCCGAGGTTCACGGGGAGATAGGAAGGTCTTCTCTCCCCGTCATTCCGGGGCTCGCGAAGCGAGAGCCCGGAATCCATTTCGCAGCATTTGTTGCGGCCCGATGGATTCCGGGCTCGACGCTACGCGTCGTCCCGGAATGACGTGTGGAGAGCCTTACACAAACACCCGGTGATCGATCGTCCCGCTCGGCACCACGTAGCCGTAGCGCGTATGCGACGGCTCGGGGCCGGCCTTGTCATACCGCGCCTTCATCATCGCGAAGCGGTCGCCCTTGATGTCGAGCATCGCGCGTTTCGGCTGGATGTTGTAGAGCCGGGCGTTGTTGTCGCCGAAGATCGCGGTCTTCACCGGCCCGTCGGCAGCACCGAGCGGCGCATAGCCGAACTTCTTCTGCATCACTTCGGGGATCTCCAGCCGACGCAGGCCCTCGATCTGCCATTGCGGCGCGCCGGTCCACAGCGCATCGGTGCCCCAGCAGACATGGTCGACGCCGAGCCCCTTGATCAGCGTGCCCATCAGCGCGGCGCAGACATTGGGCTCGGCGACCAGCGTGGTCGCGAACAACTGCCCGACATCGCCATAGACATTGTTGACGCCGTACTGCGCCGGGATGTCGGCGAGATCGGACGTCCATGCAATCCGGCCGGTGCGCTCGAACTCGGCGAGTGCGACCCGCGGATCGCCGCCGACATGGCGATAGGCCGAGTGATAGATCACGAAGTTGAGCTGCGGCCAGTCCTTGGCGGCCTGGCCGACATCGGCAACGTCGGCGAAGCCGCGCAGATTCGGATATTGCTTCTCGATTCCGGGCGGGAACAGTCCCTTGTGGATGCAGACATTCTTGATGCCCGCCTTCACCATCTTCTCGTAGCCCTTGTAGGCGACCTTCTCGTCGTCGAGCCGCCAAGGGTAGCGGCTGATCTCCTTGTGAGTGTTGTCGCCGATCGTGTAGCCCTTGCAGGATTCCGGCTTCAAGGCCAGCGCTGCGTCGAGCTTGTCGAGCCAGCCGGGCTGCCCCGGCGTGAAGATCGCATGACAGAACACCCGCCGCGAGCCGGCCTCGTCGTTGATCTTCTTGCGCGCGTCGGCCATCTGCTCGTTGGTCAGGAACCAGTCCTGCTCGATATCCGACGGCGCCGAGGAGATCAGCGCGATCTTGGTGTCGGAATCGAGAAACATCTCCTTCTTGTAGTTGTTGAACTTGAGATCCTCGATGGTCTGCTCGTGGTCGTTGAGCTCCTTGTTCCAGCCGGCCTTGCCGACCGCCTTGCGCATTTCGACGAAGCCCATGATGCGGGTGTCGTCGCGCAGGAAATGCGTGTGCATGTCCATGATGAACTGGTCCTTCAGGGCGTTGGCGCGATCCTGCGCCATCGCGGGCGTCGCGGCTTCCGCCGGCGTCACGTCGAACAACTCGCCGTAGACCTGGTTCATCGCGACAAAGGAGGCGGCCATGCCGGCCGCGGTCTGGAAGAACCTGCGGCGGTCGAGACCCTGCTTGCCGCCGAGATCGTCGGCCATCGCGAGCAACCGCGCCTCGACCTCGCGCTGTCGCTCGTTCTGCGGGTCGGGATAGAACTCGTCGCTGGAGACGATCTGGGTCGGGATCGGCGTCTGGTACTGGCACAGTTCGGAGGGCATCAAGGCGGCAAGTTCTTCATCGGTCAGGTTGCTGCTCATTCTTTGCTCCCGCTTTTCGCCGGATTTTTCCGGTCGGACCGCCGTGGAGACTAGGACCAAGTCAGCCGGTCGTCCGCGTCGATCGCCGGTATTGGCATTCACAAAATCGTGCATCGGATCAGCGATCGCGAGATGCGGGCGTCGCGCCACCGGACATGGGCGCTGCTATGCTCCAGCGCACCGGATCGGCCGAAGAAATCCGGAAGGGAGCAGGCAATGACGCATTCCGACCATTCGCGGCGCACCATCATCAAGGGCATCAGCGTTGCAACAGCTGCCGGTGCGTTCGGCGCAGCGCCGGTGCAGGCCGCAACCCCGATTCCAACCGAGGGACAAATATGGAGCAACGAATACTGGGCGAAGAAGGGCGACGTCCCGCTATGGATGTTCCGCAAGCGGATCGGCGCGCCAAAGCCGGGCGAGCCGGCGCGGCCCGTGGTGTTCTTCGTCCACGGCTCGTCGGTGACATCGCGGGCGTTCGACCTCACGGTGCCAGGCAAGGGCGAGTATTCGCTGCTTAATGTCTTTGCGCGCTACGGCTTCGATTGCTGGACCATGGATCACGAGAACTACGGCAAGTCAGGCCGCACCTCAGGCAATGCCGACATCGCCAGCGGCGTCGAGGACCTGAAAGCCGCGGTCGAGGTGATCGCGCGCGAGACCGGGCAGACCAGGTACCATTTCGTCGGTGAATCCTCCGGCGCGCTGCGTGCTGGTGCGTTCGCGATGGCCTCGCCCGAGCGGATCGACCGGCTGGTGTTCGCCGCCTTCACCTACAAGGGCGAGGGCTCGCCGACGCTTGCGAAACGCGCCGAGCAGCTTGCCTATTATCGCAGTCACAACATGCGCAAGCGCGATCGCGACATGATCCGCTCGATCGCGACCCGTGACAAGCCCGGCACATCCGATCCCGACGTGATGGAAGCGCTGGCCGATGTCGAGATGCAGTTCGGCGACCAGATTCCGACCGGCACCTATCTCGACATGACGGCCAATCTGCCGGTGGTGCATCCGGAGAAGGTGCTGGCGCCGGTGCTGCTGGTTCGCGGCGAGTATGACGGGATCGCGGCGGTGCCTGATCTCGAGGAGTTCTTCAACAAGCTGCCGAACGGCGACCGGCAGTTCGTCATCTTGCCCGGCACCGCGCATTCGGTGGCGCTCGCCGTCAATCGGGAGCTGTTCTGGCACGTGACCCGGGCGTTCTTGACGATGCCGGCGCCGATCGTGACCTGAGGCGGCGTGCGGCAGGACGCCGCACAAAAATCCAGGAAGAATCACTGTCGCGTTGTCGGGAGCCGGCCATGTGGTTCGTCCTCCGGGTATAACCACGCAAACAGGAGCGCCTTTGATGGCCAATCCCACGATGATCTTCGTCAACTTGCCGGTCAGCGACCTCGCCCACGCCACCGCGTTCTACGAAGCGATCGGCGCGACCAAGAACCCGCAATTCTCCGACCACACCGCCTCCTGCATGGTGATCTCCGAAACCATCCACGTCATGCTGCTGACCCATGACAAATTCCGCCAGTTCACGCCGAAGAAGATCGCCGACGGCAAGGCCACCAGCGAGGTGCTGATCTGCCTGTCGGCCAACAGCCGCGACGCAGTCGACGGCTATCTGACCAGAGCGAAGGGTGCGGGCGGCACCGCCGATCCGTCGCCGAAGCAGGATTACGGCTTCATGTATGGCCGCAGCTTCGAGGACCCCGACGGTCACGTCTGGGAAGTGATGTGGATGGACGTCGAGGCTGCGATGAAGGCGCAGTCCGCCGCGGCGACCGCCTGATCGCTGGTCGACCAGGAGTTCGAGGTGTCACCCTGCCTGTGGTCCGGCGCGAGATCTCAGGCAGCGGGGACGCTGTTGGTGCGAGCATCGGTGATGGCGTCGGTGGCTCGTTTCCCTGGAGGCAAGTCCGACGGCTGACAGACGAGGGGTGGGAAGTTCAGCTCGACCGTGGTTCCGCCTCCCGGCGTCTCGCAAAGGGAAACGGTGCCGTTATGGGTGGTCATCACCTGGGAAACGATTGAAAGCCCCAGTCCCGTCCCTTCCGCATGGGTGTTTCCACGCTTGAACGGCTCGAGCAGAAGCTCGGGCTGGCCAAGCTGGAGGCCGGACCCGAAGTCGATGACGCTCAGCCGCGCCGGTGCTTCGACCTTGATCAGGACGGAGCCGCCCGCGCTGCCATGGGTCACGGCATTCCGGATCAGGTTCGAGAGCGCGACGGCGATCGCGGCTTCCGAGCCGCGCACCCGGATCGGGTGACCAGGCTCGGTGAACTCGATGTCGCTTCCATTGTTCAGCGCCATCGGCACGTGTTCGGCTGCGACCCTGCGCGCAAGCGCGGCAAGATCCATCTCCATCAGTTCGGCAGGTTCGACCGAGATGCGCGCCAGCTGAAGCAGCATGGTGACGATCGACGACAGCTTCTGGTTCTCGGCGATGAGCCTGGCGCGCAGCGGAGAATCCTGGACCAGCTCGAGCATGGTGCGCGCATTGGTCAGCGGCGTACGGAGCTCGTGTGCGGCGTTGGACAGGAAATTCCGTTGCGCTCTCGAAGCAACGTCAATTCGTGACAGTGCGCGATTGAAGGCCACGACGAGCGGCAACAATTCGGCCGGCGCATTGTCTTCCGGCAGCCGGCGGCCATCCGAAACCCCGTCGATCATCTCCGCGGCGGCGGCCACCGCTCGAACCGGCCGCGCGATCAGCGTCGGCACGAACACCATGGCGGCAAACGCCGTCGCCGCCAGGACGAGGATGATCGGAAGCGCGACGATCGTCGCATCGGTGAGCGCGCCGAGCGTCAGTTGGGTTGCCGTATAGGCGACGCCGCCGGTCTCGATCCACACCTCGCCGACTGGCGTATTCCGGACCGCGGCCATCTTCTTCAGCTTGGTGGTTTCGCCATCGATCGCATAGGCGAGGAAGCTCGTCCCATCGCGCGACGTCGGGGTCTTTTGCGGACGCCACTTCGGCACCGGGCCGTAGCTGACCTCGCCGCTCTTGTCGGAGACGACATACCAGAACGTCGGGAATTCGCGGATGATCTCGTCCAGTCTCGAGGTCTGCTTGAGGGCGAGCTGCCCCGCCTCGTTGCGCGTGACGGCTGCCTTCAGGGCGTCGGCGACGTCGGCGGCCGCCCAGGTGCCGTCATCGTCACCGCCGAACCGGATCAGCAGTGCCGCCGCGCAGAGCAGCATGATGGTCGTCACGGCGCCGATCAGGGTCGCGGACAGCACCGTGATCGAGCGATGGATGCGCTTGAGCGTTTGCCACTTGAACATCATCATTCGCCACTCAACAGATATCCGAGGCCGCGGACCGGCTTGATAACGATCTTGCAGTTGGCCGCGCGAAGGCGTCGGCGCAGCCGCGAAACGTGTGCCTCGATCGCGTTCGATTGAATTTCATCGTCAAAATCATAAGCCGCAACTTCGAGCGTCTCCCGCAGGACGACGCGTCCGATGCGCCGGACCATCGCTTCCAGAATCGCCAGTTCGCGCCGTGGCACGACGATCGGCCGTTGATCGACGCAGACCTCGCGATTGAGCACGTCGTAGCTCAGGTTTCCGATCCGGACGACCGCTCCTCGATCCAGGAACAGGCGCCGCAGCACGGCCTTTGCTCTCGCAACCAGCTCGATCGGCTCAAATGGCTTGGCCACGTAATCGTCCGCCCCGTCGTCGAGGGCGCGGGCAATGTCGATGGGATCATCGAGCGCCGTCAGCACAATCGTCGCAGGGCTCGGCTTCTGTTGCTTCAGGTCGCGCAGCAAGGCCAAGCCATCGCCATCCGGCAGTCCGCGATCAATCACGACGAGCTCGAAATTCCGCACAGCCACCGCGGCGCGGCCTTCCTCCAGCGTCGTGACCATGTCAGACGAGCCGAAGGCCGCTCCCAGAGTATCTTGCAGCCATGGCCCAAGCTGAGGATCATCCTCCACGACCAGAACGCGCACCGTATTCTCCCAAGCATGAGACGCGGCTTGTTCCATTACGGACGGATTACAATAAGATTACGGCCGGCAGGAAAGATGCAATATTTCATCTCAGTATATTGACTCAATTGATGTTTTTCCGAGGATCTGTCGACCGTTCCGGGCCGGGAAATGATGCGATGGAGGCCCGATCGAGGGACGTCCGGGCGTCAGGCGATCGCCGAAACGCCGTCGATCTCGCTCGACCTCTTCCGCGGCGGCCGGATTTCAGATGCTTGCCGGGGCGCGTCGCGCCCTGCTGGTGACCTGCACGCGTGAGCAGCAGCGGTTCGACCAATTCGATGAGCGAGAATGGAATCGTGGTCGTCATGCTGATCAGCGTGAGTGCGCCGGCAGCTTGCTATCGCGGCGCCGCCGATCGCGCCGATCGCGCCGATCGCCAAAGCGTCGATGACCTTGCGCCGACTGCCGCCTCGTAACCAGCGCGAGCTCCGGACACCAATGCTCGATGGGCGGTCGGTGACATGAGCAGCGTGGCGCGTCTTCGCATCCGTGCCTCCTCCGTGAAACTTGTTCGCTAGAGGCATCGATCAACATTACCAGCAAATGACAGCGATCGGTGACGACGCAACGGCGGCGACTTGGGCCGCGCAACGTCAGACTACCGTAATGCTCGCTGTGAAGAGCATGTCGATGGAAGTCGCCGACATGGCGTTAGCGATACGAGAACGAAGACTTCATGCCGTTAGATTTTGCGTTGTCTGCGATGGCCAAGCGGTCGGATCGCTGCCCCGCGCGTTGGCGCCGCCCGTTCGACCGGTGGCTGGAGGGAGTCGAAGCCGGGTGGTCGATAGCATTGTTGCTCGCCTGCTTCGTCGGCATCTGGATGGTCTATCTGGTCCTGGCCTATCACGGCGCCGGCCTGCATCCCGACGTGCTGGAGACCTGGACGTATGGACGGCATTTCGCATGGGGATATCCCAAGCACCCGCCGTTGATGGGGTGGATGACCGGCGCGTGGACCTCGGTGTTTCCGCTGACCGACTGGTCGTTGCAGCTCATGGCGATGACAAATGCGGCGTTGGCATTGTGGTTCGTCGACCTGATTGCAAGACGGTTTACCAGTGGGCACAAGCGCCTGATCGTGCTGCTCCTGTTGATGCTGACCCCGGCGTACCAGTTTCATGCGCAGCGCTTCAATGCCAACGCGGTGTTGCTCGCGGTCTGGCCCCTTGCGACGTACTGCTTCCTCCGCGCCTTCGAAACGAGGACGCCGCTCTGGGCGGTTGCCGCCGGCCTGACCGCGTCCCTCGCGATGCTGGGCAAGTACTACTCGATCTTTCTGGTGGCGAGCTTCGCGTTGTCGGCGATGATCCATCCCGCGCGACGGGCCTATTTCAGCTCCGCTTCACCCTGGATATCGGCCGCGGTCGGTCTGCTTGCGCTGTTTCCGCATCTCCACTGGCTGGTGACGACAGGCGCGGAGCCCATCCGCTATGCAGCGACCCATGTCCGGGCCGATCTGTTCGCGTCGCTGCGAGATGCGGCCAATTTCCTGCTGGGCCTCGCTGCGGCGGTGAGCGTGTCGGCTGCGACCTGGGTGTTGATTGCAGGCTATCGAATAAGACGCTTTTCCCGGGACTATTCGGCGTCGGATCCGAACCTGAAGTTGCTCTGCCACATCGCGATCGGCACGACCGTGCTTCCCGTCATCACATCGATATTCCTGCGCACCGACTTGCCGTCGCTTTGGGCACTTCAGGGACTGTTCCTGCTTGCCGTGCCGGTCGTTTGCAGCACGCGCTACCGGATCGAGCGCTTCTATGCGGTCAACGCAACGCTGCTCGTCGCCGGAATAGCGATCGTTGCCGCTGTGATCGCGGCCCCGGTTCATGCGCTCTACCGCAACAGCCATGGCTATGAGGAAGGACGCAGCTTCTACCACCAGGCAGCAGACCAACTCACCCGCTTGTGGCACGAACAGATGGGGGTCCCTCTGTCGATCGTCGGAGGCAACGATAGTCTCGGGCTTGCGGTGGCGTTCTATAGCTCCGATCACCCGCACTACGGCGACCCATTCGCCCACGAATATTCATTGGCGTTGCCTCGCGAGGTGAGACCGGAGCGCGGCTGGGCCGCGCTCTGCTTCGACGACCAGGACGATTGTCTCGAATGGACCGAGCAAATGGCGGCCCAGGCCGGAAGCTATCTCAAACGCGAATTGTCCGTCCAATCGAGCCTGTTTGGAATTCCGGGCGTCAAGCGCAACATCGTCGTGTTCCTGGTGGCGCCGCTTCGCGAGCCGGACAGCGCAGCGTCAAGCCTCGCCATCATGCAGGGCGGGACCAGGATGCGTGTCTCCGCAGGCAGATTCACCGCAGCCCGCTGAGGGGCGGGAGCCCATTCGTCTTGGTCGGCTGCTCCGATCCTTGCGAAGGCGATGGGACGGTAAGCTTGCGGTAATCGACGCGCGCTTTACCGGCAGCCGGGTCAAGGGCGTCATATCACGAAGGACAACGGTCCATGTTCACTCGGTTCGTTTGCATCTGCCTCGGTGTTTGCATCGTCGGTGCGACCGCGCTCGCGCAGACATCGCCATCCCCAACCGGTTCAACCCGCCCGGCACCTGCGACACGGCAGCCGGTCAGTCAGGCTGAGAAGATCAACCTCAATACCGCTCCGGTCAGTGAGCTGGTGAAGCTTCCCCACCTCAGCGCGCGTGGCGTCACTGCCATCACGGAGGCGAGGACGAAGTCCAAGTTCAAGGACTGGAATGATTTCGTGGGTCGACGGGTCGTGCCGCGATTTGTCAGGAGCGAGATCAAGGACCTCGTCACATTCTAGCGGATCTCCACCGGCCGCGCGTCGATCGTCCGGCGATCAGAAGCCGCGGTTGCTGAACTCAAACAAGGATATGCGTGAAATGAAACGAGTAGCTGTTTTCACCGCGGTCGCGGTCGTCGCGATGGCGTGTCTTGGCTCGACCGACGCCACGGCGGGTGACCGGCGGGCGGGCGCCGTGGCCGCCGGCATCGTTGGCGGCCTGGCCGTCGGCGCTTTGTTGGGCTCCACCATGAGTGCCAGGGCCGCTCCCGTCTATGTCTACGAGAGGGACTATTATTCGCCGCCGCCCGTCGTCCACTACCATCGTCACGTCTACGAATATGGCGACGACTATCCCAGCGGATATGATCATGGTTATGCCTATGGGTACCGGGAAGGGTACTCGGATGGCTATTGGGACAACGAATAGCTGCACGGCCACGCCTACCGACCATGAACAGCCGAGCCTGCAATTGATCTTCGGCGCTGCCGCCCGGGTGGCGATTGCCGGCTCGGCTTGTCGCCACCGGATCGAATGACTATCGTCGTTCGGTGGATATGGGTACGGAAGCGCGGGGCAGGGCGATGCGCGGTCGGACTGACGGTTTCACCTTCGGATCGAAGATGGATGTGGTGACCTGGCCGGCCATCGCGATCATCCTCGCGGCGGGCGTTGCCTTCTCCTGGAATCCGACGCCGATGGCGCAGTTGCTCGCAGCCCTCTTCGTCGCGTGCGGGATCGTGCACGCTATCGCCTGCTACGGAACGAAGTCGGCGCTGGTTTTCGTCGCGATGTCCGTCGGGGTCGGATTCGCGATGGAGAATATCGGTACCACCACCGGCTTCCCGTTCGGCCGATATCATTTCGAGATCGGATCCGACCTCATGAAGGTCGGATCCATCCCGTTCATCGTCGGCCCGATGTGGTTCGGTGCGGGCTATTTCTCCTGGGTGGTCGCCGCGACGCTGCTCGGCGGCGTCGATCGCCGGCTGGATCGCCGGTTCAACGTGATCGTGTTGCCGGTCGTCGCGGCATTCGTCACAGCGCAGTGGGATCTGGTGATTGATCCGCCCAGCGCGACGATCGCCAAGGCATGGATCTGGCATGAGGGCGGAGCCCTGTTCGGCGTGCCGCCTTCGAATTTCTTCGGTTGGCTGCTGACGTCATGGCTGTTCTTCCAGGGCTTTGCCCTGTACCTGCACCTTCGCGACGATCCGGCCGGACCCGATCAGGTCGCCGACCGCAGGCTTCGCCTCGTCGGCATCCTGTTCTACGTCTGCGGCGGCATCACGCATGTCGTGCCGTGGATGTTGGGTCAATCCGGTGACATCGCGGACGCCGCGGGCCAGTCCTGGCGCTTGCAGGATATCCGTGGCGCGACCGTCGTGATCATGGTGTTCACCATGCTCTTTACGTCGCTGCTGGCGCTGATCCGATTGCTGGACCGTGCGCGTCCCGACGAAAGGCCGCGCGTCAGTAATTGATCCGCAGGCCGATGCCGCCGTGCAGCGTATTGCCGACCGGCTGCGGTCCCGCGGTGCCGTTGAGGAACAGGTCGGCGATCCAGCCCTTGGTGATGCGGAAGCCGACCCGGCCGCCATATTCGAACCAGCCCTGGTTGCCGATCGTCGGCACCACGGTCCCTTCGCCGGTGACGGTGGCCACGATGCCGGAACGGGTGGCAAAGGATTGCACCCAGCCGCCGTTGATATTGGCTTCGACGTTCGACCCGAACAGATGCGTCCATTGGCCGCCGATCTTGACCAGACTGGTGCGGTCGGTGCCGTCCGCAATGCTGGCATCGAATGGATTGAAGGCGACGGTGGGATCGCTGTAGCCCTTGACCCGCTGCCACAGCTGCCAGACCTCGACGGATGCCGCGACCTCGTCGCGCGCCGACAGCCGGCTGATCCAGCCCGCGCGGCCGTAGACGCCGTAATTCTCGCTCGAGGTCTGGCCGGTCACCGACACCGGGCCGAGGCTCGTCGTGTAGCTGCGGGTGTAGCGCACCTTCTCGGATGGCGAGAGGATGGTGCCGATGTCAAAGAACGGGCGCGACGAGCCCCAGTCGACGAAGTCGTAGCGCAGCGCGAAGGCGCCGATCGGCGCGCTGGTGACGTTGTAGCCGCCCTCGCCATACTGTGTGTAGGCAATGCCGGCAAGCAGCGACAGATTCGGCGTGATGGTCTTGCGGCCATGAATGCCGGCCGAGAACGAGCCGGCCGAGCCGAAGGCGCTGATGCAGTCGTCGCAATTGATCTGTTCATTGACGCCGAGCAGCACCGTGCCGAGCACGCGGTTGGTGATCATCTGGTTGAAGCGCTGATCGGCGAGCCCGTTGATCGAGCTGCCGCTCGACGGTGCGCCGGTGATCGGAGTTGGCGTCGGCGTCGGCGAAGGGCTCGGTGTTGGCGTGGGCGTCGGAGTCGGTGTGGGCGTCGGAGTTGGAGTGGGTGTCGGCGTTGGTGTGGAGGTCGAACAGTTCGACGACGGCAACAGCGACTCCGAGGGAACCGAAGTGCAGTTCGGCGTTGGTGTTGATGTCGACGTGGGCGTCGGGGTGGGCGTCTGAGCCTGGGCCGGTGCGGCCAGCGCCTGCAGCATCGCGAGCGACAGCACCGTCGTCAGGGCGGTCGGCAGCAACAAGTGACGGATACGGCGTGCCATGCTCACCGTCCGCACAGYATGCCGGTGGGATCAGCGCCGGCCGGCGTCGCATCTGCGTATTGCGTGACCGCGCAAAGGCCGGCGGCTGCGTTACAGGTCGCAGCGAAGGTCCATGGCGGATTGTTGGTCTTCTGGATCGTGGTGCGGCCGCCGCTCGACGTGATGATCGCGGTGTCGCCGGGTTGGGTCAGGTCGAGGCACTGCCGGCTCGTGGTGCAGACGGTCGATGCGCCTTCCTGCAGCACGACGATCGTCTGACCGCGCTGCGACCGGATATCGAGCACCGTGCCGCGAACGCCGATGGTCGCCAGCGGCGTGGTGATCTTGTAGGCGGCCTTGTCCGAGTGGCCGGTGACGAAGCGGAATGCACCCGACGTCAGGCGGATCGCGACATCACGATAGTGATGCTCGTCGTCGAACACGGTGCGATCGAGCTTGAGCGATGCATTCGGTCCGAGCGAGAGGTTGGTGCTGTCGGCCATCACCAGTCGCGCAGCGCTTTCGAGACCGGTGCGCACCGTTTCATCGCGCAGCAATGCGTCGCCGACATTGATCGGCGTGATTGAGGCTGCGACGCGGAGGACCTCGTTCTTCACCATCGCTGCTTCGCCGACGCGCGATTGCGCCTGAGCAGAATGCGCCGTCAACGCGACGGCGAGACCGAGTGCAAATACGGAGAAAAAGCTGTTACGCGAATTCATCTGCAATACCGATCGAATTTCGCCGTCATCGTACCGGATCGCAGATGCAGCTGATATTGTATAATTGTCACAAGCTGTGCTGAGTTGAACTTGATGGTTAGTGTCGATGGACTTGCGAATGTTCACCGTTGCGGAGATCAAGGTGAGTTCCAATCACACTCGTCTCACACATCGCGTTCGTAGCTCACACTTCGCTCACACATCTTCCTCTCGCACTGTGCTCGCCCTTTGAACATCGCATCCGAATCCCGTTCTGTTCTGCGACGTCCTGTCACGCGCACGGCGATCGTCGCGACAATCATCTTCATCGTCGCCCATATCGTGCTGTTGCTCGGGATCACGTTGCCCGACAAGCTTTACTTCGACGAAGTGCACTACGTCCCGGCGGCGCGTCAGATGCTGTTGCCGGTGTTGCAAGAGCCGATCCTCAATCCGATGCATCCGCCGCTCGCCAAGGAGATCATCGCGCTCTCGATCAAGACGTTTGGTGACGTGCCGCTGGGATGGCGCTATCCCGCGGCACTGTTCGGTGCGCTCGCGCTGGTCGCCGTCTATCTCGGCGGGCTTGCGCTGTTCGCGTCGCAGGAGCGCGCGATTGCCGCCGCCTTGCTCACCTTCCTCAACCAGATGCTGTTCGTGCAGTCGCGGATCGCGATGCTGGATATTTTCGCGCTCACCTTCGGTGTGTTCGCGATCGCAGCCTTTGCGCACGGCTTCAGGCAGAGGCGGCCGCAATCTGCTTTCGCGCTGGCGGGACTTGCCGCGGGGCTTGCGAGTGCCTGCAAATGGAGCGGGCTGTTCGTGCTCGCGACCTGCATCGCGATCGTCGTGGCGATCCGCCTGCTGCAAGGCTGGCGTGCGCGCTTTGCCGACGCCGGTGCGGAGGACTGGTACCGTCCCGAGCTATGGCCAGACTTCCGGCTTGCTCACTTCATCGCTTGTTTCGTGCTGATCCCGTCCGTGGTGTATCTCGCGAGCTTCGTGCCGCTGTACGGCTTCTCGTTGTCCGGCCTCATCGAGGCGCAACGCCGCATCTTTGCCGACAACACCACGACCGCGATCGCGGGCCACACTTACATGAGCTCGTGGCCGTCATGGCCGTTCCTGGTGCGCCCGGTCTGGTATCTGTTCGAGAAGGTCGGCGACGACAGGTTCGCGGCGATCGTGTTTCTCGGGAATCCCCTGGTGCTGTGGCCGGCGTTGATTGCGCTGATCGTCGCGCTGCGCGACTGGATCGTCGAGCGCCGCCGCGACGCGTTTCTCGTGCTCGCATTCTACCTCGGCCCGTATCTCGCCTGGGCGTTGCTGCCGCGCACGCTCGGCTTCATCTATTACTATCTGCCGGCGGCGACCACCGCGAGCTTCGTGCTGGTCTATGCGTTGACGCGCAAGCGCGCGCCGCGCTGGTTGTTGTGGGCGTTCGTGGCGGTCGGATGCGCAGGATTCATCGCGATGCTGCCGGTCACGGCCGCGATCATCGAGACGTCGATGGCGACCTTCAATCGGCTGATGCTGTTCCAGAACTGGATCTGAAGTTCTCAAGATCAGGGACCGCCTGCCGAGCAAGGCAGGCGGTCCGATATGCAGGCGGTTACTGCTGCGCGGTCTTGGTGTCCATGTTGACAACCTGCACGCGGCGATTGGTCGGATCCATCGGCGCGTTCGGGTCCTTCGGCCGGGTCTTGCCGTAGCCGACGGTCACGAGATCGGACCCGTTGAGGCCGTAATGCTCGACCAGATATTTCTTGATGGTATCGGCGCGGCGTTCCGACAGGTCCTGGTTATAGGCCTCGCCGCCGATCGCGTCGGTGTGGCCGGCGAGCACGAAGGTCGAGCCCTTCATGCTGGTATCGGACAGCGCCTTGCCGAGCTCCTGAACCGCCTGGGTCGAGCCCTTGCTGATATCGGCCGAGTTGTAGTCGAAGTGAATCTCAAGATCGATCTTCGGCTTGCTGGCCGCGATRTCGGCGATCTCCTGGCGTTCGCCAAGCGACAGCGAGCGGCTTTGCCGGTTGCGGACGGTGTTGAGGAAGCTCACCTCCTTGGCTGAAGCCGCGGGGTCGACCTGGGTGCTGGCGGAGAGGCCGCGGGTGGCCGACTTCGGCTTCAGCGCATTGAGGATCTGGGCAGCCGGRACGGTGTCGCTGCCGGCCAGTGCGACGCCCGCCGTCAGCGACAGCGCGGCGCCGATTGTCAAAAGAGACAAGGAAAGGGAGCGGGTCATGGTTCGGTCCTTGAAATGTAGGGCTAGCCAATGCGGCTTGCCGTCGTTTTGATGCTGGGAACCTAGGCCCGGTTCAATGTCTCGAATGTGATTTAGGTCACGCTTGGGTTTGGAAGCCGTCAGGAGGGAGAAGTCATGGCCCACGCCAATCGCGTCCTGCGCTCGATCAACGACCAGGGCGCCACACGCTGCGTCGATCTCTTCCTTCGCCCGGAAGGGACGATCGGCTTCGAGGAATATCGGCGGGACGTCGAAGACGGTCGCGGCTGGTTTGCGGTGGGCGGTCATTCGTTGCGGGTCTTCCGTGAGGAGGGCGCCGCACTCGAGGCGGCGATGCGCGACGTTCCCTGGCTGCGACAGGCAATCGGGGCGGAATAGCCGGATCGCTGTGCCTGCGCGCAAGCCTGCACGATCATGCGCGGCTGATTTCCGCTGTTCGGCTCTCCACAGCGGCGCGAATCTCACTACATTGCTGATGCAATGCCCCGCGCCGCCGAACCCCTCTTGTTGAACAATGCCGCCGCCCGCCACATCTGGCTGCGTGCGCAACGGCTCGATACCAGCGTGCCGTTCGGGGAGGGAGCTGCGGCGGTGGCGGCGGCGGTCGACCATCTCGGCTATGTGCAGATCGACACCATCAATGTGATCGAGCGCTGCCATCACCACATCCTGTTCACCCGTATCCCGGACTACCGCCGCGCCGACCTCAAGCAGGCGCAGAGCCAGGACAAGAGCGTGTTCGAGTACTGGACGCACGCGCTGTCCTACGTGCCGTCCAAGGACATCGGCATCTTCCTGCCGGCGATGAAGGCGCATAAGCGCGACGGCCATAAATGGTTCGCCTCGGTCACGCCGGCGGACACGCGCAAGATCATGCGGCTGTTGCGGGCCGGGCCGCTGACCATCCGCGATATCGAGGACGACGTGCTGACCGAGAAGGAGCACCTCTGGCAGAGCCGGAARCCGTCCAAGCGGGCGCTGCAACTCGCCTTCTATGGCGGCGTGGTCACGGTCTCAGAGCGCGCCGGCATGCTGAAGACCTATGAGCTGATGAGCAGGCATTTCGGCTGGGACAAGCCGCCGAGGCCCGCACCGGCTTCGGCCAGGATCGCGTATCTGCTTGACCGCGCGCTGCGTTCCCAGGGCATCGTCAGCCTCGACTCGATCTGCCATCTCGACGCGCCGAGCAAGAAGGCGGTGCGCAGCCTGATCGAAGCGCGTGTCCGCCGCAGGGAGCTGGTCCGGATCGCGCTCGACGGCGCGGGCAAGCAGGAGCATTGGGCGCGGCCCGAGGTGCTCGAGCAGACCGAGGGCGATCCCGCCCTGGTGCACATCCTCTCGCCGTTCGATCCCCTGGTCATCCAGCGCAAGCGCACCGAGCTGTTCTTCGGTTATGGCCATAGGTTCGAGGCCTATGTGCCGAAGGACAAGCGCCTGTTCGGTTATTTCGCGCTGCCCGTGCTGGTCGGCGACGACATCGTGGCCGCGCTCGACCTCAAGACCGACCGGCAGAACAGGAAACTGCTGATGCAGAAATGGAGCTGGATCGGCAATGGCAAGAAACAGGCGGCGCGCAAGGAGCTGAAGCGCCGGATCGAGGAAGAGCTTGATCGCTTCGAACGATTCCAGTTGGCGGACTAGGTTCCGGAGCTCTCGATCAGTCATTGCGAACGAATGCGAAGCAATCCATCGCACCGCAAGACGGGCAGATGGATTGCTTCGTCGCTATCGCTCCTCGCAATGACGCAGTGGAAAACGCTCGGTGTTCCGTTTCGGACCGTGTGCTGCGACTTTTTGCCATTGCCCAACGCCGAGCCAGCCAATATTCCTCAAGGCAAGCAATCGCCTTGGGGGAAACAGATGAGCCAGCCCGCAACCCTTGCGCCCAACCGTGGCGCCCGTAGCGAGGTCGAGACGTCGACAATCCGCGCGATCTCCTGGCGGCTGATCCCGTTCCTGATCCTGGCCTACTTCTTCTCCTATCTTGACCGCGTCAATCTGAGCTTCGCGGCGCTGACCATGAACGCCGAGCTGAAGTTCTCGCCAGTGGTGTTCTCGTTCGGCGCCGGCATCTTCTTCATCGGCTATTTCATCTTCGAGGTGCCGAGCAATCTGGCGCTCGAGAGATTTGGCGCCAGCAGGTGGATCGCCCGCATCATGGTGAGCTGGGGCATTCTCTCCGCGTTGATGGCGGCGGTCTATGACGAGCACAGCTTCTATGCCCTGCGGTTTTTCCTCGGTGTGGCCGAGGCCGGCTTCTTCCCCGGCATCATCCTCTATCTCACCTACTGGTACCCGGCCGAGTATCGCGCCCGTTTCCTCGCGGCCTTCGCGATCGCCGTCCCGGTCTCGACCGCGATCGGCGCGCCGATCTCGGGTCTGCTGCTCGGGCTCGACGGCGTCATGGGGCTGAAGGGCTGGCAGTGGCTGTTCGTTATCGAGGGCATCCCCTCGGTGCTGCTCGGCATCGTTACCTGGTTCTATCTCACCGACCGGCCGGAGCGGGCCGATTGGCTCTCGGTCGAGCAGAAGGCATGGCTGAAGGCGAAGCTCGATGCCGAGGTGGCGGCCAAGCAGGCGGCCAGGCACTTCACGCTGTTCGAGGCGCTGTGCTCGCCGAAGGTGCTGGCGCTCAGCGCGATCTATTTCGGCTTCGTCGCGGCGCTCTACGGCATGCAGTTCTGGCTGCCGCAGATCGTCAAGGCGTTCGGCCTCAGCAATGCGCAGACCGGCTTCGTCACCGCGATCCCCTATGTGTTCGGCACCATTGCGATGATCCTGTGGGCGCGCCGCTCGGATGCCACGCGCGAGCGCGTGTTTCATGTCGGCGCTCCGCTGCTCCTGACCGCACTGGCGCTCGCCGTCTCCAGCTATATCTCCGATCCGACCTTGACCATGGTCGTCCTGACCGTCGCCGCGATCGGCGTCTTCTGCACCTTCGCGGTGTTCTGGACGCTGCCGACCGCCTGGCTGTCCGGCACYGCGGCCGCCGGCGCGATCGCGCTGATCAACTCGATCGGCAACCTCGCCGGTTTCCTTGGTCCCTATCTGATCGGCTGGGTCAAGGAAAACACCGGCAACACGTCGACCGGCCTTTTGGTGTTGTCGCTGCTGCCGCTGATCGCCGGCCTCCTGGTGTTCCTCGGCAGCCACGAGACCAAGACCGAGTTCGCGGGCGCGAAGTAGGCCGCCCCGCCAAGGATTCTGGCGCGCGAAGCCGCTGAAGCGTCAGTGCTCTCCGACGATGAAGCGATGGAACTCGGCCATCGTTGCATCCGATGGCAGTCCGATGCTCTTGATCAGTTGTACGCCAGTGCAATAGCCGACGCCGGCACCCATCACCGCGGACGTCAGCAGGACCAGCAGAGCATTTGTAAATCCAGCGTCGGCTCTCGCGAGGAAGAGAAGCAAGAGTGACGAGAATCCGCACAGCACCGATCCGGCCAAGGCCAGTGCCACGGGCAGCCGGTACTGGACAATCCTCACCTCAATCTCCCGGATAGCGCCACTTCAGCGCGCGTCGAACCAAGATGATCGCGACCAGCGTGGTGCCGAGTGTCGCAAGCCACGTCCACATCAGGGGACCACCCCGTGCCAGCGCGTAGTGCTCGGTGAACGTCAGGACCACCAGGACGAGGACGAGCCCTGTGCCCGACCAATAGAGCGGCGAGCGCAACATTCCAGTCGCGGCGCGTTCGGCCGCACGTTCGCGCGCTCGGCCGACGGACCAGATCAAGAAGCCGGCGTAACCAAGGGCCAAGATCCACGACATCGCCCAACCTCGCATGCCCGTGCTTCAGGGACAGTAAAGGGGGGCCGCGAAAGTCGAGATATCCGGCGAGGGAACTCCGGTCGCGGGCTCTCGCTCACGAACAGGTTATCACTGACGAATATTGACAATCGTCAGTGATAAATTGATACTCTTCATCAGTCGTCAGCCTGGTGGAGATCTCAGATGTTCGTTCGTTCCGTTTTATCGAGCTATTACAGGCTCTTGACGGGGGCGTCGCTGGCCTTTGCCGTGTTCGCACTGACCGGCTGTAACGAAAAGGCCGCCGAAAAGGCCGATCCGGGACGTCCGGTTCTGGTGGCGACTGTTCATTACGAGGCCGAAACCCCCGAGCGCAGCTTTGTCGGCACCGTCAAGCCCAGGATCGAAGCCGACATGGGCTTTCGGGTTGCCGGCAAGGTGGCCAAGCGGCTGGTCGAGGTCGGACAGACAGTCGACGTCGRCCAGCCCTTGGCCACCCTCGAYGAGGTCGAYCTGAAGCTSCAGGCCGARCAGGCGGAGGCYGAATTYCGCGCCGCCACCGGCGTGYTGGCGCAGGCMGCGGCYGCCGAGCAGCGCGCSAWSGAYCTGAAGGCCAAGGGCTGGACCACCGAYGCGSMGCTCGATTCCGCCAAGGCCGCCGGYGACGAGGCCCGSGCGCGGCTGAACCGCGCCGAGCGYTCGGTCGAGCTGACSAAGAAYTCYCTCTCTTATGCAACGCTGGTGGCCGACACCCGGGGTGTCGTCACAGCGACCATGATCGAGCCCGGCCAGGTGGTTGCCGCGGGCCAGGCCTCGATCCGTGTCGCCCGACTTGGTGAGAAGGAAGCCGTCGTCGCGATCCCAGAGACGCTTCTTGCTCGTGCCAGGTCGGGCGTTGCCACGGTGACGCTGTGGTCGGACGCGAAGAAGACCTATGCCGCCAGGCTGCGCGAGGTCGCGCCGCAGGCCGATCCCGCCACCCGCACCTATCTCGCGAAATTCTCACTGCCGGATGCCGACGACGCCGTGTCGCTCGGCATGACCGCAACCTTGACCTTGGCCGACAAGGCAAGCGAGCGCGTCGCCAAATTGCCGCTGTCGGCGCTCTACAGCCAGGGCGGCGATCCCTCGCTCTACATCGTCGACGACAAGGGCGACATCGCGCTGAAGCCGGTCAAGGTGAAGGCCTATGAGAGCAATTGCGTCGTGATCTCCGGCGGCGTCGACGACGGTGCCAAGGTGGTCGCCCTCGGTGTGCAGAAACTCGATCCGAGCCAGAAGGTGCGGGTCGTGTCGTCGCTGTCGTTCTAGTCCCGCGTCATTGCGAGGAGCCCGCGACAAAATTGCAAAGCAATTTTGCGCTGAAGCGACGAAGCGATCCACGTCGCCGTACACTGAAGAATGGATTGCTTCGCTTCGCTCGCAATGACGATTGAAGTCGAGACGATTTGGACCTGGAGAGTTCGATGAAGCGCTTCAACCTTTCGGCCTGGGCGGTCAGTCACCCGACGCTGGTGCTGTTCCTGATGATCATCCTCGGCGCCGCCGGCTTCTTCTCCTACGAGAAGCTCGGCCGCGCCGAGGATCCGTTCTTCACCGTCAAGGTGGTGAACGTCTCGGTGATGTGGCCGGGCGCGACCTCGCAGGAAATGCAGATGCAGGTCGCCGATCCGATCGAGAAGAAGCTGCAGGAGCTGCCGTTCTTCGACAAGGTGCAGACCTATTCSAAGCCGGGCTTCACGGCGATGCAGGTCTCCTTCAAGGATTCGACCTCGCCGAAGGAYGTGCCCTATCTYTTCTATCTGCTGCGCAAGAAGCTGGTCGACGTGCAGGGCGAGCTGCCCTCCGGCATCCTCGGCCCSGTGGTCAACGACGAATTCTCCGACGTCGATTCGATCCTCTAYATGATGACCGGCGACGGCGCCGAYTATGCGCAGCTCAAGAAGGTCGCSGARGGCTTCCGGCAGCGGYTGYTGAAGGTGCCTGGYGTCACCAAGATCGAYCTYTACGGCACCCAGGACGAGCGSATCTTCGTCGAGTTCTCGCATGCCAAGCTGGCGACGCTCGGCATCACGCCGCAGGCGCTGTTCGATTCSCTTGCCAAGCAGAACAATGTSACKCCGGCCGGCACCGTCGAGACCTCGTCGCAGCGCGTGCCGCTGCGCGTCACCGGCGCGCTYGAYGGCGTCAAGGCGGTGGCCGAGACGCCGGTYGAGAGCAACGGCCGCGTGTTCCGGCTCGGCGATATCGCGACCGTCAGCCAYGGCTATGTCGAYCCRCCGACCTTCAAGGTCCRCCAGGAAGGCAAGCCCGCGCTCGGCATCGGCGTCGTCACCGCCAAGGGCGCCAACATCCTCGAGCTYGGCAAGGAGGTCCAGMAGGCGACCGCCGAGTTCMTGAAGGCGGTGCCGCARGGCRTCGAYATCMAGCAGATCGCCGACCAGCCCAAGGTGGTCGAGCAYGCCGTCGGCGAGTTCGTGCACTCCTTCGTCGAGGCGCTCGCGATCGTGYTGTTCGTCTCGTTCGTCGCGCTCGGCTGGCGCACCGGCATCGTGGTGGCRCTGTCGGTGCCGCTGGTGCTCGGCATCGTCTTCATCGTGATGAACGCGATGTCGCTCGAYCTGCACCGCATCACGCTCGGYGCGCTGATCATCGCGCTCGGCCTTCTGGTCGACGACGCCATCATCGCGGTCGAGATGATGGTGGTGAAAATGGAACAGGGCTGGGACCGCATGAAGGCGGCGTCCTTTGCCTGGGAATCYACTGCGTTTCCGATGCTCACGGGGACGCTGGTCACGGCCGCTGGCTTCCTCCCCATCGGCTTTGCCAATTCGGCGGTCGGCGAATATGCCGGCGGCATCTTCTGGATCGTGGCGATCGCGCTGGTCGCCTCSTGGTTCGTYGCGGTGATCTTCACGCCCTATATCGGCGTCAAGCTGCTRCCSAACATCAAGGTGCACCAGAACCACGATCCGCAYGCGATCTACGAGACGCGGATGTATCGCGGSYTGCGCAGCGTGGTGCAGTGGTGCGTCGATCACCGCRTCAAGGTGGTGGTGGCRACCGTCGGCGTSTTCGTCGCCTCGATCATCGGCTTCGGCCAYGTCCAGCAGCARTTCTTCCCGCTGTCGGAGCGGCCCGAGCTGTTCCTGCARCTSCGGCTGCCCGAAGGCACCGCCTTCAAYGTCACCGARAARGCGGTGAAGCAGGCCGAAGGGYTGTTGAAGGACGACCAGGACATTCAGACCTAYACGTCCTATGTCGGCCAGGGYTCGCCGCGCTTCTGGCTCGGCCTCAACCCGCAGCTGCCGAACGAGGCYTTYGCCGAGATCGTGATCCTCGCCAAGAACGTCGAGGCSCGSGAGCGCGTCAAGGCGAAGATCGAGCAGGCCGCCGCCGACGGCGCGCTGAACSAGGCGCGGGTCCGGGTCGACCGCTTCAACTTCGGTCCGCCGGTCGGCTTCCCGGTCCAGTTCCGCGTGATCGGSCCCGACGCCAACAAGGTGCGCGACATCGCCTAYCAGGTGCGCGAGRTCATGCGYCAGAACAAGAACGTCAAGGACGTCCAGCTCGACTGGAACGAGCAGTCGCCCTACCTGAAGCTGGTGGTCGAYCAGGATCGGGCSCGYGCGCTCGGCCTGACCCCGCAGGACGTCTCGCAGGCRCTGGCGATGCTGATCTCGGGYGCGCCGGTCACCACSATCCGCGACGGCATCGAGAAGGTCGGCGTGGTCGCCCGTGCGGTGCMRTCCGAGCGGCTCGATCTCGGCCGGGTCGGCGACCTCACCATCACGTCACGCAATGGCGTGGCGGTGCCGCTGCAGCAAATCGCAAAAATCGAATACGCGCATGAGGAGCCGATCCTGTGGCGGCGCAACCGCGACATGGCGATCACSGTGCGSTCCGACGTCGTCGACGGCGTGCAGGCRCCCGACGTCACCAACCAGATCTCGCCGAAGCTSARGGAYATCCAGGATCATCTCGAGCCGGCCTACCGGATCGAGCCGGGCGGGGCGTTCGAGGAATCCGCCAAGGGCAATGCGTCGATCTTCATCCTGTTCCCGGTGATGGTGATGGTGATGCTGACGCTGCTGATGATCCAGYTGCARAGCTTCTCGCGCCTGACGCTGGTGTTCCTGACCGCGCCGCTCGGCATCGTCGGCGCCTCGCTCGGGYTSAACGTYGCCAACCAGCCGTTCGGCTTCGTGGCGCTGCTCGGCCTGATCGCGCTCGCCGGCATGATCATGCGCAACACSGTGATCCTGGTCGATCAGATYGAGAGTGACGTRGCMTCCGGCCTGACCMGGCGSGAGGCGATCGTCGAGGCCACCGTCCGGCGTGCCCGGCCGGTGGTGCTGACCGCGCTCGCCGCGATCCTGGCCATGATCCCGCTGTCGCGCTCGGCSTTCTGGGGTCCGATGGCGATCACCATCATGGGCGGTTTGTTTGTTGCGACTTTCCTGACCTTGCTGTATCTGCCGGGCCTTTACGCCCTCTGGTTCCGCAAGACCCTCGAGGAGAGCGGCGGCGAGCAKKCMGATACTGCGCCGCAGCATGCCGGCGATGCGCAACRCGCATTTCCGCTTGCTGAGGCGGCTGAATAATTGAACATTGAGCAGGCCAACATGACACTGATCTCGGAACATAGCGAAACCGACACCCGCGAACGGATTCTCGTGGTGGCGGAGCGCTTGTTCCGGCAGATCGGCTACCTGAAGACCACGGTCGCCGACATCGCCAAAGAGCTGCGGATGAGCCCCGCCAACGTGTACCGCTTCTTCGATTCGAAGAAGTCGATCCACGAAAGTGTGGCGCGCAGGCTGATGGGCGAGGTCGAGGTCGAGGCGCAGCGGATCGCGCGATCGGAAGGGCCGGCGGCGACGCGGTTGCGCCAGATGATGACGACCATCCATCGCATGAACACCGAACGCTATGTCGGCGATTCCAAGCTGCACGAGATGGTCGAGATCGCGATGCAGGAGGACTGGGAAGTCTGCGTCGCCCATATGGAGTTGATCGGCCAGACCATCGGCGAGGTGATCGCGCAGGGCACGGCCTCGGGTGAATTCGAGGTCAAGGACCTGGAGCTTGCCGCGCTGTGCGCCTGCACGGCGATGATGCGGTTCTTCCACCCGAGATGTGTATAAGAGACAGGCCTCGGGCGAGTTCGAGGTCGAGGATCTCGAGGTCGCCGCGCTGTGCGCCTGCACGGCGATGATGCGGTTCTTCCACCCGCAGATGATTGCCCAATGCGCGGAAAAGCCGGGCCCGACCATCGACCAGATGATCGATTTCGTSATCGCCGGCCTGTCGCCGCGCGCCCGCGCCCATTGAGCCCCCTGGGCTGACGCTTTCGTCAGTTGACTCTCCCGTCGTTTAACTCATTCGTCATTCCCGGTGCGCAATTGCACACCCGAGGATGCGCCTCTTTGCGCGGGCCCGGAATCCATTCACGATCGTGGTTATGGATTCCGGGCTCGCGCTCCGCGCGCCCCGGAATGACGACGGGATGGATTGCTGACAAAGGAAAGAGCCAGCCGTGACCGAGAAAGACCTGCACTTCTACGAGCCGAAGAATGGCCACGGCCTGAAGCACGACCCGTTCAACGCCATTGTGGCGCCGCGGCCGATCGGCTGGATCTCCTCGCGCGACAAGGGCGGCAACGTCAATCTCGCGCCCTACAGCTTCTTCAACGCCTTCTGCTACGTGCCGCCGATCATCGGCTTCTCCTCGACCAACTGGAAGGACAGCGTCGCCAACATCCAGGACACTGGCGAGTTTGTCTGGAACCTGGCGACGATGGACCTCGCCAAGCACATGAATGCGACCGCCGCGCATGTCGCGCGCGATGTCGACGAGTTCAAGCTCGCGGGGCTGACGCCGATTGCCGGCAAGCTCGTCAACGTGCCGCGCGTCGCCGAAAGCCCGGTGTCGTTCGAATGCAAGGTGAGCCAGATCGTCCAGCTGCAGGGCGCCGACGGCAAGAAGGCCGAGGCCTGGCTGACGCTCGGCGAAGTCGTCGCCGTCCATATCGACAAGGCCTTCATCAAGGACGGCGTCTACCAGACCGGTCTCGCGCACCCGATCGTCCGCGCCGGGCGGAGAGGGGACTATTTCGAGATCAARCCGGAAAACATGTTCGAGATGATCCGGCCGGATTAATGCTGTCCATGTACCCGTCATTGCGAGCCAACGGGTCGCGCGAACGCGCGCCCGATGACAGGCTCCGCGAAGCAATCCATCCGTCCACGTGCGGGATAGATGGTTTGCTTCGTCGCATCGCTCGTCGCAATGACGGGAGCCCCCGCACCACAACAATGTGAAATTTCCGCGCGCGGGGATGAAAAACCGTCACTCGCAACCTCGGGGCGAGCAGTTTAACCTCCCATGCGCCAGGCCGGATCAACGGCCGGCCAACAGAGTGGGAGGATGCGATGACACGCCAACCGCGGAGCAATCCAACAGAAGAGCGGCGCGATCCGAACGTTTCACGACGAGCACTTGTCCAGGGATTGGCGGTGGGGACGGCGGCTGCCGCAACCGGCGTCAGTGGCGCGCTGGCCCAGAACGCGCCCGCGCCGGTCGGGCCGCCGACAACCATCACCAGCCCGCCGCGCGATTTCAGCCCGCGCGGCGCGCCGACCACCTATTTCTGGGACCCCGACATCATCGCGGTCGATCCGTCCTTCAACGACCTGGCCCAGCCCAACACCTCGATCAAGCGTCTCTACACCGGCGTGTTGTGGGCCGAAGGTCCGGCCTGGAGCTCGCAGGGCCGCTATCTGCTTTGGAGCGACATTCCCAACAACCGTCAGATGCGCTGGTCGGAGGACGACGGCCATGTCAGCGTGTTCCGCATGCCGTCGAACTACTCCAACGGCAATTCGTTCGACTTCCAGGGCCGCCAGCTGTCCTGCGAACATCTCACCCGCCGCGTGACACGCTACGAGAATGACGGCACCGCGACGGTGCTTGCCGATTCCTACAACGGCAAGCGGCTGAACTCGCCAAACGATATCGTCGCGCATCCCGACGGCAGCTACTGGTTCACCGATCCGCCYTATGGCGGCCAGCTCTATGAGGGCGAGCCTGACGCGGCCGGTGGCCCTGGCAATTCCGCCGGCAAGCTCAATCCCCGGATCGGCCAGCCGGCGGGCTTCGCGCCGGCCAAGCGCGAGCTGCCGACCAATTGCTATCGCATCGACCCGTCTGGCCGAATCGATCTCGTGGTGAGCGAGGATCAGGTGCCGGACCCGAACGGAATCTGCTTCTCGCCTGACTACAAGAAGCTCTACGTGGTCTCGACCGGCAAGGGACCGGGCGACACCGGCGCGGGCGGCAAGGGCGATGTGTTCGTGTTCGATGTCGGGGCCGACAACAAGCCCACCAATGGCAAGCGGTTCAGCGACTTCACGATCGACGGTGTGAAGTGCGGGCCGGACGGCATCCGCTGCGACGTCAACGGAAATGTCTGGTGCTCGAGCAATGCCGGCCGCGCGGTGGGCTACAACGGTGCGACGTGCTGGTCGCCGGAAGGCAAGCTGCTCGGCCGCATCCGCCTGCCGGAGGTGTGCGGCAACATCACCTTCGGCGGCCCCAAGCGCAACCGCCTGTTCATGGCCGCAAGCCAGTCGCTCTACGCGGTCTATACCGCGACCCAGGGGGCAGGGCCGGCCTGATCCGGAGCAGGGGCGCCGGCACGACCTGCCGGCGCCACCCCGCTACCCGATTGTCGTACCTCAGCTTTCGGAACTGAACGCGCGGCCTGCCGTTAACAAACGGCGGCTTGGCCGCGTCAATTTCGCTTTATTTGCAGGGCGAAGTGTTCACCCGCGACCGGCACTTTCCGATAATATCGAGCATGATCCGAAAAAGTGGAGACCGGCTTTTCGAAAAGATCATGCTCCCAAATAACGCTTCCTATCCGCGCCGATCCATGAGGACCCCACCATGAGCTTCCGCCGCGATTATCTTTCCAAGCCGATCTTCTCCTGGGCGCGTGGCGTGCTGCCGACCATGTCGGACACCGAGCGCGAGGCACTGGAAGCCGGCGACGTCTGGTGGGACGCCGATCTGTTCACCGGCAATCCCGACTGGTCGAAATTGCTGGCCTATGCGCCGGCGAAATTGACCGACGAGGAGCAAGCCTTCCTGCACGGTCCGGTCGACGAGCTCTGCAAGATGCTCGACGAGTGGAAGATCAACTGGGAATGGCGCGATCTGCCGCCCGAGGTCTGGGCTTTCATCAAGGCCAAGAAATTCTTCGGCATGATCATTCCGAAGGAATTCGGCGGCCTCGGCTTCTCGCCCTATGCGCATTCCGAAGTGGTGCGCAAGATTTCCTCGCGCTCGCTGACCGCGGCCGTCACCGTGATGGTGCCGAACTCGCTCGGGCCGGGCGAATTGCTGATGCGCTTCGGCACCAGGGAGCAGCAGGACAAATGGCTGCCGCGGCTGGCGTCCGGTCAGGACATTCCCTGCTTCGGCCTGACCAGCCCGGAGGCCGGCTCGGATGCCGCCTCGATGATCGACAGCGGCATCATCTGTAAAGGCAACTTTGAAGGCCGCGAAGTCATCGGCCTGAAGCTGAACTGGCACAAGCGCTACATCACGCTCGGCCCGGTCGCGACGCTGCTCGGCCTTGCCTTCAAGGCCTATGATCCGGATCACCTGGTCGGCAATCAGGAGGACCTCGGCATCACGGTCGCGCTGATCCCGACCCATCTGCCCGGCGTCTCGATCGGCCGCCGACATCTGCCGGCGATGCAGGTGTTCCAGAACGGCCCGAACTGGGGCAAGGACGTCTTCATCCCACTCGACTACATCATCGGTGGCCAGGAGCGATTGGGCCAGGGCTGGAAGATGCTGATGACAGCGCTTGCCGCCGGTCGCGGCATCTCGCTGCCGTCGCTGTCGGCCGCTGGCGCCGCCTATGCCGCGCGCACCACCGGCGCCTATGCCCGCATCCGCGAGCAGTTCGGCATTTCGATTTCCAAGTTCGAGGGCATCGAGGAGCCGCTGGCGCGCATCGCCGGCACCGCCTATCTGCTCGACGCCGCGCGGCGCCTGACCTGCGCCGCGCTGAACGAGGGGCATCATCCGGCCGTCATTTCCGGCATCATGAAGCTGCACGCCACCGAGCGGATGCGGATCGCTATCGACGACGCGATGGATATCCATGGCGGCAAGGCCGTGATCGACGGGCCGCAGAACTATCTCGGCGGGCTCTACCGCTCGGTGCCGGTCGGCATCACGGTCGAGGGCGCCAACATCCTGACCCGCAATCTGATCGTGTTCGGGCAGGGCGCGATCCGCGCGCATCCCTATCTTTTGCAGGAGATGAACGCGCTCGGCGAGACCGATCGCGACAAGGGCCTGACCGCGTTCGACACCGCGTTCTGGAAACATGTCGGCCACAGCTTTGCGACCATGTTCCGCGCCTGGGGCCGCAGCTGGAGCTTCGGCCTGTTCGCACCGGCGCCGGATGCCGGCGACGCGACGGAGTTCTATCGCCAGCTCTCGCGCTACTCGTCGGCGTTCGCGCTGTGCGCCGACATGGCGCTGCTCACTCTCGGCGGCGCGCTGAAGCGCAAGGAAATGCTGTCGGCGCGGTTCGGCGATATCCTGTCCGAGCTCTATCTGCTGTCCGCCGCGCTGAAGCGCTGGCAGGATGAGGGCCGGCAGAAGGACGATCTTCCCGCGCTCGAATGGTGCATGGCGTCGGGCTTCAAGACCATCGAGAATAGGCTTGCGGAGATCCTCGCCAACCTGCCCAACCGCCCGGTGGCATGGCTATTGAAATTCCTGATCCAGCCGTTCGGTGCCCGCGTCACCGGCCCGTCTGATCGCGTCGTGCAGCAATGCGCCCAGCTCGTGCTGTCGCCGTCGGCAGCGCGCGATCGCCTGACGCCTGATCTCGCCTTTGTCGAGGACGACGGCGGCATCGCACGGCTGGAGAAGGCCTTCCGCCTGGTCACCGCGGCGGAGGATGCGGCCAAGCAGCTGCGTGCGGCGCGGCTGCATGACTGGAAGGAGGGCGTCAAGAAGGGCGTCATCACCCAGGATGACGGCGAGAAGCTCGCTGCCGCCCATGAGGCCGTCGCAAAGGTCATCGAGGTCGATGATTTTGCGCCGGAGGCGCTGTCCCCGATTTACAAGAAATCCGCCGACGTGCATCAGTTCTTCCAGGAACTGGGTGAGCAGAGGGCGGCGAGCTGATGGCGCGACCAGTCTTTATCGTCGACGGCAGCCGGACGCCGTTCCTGAAGGCGCGCTCCGGTCCCGGCCCATTCACCCCGGTCGATCTCGCCGTGCAATGCGGCCGGCCGCTGCTGGCGCGGCAGCCGTTCGCGCCCACCGCCTTCGACCAGGTCATCCTCGGCTGCGTCAACGTGATCGCCGACGAGATGAACCCGGCGCGGGTCGCGGCACTGCGGCTCGGCATGGGCGAGCAGATGACAGCCTTCACGGTGCAGATCAATTGCGGCTCCGGCATGCAATCGATCGATACTGGATATCGGTATATCCGCGAGGGCATCTCCGATCTGATTCTCGCCGGCGGCGCCGAGGCGTTGAGCCACGCGCCGCTGGTCTGGCCGAACTCGGGCGTGCGCTGGTTTGCCGGCTTCGCCGGCGCCAAGGGCTTGGGCGCCAAGATCGCCGCGGCGCTGAAGGTCAAGCCGAGCTACTTCAAGCCGATCATCGGCCTCGAGCGCGGGCTGACCGACCCGATCACCGAGCTCAACATGGGGCAGACTGCCGAGAAGGTCGGCCATCTCTTCGGCATCACCCGCGCGCAATCCGATGCTTACGCCGCCGAAAGCCATCAGCGGCTCGCCACCGCGCAGAAGGACGGCTTCCTCAAGGGCGAGGTCGAGACCGCGTTCTCCCGTGACGGCAAGTTCTACGACCATGACGATGGCGTCCGCCCGGATTCGACATCGGAGACGCTGGCGAAGCTGAAGCCGGTGTTCGAGCGGCCCTGGGGCCAGGTCACCGCCGGCAATTCCTCGCAGATCACCGACGGTGCGTCCTGGGTGATCCTGGCGTCGGAGAAGGCGGTAGCGCAGCACGGCCTGACGCCGAAGGCCGTCATCCTCGACAGCCAATGGTCCGCGCTCGATCCCTCGATCATGGGCCTCGGCCCGGTGCTGTCGGCGAGCGCGCTGTTGAAGCGCAACGGGATGACGCTGCAAGATGTCGAGACCTGGGAGCTGAACGAGGCCTTTGCCACCCAGGTGCTCGGCTGCCTCGCGGCGTGGGCCGACGAGAGATTCTGCCGCGAGATCCTCGGGCTCGACGGCGCGGCGGGCGAGATCGACCGCGCCAGGCTGAACGTCGATGGCGGCGCGATCAGCCTCGGCCATCCGGTCGGCACCAGCGGCAACCGCATCGTGCTGCATCTGGTCAATGCGATGAAGCGGCTCGGCACCAGGCGCGGCGTCGCCACCGAATGCATCGGTGGCGGGCAGGGCGGCGCGATGTTGATAGAGACGGTGTGATCATGGATTCACGGATCATGGACCTTCTCGCCGATCGCGTGCTCGAACTCGGGCCGAAGCCGACCGCCGACAGCCCCTACAGGAATTTCAAGCTGACCCGCGACGAGGACGGCATCGCGTGGCTGCTGTTCGACCGCGCCGGCGTCAGCGCCAACACGCTGTCGGCCGACCTGCTCGAAGAGCTCGACGCCATCGTCTCGGCGCTGGAAAGCCAGCGGCCGACCGGGCTCGTGGTGCGCTCAGCAAAAAAGAGCGGCTTCATCGCCGGTGCCGACGTCAATGAATTCCGCGGCGTAAGCGATCCCGGCGCGGTCGAGACCCAGATCGGCCGGGCGCATGCGGTGATCGACCGGCTGGAGGCGCTGCGCGTGCCGTCGGTCGCGGTGATCCACGGCTTCTGCCTCGGCGGCGGCCTCGAGGTCGCGCTGGCCTGCCAGATGCGGATCGCGATCGACGATGCGAGGTTCGGTTTTCCCGAGGTGATGCTCGGCCTGCATCCCGGCCTCGGCGGCACCGTGCGGTTCACCGAGCTGGTCAACCCGATGCAGGCGATGACCCTGATGCTGACCGGCAAGACGATCGATGCGCGCCGCGCCAAATCGCTCGGCCTGGTCGATGCGGTCACGCAGGAACGCCACGTCCGCAACGCGGTCAAGGATGCGGTGTTCGGCCGGCTGAAGCGCGCCAAGCCAGGTGCGCTCAACTCGCTGCTCAATCTTGGTCCGGTCAGGGGCTTGCTCGCCTCGCGGATGCGCAGCGAGGCCGAGAAGGCGGCGCCGCGCAAGCACTATCCGGCGCCCTATGCGCTGATCGATCTCTGGGAGAAGCACGCTGGCAATCGCACGGCGATGCTGAATGCGGAGAAGACCTCGTTCGCCAAGCTGATGGTGACGCCGACGGCGCAGAATCTGATCCGCGTCTTCTTCCTGCGCGAGCAGATGAAGAAGATGGCAGGCTCCGGCAACAAGGTTGCGCACGTCCATGTCATCGGCGCCGGTGCGATGGGCGGCGACATCGCCGCCTGGTGCGCCAACCAGGACATGCGGGTCACGCTCGCCGACATGAAAGCCGAGCCGATCGCGGGCGCGATGAAGCGCGCCGCCGAGCTGTTCGGCAAGATCATGCGCAAGAAAATCGATCAGCGCGACGCGCTCGACCGGCTGGTCCCCGACATGGACGGCGAGGGCGTGCGCAACGCCGACCTGATCATCGAGGCGGTGCCGGAAAAGCTCGAGCTGAAGCAGAAGGTCTATGCCGGCCTCGAACCGAAGATGAAGCCGGGCGCGATCCTCGCCACCAACACCTCGAGCATTCCGTTGCAGGATCTGCGCACCACGTTGGCGCGGCCGGAGCGGCTGCTCGGGCTGCATTTCTTCAATCCGGTGTCGCGGCTGCAACTCGTCGAGGTCGTGAGCCATGACGGCACCGACGCCGCGATGCTCAAGGAGGCGCTCGCCTTCGTCGGCGCCATCGACCGCCTGCCGCTGCCGGTGAAGAGCTCGCCGGGCTTCCTCGTCAACCGTGCGCTGACGCCCTACATGCTGGAAGCGATGATGATGCTGGACGAGAAGACCGACCAGCGTCTGATCGACGCCGCCGCGATCGAGTTCGGCATGCCGATGGGGCCGATCGAACTGGCCGACCAGGTCGGCCTCGATATCTGCCTCGATGTCGGCGACATGCTGCGCTCGAAGTTCGGGGATACCTTGCCGCCGACGCCGGCCTGGCTGCGGGAAAAAGTCGCCAGGGGCGAGCTCGGCCGCAAGACCGGCAAGGGCTTCTACACCTGGAAGGACGGCAAGGCCGAGAAAGCGCCGCTGCCGGACACCGGCCCGAAGGTCAGCGACGAAATGATCGACCGCCTGGTGCTGCCGATCTCGAATGTCTGCGTGGCCGCTTTGCGCGAGGGCATCGTCGACAATCCCGACACGGTCGACGGCGCGATGATCTTCGGCACCGGCTATGCGCCGTTCCGCGGCGGCCCGCTCAACTATGCGCGCAGCCGCGGCGTCGACAATATCGTGTCGACGATGCAAACCTTGATGCGCAAGTTCGGCGGACGATTTGCGCCGGACACCGGCTGGGAGGGCTTCAAGTGAGCGAGACTCAAACGCCCGAAACTCATGTCCACGCGCCGCCGATCAGCGGCAACGAGCCGCAGGGCGATCTCTGCATCCGCACGCTGGCGATGCCGGCCGACACCAACGCCAATGGCGATATTTTCGGCGGCTGGCTGCTCAGCCAGATGGACGTCGGCGGCGGCGTATTCGCCTCCAAGGTCGCGAAGTCGCGCACCGTGACGGTCGCGATCGACGCGATGAACTTCCGCAAGGCGGTCTATGTCGGCGATCTCGTCTCGGTGCATGCCAATCTCGTGCGGGTCGGCCGCACCTCGATCACCGTGCATCTGGAAGCCTGGGTGCTGCGCCGCCGCGAGCAGCAGTCGATCCTGGTCACCGACGGCAATTTCACCTACGTCTCGATCGACGATCAGGGCCATCCGCAACCGATCCAGCGCGACGGCGCGACGATTGCGACGTGATGCGCCGCGGTACGAATCAGGCGCCGGCTTGCGTCAACAAAACGTGTCAAAACCGGGCCCGGCCGTGATCGATCCCGGGCCACGGCGACAAAAAAGCTCAGGAACAAACCGTTCGTGATGCCGTTGTCGGCCCGGAGTCCAACCGAGGCCGATAATGTCCGACAGCTATGTCATCGAAGTGAGTTCAGAGACCGCGGGTATCGTGGTGCGTGATGTGCGTGGTTACCAGTTCTTTGCGTCCTCGCGACGCTTCCTGGCCCTCGAAGGCCAGAAGTTTCGCAATGCGCGTGAGGCCGAACGCGCGGCGCGCCGTCTCGTCACTGGGCAAATTTTGCAGTTCGCGTCCTGAATCGACGCCACGGCTGCGGCGCGCGGTTTGCGCGCGCCGCAAGATTCTGTATTGATGCGCCCGGGCTCACGTAAACATCATCCCCGGATGTCGCAGGTACGCACGGTGTCGCAGACACAAGGCAAAGCGTCGCAGACACCAGGCAAGGCGCTGCTGTTCGATATCGACGGCACGCTGGCCGATACTGATCCGCTTCATCTTGCCGCGTTCAACCAGGTGCTCGGCCCGCACGGACATGCGTTCGATCACGCCCGCTTCGGCAAGGAATTGCAGGGCTTTTCCAACGCGTCGATCGGCGAGCGCTTTCTTGCTCATGAACCGCCGGAACGCCGCGCCATCATCCTTGGCGAGAAGGAGCGGGTATTCCGCGAACTGGTCCGCGGCCAGATCGTGCCGGTACCGGGATTGACGGCATTGCTCGACCAGGCCGACGGCGCCGGCGTGCCGATGGTGGCGGTGACCAACGCGCCGCGCCCGAATGCCGAATTGCTGCTGTCGGGACTTGGCATCACGCACCGCTTCAAGGCGATCGTGATCGGCGACGAGTTGGCGCATGGCAAGCCGCATCCGTTGCCCTATCTCGAAGGCCTGCGGCTCGCAGGCGCCTCCGCCGAGGGCGCAGTTGCGTTCGAGGATTCGCGTTCCGGCATCCAGTCCGCCACTGCCGCCGGCATCGCGACGATCGGGATGCGCACCGGACTGAGCCATGCCGATCTGATCGCGGCCGGCGCAGTCGCCAGCGCTCGGGCATTCGACGATCCCGAATTGATCGGGCTGGTCGCATCCATCATGGCATGGTGAATCGGCGTTGCCGGTGTGATTGCTGCGGCGCAGCCGGCGAAGCACGTTGACCTCCGCGCCGAACGGTCGCACCATGGGCTGGGCATGATCCGGAGAAGTGGCAACCGGTTTTCTGAAACGATCGTGCTCCAACCAATTGCCTTTTCAAGGGGGCCGCCGTGGCCGGACTCTCCCATCGCCAGACTGAAATCCTCAACATTGCACGCGCGTTCGGCCGGGTCATGGTCGAGGACCTTGCCAAGCGATTCGAGGTGTCGGCGCAGACCATCCGCAAGGACCTCAACGATCTCTGCGACGAGCGCTCGCTGACCCGCATCCATGGCGGCGCGATCATCGCCTCCGGCGTCGAGAACCTCGCCTACGAGGCGCGCCGCTTCGTCGCCGCCGASGAGAAGAAGGCGATCGGCGCCGCCGCGGCCGCGCGGATTCCGAACGGCTGCTCGCTGTTCATCAACATCGGCACCACCACGGAAGAGGTCGCGAGCGCGCTGACCTCGCACGAGGACCTCCTGGTCATCACCAACAACCTCAACGTCGCGATGCTGCTGTATCGCCATCCGCGCATCGAGGTGGTGGTCGCCGGCGGCACGGTGCGTCGCGCCGACGGTGCCGTGGTCGGCTCCACCGCAACGCAACTGATCGGCCAGTTCAAGGTCGATTACGCCATCATCGGCGCATCCGCGATCGACGAGGAGGGCGCGCTGCTCGACTTCGACTATCGCGAGGTGCAGGTGGCGCAGGCGATCATCGCCAATGCGCGCAACGTCATGCTGGTGTCGGATGCGACAAAACTCCGCCGCAGCGCGCCGGTGCGCATCGCCCATATGAGCCAGATCCAGACCTTCGTGACTGATTCGCCTCTGCCCGCGGGCCTCGCCAATATCTGCCACAGCCGAGGGATCGAGGTGGTCGTGGCGATGGACAAGCCGCCGAGCGATATCGACGACACCGGTCCCGAGCCCGCACCGGTGACGCTGCGCAGCGCTTAGCGCTTTTGAACACACGCAGGGGGGCTAGAGTGACGACGTCCTCGCCAGCAACCGCTGGACCAGAAGCGCTCCCGTGGCCGCGATGTGGCGCTGCAGAAGAGCGCAGGCTCGATCGATGTCGCGCTCCCGGCAGAATTTGAGTATCTCGCGGTGTTCCTGCTGGGATTGCTCGATGTGGTGAGTTTCTTGCCACGTGAAACGCAGATAGCGCTCGAAGTTGAGCCTGAGCGTCGCAATCAAGCTCAAGGTGCGCTCCTTCTGCGACGGTGCATAGAGCCGTTCGTGGAACTGCGCATTCAAGGCGATGATCCGATCGGTCGCCTTCGCCTTGTCCAATTCGGCCAGAATACGGTTCGCGCTCTCAAGGTCGGACTCCGACAGGAGCGGGATCGCCCATGAAAGCGCCTTGGATTCGATTGCGCTTCTGAGTTCGGTGATCTCTTGCGCTTCTTCCGCGCTCATCGAGGCGACGCTGACCCCGCGCCGCGGCTCGGCCTTCAGGAAACCTTCGCTGGTCAGCTGCCGGAAGGCCTCGCGGACGATCATCTGACTGACGCCAAACCGCGTAGCGATCGCATCCTGGCGAAGTCGTTCGCCTGCGGGAATCGTCCCATGGAGGATCCGCTCGCGCAGGGCATCGGCGACCACAACGGAGGCCGAGCGGCCTTCGACCGCGTCGTCGGACTGACCTCTATCCCAGGATAATTCCGGCACCACAATTCCTCGCACATGGCCGCATCTGGCGACCCATCAACAACTTAGCCCAGCACTCGACGACTTTCAGGCTGCCCGACAGCAGATCACCGCTCATTTTCGATTGACGTTTTAACGATAAGCGATTATCGCTAATTTGTAACCGAGAAATGGAGACGTCATGCCGATCCGCCTTGCTGACTTCGATGCAGTCACGTTTGACGTCTACGGCACGCTGATCGATTGGGAGCCGTCGATCATCGGCTCTCTGTCGAATTGGGCCGTTGACCATGGCGTGAAGGTCGGCGACCAGGACCTCCTGATGTCGTTCGATCGCGCTCGCGCCGATATCCAGAAGGAGCGGCCGGCTCACCTCTATCCCGACGTGCTGCGGCACTGCTTCGATCGGATTGCGAAGGAATTTGCCGTCGAGCCGGTCGCGACCGAGCGGGAGCAATTCGCCGCCTCGCCGCATCGATGGCCGGCCTATTCCGACAGTCATGCCGGCCTCAAGGCGCTCCAGGCGCGGGCGAAGATCGGCGCGCTGAGCAACATCGATAATGCGTCGCTCGCCAGTTCATGCGCCAAGCTGGAGATCACTTTCGATCTGGTCGTCACCGCCGAGGGCGTTGGCGCCTACAAGCCGGACTGGCCGCATTTCAATACGGCGATCGAGCAGCTTCAATCCCGCGGCATCAAGCGAGAGCGCATCCTGCATGTGGGGCAAAGTCTCCGTGCAGACATCACGCCGGCAAACCGGCTGGGCCTCAAATGCGCCTGGATCAACCGGCCTGGCCGCGCGCTGGGACTCGCAGGAGAGGGCGCCGCCGAGGCTCGACCCGATCTTACGGTCAGCAGCCTGGCCGAGCTCGTTTCGGCAATCACCGAACGCGACCCAACGCACGCTTGATCAATATTGGAGGCGAATCGATGATGAAGCCTGTTCTAGCTGCCGCGCTGTGCCTGCTTTGCGCGACGACGACGGCAGCCGTCGCACAGTCGAGCGACGCGGTGTTGGATCGCATCAAGAAAAACAACTCGATATCGATTGGCTACCGCGAGGCCTCGATCCCGTTTTCCTATCTCGACGATGCGCGCAAGCCGGTCGGCTATTCGACCGATATCTGCCTCGCGGTCGTGGAAGCGGTCCGCAAGAAACTTGATCTGCCAAATCTCGCCGTCAATTGGGTGCCCGTCAATCTTCAGAACCGGGTTCCTCTGGTCGCAAACGGCACCGTCGACATCTCCTGCGAATCCGCGGTGAACACCATCGCCCGCCAGTCGCAGGTCGATTTCAGCGTTCCCTACTTCATCTCTCACACGCGATTGCTGGTCAAAGGCGGATCAAGCATCAAGGAGGTCGAGGATCTCGACCGCCAGGTCATCGCCCTTCCGATCAATTCGGTGCCCGAGCGGCTGATCAAGGCAATCATCGAGGAGAAGAAGCTCGACATCAAGATCGTCCCTGTGCGGGATAATTCGGAAGGGTTCCTTGCCCTGTCGACCGGCCGCGCCGACGCCTTCGCGACCGACGACATCCTGCTCTTCGGGCTCAAGAAGACCGCGTCCAATTCGTCCGACTTCAAGATCGTCGGCCGGCCGCTGTCGTTCGATTCATATGGTCTGCTCGTCCAGAAGAACAACACCGTGTTCTTGAGCCTGGTCAACGCGACCATCGCCCGGCTGGTCCGCGCCGGCACGATGCAGAGCCTCTATGACAAATGGTTCAATCCGCTCGACGTGCCGCTGTCGGCCGATCTCGCAACGACATTCAAGATTCTGGCGATCCCCGAATAGGCCCGGCTGAGGATCACTCATGAACTATTCGTGGAATTGGGCTGTCCTTTTCCAGGAGCCATACCGTGGGTGGCTTCTCACTGGAATAGGCTTGACCCTGACGATCTCGATCGTCGCCTGGCTCGTTGCGTTGATCGCCGGAACCGTGGTCGGTATCGCGGCATCGCTGCCGAACCGGGCGATCCGGTCCGCGACTGCGGTCTATATCGGGGGCTTCCGCAACGTCCCGCTGCTGCTTCAGTTGTTCCTGTGGTTCTTCGTCGTTCCCGAGCTTCTTCCCCCGGCTTGGGGTCATTGGCTGAAGCGCGATCTGCCCTTCCCGGAGTTCTGGACGTCGATCGTCGCGCTCGGCCTGTTCACGTCGGCCCGGGTCGCCGTTCAGGTCACGTCGGGAATTTCAGCGGTGCCGCGCGGGCAGCAGATGGCCGCGACGGCGAGCGGCATGAATACGGCCCAGATCTACGGGCTCGTCCTGCTGCCGCAAGCCTTGCGTATCGTCCTGCCGCCCTTGACCTCCGACTTCCTGACGATCTTCAAGAATTCCGCCCTGGCGCTGACAATCGGCGTCTTTGAGCTCACCGCGCAAAGCAGGCAGATCGAGAGTTACACGTTTCAAGGCTTCGAAGCGTTCACGGCCGCAACCCTCGTCTATCTCGTGATCGCGCTGATCGTGACCGCGCTTATGCGCGGTCTGGAGCGCCGGACGGCACTGCCGACCATGATCGGAGCGGTGCCATGACCCTCGACTTCGCCGTCATATGGAGGTCGCTGCCGTTTCTGCTCGATGGCTTGCAACTCAGTCTGCTTCTGACCGTCGCGGCGATGGCCGGAGGGATTACGCTCGGCCTTGTGCTGGCCGTGGTACGCCTGTCGCGCTGGCGAGTGGCAGCAACCTTCGCGGCTGCCTACGTCAACGGTTTCCGCGCCGTGCCGCTGGTCCTGGTCATCTTCTGGTTCTATTTTCTGGTGCCGCTGGCGCTGGGGCACAGCGTCGATGCGCTGCACTCGGCGTTGATCGCCTTCACGCTGTTCGAAGCCGCATACTATTCCGAGATCATTCGGGCCGGTCTTCAAAGCGTGCGCCCGGGTCAGTGGCAGGCGGCCAGCTCGTCCGGCCTTGGTCAGATGCAGGCGCTGCGGCTCGTGATCCTTCCGCAGGCATTCCGCAACATGCTGCCGCTGATGGTCAGCCAGGCCGTGATCCTGTTCCAGGACACGTCCCTTGTCTACGTCATCTCACTCCGCGATTTCATGACGTCGGCCAGCATCGTCGCTACCCGAGACAACCGTATGGTCGAAATCTATCTGTTCGCCGCCGTCGTCTATTTCGTGATCTGCGCGATCGGCTCCCGCACGGCGTCGATCTTGAACCGGCAGAGGAGGCACGCATGATCGGAGCCATCGTCAAGACGCTGTTCGAGCCGAGCGCCGAATCGCCGGTGGAAACCGAAGGAGCAGCTCCCGTTCCGATGATCGAGATCAAGGGGCTCTGCAAAAGCTTCGGAAAGCTCGACGTGCTGAAGGACTGCGATCTCACGGTCGCGCGGGGTGAAGTGGTGATCGTGTGCGGTCCATCCGGATCCGGCAAGAGCACGCTGATCAAATGCGTCAACGGCCTCGAGCCGTTCCGTGCGGGGTCCGTGGTCGTCGATGGCGTCTCGGTCGGAAGGTCTGCGGCGGAGATGACGCGACTGCGGGCACGAATCGGAATGGTGTTCCAGCATTTCGAACTCTATCCGCATCTGACGGTGCTTCAGAACATTTGCCTGGCCCAGGTGCACGTCCTCAAACGTCCCAGGGAGATGGCGGTCGCAAAGGCGAGGGACCTGTTGGCGCGTGTCGGGCTTCCAGACAAGGAAGACAGGTATCCGTCTCAATTGTCCGGCGGCCAGCAACAGCGCGTCGCCATCGCGAGAGCGCTGGCGGTCGATCCTGTCGCGATGCTGTTCGACGAGCCGACATCCGCGTTGGACCCCGAAATGATCGGCGAGGTGCTGTCCGTCATGCTCGAACTCGCCCGGGAGGGAATGACCATGGTCGTCGTGACCCACGAAATGGGCTTTGCAAAAGCTGCCGCCGATCGGGTGGTCTTCATGGACAAGGGATCGATCGTCGAAATCAACGAAACGAAACGCTTCTTCGAAGCCCCGGTCTCGGACCGCGCCCGCCGCTTCCTCTCGCAAATCCTGGCTCATTGACATGACACATCTGACGGTTCCTTCGGCTGAAGACGTTCTCGATGCGCGCCGCGCTCTCGCTGGTATCGCCGTCGAGACGCCTGTTCTGCGCTCCGAACGGCTGGACCGCCTGACCGGCGCCTCGATTCATATCAAATGCGAGAACTTGCAGCGAACCGGAGCCTTCAAGTTTCGCGGCGCCTACAACTGCCTGTCGAGGTTGGACGGCAAGCAATTCCCGGGCGGCGTGGTGGCCTATTCGACGGGAAACCATGGCCAGGCAGTTGCAACCGTCGCGAGGATGCTGGGAATCCGGGCAACGATCGTCATGCCGAGCGATGCACCGGGTGTGAAGGTCAGCAAGGTCAGGGAGAATGGCGCCGAGATCGTCCTTTATGACCGCAACACGCAATCACGCGAGGACATCGCGGCGGAGATAGCCGCAAGATCGCCGGTGGCCGTGATCCCGCCGGGCGACGATCCGTTCATCATCGCGGGACAGGGCACCGCCGTTGCGGAGGGGCTGGCTCAGATCGGATCCGCCCGTGACGTGACGATCGTCGTGCCATGTGGTGGCGGCGGTCTCGCCGCCGGTTCCTGCCTTGCGAGCGAGGCAATGCAGGCGGGATCCGACATCTGGGCCGTCGAGCCGGAGGGGTTCGACGACACGCGGCGCTCGCTGGCGAGCGGCAGCCGAGAGGTCAATCGATTGCTGTCGGGCTCCATCTGCGATGCGTTGCTGGCACCGACGCCCGCGGAACTGCCGTTTGCGATCAACGGCAAGCGCCTTGCCCGCGTTCTGGCCGTCTCGGACGACGACGTCAGACGGGCCATCCGCTTTGCATATGAGGATTTGAGACTGGTTGCGGAGCCTGGCGGCGTCATCGCGTTGGCCTCGCTGCTCTGCGATCCGACGCTGGTGCGCGGCAGGAATGTGCTGGTCGTCGTCTCCGGTGGAAACGTCGATCCGGCCGTCTTCAAGCAGGCTCTGGATTTCGACGTCAACGAGCCGGTTCGAGCGGCGTGACAGGAAACGAGACAAACAAGATGATCATCGACAAGTTCACCGCGCTGGCCACCGACAACGCGCCGGGGCAGGAGGTTCGCCAGGCCGCGGGCAATATCGGCAATCTGATGCGTGGTCCAATCATTGCCGGTCGCCCCGTCGACTTCTCGCACGGCGATGTCGACGCGTTCTTGCCGACACCCGGCGCCTCCGATCGCTTCTCCGAGGCGCTGGTGGCTGGAGGCTCGCAGGCCTACACCGAATACCGAGGCTCGGTCGATATCCGCGCGGAACTGGCCGAAGCGCTCGCCGCTTTCACCGGCGCGCCCGTCTCGGCCGAGCACGGCACGATCCTGACACCGGGTACCCAGGGCGCACTCTTCCTCGCGGTCGCCTCCCTGGTCAACGCCGGAGACAAAGTAGCGATCGTGCAGCCTGATTACTTTGCCAACCGAAAACTCGTGGAGTTCTTCGGTGGGCAGGCGATGCCCGTGTCCATGGACTATCTGAGTGGATCCGAAGAGGCGGGGCTCGACCTCGCGCAGCTCAAGCTCGCGTTTGAGGCGGGCGCTCGGGTCTTCCTGTTCTCGAATCCCAACAACCCGACCGGCGCGGTTTATTCCAGGCGCGAGATCGGGGAGATCGTCGAGCTTGCCAGGGCATTCGACGTCACGGTCATCGCCGACCAACTCTATTCGAGGCTTCTCTACGCCCGGGAAACATATACCCACATCCGCTCGGCAGGACTGCCCGAGGAGCAGGTGATCACCATCATGGGGCCGTCGAAGACCGAGTCGTTGAGCGGTTACAGGCTTGGCATCGCATTTGGCGCTCGCTGGATCGTCGAGCGGATGGAGAAGCTGCAAGCCATCGTCTCGTTGCGCGCCGCCGGCTACAATCAAGCCGTGTTCCGAACCTGGTTCCGGGAGCCCGAGGGCTGGATGGAGCAGCGGGTTCGGCAGCACGAGGCGATCCGAGATGATCTCCTGGAGGTCTTCCGAGACGGCGGCCTGCCGACGCGCCGACCGCAGGCAGGCAGCTATCTTTTTCCGAAATTGCCTCCGCTCCAGGTCGGATTGCAGGACTTCGTCCGATTGCTCCGACATCAGGCGGGCATCATCGTGACACCCGGCACCGAATTTGGTCCGTACCCGGATAGTATCAGACTGAACTTCTCTCAGGACCACGGCGCAGCGGTGGCCGCCTGCCGTCGCATCACCGAGATGGCGAAGCGCTATCGCAAGTAACGACGCATGACCAAGCAACAGCTCCCTGCACCGCAAGGGCGCTACGTTTCGGCGAGGCGTCACGGTGACTTGATCTTCGTGTCGGGCATGACCCCACGAAGGAATGGAAAGCTCGTCCATGTGGGGCAGGTCGCGCCGGGTGCCGTGATCGAAAGCTATCGTGCCGCCGTCGAACTCGCCACGCAGAACGCTCTGCAAGCTGCAGAAGCGACGTTGGGTGACGGAGAGCGGATTGCATCGGCGTTGAGCTTGACCGTCTACATCAACGCTGCTGCGGGCTATCTGCACCACGTCCAAATTGCCGACTTTGCGTCGGGGCATTTGGAAAGCTGCCTTCCCGAAAGTCCGCTTCCGGCGCGCGCTGCGGTTGGAGTGGCGTCGTTGCCGGGAGACGCTGTGGTCGAAGTTGCGCTGGTCGCAGTAGCGGCCGTCAATCCCGAGTCGCTGCGACGCTGACCGACGGTGCGCCATCAAGACCAACGGCGCGCGGGTCGAGATCCCTTCCAAAGGCAACCGCATCCAATCGCGGTGGAGCGCGACGTCTGATGTGAGCGCAGCATAGGCACTCCGTCATCCCGATCCCGCCGTTCCGAAGGGCGTCCCGCCTAAGAAATCCCCAACATAAGTTCCCCGTTTTCGCTTTGCTTTCGTTTTGGCTTGTGATCTACTCATATTCGAAAGTAAAACCGCTAAAGCGAAGGCGGTTGCCGGGGGAAGCGTTCTTTGGATCGAATTTACGACCTCGCCATCATCGGAGGCGGCGTTAATGGCTGCGGCATCGCGCGCGATGCGGCSGGCCGGGGTAACTCTGTTTTCCTATGTGAAATGAATGATTTGGCGAGCGGGACGTCGTCCTGGTCGACCAAGCTCGTGCATGGCGGTCTGCGCTATCTCGAATATTACGAGTTTCGTTTGGTGCGCGAGGCGCTGATCGAGCGCGAGATCCTCTGGCAGATCGCACCCCACATCATCCGTCCGCTGCGTTTCGTCTTGCCGCACCATGCCGGCCTGCGCCCGGCCTGGCTGCTGCGGCTCGGCCTCTTCCTCTACGATCATATCGGCGGCCGGCACCTGCTGCCGGCGACGCGCTCGGTTGATCTGACGCGCGACGTCGTCGGCAAGCCGCTGATCCCGGGCCGCTACAGCAAGGGCTTTGAATATTCCGATTGCTTCGTCGACGACGCGCGGCTCGTCGCGCTGACCGCGCGCGATGCTGCCGACCGCGGCGCCGAGATTCGCACCCGCACCCGCGCGGTCGAGACCAGGCAGGTCGACGGAGTCTGGCATGTGACGGTCGAGGACACCACCAACGGCTCGCGCGACACCATCAAGTCGCGCGTGCTGGTCAACGCCGGCGGCCCCTGGGTCGAGCAGGTGCTGGCGTCGGGCGCCGGCGTCAACGCGCGCGCCAAGGTGCGGCTGGTGCAGGGCTCGCACATCGTGGTGCCCAAGCTCTATGACCACGACCGCGCCTACATCTTCCAGAACGCCGACGGCCGCATCATCTTCGTCATTCCCTATCAGGGCGATTTTTCGCTGATCGGCACCACCGACCGCGACTATGACGGCGATCCGGCCAAGGTGAAGGCGACGCGSGAGGAGATCGARTATCTCTGCGCCTCSGCSAGCGAGTAYCTYGCCAAGCCGGTGAAGCCCGAGGAYGTGGTCTGGGAYTATTCCGGCGTGCGKCCGCTCTAYGACGACGGCGCGAGCGAAGCCAAGGCYGCGACCCGCGACTATGTGTTCGAGCTCGATACGCCSGGCGGCGCGCCGCTGCTGTCGATCTAYGGCGGCAAGATCACGACCTAYCGCCGCCTCTCCGAAGAGGCGCTGGAGCGGCTCGCSCCTTAYCTCAASGGCGCGAAAGCGCAGGAGGGCTGGACYGGMAAGGCGCCGCTGCCYGGCGGCGACATGGATGTYTCCGCGGTCGCGGCRCTGACCGCCGARCTGGTTCGYACCTATCCGTTCCTCGCGCAGCCCCAYGCCAACCGSCTSGCGCATGCCTAYGGCACGCGCGCCCGCAAAGTCCTCGGCAATGCAGCATCGGCYGAAGATCTCGGSCGYGCSTTCGGCGCCACCTTGACGGAGAGTGAAGTCCGGTACCTGATGGCGAACGAATGGGCCCGGACCGCGCAAGATGTCGTCTGGCGACGATCCAAGCTGGGCCTGCGGATGACGGCGGGTGAAATCGCCGCGCTCGAAGAGTGGATGGCCGCCAACCGCGTGTCCGGTGAACGTCCCCTCCGCGAAGCGGGAGGACGGGCATGAGCGTCACACTGCAAAACGTCACGCGGACGGTGGATGGCGTTCCGACCATCCGCGACGTGTCGCTGACGCTGGAGCGTGGCACGCTCAGCGTGCTGCTCGGRCCGACGCTGTCGGGCAAGACCTCGATCATGCGGCTSCTGGCCGGCCTCGACAAGCCGRCSACCGGCCGCGTGCTGGTYGACGGCAAGGACGTYACCGGYGCCGACGTGCGGCAGCGYTCKGTCGCGATGGTCTATCAGCAGTTCATCAACTATCCCTCGCTCACGGTCTACGAGAACATCGCCTCGCCGCTGCGGGTGCAGGGCAAGCCGAAGGCCGAGATCGAGAAGCGGGTGGCGGAAGCKGCSGCSCTGTTGCGGCTCGAGCCGTTTCTCAAGCGCACGCCGYTGCAGCTCTCCGGCGGCCAGCAGCAGCGCACCGCGATYGCSCGYGCGCTGGTCAARGGCGCSGACCTCGTGCTGCTCGACGARCCSCTCGCYAAYCTCGACTACAAGCTGCGCGARGARYTGCGCGCCGAGCTGCCGCGSATYTTCGARGCCTCCGGCGCCATCTTCGTCTAYGCCACCACCGARCCGTCGGAAGCGCTGCTGCTCGGCGGCGACACSGTGTGYATGTGGGAAGGCCAGGCGCTGCARAYCGGCGCGACCCCGAAGGTCTACCGCCATCCCGACACSYTGCGCGTKGCGCARGTGTTCTCCGATCCGCCGCTCAACATCATCGGCATCGAGAAGAAGGGCGACCGGGTGATCTATGCCGGCGGCGAGCAGGCGCCSGCGGYCGGCCTCTAYGCCRGCCTGCCTGAYGGCRCYTACCGGATCGGCTTCCGCGCCCACCAGCTCGATGTCGGCAATTTCGCGGCCGGCCGCCACAAATTCTCCGCGACCGTGACGGTGACCGAAATCACCGGCTCGGAAAGCTTCGTCCACGTCCATGTCCACGACTCCAACTGGGTCGCGGTGCTGCACGGCGTGCACGAATATGAACCCGGGCAGGTGCTCGACGCCGCGCTCGATCCCAACGACATCTTCGTGTTCGACGCGGCCGATCGCCTCGTCGCTTCGCCCGCAACAAGTTTCTCGAAGTGAGGGAGATGCTTCATGGCCCGCATTGACCTCGTCGATCTCGCGCAGTCCTACAACGGCAATGACGCGCCGCTGGAATCCTTTGCCCTGAAGCCGGTCACCATGACCTGGCGGCAGGGCGGCGCTTATGCGCTGCTCGGGCCGTCCGGCTGCGGCAAGACCACGCTGCTCAATCTGATCTCGGGCATCGTGACGCCGTCGCGCGGACAGATCCTGTTCGACGGCAAGGACATCACGCCGCTATCGACGCAGAAGCGCAACATCGCGCAGGTGTTCCAGTTCCCGGTGATCTACGACACCATGACGGTGGGCGAGAACCTGGCATTCCCGCTGAAGAACCGCGGCGTCGCCAGGGCCGAGGTCGATGCCCGGGTCAGGCAGATCGCCGATCTGCTCGACCTCACGCCCTACCTGAACCGCAAGGCGACGCGGCTCACCGCCGATGCCAAGCAGAAGATCTCGCTCGGCCGCGGCCTGGTGCGTTCCGACGTCGCCGCCGTGCTGTTCGACGAGCCGCTGACGGTGATCGATCCCGAGCTGAAGTGGCAATTGCGCTCCAAGCTGAAGGCATTGCATCGCGAGCTCGACCTCACGATGATCTACGTCACCCACGACCAGACCGAGGCGCTGACCTTCGCCGACACCGTCGTCGTCATGCATGACGGCCGTGTGGTGCAGAGCGGCACGCCGGCCGAATTGTTCGACAAGCCGGCACATACCTTCGTCGGCTATTTCATCGGCTCGCCCGGCATGAACATCGTGCCCGCCGAGGTCAGCGGTCACGAGGCGCGGATCGACGGCCACGTCATCGGCCTGCGCCGCAACTACGGCGTCCTGCCGGCGGGCAAGAAGATCGAGATCGGCGTGCGGCCCGAATTCGTCGATATCGCGCCGCCGGCACCGGGATTGCTCTCGGCCACCATCGAGCGGATCGACGATCTCGGTCGCATCCAGTTCGCGCGCGTGCGCGTCGGCAACACCAAACTCGCGGCGCGCGTGCCGCCGGGCTTCTCGGTCTCCGGCGATACCGCCGGTCTCGTTTTCAATCCCGCCTATGTCCACGTCTATGCCGATAGCCATTTGGTGGAAGGGGTCGCCTGATGGACAAGACGATCAACCAAAAAGCCTGGTTCCTGGTGCTGCCGGTGTTCCTGGTGGTCGCGTTCTCGGCAGTGCTGCCGCTGATGACGGTGGTGAACTATTCGATGCAGGACACCTTCGGCAACAACCAGTTCTTCTGGAACGGCGTCGGCTGGTTCAAGGAGCTGCTTGATCCCTCGACCGATCTCGGCGGCCGTTTCCTCGCTTCGCTCGGCCGCAATCTGTTCTTCTCCGCCGTGATCCTCGCGCTCGAGGTGCCGCTCGGCATCATCGTCGCGCTGTCGATGCCGCGCGAGGGCTGGAGCGTCGCGGCCTGCCTCGTCATCCTCGCGCTGCCGCTGTTGATTCCGTGGAACGTGGTCGGCACCATCTGGCAGATCTTCGGCCGGCCCGATATCGGCCTGCTCGGCTATGTGCTGAACCACCTCGGCCTCAACTACAATTACGTCTCCAACGAGGTCGATGCCTGGGTGACCGTCATCGTGATGGACGTCTGGCACTGGACCAGCCTCGTCGCGCTGCTGTGCTACGCCTGTCTCTTATACACATCTAGATGTGTATAAGAGACAGGTGCCGGCCTGAAGTCGATCCCCGACGCCTATTACCAGGCGGCGCAGATCGACGGCGCCTCGCGCTGGGCGGTGTTCAAGGCGATCCAGCTGCCGAAGATGAACCGCGTGCTGCTGATCGCGGTGCTGCTGCGCTTCATGGATAGCTTCATGATCTACACCGAGCCGTTCGTGGTCACCGGCGGCGGGCCCGGCAACTCGACGACCTTCGTCTCGATCGAGCTCGTCAAGATCGCGCTCGGCCAGTTCGACCTCGGCAAGGCCGCCGCGCTCTCGCTGGTCTACAACCTGATCATCCTGATCGTGTGCTGGGTGTTCTACACCGTGATGACCAATGCCGGCTCCGAGCGTCCGGTCAAGGAAGGAGCGGCGTGATGCATTCGATCCCCGGCCGCCGCCTGATCATGGCGCTGTTCCTGATCTTCCTGCTGTTGCCGATCTACTGGCTCGTCAACATGAGCTTCAAGACCAACGCCGAGATCGTCTCGACGATGACCTTGTGGCCGCACACGCCGACGCTGCAGCACTACCGGCGCATCTTCACCGACGAGAGCTGGTATTCGGGCTACATCAATTCGCTGGAATATGTCGTCATCAACACCGTGATCTCGATCGCGGTGGCGCTGCCGGCGGCCTATGCGTTCTCGCGCTACCGCTTCCTCGGCGACAAGCATCTGTTCTTCTGGCTGCTGTCGAACCGCATGGCGCCAGCGGCGGTCTACGCGCTGCCGTTCTTCAACCTGTATTCGGCGATCGGCCTGTTCGACACGCCGCTCGCGGTCGCCCTCGCCCATTGTCTGTTCAACGTGCCGCTGGCGGTCTGGATCCTCGAAGGCTTCATGTCCGGCGTGCCGCGCGAGATCGACGAGACCGCGTTCCTCGACGGCTATTCGTTCCCGCGCTTCTTCATCAAGATCCTGGTGCCGCTGATCGCGAGCGGCATCGGCGTCGCCGCGTTCTTCTGCTTTATGTTCTCATGGGTCGAACTGCTGCTGGCGCGCACGCTGACCTCGGTGCAGGCAAAGCCGATCGCCGCGATCATGACGCGCACGGTGTCGGCCGCCGGCATGGACTGGGGCCTGCTCGCCGCTGCCGGCGTGCTCACCATCATCCCCGGCGCGCTCGTGATCTGGTTCGTCCGCAACTACATCGCGCGCGGCTTCGCGCTCGGCCGGGTGTAATTCAATGATCAATCGACGAACGAGCATCTCGATGCCGGATTTCACCTCTCCCGGGGGGAGAGGTCGGATTTGGCGCGAAGCGGCAAATCCGGGTGAGGGGTTCCGCTCGATCGATAGACCGTACCCGCTCTCCCCATGGGAGAGGGGGCGTGCCGCGCCGTGCGGAAGGAGCTGAGGCATGGATAGCATCGCATGGATGGCATGGACCTGGCCGACCGCGGTCTTCTTCGTGCTGCTGGCCTGCACGCTCGGGATGATGACCTGGCTCGCGATCGCCTATCCCGAGGCGGAGCGGGTCGGCGTGCTGCGGATCCCGACCACGCGCGGCGACCGCCTGTTCGTCTCGCTGGTGCTGGCGGCGGTGATCCATTTGCTGTGGATCGGGCTCGTCGGCACCGATCCGATTTTCACCCTGCCGATCGGGGAGGGCGTTGAGATTTCGAGCCTGTGGCTCGGAACGGTAATTTCGCTTCTTTCAGCCGTGGTGATCTTTCGCACCGTCTGAAGAACGCGAAAAAGAGCAGATCCGGGGTCTACCCGGGCCTGGATTTTAGTCGCTGCAACCGGAGGAATCACATGCGACAATTACGAATGACTAGAGAAAGACTTTTGACGATGACCAGCGCGGTCGCGCTGGTCGCAGTATCGGTCACGCTTGTCGCGCCGGCCCGCGCCGACGAGGCGGCCGCGAAGAAGTGGATCGACAGTGAATTCCAGCCGTCGACCCTCTCCAAGGACGACCAGATGAAGGAGATGCAGTGGTTCATCAAGGCCGCTGCCCCCTTCAAGGGCATGGAGATCAACGTCGTCTCCGAAACSCTGACSGTGCACGAATAYGAATCCCGCACGCTCGCCAAGGCGTTCGAGGAGATCACCGGCATCAAGGTCAAGCAYGACATCATCCAGGAAGGTGACGTCGTCGAGAAGATCCAGACCCAGATGCAGTCCGGCAAGAACGTCTATGACGGCTGGATCAACGACTCCGACTTCATCGGCACCCACTTCCGTTACGGCCAGGCSGTCGACCTCACSGAGTGGATGAAGGGCGARGCCAAGGACGTCACCGAYCCGATGCTCGACGTCGACGACTTCATCGGCAAGTCGTTCACSACGGCGCCGAACGGYCACCTCTATCAGCTGCCCGACCAGCAGTTCGCSAACCTCTATTGGTTCCGCTACGACTGGTTCACCAACCCGGARTACAAGGCCAAGTTCAAGGCCAAGTATGGCTACGATCTSGGCGTGCCSGTGAACTGGTCGGCCTATGAAGACATCGCCGACTTCTTCACCAACGACGTCAAGGAGATCAACGGCGTCAAGGTCTACGGCCATATGGACTATGGCAAGAAGGAYCCCTCGCTCGGYTGGCGSTTCACCGACGCCTGGCTGTCGATGGCCGGCAACGGCGACAAGGGCCTTCCGAACGGCCTGCCGGTCGACGAATGGGGCATCCGCATGGAAGGCTGCCGCCCGGTCGGCTCCTCGATCGAGCGCGGCGGCGACACCAACGGCCCGGCCGCAGTCTACTCGATCGTCAAATATGTCGACTGGCTGAAGAAATATGCGCCGCCGCAGGCGCAGGGCATGACCTTCTCCGAGTCGGGCCCKGTGCCSTCGCAGGGYAACATCGCCCAGCAGATCTTCTGGTACACCGCCTTCACCGCCGACATGGTGAAGCCSGGSATYGCKGTGATGAAYGCGGAYGGTACGCCGAAGTGGCGTATGGCYCCGTCGCCGCACGGYGCGTACTGGAAGGACGGCATGAAGCTCGGTTACCAGGACGTGGGYTCGCTCACGCTCYTGAAGTCGACCCCGGTCGATCGCCGCAAGGCRGCCTGGCTCTATCAGCAGTTCATCGTCTCCAAGWCGGTSWSSCTGAAGAAGAGCCATGTCGGTCTCACCTTCATYCGTGARTCCGAYATCTGGGACAAGTCGTTCACCGAGCGTGCGCCGAAGCTCGGCGGCCTGATCGAGTTCTACCGCTCGCCSGCGCGCGTGCAGTGGACCCCGACCGGCAACAACGTGCCCGACTATCCGAAGCTSGCCCAGCTSTGGTGGCAGAACATCGGCGATGCGTCGTCCGGTGCGAAGACGCCGCAAGCCGCGATGGACGCGCTCGCCGCGGCCCAGGACTCGGTGATGGAACGTCTTGAGAAGTCCGGTGTGCAGGGYGCCTGCGGACCGAAGCTGAACAAGAAGGAAACCGCCGAGTACTGGTACAAGAAGGCCGAGAAGGACGGCACCATCGCTCCGCAGCGCAAGCTCGCGAACGAGAAGCCGAAGGGCGAGACGATCGACTACGACACGCTGATCAAGTCGTGGCCGGCCTCGCCGCCCAAGCGCGCCGAAGCGAAGTAAGACGGCGTACCAGCCCACGCGATCCGCAAACCACAGAAGGCCGGGAGCAATCCCGGCCTTTTGCTTTGTCGAGGGCGGTGGAGGCCGGTTCGGGATTGTGCTCAAATACGGCGATGAGGTCATCATGCGTCCGTGTGTCGTCGCATCATGACCGGGGAGTTTCGCCATGCGCATGATTTTTCGCTGCGATCCACGGCTTGCCGAGCATCTGCCGCGGCCCTACCCGGCGCGCAGTGCCTTGCCCGATTGGCTGCGCGCGATGCCGGCGAAGGCGCATTCCGAGATCCACGACCGCGAGATCCGCACGGTCAAGCAATGCCCGCCGTTCGTCGATGCGATGGCCCATGGGGTCATGATCCCGCTGCCTTGCGACGTCAGGGTCGAGCGCGGCGCCTTCGCCTGGGATTGGGAGATTCCGGAGCCCGCAACGCAGGGCCATCCGCGCGCACCGCTCAGCTTCCATCCGGCCGCGCAGCTTGCCGGCGCGCCGTTCGCCAACGGTCAGGCCGCGCTCAAGTTCAACAGCTTCTGGACCATCGAGCTCGAGCCGGGCTGGTCGCTGTTCGCGATGCATCCGGTCAACCGCGACGACCTGCCGTTCCGCTCGATCTCGGGGCTTGTCGATGCCGACCGCTTTCATGACGGCGGGATCAATTTCCCGGCGCTGTGGACCCAGCCCGATTTTGCCGGCGTGTTGCCGAAGGGAACGCCGGTCGCGCAATGTTTCGTGGTGCCGCGCGAAGCGCCGAAGCTGGTGTTCGAACCCTTCGACGACGCGCACCGGGAAGCCTATGCGAAGGTCGTGGGCGAAGTGCTGGCCGCGCCGAATGTCTATCGCAAGCATTTCCGCGCCAAGCGCGGGCGCCTCACGTCCTCCTGAGCCGGCTCAAGGAAATCGTATCGGCCGAAGCGGCTTGATCTTGAATTCAGGCTGTTGCGGCGATATGGTATGCTAATGTACGATCTCGTGGCGACGCAACGTAATCGCGTCGCGCCCCCATCTGATGGCAACAAGGCGAGCGGCAATGGCGATCAGTGAATCGACAAGAACAGTGCGTGCATCCGACGGCAAGTCGATCAGCGTGTATCGCTGGCAGGCGGCGTCGCCGGTCCGGGGCATCGTGCAGATCGCGCACGGCATGGGCGAACACGCTCTCAGATATCGTCCGGTCGCGCAAGCGCTGGCGGGCCATGGCTTCACCGTCTACGCCAACGATCATCGCGGCCACGGCAAATCGGCCTCCGAAGCCGGCGAGCTCGGCGACTTCGGTTCGCAAGGTTTTCCCGGCGTGGTCGACGATATGGTGCAAGTCACCAGGACGGCGCGCGAGGAGGAAGGGACAAAGCCGATGCTGCTGCTCGGGCACAGCATGGGTTCGTTTGCCGCCCAGCTCTACATGCTCGACCACAGCGATCTCGTCGACGGCGTGGCGCTGTCCGGCTCGACCGCGCTCGACCTGCTTGGCGCTGCCGCCTCGACCGGCCGCTGGCGGTTGGAAGATCTCAACGCCGCCTTTGCACCGGCCAGGACACCGTTCGACTGGTTGAGCCGCGACCCGGCCGAGGTCGATGCGTACATCGCCGATCCCCTTTGCGGCTTCAACGTGAACGAAGAATCCTATGAGTCGCTGTTCTCGATCGCATCGCGGCTCGCCGATCCGTCCGAACTCGGGCGTATCCGCAAGCAGTTGCCACTGTTCGTGTTCGCCGGCGACTGCGATCCGGTGAATGCCAGTCTGGCGTGGTTACGGCCCTTGATCGACCGATACCGTGAAGCGGGCCTGAAAGACGTCTCCTGGCATATTTTCGGCGGCGCGCGTCACGAGGTGCTGAACGAGACCAACCGATCCGAAGTCTTCGCGGTTTTGCAAGCCTGGATCGACCGCGTCGCCGCCTGAGCGCGCGGCGTTTTCGTGCGCCGCTCGCGCTATCCCTCCAGCGCCTGGCGCAACGCGCGTTCATCGAGCCACAGCCGGCCGTGCGGGGCCGAGGTCAGCGCCATCGCGATCGACCCGAACAATTGCGGGCGCAAGGCATAGGCGCGCGCGAAGGCCTGCATCGCTGCATCGGGCTTGCCACTTTCCTGGAGCGCGATCCCGAGATTGAGCGCCGCCTCCGCATAGTCGGGCCTGATCTCGAGCGCCTTGCGATAGGCGTTTTCGGCGCCGTCATGGTCGCGCAGATCCTGCCGCGCCACGCCGAGATCGAACCACACCGAGGCCGGCGCCGCGCTCGCGGTGGCGCGCGCGAGCAGGCTCGCCGCGCCTGCGAGGTCACCATCCTCCCAGGCCATCCGGCCAAGCCGTACATTGGCTTCCTGATGCTCGGGGATGGCCTTCCGGATCGCCTCCCAGGCCTCGCGCGCCTCTGCCTTGCGGCCGGCCAGCTCCAGCGTGCGCGCCTTCTCCACGAAGATGTCGCGTTGCGGCTTCAGCACGATGGCGCGGTCGAGATGTGCCAACGCTGCATCCAATTCGCCGTCTGTGCGGGCGAGACGGGCGGCGAGCAGCCGCGCCGCAGCGTTGTCGGGGCGCTGCGCCAGGCTGGTCTCGATATGCCTGCGCGCTGGCGCGATCTCGCCTTTAGCGAACAGCACCGCGGCCAGCAGATGGCTCAGCATCGGCTCGCCGGGTTGCCGCGCAAGGCCGCGCCTGCAGAGCTCGATTGCCTCGCCGTGCCGGCCGGCGTTGAAGGCCACAGTCGCGCGTCGAACGATATCCTCGGCGTTGTCCTTGCTCATTCCCGCGCGTGACCGTCTTCAGGTTTGCCCGATACGAGGCATGCTATGCGGCGTCAGAGTTGATGGCTAGTCCGTGCGATACCTGTCAACTGCGAGCGCGCGCACAAGCATCATGCCAGCAGGATCTGGCTACTTAACCGGTCTGAAGACGATGCCAGGCGGCACCATTGACTTGTTCGCCGTCGGCCGCTTGGATTGCGGCCTGACCAGATGGCCCGCTGCCCGGAGAAATGAGCGGCACAGCAGGCGAGCGATCTCCCAACGTCCCACTTTCATGTGGATCGGTCATTGCCAGTTGGCCGCTTGATACGATCTGATGAAGCGGCGCAGGACGCCCGAATAGATAGCCCTGTGCTTCGTCGCATCCTTCCGCGCTCAGTAAGGCGAACTGCCCTTCCGTTTCAATCCCTTCCGCCAGAATTGGGATATCAAGGCTCTTGCCGAGCGCCAGAACGGCACGAATGATCGCCTTGGCCTGTGGGCTGCATTCGATCTCCTGCATGAATGAACGATCGAGCTTGATCTTGTTGAACGGAAATGCGCGCAGCGTTTCGAGCGAAGAGTATCCCGTTCCAAAGTCGTCAAGCGCAATGCTGACGCCGAGCGCTCGGATCTGGCGCAAAATGTGCAGCGAACGATCCTTGTCCACGAATATCGTCGATTCGGTCAGTTCAAGCTCGAGCCTTTCAGGCGACAGTCCCGTATCAAGCAGAACCTCGAGAATGAGCTTGGGCAGATCGTGGTGCACCAGCTGAATCGGAGAGAGGTTGACCGCCACCTTGTATTGAGGCTCCCAGACTGCTGCCTTCGCGCAGGCGGTTCGCAGCACCCATTCGCCGATCTGCAGAATGAGACCGTTCTGCTCGGCCAACGGAATGAATTCCGACGGCGGAATAGATCCGCGCTGCGGGTGCTCCCACCGCAGCAACGCCTCGTAGCCGCAAATTTCCCCTGTCGTGACAGACGTCTGCACCTGATAATGAATATCCAGCTGATTGTTCTCAAGTGCATCGCGCAACTCGCCGACCAGATTTCGTCGCGCACGGACCAGGTCACCCATGGATGGGTCGTAGAAGCAGGCGGCTCGCGCAATATCCGATTTGGCGCTGTACATGGCCAAGTCTGCGTTACTGATCAAGGTAGCCTTGTCAGAGCCATTGTCGGGGTAGATCGCGATCCCGAGACTGGCCCCCGGAGCGATCTCAACGTTATCGAGCTGGATCGGTCGAGAGAAGGCGTTTTCGAGCCGTTTAACAAAATCCTCTAGAGCGGTCACATCGCGCAGTCGATGAATGGCCATGAATTCGTCGCCACCGAGCCGCGCGGCAAACTCACCTTCGCGGAGCAGGTTTGCGATGCGTTGCGCAATGACCCTCAATACCTCATCACCCGCTGCATGGCCGCGAAGATCGTTGATCTCTTTGAAGCGATCGAGGTCGATGCCAATCAGGGCGATCCTGGCGCCTGTCCTGCGGGCGAAGTCGAGTTCGTGGTCGAGCCGCGCATTAAAGCTCGCGCGATTCGGCAATCCGGTCAGGGTGTCATTCAGCGCCATGTAGCGGAGCTGCTCGTCGGAAGCGGCGCGCGTGCTATTGTCGATCAGGTAGCTGGCGAGCCCGGCGCCGACAACTACCAGCGCCACGCCGGCGACACAAATGGCCAATGTCCACAACGCCGCTGGATCGGAAAACGAGCCGTCCATGCGCATCGGCAAGACTTGGAACGCCGTCATGCCAGTGAAGTGCAGGCTGGTGATTGCCAACGCTAGGAGGCCGGTGGCGAGATACTTGTCGACTTCAGCGGCGCGGCGCATCGCAAAGTGCAGCGCCAAGCCCGAAAGAACGACTGAGAGCACAATCGAGGCATCCAGGTAGACCATATCCCACGACACGATCCCCTGGACCCGGTAGGCCATCATGCCGACATAGTGCATGGCGGAGATGGTCAGGCCAACAAGGCCACCTCCGATCGCGGGAATGGGCTGCGTTGAGCTGGTCGCCGCCAAGAGGAAGCCGGCGAATGTGCCGGCCATGGCCATCAAGAGCGACAGTATTGTCAGGATCGGATCAAAACCAACGGGCACGCCTGGGTCGAAGGCCAGCATCGCGACGAAATGCGTGCACCAGATCGCCGCCCCCGCGGCGACGGCCGTAAGGAAATGCCAGCCGAGGCGCTGCGCTCCCTGGGTGTTGGATGCTCGGTAGAACAGGCGGATGACCGTCCACGAGCCTCCTGCGCAGATGAGCGCCGCAATCAGCACAAGCCAGATATTGTGTGTGAGGAAAACACAATTGAGTATTGTCATCAAAGTTACCAACCTCTGCGCGGACACATCGAGATTCCCACGCAGGATATGTCCGCGGGGGCGCTCCGACCGACCGTAGCGACGGACTCTTTAATGCTTCCTGCAAGAGCTGCTGGCCCGGGGATCAAATGAATTCATGTCGGTGAAGTCGTTTCATTCCCCAGGGCAGCGGCAGAAGGTTGCCTGCGCAACGACTACAGCTGGCGCCTGTCATTCGAACCGGCCGCGGATCGGTGCTCCAAAGTGGAACCCGCGACTTGGGCGAAGTTCCTCCGAATGATCTTTCGTACCTTAGAAATCCGGCTGTCAAAGTTGGTCGATTTATTCACAGCCATCGAATAATTGCGTCCCGACGGAAGGAATGCCTCCTTCCAGAGAATCAATTCTCCACTCTCCAGATGCGGGCGAACCAGAAACAGCGGAAGAATGGCAACGCCAACCCCCTGCAAGCACATCGCCAGAGCCGCGACGTAGAGTGAGCATCGCACCTGTCGCACGTCGGATGGCTGCTCGAATCCCAGGAGCGGGAGCAAAGCCTCCACGCCCTTTGTCGTAATGAATGTATTGCCGTCGGTCGATTTCGACGAAGTCACCGGCGCGACGATCTCGCTCATCAATTCCTCATACTCGAACAATCGATAGGAATTTCCCGTCGTTATGAAGACGTCGCAATTGATTGGACTCACCACGTCGTCAATCGTTGTATTTGTCGCGACATCGACATCCAAGCCGCTTTCCAGCAGTTCCTTGACTATGCCTGGCATGATCGATGCCGAAATTGACGTGCAGCAGGTTATGCGCAGCTGGTCTAGCCTCTCCCGCGACGCATCATTGATGGAGTGTTTGATGTCCGTAAATGACTCCATCAAACGGTTCCCCAACAGCGCCCCCGTTTCCGTGAACTGAATTCCATCGACGTCGCGTACAAACAGAGTTCGGCCAACTTCTTCACTTACAATCCTGATCTGATGACTGACGGCGCTGGCGGTTATGTTGAGTTCCTCGGCCGCGCGCGAGAATGATTTCAACCGAAAAACGGCTTCGTAAACCTGATAGCGACGCAGGTACATCTCGTCATCCTCATGGACATTTCAGATACGCGAGCCGCCCGACGGGGCGTTTGGCATTATTGTCGCCGGCGCGATGCCTAGCAATTTCGAGCCTGGCTCCGCAGGCAAATCGCAATCCGCATCCGCCAAGGTATACAGGCCGCAGGCGCGACCGGGGCCGTGACGGAAGGTTGGAAACAAGGGAGTCCGCGGCCGGTTCCGCGAAGGTTGACCGATGGAGTATATCCAGCGCCCGTCTGCGTGTTCCCCGATTCGGGGGTGTCCGAACGAATAAACGGGACAAAAAGTTCCTCAACGAATCCCCGCAAACCGTTTCAAGATTCGTACAATCTTGAACCGAAAGCACGGCAAATAAAATTCACACTGATGAAAATAATCTGCGCAGGCGATGTATTGAAGTTGACCAGCTACGCCGACATCAATGGTGGATGAGAACGACGCCGGTAACAAGCGCAGGCCGATATGGCGCGTAGTCGTCTTGATGAGATCGATCGGATGATCGGTGCGAATATTCGACAGCGACGCATTTTAGGCGGTCTGACGCAGGCAGCGCTCGCCGGGTTCATTGGGGTTTCGTTGCTGCAACTGCAAAGATACGAGGATGGGGCCGACGGAATTTCTGCCAGGAAACTCTGTATGATCGCTCGATTATTCGGGCTGCCGATGGACGCCTTTTTCGTGGAGCTCGATACGTAGCATTCGACATGGTTGCACCTTGGCGATCCACTCAGGCGCCCTCTGGCTCGCAGCCGTTGAACCTGAGTCAATCAAACTAGAGTTGCTCGTTAGTGAGGTTACGATTCGTCTCCTCGCGCAACGGAGGAGACGGCCGCCGCGCGCATCTGCATGTGCGCTTGGTGATGCGCCAATGTCAGTTGCTGGCTGATATGCGACAGCTCGGTCGCGGCGGCTTCGGCGGCTTCACCGGCGGGCCCGGCGACGCGGGCGAACATCTCGGCCTCATAGGTGCGAACCGCCTCGCGCCAATCCAGCGTTCCAACCAGGTGCCGTGCCAGCTCCGCCGCATCCAGCATCGCCGCGTTGACGCCTTCACCGCCGAACGGCGACATCAGATGCGCGGCATCGCCGAGCAGGGTGATGCCCGGGCGGTTGGTCCAGTGATGGCCGACCGGCAGCGCGTGGATCGGGCGGAGGGCGAATTGGTCGTTGCTGGCGCGGAACAGATCGAGCAGGGCATCGGCCCAGCCGTCGAACTCGCCGAGCAGCGCGCTGCGCATCGCGGATGGCGAGCTGACGTCGAAGCGCCGTTCGGCCCATTCGACCGGCACGCGGAAGATCGCATAGCCGCGCAGATGCGCCCTTCCATTGCGCTGGACGATCAGGTTGCGGCCGGCGCTCTCGGCGCCCATCTTGCCGCGGCCGACCAGCTGCGAGAGGGTAGGGTGCTTCGTATCGACCTCGTCGATGCCGAACTCGATGAAGGTCAGCCCGCTATATTGCGGCTGATAGCGTGACACCAGCGGCCGCACCCGCGACCAAGCGCCGTCGGCCCCGATTACGAGATCGAACGGACCTTCGCGTGCGCCGTCGAAGACGAGATCATAGCCGCCGTCCTCACGCGGCAGGACCTCACCCAAGCCACGGCCCCAGGCGACGGCATCCGGCGGCAGGGACTGCAGCAACAGGTCGCGGAGCGCCGTGCGATCGACTTCGGGACGGTCGCCGGTCATGTCGTCATCCGCGAGCAGCAGCCGGCCATCGCCGGTGTAGAGCCGGCTGCCCTGGTCTTCGTAACGTGCGATGCGCAGGAATCCCTCGGTCAGCCCGGCGCGCGCCAGCGCCAGCTGGCCGCTGTCGGCATGCAGGTCGAGCGTGCCGCCCTGCGGCCGCTCGTCTGCCGAACCTTCCCGCTCGAACAGGCTTGCCTCGATCCCGGCAAGGTGCAGCAGGCGTGCGAGGGTCATGCCGCCTGGGCCGGCGCCGATAATCGCGATGCGAATGGAACTCATGGACACCACGCTGACATCAAGTTACATAGGAGACTATGTAGTATAAATAGGGACCTATGTAAATGGAGAGATTGTGACCGATTGGGACCTGTTCGATCGTCCCGCACCGCTGGTCAACATGGCCTCGCGCGGCTTCTTGCGGCTCGGCGAGCGGCGGGTGAAGCCGCTCGGTTTCAGCATCGGGCAATTGCCGGTGCTGTATCTGCTGCGTGATGGCAAGGCGATGTCACAGCGCGATCTCGCTCGCGCCGCGAAGGTCGAGCAGCCATCGATGGCGCAAATCCTGGTGCGGATGGAGCGCGACGGCCTCATACAGCGCACGCCGATGCCGGGCGACGGCCGCAGCCAGTTGGTCTCGCTGACCAAGGCGGCGAGGGCGAGATTGCCGGCCGCGCGCAAGGCGCTCCATCGCAGCCAGGACCAGGCGCTGGCCGGCTTCAGCGCGGCCGAGGCGGCGACGTTGCTCGATCTGCTGCGGCGGCTGAACCGCAACCTCGACCGGATGGTGGCGGAAGAGGTCGAGAGCGGGGAAGCCGTCGACGCGTAGAAATCGGACATGCAGGCGCGCAACGAAAAGGCCGGGAGCGATCCGGCCCTTATTAATCGCCATCGCAGCAAGCACTTTCGTCATTCCGGGGCGCGCAAGGCGCGAGCCCGGAATCCATTTCGACGCGTGTGATGCGGATCAATGGATTCCGGGTCTGCGCCTGGCGGCGCATCCCGGAATGACGAGGTAGATCAAGCCCGATCTTACTCCGCCGCTTCCGTCGCCTTCAGCGTCGGATAGTCGGTGTAGCCCTTGGCGCCGCCGCCGTAGAAGGTCGCCTTGTCCCACTCGTTGAGCGGGGCGCCGGCCTTGAGCCGCTCGGCCAGGTCGGGGTTGGAGATGAACGGCTTGCCGAACGCGATCAGGTCGGCCGCACCTGCCTCCAGCACCTTCTCCGCCAGCGCGACGTCGTAGCCGTTGTTGGCGACATAGGCCTGCTTGAAGCGCTTGCGCAGCGAGGCGTAGTCGAACGGCGCGTTGTCGCGCGGGCCGCCGGTCGCGCCCTCGATGACGTGGATATAGGTCAACTTCAGCGCATTGAGCTGGTCGACGATGTAGTCGAACAGCGGTTGCGGATTGGCGTCGGAGACGTCGTTGGCCGGCGTCACCGGCGAGATGCGGATGCCGGTGCGCTCGCCGCCGGCCTCGGTGGTGACCGCCTTGGAGACTTCCAGCATCAGCTTGGCGCGGTTCTCGATTCCGCCGCCATAGGCGTCGGTGCGCTTGTTGCTGCTGTCCCTGGCGAACTGGTCGAGCAGATAGCCGTTGGCGCCGTGGATCTCGACGCCGTCGAAGCCGGCCGCCAGCGCATTCGCGGTCGCCCGCTTGAAGTCCTCGATGATGCCGGGGATCTCCGACAATTCGAGCGCGCGCGGCTCGGAGACGTCGGCGAAGGTGCCGTTGACGAAGGTCTTGGTCTTGGCGCGGATCGCGCTCGGCGCCACCGGTGCGCCGCCGTTCGGCTGCAACGAGGTGTGCGAGATGCGGCCGACATGCCAGAGCTGGATGAAGATGCGGCCGCCGCGCTCATGCACGCGATCGGTGACCTTGCGCCAGGCCGCGACCTGCTCCTTCGAATAGATGCCGGGCGTGTCCTGGTAGCCCTGGCCCTGCTGCGAGACCTGACTGGCTTCGGTGATCAGAAGGCCGGCCGAGGCGCGCTGGCCATAATAGTCCACCGCGAGCGGGCTCGGCACCATGCCGGGCGGCACCGCGCGGTTGCGCGTCAGCGGCGCCATGACGAGGCGGTTCGGCAGCGTCAGCGCGCCAAGCTTGAAGGGCTCGAAGAGTTTGGTCGGTTGGCTCATGGGCAAATGTTCCGGATGTGATGGATGCAGGAGACTTGTGCATTGTCGCGGTCAGCGCAATGGCCTGTCCATGCGCGGTTTGCAGGCTAGCTGCGCACGATTCCGCCCATGTGGCCGGCATCGAGGAACAGGGTGTGCGCGTTCACGTAGGAGGATTCATTCGAAATCAGGAACAGCGCGGCATAGGCGACCTCCCAGCCGGTGCCCTGGCGGCCGAAAGGCACTGTCAGGGCGCGATCCGATCGCCGGCGGCTGGCATCGCGGCCCATCGGCGTGTCCATGAAGCCGGGCGCGATCACGTTGCAGCGAATGCCCTTGTCCTCGCCGGCCCGCGCGATCGCCCGGCCCAGTGCGATCTGCGCCGCCTTGGAGGATTCATAGGCGGGATTGCGGCCGCCGGCGCGCTGGCTCGCCATCGACGAGATCAGGATGATCGCGCCGCCCGGCGCCATCAGATCCAGCGCCTTCTGCGCGAACAACATGTGGCTGCGCACGTTGACGGCATAGTCGCGGTCCC
>BFBZ01000065.1_pt2 | contig 157321 bp, 137 predicted proteins | sample 1888401 | NCBI WGS metagenome assembly BFBZ01 (sample SAMD00112614, study PRJDB3348) | symbiont metagenome | host: Chara braunii
CTGCAGGGCATCAGGCGCAACGAGATCTCGGGGCTCTCCTTCGCGCCCGATGGATCGCTGTGGGTGGCCTCCACGCAGGGCGAGATCTACAAGCTGCACAAATGAAAAAGCACCCTGCGCCAATCCGCGAAATGCCCCCTGGGTACGGGGTGTGGCCTCGCCCGGCCCTTTCTTATCATGGGGAGCCCAGCCTGGACTCAATCGGAGGTCTCGCATGAAGTTCCGAACTCAAACAAAGCGTGTGGCCCAGACGAGCACCGGGCCAGCCGGGCGGGTGTTGCGGGCGATGGCGCTCGGTGCCGGGCTGCTGATGTCGGCGATGGCCTGGGCGGGGCCTTCGGTGACCTATGTCGCCACCCAGGGGGCTGGAATCAGCTGGAGCTACGACTACACCGTCACCGGCCCCATCGACCAGTTCGGCGGCATCGACCTGGTGTTCGGCTACGCCAGCTATGCCAATCTGGCCTCGTCTTCGATCGACCCGTCGATCGTGATCACTCAGCCCGACTCGGTGGTGCTGCTGGATGGCGATGTTTTGGCGACGTTCGATAGTGCCGCTTTGGGCAGTGGCAGCACCGCGATGTTCTCGGTGAGCTTCGACTGGCTCGGTGCCAAAGGGTCCATGCCCGGCCCCCAGGCCTTCAGTATCTTCGATGCGAACGGCGGCTTTGTGCTTGCGGGGCGCACGACCCCTACCGGATCGAACCCCTCGCCGCTCCCCGAGCCCTCGGAAGCCACACTGGCCGTCGTCGCTCTTCTGGCGCTGAGCCTGACCCGTCGCCGCGCCGCCTGAGCCGATGGTTCGCGCTCGGGCAAGCCGACTCCAGGGACTGGCCTTGGCGCTGGGGGGCCTCGGCCTCGCGGCTTGCGGGGGCGGCGGCGGTGGGGGAGGTGGGGGCACGCCCAACCAGCCGCCCGTGGCGTCGGCCAAGTTGAGCGGCGAGGCCGTGCTGAACGCGTCGACCCTGTTCGACATCAGCGCGAGCAAGGATCCCGACGGCAGCATCGTCAGCCACAGTTGGGCCTATGGCGACGGCCAGAGCGGCAGCGCCGACACTCACGTCTACACGGCCACCGGCAACTACACGGCCACGCTGACGGTCACCGACAACGGCGGTGCCACGGCGACGACCACGGTGGCCGTGGCCGTGGCCAAGTGCAGTGCCGCGGGCACCAAGGCCTCGACGCTCAGCCCCTGGCCCAGCGTCTGCGTGCAGACCAGCAAGGGCGAACTGGTGTTCGAGGTCTACGACAAGACCTCCCCGATCACGGCCGCCAATTTCCTGACCTATGTCGGCGAGGGCTTCTACAACGGCGTGATCTTCCATCGCGTGATCCCGGGCTTCGTGATCCAGACCGGCGGCTATGCCAGTGGCCTGGTGGCGAAGCCGCCGACGCACGCACCCATCACGCTGGAAAGCAACAACGGCCTGAAGAACTGGCAGTACACGCTGGCCATGGCGCGCACCAGCGTGCCGGACTCGGCCACCAGCCAGTTCTTCATCAATCTCGTCGACAACCATTCGCTGGACTACGACCCCAAGCAGGCGACGCCCAACGGCTATGCGGTCTTCGGCCAGGTCATCTCGGGCACCTCGGTGGTGGATGCGATCGGGACGGTTGCGACCGGCGCGGCCGGCGGGCTGACCGACGTGCCGGTGCAGGAAGTGCTGATCCGCTCCGTGGTTCGGATGCCATGAGCCATCAGGGCGGCCCGGTCCGGACGATGCGATGGCCCGGCCTGCTCGTGCTGGCACTGCTGGCCGGCGCCGGGCCTGCCGGGGCCGCGGGGTGGCTGTCTGCCGTGCGCGACGACGCGCTCGGCCTGGATCCCGCGGTCGCGGCTGCCCAGGCCCAGCTGCGGGCCGTCGAGGAAAAGGTGGTGCAGGCGCGCGCCGGCTTCGGGCCCACGGCCAACATCACGGTGGATCAGAACCAGACCCATTACGCCGAGACCCTGTCGCGGCGCAGCTTCCATGGCACCGTGACCACGCTGCAGGTCACCCAGCCCCTGCTGCACAACGAACTGTTTCCGGCGCTGAAGTCGGCCCAGGCCCAGTTCGAACAAGCTCGGGCGAGCCTGGCGCAGGTGCGCGACGAGTCCACCGTGCGCCTGCTCGAAGCGGTGTTCGACGCCCTCAAGGCGCGCGATGCGGTCACGCTGGCCAGCGCCCAGCGCCTGGCGGCCGAGGAGCAGCTGGCTTCGGCGCGGCGCAGCTTCACGGTCGGCAATGTCTCGGTCATCGACGTGCGCGAGGCCGAGGCCAAGATCGATACCGTCGATGCCCAGGCCATCGCGGCGGCGGCCGACCTCGCGCTGAAGCAGCAACTGCTGACCGAGCTGGCCGGCCGGCCCCTGCCGGAATTGCTGGAACGCTCGCTCGACGGCGACCGCATGCCCGACCTGCCGCCGGCGTCCATGCTGGAGTGGCTGGCCGATGCGCAACTGCACAACCCGCAGCTGCAGGCGGCGCAGCGCACGCTCGAAGCCTCCGAAGCCGAGCTGCGAAAGGCCTGGCAGGGGCATGCACCCACCGTCAACCTGACCTACACCTACACGAACAACGCCGACACCGGCACCGTGACCAGCATCTTCCCGCGCCAGGGCCAGGCCTCGGCCGTCGGCGTGAGCCTCAACATCCCGCTGTTCGCCAGCGGGGCCACGCAGGCCCGGGTGCGCGAGTCCATGGCCCTGCGCGACAAGGTCCGCGCCGATGTCGATGCCGTCAGGCGCACCGTGCAACTGGGCGTGCGCCAGAACTTCAGCGCGGCCCTCAGCTCGGTGAGCCTGGCGCATGGGCTCGAGACCGCGACCCGCTCGCTCGAAGTGGCCTTCCGGGCGAACCGGCGCGGCTACGAGGTCGGCATGAAGGTGAACGCCGAGGTGCTGGACGCCCAGACCAAGGTCTTCGAGTCGCGGCGCAACCTGTCGCGTGCCCGCTATGACGCCTGGCTGAGCTACGTCAAGCTCAAGTCCTATGCCGGCATGCTCGGCGACGAGGACATCGACGCGCTGGACCGCCTGCTCGTGGTCTCCCCGTCGCAGCAGCCCCAGCCGTCCCGCGCCCGCACGCCGGCGCCGGGCGAGGAGGCGCCGCAATGAGCGCCGCGCCGGGCCGCCCCAAGCAAGGTCGCTCCCGCCTGGCGGGAGTAAGCCCAGGCACCGGATGCCCAGTGGGCATCCGGTGCCTGGCGAACGCCTGGCCGCGTCGTCGGCCAGGCAAGGCCGCAGGCCCAAGGGTGCGCCCATGAGCGCACTGCCCGCACCCAACGCCGATGCGTCCAAGGGCCGCGAGGTCCAGCCTGCGGCCCTGCCTGCCCCCGGCCTGAACGAGGCGATCGAGTCCTGGCGTGCCAGGCTGGCGGGCGCCGGCGTCGCCTGCCGCGCGGTGGCTCTGCACGGCAGCGATCCGCAGTTCCAGCTCAGCCTGCCCGAGACCCTGTCCGAACTGGCGCCGCGCTGGGCCGAGTTGTGCACCCAGGTGCAGGCCGGCGGGCCGCTGGGCCTGGTCCGCGCCGACGAGCGGCCCGGCAGCGACCTGCTGGTCGTCAGCGCTATCCAGCTGCCCGACGGCGAGCTCGGCGCGGTCGGCGCGGTGCTGGCGCCGCCGCATAACGACCGGGTCGTGCAGTTGCTGCTGCTGTCGCTGGGCTGGCTGCAACTGGCGCTGGCGCTGCCCGGGCTGAGGATCAGCCAGCGCGCCACCCGGCTGCTGGAGCTGATGGGCCATGTCGGCGCCCAGTCCGATGCGCGTGCCGCGGCCCAGGAATGGCTGAACCGCAGCGCCGCCTGGGCCCGCGAGGAAGCGGGGGAGCCGCAGCCCGACCTCGGCCTGATGCTGTTCGAAGTGCGCGCCGGGCGCCCGTCCTGGTGGGTCAGCGCTGACAGCGCCTGGACCGAGAAGGCGTCGCCCGCGCTGGAGGCGGCCGCCGAGATCGCCGTGCAGGCCATCGCCGAGCAGCAGGAGGTCAGGCCCGAGGGCGGCTGGGCGATGCCGGTGCACGACGATGGCCGCGTCGTCGCGGTGCTGGTCGCGCGGCTGCAGCGGCCCGCCGGCACCGCGCTGCCCGAGCCGGCCCTCGACGTGCTGCGCGCCAGCCTCGGCCTGGTCGAGCCGCTGCTGCGCCACTGGCGCGAGGCCGACCGCCCGCTGTGGCGGCTCGCGCTGGGCCGGCTGGGGGCCGCGCGGCGCAGGCTGTCCGAGCCCGGCCATCTGGCGTGGAAGCTGGGGTTCGCGTCGGCAGTCGCCGGCCTGCTCGTGCTGCTGGCCGTGCCCGTGACCGACCGCGTGACGGCCAATACCGTCATCGAGGGCCGCCAGCGCCAGCTCGTGACGGCGCCCTTCGACGGCTTCGTCCAGCAGGTCCTGGTGCGGCCCGGCGCCGAGGTCAAGCGCGGGCAGCTGCTGGCGCGCCTGGACGACCGCGAGCTCAAGCTCGAACAGGCCCGCCATCGTGGCGAGCGCGAGCAGGCGGCGGGCCATCTGCGCCAGGCCATGTCCGACCGCGAGGCCAGTGCCGTGGCCCTCGCGCTGGCCGAGGTGCAGCAGGCCGAGGCCCAGCTCTCGCTGGTCGAGGCCAAGCTGGCCCGGACCGACCTGGTGGCGCCGGCCGACGGCCTGCTCGTGAGCGGCGACTGGGTGCAGCAGATCGGCGGTCCCGTCGAGACCGGCAAGGAGATGTTCGAGATCGCTTCCGGCCAGGGCTACCGCGTCGTGCTGCAGGTGCCCGACCGCGACATCGCGCGCGTCCACGCCGGCCAGACGGGCACGCTGCGCCTGACCGGCCAGCCGCACGAGGCCCACGAGTTCCGCGTCGAAACGGTCACCGCCGTCGCCAGCGTGCAGGACAGCGTCAACGGCTTTCGCGTCGAGGCCGGCTGGGTCGGGCAGGCGCCGCCGCTGAGTCCCGGCATGCAGGGCATCGGCAAGATCGAGGTCGGCCGCGCCAACCTGCTGACCATCTGGACGCGCAGCTCCGTCAACTGGCTGCGCCTGAAGCTGTGGTCCTGGTGGTGAGGCGGGCAGGCGATGACGGCGATCTGGTCCGAACACTGGCATGCGGTCCGCTTCCTGCGCCCGCGCCTGCGTGAGGGCGTGCAGGCGGTGCACCGCCGCCTGCGCGGCCGCCATTGGGTGCTGCTGGTGGACCCGCTGACCCAGCGCTTCCACCGCATGCCGCCCTCGGTCTGGCGGCTGCTGCAACTGCTCGACGGCCGGCGCACCCTCGACCAGGTCTGGCATGCCGCCTGCGCGCTGCCGGCCGACGCGGCCGGGCAGGCCGGGCACGAGGCCGTGTCGCAGAACGATCTCGTCCAGCTGCTCGCCAACCTGCACGCCAACGACCTGCTGCAGAGCCAGGTGGCGCCGGACGCGGCCGAGGCGCTGGAGCGCTACAGCCGCCAGTCCAGCCTGCGCGCCCGCCAGAGCTGGATGAACCCGCTGAACATCCGGCTGCCGCTGCTGCACCCCGATGCCTGGTTCCAGCGCCAGGCCGGCCTGGCGCGGCGCATCGTCTCCTTGCCCATGCTGGCGCTGTGGCTGGCCCTGGTGCTGCCGGCCGCCGTGCTGGCCTGGCAGCACTGGAGCGAGCTGACCGACAACCTCTCGGACCGCGTGCTGGCGGCCGACAACGTGGTGCTGCTCTGGCTCGTCTATCCCGTCGTCAAGGCCGTCCACGAATGGGCGCACGGCATCGCCGTCAAGGCCTACGGCGGCACGGTGCGCGAGATCGGCGTGATGTTCATGATCTTCACGCCGGTGCCCTATGTCGACGCGACCTCGTCCTACCGCTTCGCGTCGAAATGGTCGCGCGCCTTCGTCGCCGCGGCCGGCATCATGGCCGAGCTCGCACTGGGCGCCATCGCGATGTGGGTCTGGCTGCTTGCCGAGCCGGGGCTGGTCACGGCCGTGGCCTTCAATGTGGTGCTGATCGCGGGCGTCTCGACCGTGCTCGTCAACGGCAACCCGCTGATGCGCTACGACGGCTATTTCATCGCCTGCGACCTGCTCGAAATACCCAATATGGCCCAGCGCGCCAACCAGTATTGGGTGTACCTGCTGGACCGCTACACCTTCGGTGCGCGCGATGCACAGCCGCCGCTGCAGGTGGGCGGCGAGCGCGCCTGGCTGGCGGTCTACGGCCTCGTGTCGCCGCTGTACCGGGTTTTCATCACGATCAGCCTGATCTGGTTCGTCGCATCGGAATACCTGCTGGTCGGCGCCGTGATGGCCCTGCTGGCGCTCTGGTCGACGCTCGTGCTGCCGGTCTGGAACGGCTGGAAGCATCTGAGCCAGGGTGCCTCGCTGGCGCAGCGCCACGACCCGGCGCTGCGGCGCAGCGGCCTCGCGCTGCTGCTGCTGTTCATCGTCTTCTTCGTGGTGCCCATGCCCTTCCATTCGGTGCATCAGGCCGTGGTTTGGGTGCCCGATGAAGCCATCGTCCGCGCGCCGGTGGCGGGGCAGGTCCGCTCGGCCGGCGTCGAGCGCGGTGCGGCCGTGGCGGCGGGCCAGGTCGTGCTGGCGCTCGACAACCCGAGCCTGAGCGCCGACGTCGCGCGGGCCGCCGGCGCGCTGGCCCAGGTGCAGGCCGAGCTGCGCCGGGCCGAGGTCGAAGCACCGGCGCGGCTGCAGGCGCTGCGCAGCGAATCGGCATCGCGCAGCGCCAAGCTCGGGGATGCCGAAGCGCGCGTCGCCGCCCTGCAGCTGCGGCCCAGCGTTGCCGGCCACTGGGTGCCCAAGGCCGCCACCGAGCCGGTGGGGCGCTATGTCAAGCGGGGCGAGATCGTCGGCTATGTCGTTGCCGGCCCGTCCAGGGTCGTTCGCGTGGCCGTGCCCCAGGAAGACATGGACCTGATCCATTCGCGCCTGCAGGCCGTCCAGCTGCGCCTGGCCCGCGAGCCGGCCGAGGCCGTCGATGCGGAGCTGAGCCGGCGCGTGCCGGGCGGCGACTTCGAACTGGTGTCGCCGGCCCTCGGCACCTCGGGCGGCGGCGAGATCGCGGTCGACCCCGCCAAGCCCGGCGCCGTCCACACCCTCAGACGCGTGTTCGACCTCGAACTCACGCTGTCGCAGCCGACGACCCTGCCGCTCTTCGGCGACCGCGCCTATGTGCGCTTCGACCTGGGCGATGCCCCACTCGGCTGGCAGTGGTTTCTGCGCCTGCGGCAGCTCTTCCTGGCGAGGCTGAATGTTTGAACCCCGACTCGCCCGCAGCGCCGCCGGCAGCCTGTTCCGCCGTGCCGACACCCAGCGCGACGAACGCGCGGGCGAGGCGCCACGGCCGCTGGAAGACCTGCTGCGCAACACGGCGGGCTGGCTGCCGCCGGCACGGCTGTCGCAGCGCGAACTGCGGCAGCTGGTGGATGCGGTCGCCCAGGCTGGCGTGGCCTTGCGTGCCGCCAGCGACGCCGAGGTGGCGAGCCGCTTCCGCGCCGAGGTGCAGGGCCTGCGCAACGGCGACGCCGTCGACTCGCCGCATCTGCCCAGCGTGCTGGCCTGCGTCGCCCAGGCCAGCGAGCGCCGCCTGCAGCTGCGCCCGCACCCGGTCCAGCTGGCCGGCGCGCGCGCGCTGCTGGCGGGCCGGCTGGCGGAGATGCAGACCGGCGAAGGCAAGACCCTGGTGGCGGCCATGGCCGCCACCGCCATGGCCGGCACGGGCGCGGCCGTGCATGTGATCAGCACGAATGACTATCTGGCGCGGCGCGATGCCGAGGGCATGGCGCCGCTGTTCGGCTTCTTCGGGCTGAGCGCCGGCTGCATCCAGGGCGGCATGAGCGAGGCGCAGCGCCGCAGCGCCTACGCCCACCCCATCTGCTATGCGGCGGGCAAGGAAGTCGTGTTCGACTACCTGAAGGACAGCCTGGCCGGCCACGGCCTGCTGCCGGCGCGCGTCAGCCATCTGCAGCGGATGCTCGCCCCGGCCCAGCGCGCGCGGCAGCAGCCGCTGATCCCGGCCCTGCACTTCGCGATCGTCGACGAGGCCGACAGCGTGATGATCGACGAGGCGCGCACACCGATGATCCTGTCCCACCCGGCGCCGCCCTCGTTCGAGGTCGCGCTGCTGGAGTGGGCCATTGCGTCGGCGCGCCGCCTGAAGGCCGGGCGGGACTTCAAGATCGGCGCCGGCCGCCAGCTCGAACTGCGCGCGGGCGCGCTGGCCCATGCGCTGCCGCTGCCGCAGGACACGCCCGCGGCCTGGCAGACCGCGGCCTGGCGCGAGCAGCTGCTGCGCCAGGCGCTGAGCGCGCTGCACCTGTACCGGCGCGACCAGCACTACATCCTCGCCGAGTCCAAGGTCGTGATCGTCGACGAGTCGACCGGCCGCGTGATGCCCGACCGCTCCTGGGAGCAGGGCCTGCACCAGCTGATCGAGACCAAGGAAGGGGTGCCGCTGACCCAGGGCCGCGAGACGCTGGCCCGCATGACCTACCAGCGCTTCTTCCGCCGCTACTACCTGCTGTCGGGCCTGACCGGCACGGCGGCCGAGGCTTCGCGCGAACTGTGGTCGGTGTACCGGCTGCGCGTGCTGCGCATCCCGCCCAACCGGCCCAAGTGCGTGACGCGCCGCGCCGACCTCTGCCTGCCCGACGCCGACGCCAAATGGGCCGCCGTGGCCGCGGCGGCCGTCGGCAGCGCGGCCCTCGGCCGGCCGGTGCTGATCGGCACGCGCAGCGTGCAGGCCTCGGAGCAGATCGCCCAGGCGCTGTCGCAGGCCGGCGTGCCGCATGTCGTGCTCAACGCGCGCCAGGATGCCGAGGAGGCGCAGATCATTGCGCGCGCCGGGCTGGCCGGCCACATCACGGTCGCGACGAACATGGCCGGCCGCGGCACCGACATCCGCCTCGACGAGCAGGCGCTGGCCGCGGGCGGGTTGCATCTCATCCTGACCGAGTTCCACGAGTCGCCGCGCATCGACCGCCAGCTGTTCGGGCGCAGCGCGCGCCAGGGCCAGCCCGGCGTCGTGCAGGCCATCGTCAGCAGCAGCGATGCGCTGTTCGACCACCAGCCGCGGCTGCTGCGCCGCGCGCTGCACCGGCCCGGCTGGCTCGGGCGGCTGATGCTGCGCGGCCTGGTCAGGCTGGCCCAGGCGCAGGCCGAAAGGCGCGCCTACCGCGTGCGCCTGCAGACCCTGAAGCAGGACCGCGAACTCCACCGATTGATTGGCTTTGCAGGGCGGGTGACATGACACAGAGACGAGGGTTGATGGCGGCGGCCAGGGTGCTGTCGGGTGCACTGCTGGCGCCCGGCCTGGTGGCGCCGGCCGCTGCGGCCGAGTTCGACTGCCTGATCGAGCCGGCCCAGGTCGTCGAGGTGCGCAGCCCGGTGGTGGGCCTGCTGGAGCAGGTGCATGTCAGGCGCGGCACGGGCATCCGCCAGGGGCAGGTGCTGGTGACCATCGAGTCCAGCGTCGAGCGCAGCGGCGCCGATGCGGCGCGCTTTCGCGCCGGTGCGCAAGGGCCTTTGCAGCAGGCGCGGCACAAGGTCGCGGCCACGCGCGAGAAGGCGCGCCGCATGGCCGAGCTGTATGGCGAGGAATTCGTGTCGGCCCAGGCCCGCGACGATGCCGCGGCCGATGCCAGTCAGGCCGAGGCCGAGCTCAAGACCGCCGAGGAAAACGCCGAGCTGGCGCGGCTGGAAGAGCGCCAGGCCGTCGACACCCTGAACCGCCGCCAGCTGCGCAGCCCCTTCAACGGCGTGGTCGTGGATCAATACCTCTACCCCGGCGCGCTGGTCGAGCCCGGCGACAACAAGAAGCCCATCCTGAAGATCGCCCAGACCCAGCCGCTGGCGGTGCAGGCCATCCTGCCGTTCCGCTATCTGCCGCAGGTCAAGGTCGGCGGGCGCGCGACGGTGATCCCCGAGAAGCCGTTCACGCGTTCGCTCGACGTGCCGATCACGACGGTCGATCGCGTCGTCGACTCAGCCGCCGGCACCTTCGGCGTCATGCTGCTGCTGCCCAACACGGGGCAGGAACTGCCGGGCGGCATCCGCTGCAGGCTGAGCCTGCCCGGGCTGGATTGAGGGCGGCGGGCCCGCCCGCCTCCTGCAGCCTTCCCCGGCCGTCGCGTCGCACGCGCACCTGATTTCGGACGGGGCCTGCGGCAACCCGCCTTGACCGCGCCCTGTCGTCAGCCCGGTCATTGTTGAACCCCTTGACTCCGTACCCTGTACGGTTCCTAGACTGCGAGGCAACGACGAATTCAGGACTGCCGATGCCAGCGCTCAGGTTCGGGGGACTACTCGCCGCCGGGGCCGCATGCGCCGACCCGACGATGCTCAAGCGTCGGCGGCTGATCTTCCGGATCGTCGGCATCGTGCTCCTGGCCTTGTTGGCGGCGCCCGGGGCGGGCCATCCCTCGACGGTGCGCATATGACCGTCGCGCCCGTGCTCGAATCGGTCCTGACCTGCCCTCGGTGCGGCCATGCCGAGGCCGAGCTCATGCCCACGGACGCTTGCCGGTTCTTCTACGAGTGCGGGCAATGCAAGACCGTGCTGCGCCCGCTGCCGGGCGACTGCTGCGTGTTTTGCTCGTTCGGATCGGTGAAGTGCCCGCCCGTGCAGCTGCAGCAGGGCTGCCCAGGCCGGCAGGCATGAAGGCCGTCCGTGGCGCGGCAGGGGCGCGTCGACCCTGCCCGCCGCCAAGCCGCTCCGGAGCCCCGGCTCAAGCGCAGCAGGCCGCGCCGCCCATGGCCGGGTCGGTGATGCCGTCGCGGCCGTTCTCGATGCGCCCGGCCAGTTCGAACCTGAAGTCGGCGTCACCGTCCACCGTGACGACGAGGTCGTACCAGGCGCCATGGCGCACGGCCGTCCATGCGCCGTGGTGGCTCTCGCCCGGCTGCAGTTCGTGGCTGCGGGTCTCGCCGCTGTAGCGGTCGGTCAGGCGCACGAGGGCGCGCTGCGGCGAGAGGTTGCGGATCCTGATCCGCAGGCCCTGGGCGGCGCGCTCGTAGTGCGAGCGCAGCTCGAGGTTGGCGCGGCTGGCGCCGGCCGATGCGCCGCGGAAGGCGCGCAGGAAGCCGTTGGGGCCGTGCACCTCGAGGTCGTAGCGGGCCAGGCCGGCGGCGCTCCATTGGCCGGTGAGCTGCTTGCCGGGCTCGACGGTGTAGCAGCGCGGCAGGTCCGCGGCGTTGGCCGAGCGCACCTGGAAGGCCGCCGTCGCGGTGCCGCTGTTGGCCATCGCGACGGACAGCTGGCCGGTGGCGGTGTCCAGCGTCGCGTCGGCATGCAGCTCGTAGGGCAGGGCGCGCGACGGGCGCACGCCGCGCTCCTGCCGGGGCAGGGCCTGCGCCGCGGGCACCGCCAGCGCGAGGTCGGGCTGCTTGGTCTTGTCGACCGGCATGTACTGGGACACGTCCATCAGCTTGGGCGGCGCGGCATTGGGCGTGCGGAAGTCGAAGGCCGACAGCAGGTCGCCGGTGATCGCACGGCGCCAGGGCTGGATGTTGCTTTCGACGAGGCCGGGGTGCTCGTCGGCGAAACGCCGCTCGATGAACTTGATCAGCGAGGTGTGGTCGAAGAGCTGGGAGTTGACCCAGCCGCCGCGGCTCCACGGCGAGACGACCAGCAGCGGCACGCGCAGGCCCAGGCCGTAGGGGCCGCTCGGGTGGTGCGCGTCGCCGGGGAAGATCTCGTTCGTGACCGGCACCGTGGAGGCGCCCATGTCAGGCGTGGCCGGCGGCGTCGGCGGCACCATGTGGTCGAAGAAGCCACCCTCTTCGTCGTAGTTGATGAAGAGGGCGGTCTTGCTCCACACCTCGGGGTTGGCCGTCAGCGCGTCCAGCACGCGCGCGATGTACCAGGCCCCGAAGTCGCTCGGCCAGTTCGGGTGCTCGCTGTAGGCCTCGGGGGCCGCGATCCAGCTCACCTGCGGCAGGCGGTCGGCGGCGATGTCGGCGCGCAGGTCGGCCAGCAGCTGCAGCGGGTCGCGGTTCTGCAGCCTGACCTCGGTGCCGCTCTTGGCGCGGTCGGCCAGTGGCGTGCCGGGCAGCGCGTCCTGGTACTGCTTGAAGTAGAGCAGCGAGTTGTCGCCGTAGTTGCCGATGAAGGCGTCGCCGGTCCAGCCCCACCAGACGCTGTCGCTCTGGAACAGGCCGTCACCCTTGTCCTGATAGACCTTCCAGCTGATGCCGGCCTCCTGCAGGCGCTCGGGGAAGGTCTTCCAGCCGTAGCCGGCCTCGGCGTTCGTGATGACCGGGCCGCCGCCCTTGCCGTCGTTGCCGACCCAGCCGGTCCACATGTAGTAGCGGTTCGGGTCGGTGGAGGTCATCGCCGCGCAGTGGTAGCCGTCGCAGACGGTGAAGGCCTCGGCCAGCGCGAAGTGGAAGGACAGGTCGCGGCGCTCGTTGTGGGTCATCGTGACGATGCCCTTGCTGGCGATCCACCGGTCGTAGCAGCCGCGGTTCCAGGCCCCGTGCCCGTCGTTCCAGCCGTGCGGCGGGTCGGGCAGATAGGCCGAGCCCAGATGCGGCACCTGCGGCCGGTAGGGCAGCACGTCGCCGCCCGGCGCGGGCTGCATCCACACCGGCTTGCCCGAGGCCAGCTTCATCGCGCGCGGGTCGCCGAAGCCGCGCACGCCGGCCATCGTGCCGAAGTAGTGGTCGAAGGAGCGGTTCTCCTGCGTCAGGATCACGATGTGCTGGACGTCCTTGATCGTCCCGCTGCGATGGAAGGCCGGCACGGCCAGCGCCCTCGTGATGCTGTCCGGCAGGGCGGACAGCGAACCCGCGGCGGCCAGCGCCTTCAGGACCTCGCGGCGCGAGCGTGAGTCGTTCTTCATGAGCTTCTCCTTGGATGTCGTGCAGGGCCCGGCCGGCGCGGAGCGTCGGACCGCGCGGCCGGCCGGGTGGATGGGATGGGGTTGAGGCGCGGGGCGGCTCAGCGGCGGCCTTCCGCGAACAGGTCGGACATCACGTCGACGCTCGCGTCGCAGGCGTGGTTCAGGCAGGGCAGGCCCAGCGCGCCCTCAATGGTCTTCAGCAGCGAGAAGTGGTTGTAGCGCCTGCTGCTGACGACGCCGTGGGCGCCGTAGTTGGTGTCGACGATCAGCATCACCTGGTTGGTGTTGGGCACGGTGCTGTAGTCGTTCTCGTCCCACAGCACGACGATGGCGCTGCGGCGTTCATCGTTTTTCCAGGCCTTGGACGCGCGGATGGCCTGCACGATCTTGCGCACGGCCACGTCGCCGGCCTGGATCAGCGCCGGGTTCAGGCCGGCCTGGCTGCCGTTGTCGGTCGGGTCGTAGGCGCAGAAGGCGCCGGCGTTGCCGCGGCCATGCTGGTCATTGCACTGGTTGGGCGCGATGAAGGAGAAGCTGGGCACATGGCCGGCGGCCAGGTCCGCATAGAGCCCGCGCTCGCCATCGAAGCCGACGATGTTGCGATAGCCCAGGTTGTGGTCGCTGCCCTCCTGGACGCTGCGGAAGTAGACGAACGGGTTGTGCTTGGCCGCGTACTGCTTGACGATGTTGGCCCTCGTCAGCGGCGGGTTCAGGGCCGGCGTGATCTTCGTGAAGTCGGTCAGGTTGCTGTAGACGCCGTCGCTGTAGTTGATGCGGTCGGCGCCTTCGAGCGGCAGGTTTTCCTGGTAGCTCTTCCAGCTCTTGCCCATGCGCGCGAGCTGGTCGGCGATGCTGATGCCGCTGACGCCCGACATGGCCGGGATGGACTGCACGCCGTCGATGTTGATCGTGCCGGGCGCGCCGCTGGCCTCGTTGGTCGTGTCGATCGCGACGACGGCCGCATCCGTGCCGACGCCGTAGATGGGGCAGATCGCCGGGCTGGGCGGGTTGTCGGTGTTGGCCACGCCGGTGGCGAGGTTGGTCGCGCAGGCGGCGTTGTGCCAGTCCGGGTCGTTGTCGCTGAGCACGCCGAAGTTGGAGCCGCCGACGACCTCGAGGTAGTTGTTCAGGCTCGGGTGGGCGATCGCGAAATAGTTCGCCGACAGATTGGCCGAGCGCGCCAGGCTGTTGATGAAGGGCGCGTTCGGGTTGTTGGCGATCTGGCCGTAGCCGTGGTTCTCCATCATGACGACGAAGACATGGTCGAGATGCGGCACGCCGTGCGGCGTGGCGCCTTCGCCGGCAAAGGCGCCGGAGACGAGGCTGGCCAGCGCGAGGCTGGTGGCGGCGAGAGCGAGCTTCATGAGGTTCTCCTGGTGTGACGTTGGCGGCGGGAGCGATGACGCGTCCAGGGCATTCACGCGGGTCGGGCGACGCGGCGGGTCGGGAACGAACTGCACGTCAGGGCTGTGCCAATGCTTGTTGCCGGCGATGACGGCGCGGTGACATGGGCGTTGCAGGGCGGAGGGGCATGGCGAGGCCGCTCAGCCGCGCCGGGGCCTCGGCGCCTGGGGCGTCGCGGCCCGGTGTCGCGCCGGGCGGGCTCACAAACCGATGCAATTGCGACCCTGCCGTCACCCGAACGCGGGACGCGGTCCGGCGCCCCGCAAGCGTCATCCGCAGCGGTGGATGGCCGCCGCGGCGCGCGTCCTCAAGGCCGGTAGCCCAGCACGTAGAACTCCCGCGCAAACACGAGCCGCTCGGCGACGCCCGGGCGGGTGACCCGGCCCAGCGGCGTCTGGTCGGTGACGTTGAAGTCGCCGAAGTGGCGCTCGTACTCCCGCAGCATCAGCCGCCAGCGTTGGCCTTCGGGCATGGGTGGCAAGGCCATCAGGCCGCTGAAGAGCAGGTCGTTGCGCAGCAGATGCAGGTTCTGCAGCCCGGCCTGGAAGATCTCGGTCGAGATCGCCGACGTGCCGAGCGCCGACGCCGCAACGTTGAAACCCTGGCCGGCAGCGGCCGCGTCCACGGCGCGCCGCGGGCCGCCGGGCGCGATCTGCCCTGGCCTGGCCTCGCCGCCGAGCGGAGGCACGCCGGCGAGGTCTGCCCAATCGAGGTCGGTGGCCAGGCCGCTGGTCTGGTGCTGCACCACCAGCTCGATGCGGTTGCGCCCGCGGTCGTAGCCGAGCAGGGGGCCGAAGGCGTCGGCCAGGCCCGGGTCCGCATCGAGCCGGCCGACGAGTTCGCCGCGGCCGGATGCCGGGCCGATCTCGGGCGCCGGGCCGAAGACCCGAAGCGCCACGCCGGACTGGCGGCCGTGATCGAGCCGGGACAGATGCAGCTCGCGTGTCGGCGGCAACTGGGCGTACTGCGTGTGCTGCACCGGCGACAGCGCGCAGCCCTGCAGGGCATGGGGCTGTACGCGCACGAGGGCCAGCCGCACGAAGGGGCTGTAGCTGGAGCCGGCGTCGATCTCGATGTCGGCGAACCAGAGGCGACGCTCGAAGTCGTAGTGCACCCGGTGGGCGGCCACCACCATGTCATGGGAGGCCTCGGGCAACCACAGCCTGAAGTCGGCGACCCTCGCGCTGAAGGCGCCGGGGTGCATCACCGGCCGCGGCCGGATGCTGTCGAGGATCGGGTCCTGGCCCCACTGCGAGACCAGGCCGACCAGTTCGGGCTGCAGCTGGTCGAAGCGCTGCCGGCTGGGGTCCGACGTGCCGCAGATCACGCCCAGCAATTCGCCCTCGCCGCTGGAGAACCAGGGCCGCTCGAGGTAGACCCGCAGGCCGTTGCCGCGGCGGATGCAGGCGATGCCCTCGGCCAAACTCGTGCCGTGCTCTTCCCAGCGGAAGGTGGGCACCGCATAGGCGATCCTGGGTGCGTCGGGGCGACGGCTGGCGGGCACCGCGCTGCCGGCCCGCGGGGGGCCGGCGTCGTCCAGCAGCGGCGCGCCGAGTTCGACGTCGGGCGGCAGGGCGGCTGGCGGCAAGGCAGCCGGGTCGGGATATTGGGTGGCGTAGTTGGGGGGCAGGTCGAAGCCGCGGCCGGCGAATACCGGCCCGACGCGAATCATCTGGGCCGGGTCCTCGCGCAGCGACGCCGGCAGGTATTCGGCAAAGCGCGTGCTGGCGCGCAGGCTGTACTGCACCAGGCGGAATTTGTGGTCCCCGAACTCGTGGCGGATGTGGGCATGCGCGGCCTCGGCGCCGCCCCTGCCGAGGGCTTCGAGCAGCACGCCGCTGGCGGGCTCCTGGCTGCGCAGCGGCGGCGAGGAGATGTCGACCTGGGGCAGGCGTGCGCTGAAGGCGCGGCGCACCGGGGCGGGCTGGCTCGGGTCGTCCTGCCACTCAAGCCACGCGGCCAGCACCTCAAGCTGCGCCGTGGAGCGAGCGTGGTAGCGCACCAAGGTGCGGCGCAGCTCTGCCCAGGTCTGGCCAGGGTTGCGCATCGGGTTGAGCCGCTCGAACAGCGGTTCGCAGACCGGCTGCTGGGTGGCATGCACCAGGGTCAGGGGCCGGTCGGGCGTGATCATCCAGTGCGCGCCCAGCACGCTCTGGATCGCCACCTTGGCGGGGGTGGCCGCCAGGCGCGGTATCGCGAGCTGGTTGACCGCCTCCGGAGCGATCGCACTGGCGTAGCGCACATGGGCCACTTCGCCCTTGCGCAGGTAGACGGTCAGCACACGCGCCGCGGAGTCCCAGGTCGGCAGCCGGTCGGGCAACTGGGCGCCCACCGCGCAGCCGTCGAAGCCCGACAGCTCATCGGGATGCTCGGCCACCGCCAGGCGCAGGCCCCGCCGCCCGGGCCAGGCGCCGGACAGCGGCACGATGACGACGCACTCCTCGCTGCCCGGGATGCGCACCGCACGCACCTCGTCGGCGGCATCGATCACGGCCTCGGCGAAGACGCCGGGCAGGCCGCGCAGCGCCACGGCCGCGGCGATGGGGTCGGGCAGATAGGGCGTGGCCAGCGCCGCCTCGGTGTGGATCAGGTACTCCCCCGGTGCGAGGCGGAAGCCCTCGGGCGGCGCCACGGCCAGGTCGCGTGCCGGCGAGCGCGGTACCGCGCCGTCCTTGGGCGGGGTGACGATCTGCACCGCGGCGCCGCCGTCGTAGAGGGTGCCGGCCTCCAGCGCGGCGATGAGCTCGTAGGCGTCGGCGATCTGGGCGGGCGTGGCTGCCGCTCCGATGGCGGTCTCGAAGGCGCCATGCTGCTCGGCCATGGACTGGCTGGTCTTGGGCGGCACCATATGCCGCTCGTTGACCGCGGCATAGGCGAAGCCGCTGTCGGTGGGCAGGTTGCCGGCATAGGGGGCGCCCGCGAGATAGCTCGCACAGCTCTGGCCGAAGTTGCTGCGGATGACCATGCGCTCGAGGGACTCGCCCTCGCTGACGCGACCGCGCAGGGACAGGACCGGCGGGTCCAGCGGTTCGTAGCGCAGATAGGCGATGGGTTCGCTGGCCTCCTCGAGCTTGTCCAGCGAGCCGTCGTCGAAAGCCAGACTGTTGCCTGCCAGGTCGACCAGGCGCATGCGCATCCGGTAGGCCTGGCCGAAACGCAGGCGCGGCAGGCTGCCCGGGGCGGCCTTGACGTCGCGGGTGACCGGCGAGCCGTCAGGGTGGGTGTCGGCCGCGGTCTGCTCGTCGACCCTTTCCTCCTGGATCAGGCCCAGCTTGGCGCGAGCGGCGGGCGGCGTGCTGCTGTCCGGAAAGGGGCGGATGCGCCGGCCCGGCCGCGGGGCGACCAGGCTCCAGCCGGCCCATTTCACGAGGGCCTCGTGCAGATAGTGGTCCTGCGTGGCGCCGGGGGGCAGCTCGGCAGCCGGTTTGCTGGTGGTCGATGCGCCGCTCACGTAGCCCTCGTCCCTGGCTTCGTCGAGGGCGGGCGCGGCGGCGTGGCCGGCGGTCCAGCCGTAACGCGCCAGGCGCTGGCACAGCGAGCGCCACTCGCCGCCGGCTTCGCTGAAGATGTCGACCCGGTAGCCGCGCAGCACGTCTTCGGCAAACCAGACGATCTTGTGGCCCTGATGGGCGTCGACCGCGTCGTTCTTCAGGCTGGAGGCGATGGCGTCGTCGGCGACGTGGCCGGCGCGCCCGTGCTCGACCAGCGTGATGCCCTGGCTGCGCAGCGCGGCCAGGCTCTCGCCCTGGCTGGTGGTGTAGCTGAGCTCGCCGGGCCGGCTCAGGGTGCCGGGGTCGCCGGCATCGGCGACCTTGGCGAGATGGTCCTGCAGGCTGAGCGCAAAGCCGACGGTCTTGAGCGCGGCGCCGTCGGGGTCGACGGCGGTGAGGGCGAAGCCGCGGTCCTTGCCTTGCAGCTCCTGGGCCTGGGTGCCGATGGGCCGGGCGCCGCCCAGGCGCAGCAGACCGGCGCGATGGCGATCGGTGCGGGTGTCGCAGGCAAAGCGGCGCGGCGTCAGCCAGAAGGCCGTCGAAGGCAGGCTCTCCTCGGTGCCGACGCTGTAGGCCGGGTGGGCCACTTCCAGCGTCATCGTGGCGCGCAGCAGATGGCCGGGCAGGCCGGCCGCCTGGTCGACGAGCTCGCGGCTGCCGACCACGACGGCATCGAGCACCAGCCCGAGCCGGCGCATCACCGAAGGCGCGTCGGCAAAGCTCGCAGCCATGCGGTGGAAGTCGAACTCGGGCGCCTTGACCGGGGCGCTGGCCGAGCCGGCGACGGGCAGGGCGCTGTAGGGACGGGCGTTCTCGGGGCGTTGATAGAAGCGGTTGGCCTGGTAGAGGGCGTACTCGCTGTCGCTGTGGAACTGGCCGGCCGCCGCGCCGCTCAGATTGGCGGGCAGGGCGCGGCGCAGCTTGCGCGCGCTGACGTAGCTGCTGCCGTTGTCGCGCGGCCTGCCGTCGATGCCCACCACCGTGGGCGGGGCCACGCCCTGGTCGCTGAAGTAGAGCTCGTCGAGCCTGGCTTCGAGTTCGGTGACGCCGGTCTCCTTGCTGCGGCCGTCGCTGAACCAGCGGCCGATGCCGCCCCGCTGCCGCCCGAGGCGGCCGATGCCGATCTCGGCCAGCATGCCCTGCAGGCGGCTGCCGGGGCCGAAGAGGCTGGGCCGATCCAGCCCGTCCGCCTCGGCCAGTTCGCCGTAGTGGGTGTGCAGATAGCTCACCACGGTGCGCACCGGGAAGGAACGCAGGTTCTGCCGCGAGAAGTCGTTGTAGGCGTAGCCGGCAACGGGCAGGCGGGCCGGAAACACCTCCTGCCACACGTCGGTGCCCGGGGTGCTGACCGGCTTGAGCTCGAACGCCCTCGCGCCCACGCGCAGCGCGAAGCGGCTCCGGGCCAGGCGGCCCGGCCAGTCGAGCAGATCGGGGAAGGCCGCGAGGACCTGCTCGTCGGGCGCCTGCGGCGTGAGCCGGAACGAGGGAACCAGCGAGACGATCAGCTCGCCACGCGTGTCGAGGCCCTTGGGCAGGACGGTCCAGATGATGCTTTGCTTGGCCATCTCGGGCTCCTCAGGCGAAGGCTTCGCAGTAGTCGCGCCAGGCGTATTGCGTGGCGGGCGTGATGACGCCGCCGTCGTCGGGGCCCATCAGGGCCGCGAAGGAGGGGTCGCCGCTGGACCCCGCGAACTTGCGCTCGGCGGAGATCTGGACGCTGGCCGAGAAGAACAGCACATGCACTTCGATGGTGAGGGTGGCGTGGCCGATGCACTTGCCCTCCTCGAAGATGTAGACGAGGTCCATGTAGAGCTCGATGGACGCCGAGATCAGGCCCAGCACGTCCACGAAGCCGCCGAGCCGGAAGTAGCCGGTCAGCGAGGCCTTGTCGGGCTCCATCTTGAAATAGATGCCGGCCATCACATGCACGCCGCCGCTGGCCACGCCGAAGTCGATGGCGATGGCCGCGCCGAACTCGAAGCTGGCCTCGAGCTTCTGCACCCCGTGCGGGTCGATGCAGATGCCGAAGAAGCCGCCGCCGCCGAACAGGGAGACCGTCAGGTTGAAGGGCTGTTCGCGGGTGCAGAAGAAGAAGCGCACCGACAGCGGCTGGCCGATGAAGGGCACGCTGAAGCCGGCGCCGAGCGACAGGTTCGTCAGGCTCATCACTCCGACGGCGAGATTGGGCAGGGCCATCGAGAACTGGGCGTCGATGCCGTGCTCGTCGACCGTGAGGCTGGGCGGATCGGAGAAGCCGTCGAGCGGGATCAGCGAGCGCAGCGATTCGACGAAGGACAGCACGCCGATGAAGTGGATGCCGGAGAAGCCGACGTCGACATTGGTCTTGAGCGAGGAGTCGGCGCTGAACTCGATCTTCTCGAACTCGAGCTTGATGAAGCCCGAGTCCTTGTCGCCCAGCAGGTTGAGGTCGAAGTGGGTGAGGGCGCAGCGCACCTTGGCGACCGGCGTGCCGCCGCTTTTCTTCACGCGGGCTTCGACCGCCACCACGAAGCCCTTGGGATCGTGCGGGAAGAACAGGTTCGGGATGCCGCCGAGCGAGAAGGGCTTGAGCGTGGGGTTGAAGGCGAAACGCACGACGATCTCTTCGCCCACCAGCGATTCGAGGATGGGCAGCAGCTTGTCCACCGCGCTCAGCACGGTGTCGAGGTCGGCGATCAGGCCGAGCAGGGTGCTCTTGACCGCCCCCTCGATGAGCTGCAGCGGCTTGAGCGCGCCGGCAAAGCTTCCCAGGGCGGTGTTCAGCGCGGTGAGCAGGGGGCCGAGGGTGCCGGCCTTGATCAGGGCCAGCAGCTGATCGGGGGTGACCAGGACCTGGGTCAGCGCGGTGAAGGCCGCCCTGGCCTGGGTGACGACGGCGGGGATTCGCGTGAAATCGGCCAAGGTGCCCTGCGCCTGCTGCAGCCGCTGCTGCACCAGGGCGATCTGCTGGCGCACCACCTGGATGGTGGCGCCCGAGAGGCCGTCGGCACCCGGGATCGCGAGGGCGGTGTCGCGCGCGGCGAGCGCGCCGGCGAGGGTCTGCAGGGCGTTCAGCAGCGGATCGAGCGCAGTCTGCAGCGCCGCCGGGTTGGACAGCAGGCTGGTGCCCGCGCTGCCCAGTGACGCCGCCACGCTGCCGGCCGCGCTCGCCACCGCCTGGGCCTGCGCCTGGAGTGCCGCGGTGGTGCTGTCCAGCACCGCGAGCTGCCTGGCTGCGGTGTCGAAGGCGAGCTGCATCGCCTGCGTGATGACGGCCTGGGCGGCCTTCTGCACCAGCTCGACGATCACGTCGTCGAGCTTGTCGAGCTGGCCCAGCCGGCTGAAGAGCGCCTCGCCCTCCTGCAGGGCCTCGGTGACGAAATTGGGCATCTCCTTGAAGCCCAGATCGCCGGCGATCTCCTGGATCAGGCCGCCCAGCGGGATGCAGCCGAACAGCAGGGGCGCGAGGCTGCTGAAGAAGTCCGTGGGCTTGAACTGCCCCGCCGCGACCTGGCCCAGGTCGCCCGAGACCGGCCCCTTCAGGCGAGACAGCCCGCTGGGCGCGAGATTGGGCTGCACGAAGCCGCCCGAGCGATGGCCGCAGCTGGTGAAGTCCAGCCCCTGGCCGCCCATGATCCGGGCGTAGACCTCGCCGGGGCCGAAGCCGCTTTGCCGGGCCAGGTAGCCGCTCTCGTAGGCCAGCGCGTTGCTGCCCGCGCCGCCGGTGAGCGCGCCCACCGCGGGCAGCCGCACGTTCGCCTGGAGCAGGCTGGCGCGCATGAAGGGGCTGCTGATCCTGCCCTGCAGGCCCTCGGTCTCGGCACCGAACTCCAGGGAGTCGATCTCGCTGGCGGTGTCGCCGGGCTTGGTCGACGGGGCCAACGCCACCTTCTGGCGGTTGAGCAGAGCCGTGCGCCGGGCGGGTTTGTCGGCCCTCAGCCAGTCGTCGCGGGCGGCGACGAAATGGGGCATGGGGTCGCCATGGCCCGCCGGATTGGCCAGCGTGTTGTCGATGAAGATGCCGCCCAGCCCGAAGCGGATCTTCTTGCCGTCCAGGTCGGTCGCCTCGTACTGGAACTGGAACGGCTCGCCCTGGCCCGGCAAGGTGGGCCAGAACAGGCTTTGGCCGTTGGAATCGATCTGGGTGAGGTTGGGGTCGGCGATGTCGGGCGTGACCTCGGTGAGCAGGCGCACCACGGGGAAGGGCATGGCCCGGTGGAAGTAGTGCGGCTGGCCGCTGACCATCTTGAACAGATTCGTTTCGGGAAACTCGCGCAGCGGTTCGCGCACGATGAAGTACATGCGCTGCAGCACATAGGCGGCGTTGCCCGGCTGCTGGTTCATGAAGAAGCGCTCGCTGACCTTGACCAGCGAGACCCGGTGGCCGAAGGGCAGCAGATAGCCCTTGTAGATGATGCGCACGTAGTGATCGCGCGCCTGGGCCGCGTGGTGCACCCATTGCTCGACCGACAGGCCGTTCGGCACCGCCCAGTTGCCGCGCGCGTCGAGCCAGCCGCCCAGGGAGGAGAGCATCAGGCGCTGGCAGTCGACCGCTTCGTGGTGGCCGCCCGGCAGCGCGAAGTTGCCGCTCAGGTGGGCGATGTTGCAGCGGTCGGCATCGTCCATGGTCTGCCGGAACAGCGGCGCGGGCGTGGGATCGTGCGCGGGCACGACGGGCACGGCAGGCCAGTGGTCGGTGAAGACGCTGTGGTTCGACTCGGGGCCGCCGCGCGCCCAGATCGCACGGATGGGCTCGTCCAGCGGCTGGTGGATGCCGGTGTCGGCCTCGCCGGATTCCGCCAGGCGCGTGTGCCAGAGCGCGGTGTGGCCGGTGGGCGCAAAGGCGGCGGGCCGGGTGTCGTGGGTGAAGCGGGCCACCCCATTGGGCGAGATCAGCAGCCGGAAGGGCAGTTCGAGCGCGGTCTCGTCCGCATTCGGCTTGCGCGGCCTTGGCACGGTCAGGTACTTGGTGGCCGGCGGGTGGAAGACGCTGATCGCCTCGGCGGCGCTGCCCAGCGCCATCGCGCCGAAGGTGCTGGGCAGCCGGGGCGCCTGCGCGCCGGCCGCGGACTTGTCGGTCTGCGAAGCCGCCTCGGCAGCGCCGGCGGGATCGTGGAAGGGGATGTCGGCCCGCCTGAGCAGCACGGTGCCGGCGGCGGTGCCGAGCTGCCGTGCGAGCTGCTGATTGCGTTGGGCGCTGGCCAGCAGGGCGCCGCGCTGGGCCATGCTCAGGGCGGCATGGGCGGCCGCCACGTCGCCCTTGAGCGTGCGCCGGTAGATCGGCCACTTGCGGGGGCGGCGCGGCGGTTGATAGCGGGCGTTGGCCGCCACGTTCAGGGTCAACACGCGGCAGGCCTGCAGGATGCCGGCCTGCGTGTAGGGCACGGGCCAGATGCCGGCCTTGCGCAGCTTGGACTCGTCGAAGATGAACACCAGGCGGCTGGGGTAGGCGATGCGGCTGCCGATCGGCGGCGGCGCCAGGGGTTCCAGCGGCGGCGGAGCCGGCGAGGGCGGCGGCTGGTCGGTGTTGCTGTCGACATGTCCATCCTGGTACTTCAGCGCGGGCGAGGCCGCGAAGAAGACCCGCTCGGCAATCGCCTGGGGCGCGAAGTGCAGCCCGATCAGGGCCGGGCCGCGGCCCGCCAGGGCCAGCACCGGCGGGCCGCCCGCCGGGTCGGGCCAGGCCTGCAGGCCGCTGAGTTCGAGGTGGAAGGAGAGCAGATCCTGCGAGCGCAGCACCCATTGGCCGGGGTGGCGCAGGGCCTCCGGCGTGATCGGCCCGCCGAGCCGCACCGCGGCGATCAGATCGGGCCTGGCGATCAGTTCCTGGAGGAACTGGCTGGCCGCCAGCTGGCGGTGGCGCGCCGGCCGCAGTTCGCCGCGTCTCGGGGTTGGGCTGGCCTCGGCATCGCGGGCGCCGTTCTTCTGGACCTTGCTGTTGACCGGCATATCTGGCCTCCCTGCGTCGCTGCGAGGTTGACGCGCACGGGCTGCCCGTGGCGGCTTGACAGGGCGCACCCACGGCGTGGCTTCACCCATGGCGCGCGATTGCCGCCCTTCCTTGCGCCGCTGTCCATCCCGAGAATCAAGTTGCAGGCGGGAGTCGGGCCGTCTCGCCGCAGGCCCGGCTCGGTCCAGGCATCGCGGGCGACGCGATGCCGTTGCGGCACGCCCCGTCGTTCCGTCGGGGGCGATGGCGAACTGCTTCCCGAATGGCCCCGACTCGCGGACCAAGGCTTCCGCAACCCGGATGTTATTTATGTAATGAGAATGAGTTCGATTCGCATTATGATTTAACAGTTCTTTGCGTTGAACGCTTCCCTCGTCCTAGCCGCCCCCCTTCCGATGCCCTTCTCGTCCGCCCGATTCCCGCGTCCCAGCCTCCTGGCCCTTGCCCTGTCCGCGACGCTTCCCGCCCTGGCCCAACAGGCCGCCGACCCAGCCCTGGAACGCGTCGTCGTCACCGCGACCCGCGGCACCAAGGCCATCGACAAGATCCCGGGCGCCGTCAGCGTCATCACGGCCCAGGAGATCGAAACCCAGACCCTGGTCGCCGAGGACCTGAGCCAGGTGCTGTCCGTGCTGGCACCGTCCTATGCGCCGTCGCGCCAGAAGCTGACGAGCTTCGGGGAGTCGATGCGCGGCCGCACCGCGCTGCTGCTGTTCGACGGCGTGCCCCAGAGCAACCCCCTGCGCAACGGTGCCCGCGAGGGCTACTTCGCCGACCCGTCGTTGATCGAGCGCATCGAGGTCATCAGCGGCGCGTCGGCTGCCCAGGGCCTGGGCGCGACCGGCGGCATCATCAACTTCATCTCGCGCACGCCGCGCGAGGCCGGCACGCGCCAGCGCGTCGAGCTGAAGTACGGCACCCAGGGGCACAGCGACGACGCCCTGTGGAAGGCCGGCTACACGCTGGAACACAAGAGCGGCTTCGACGCACTGCTGCACGTCGGCGCGACGTTGCGCGGCGTCGGTGTCGACGGCGATGGCCGGCGCCTGGGGCTGGAGGCCGTGCAGGGCGACACCCAGGACTCGCGCGCCGGAGACGTCTTCTTGAAGCTCGGCCGCGACTTCGGCCCGCAGCGCCTGCAGCTGTCCGTCAACCGCTTCCGCGTCGCGGGCGAAGGCGACTGGAAGCCCGTCGCCGGCAACCGCGCGACGGCGCTGCCGACCAGTGCCGCACCCGGCACGCCGCCTGGCCGGCCGCCGCGCAACGATGTGCGCACCGTGTCGCTGGACTGGAGCCACGGCGAACTGGCCGGCGGCCAGGCACACGCCCAGGTCTACAAGCAGGACTTCAGCGCCCTGTACGGCGCAACTGCCGCGACGACCTTCCAGGACACGAGCATCGCGCCCCAGGGCCGGCTGTTCGACCAGTCCGAAGTCGTCGCCGACAAGGCGGGCGTCAAGCTGAGCTGGGTTCGGCCGGATCTCTTCGTCGACGGGCTGGAGCTGACGACCGGCCTCGACTGGCTGAAGGACACCTCCCAGCAGCGCCTGGCGCTGACCGGCCGCACCTGGGTGCCGCCGTTGAAGTTCACGAGCACGGCGCCCTTCGCCCAGCTCGAGTACGAGGTCGGCGCCTTCACCGTGCGCGGTGGCGCGCGCCGCGAGAGCGCGAAGCTCGCGGTCGACGGCTACCAGACGCTGGCCTTCTACAAGAGCACCGCGGTGCAGGGCGGCGAGCGCAGCTTCAGCCAATGGGTCAAGAGCCTCGGGGCGGTCTGGCGCCTGGGCGGTGGCTGGTCCACCTTCGTCTCCTACAACGAGGGCTTCGGCGTGCCCGACGTCGGCCTCGTGCTGCGCGCGGTCAACAAGGCCGGCCAGTCCGTCGACAAGCTGATCGCGCTCGAGCCCGTCGTTACCGACAACCGCGAGCTCGGCCTGGCCTGGCGCGGACGCCAGGGCAGCTTCTCGGCCTCGGTCTACGACTCGCGCTCCGCCCTCGGCTCCCAGATCCGCGTCGACGCAGCGACCGGCATCGGCAGCGTGCTGCGCGTGCCGGTGCGCGTGAAGGGCTTCGAGTTCAGCGGCGAAGCGAGGCCGCTTGCGGACTGGACGCTGAGCGCCAGCTATGCCCACACCCGCGGCAAGACGGCCGCCCAGCCCGACACGCCGCTGGACGTCGAGCTCGGCGCGCGCTCGCAGGGGCCGGACAAGCTCGTGCTCGCCGCCGCATGGCAGTTCGCGCCCAAGGGCAATGTGCGCCTGCAGGCCACGCGCCTCGCCTCGCGCGACATCAACGTCGGTCGCGTCGTCGGCACCTCCAAGCTGGAGGAGCACTTCGGGGGCTACACGCTGGCCGACCTGGCCGCCACCTATGGCACGGCCTGGGGCGAATTCGGCCTCGGCGTCGAGAACCTGTTCGACCGCCAGTACATCGGCTACTACGCGCAGTCCAACCCGGCCGGCACCAATGACGATCTGTTCGCCGGCCGCGGCCGCACGCTGACGGTCAGCTGGCGGCGCAGCTTCTGATGCGGCGCTTCTGGCTGAAGCTGCACCGCTGGGCGGCCCTGGCCCTGGGATTGCCGCTGACGGTCGTGGCCCTGCTGGGCAGCAGCCTCGTCGTGCTGAAGCCGCTGGACCGCCAGTTGAATGCCGAGCTGTTCAGCGTGCCCGTCGGCCCCAGTGCGCCGGATCTGCTGGAGCGCACGCGTCGGCGACTGCGGGCCGAGTTCGGCCCGGACGCGTCCTTCGTGCTGCGGCCGCCGCGCCAGGCCGGCGAAAGCCTTCGTGCGATGGTGCGCGGCGGTCCATGGGAGGGCTATATCTATGTCGACCCGCGCGACGCCCGCGAACTGGGGCGGCGCGGGGAGCGCGAGGGCAGCTTCAACTTCGTCTTCGAGTTGCACAGCTCGCTGCTGATGAACGCCGCCGGCAAGCCCCTGCTGGCCGCGTTGGCGCTGACCTATCTGGTGCTGCTGATCGGCGGTCTGGTGCTGTGGTGGCCCAAGCGCTGGAAGCAGGCGTTCGTGCTGGCGCTGGACCGCGGCCTGCTGCGCGGCCTCTTCGACCTGCACCGCACCGGCGGCGCCTTGCTCGGCCTGCTGATCGCCATGCCGGTTGCGACGGGCGCCTATATGGCCTGGAAGCCGCTGGGGCAGGCGCTGACCTCGCTGTCCGGCCAGACGCCGCTGGCGCCGCCCCAGGTCAGGGTCGCCGACCCGGCACTGCCGCCACAACCGCTGGACGTGCTGGTCGCCAACGCAGCGGCAAGCAGCGACGGTGCGCCGGTGGGCTATGTCGCGCTGCCGGCCGACATGGCCAAGCCGGTGCGCGTGCGGCTGAAGCTGCCCGACGACCCGCACCCCAACGGCCTGACCTCGGTCTGGATGCACCCGCAGACGGGCATCGTGCTGCGCACGGATCGCTGGAGCGAACTGGACCCGGGCGCGCGTTTCAACAGCGTCATCTATCCGTTGCACACCGGCGAACTCGGCGGCTTCGCACTGGAGACGCTGAACGTGCTGCTGGGCCTGGCGCTGGCGGCGCTGGGTGTGGCGGGCCTAGGGCTGTGGTGGCTTCGGCGGACTTGGAGCCGCTGACGAAACCCACCATCCGCTGCGACTCGAGAATCGTTGAGGCAGATGCCTTCATGGCATCCACGTAGCCCAGGAAGCCCAGCCGGACCAGTTCGCTATGAATGGGCACGGAGCGCAGGCCGGCCTCGGTCTTGACCGTGGCTCCTTCAGCTTCCTCGGTGATGTGCAGGAAGGCGCCCGCCTCGGTCTGCTCAATGTCAGCGACCCGGAGCTGGCACAGCTCGCCTACGCGGGCACCTGTGAACAGGCCAAGGAGCGGAATCCAGTAAGCGGCGGCGCCTGCGGCCTTGGAGTCCTTCGGCAGCTCATGGGCAGTGAAGAGCGGCAGTTCAAAGAAGGCTCGGAGCTGGTCGCCCTTCCACGGCATGCGCCGGTTTTCGGTCTTGTGCGCTACGTCCAGGCCCTCCCACGGGTTGCTGGGGATGACCTCCAGGTCACGACGGGCGTACTTCAGCAGTGACTTCACCCAGGTCATGCGGTCATGCTTGGTCTTCGATGCGAGGTCCAGTGTCAACAGGTGGGCGCGGAAGGCGTCCCCGGTGGCCCGGGAAATCTCCTTCAGGCGTGGGTGTCCGAACTTCTCTTCAAACAGGGCTAGGGAGCGGTCGCAAGCGTTGACCGAATCCGGTGAGCGGGTCTTGGCAGCCTTCCAGCGAGTGAAGACCTCCCGCAGGTTCTTGGGCACGCCGGCCGGTGCGGAAACCTGGGCTACCTCTGCTGTGCCTTGGATGGCGCCCAGGGCTGGGAGCTGGGGCTCCGGCGGGGTCTCCACCAGCTCGCCCGAGTGGCGGGACTGTCGAGCCTGGATGGCCCTCAGGCGGGCTTTCACCAGCTCACGGGCCAGGGCAGGGCGAAGCGGGTCCGCTGCGCTGACCTCCATCCCGAGGGCCATCAGCCAGTTCGGGAGGATGTTCTCTACCGGCTCGGCAGAGCCTGTGGCGTAAGCACGCTTCAGTTGTGCGGCTTCCAGCTCCAGTGCGAGGGCCTGGGTTTCCATGTTGGTGGGGTTGAGACCGGCCATGCGGACCGTCTCGTCCGATTCCAGCATGCGGGCGTGCATCAGGTCGGCAGCCTCGCGGATCAGCTCGGGGGTGAGCAGGATGGGTGCCGGCCCGGCTGCTTGCCGCGTGCCGGCCTCTCGCTGCTGGGCAAACCGGGTCAGCCACTGCGCACGCAGGACCGCGGCCCGCTCATTGGCTGTTCTCAGGTCTGAGGTGTTCAGGGAGCCGCGGTGTGCCCACTGCCCCGGGTAGCGCTTCTGTAGGTCCTTGGGGGCCTTGATGCCCCAATGCCAGATGCTCGATCCTGGCCGCTGGTGAACCCCGGGGGCTCTCTTCATCGCTTCGCTCACTTTTGTCATGAGCGAACCCCGGAAGTACACATCAAAAGTACACAGTCGGCTCGGTCTAAGTCCTTGTCAGATCAAAACTATTTGTCGATCAACGACTTAGGGTAAACGAGGTGACGAGCCTTACCCCCGGCACTGGTTGCAACGCTTAGGGCTGCTTGGTTCCCCACCTGACCCGGTTGGGCGCGCTTCCATGCGGGGAGGCCCGTCGAGGGGTATTGTAGTTCGAGCTTCAGAGGTCCAGTTCCGACAGGCCCGGATGGTCGTCGGGGCGGCGGCCCAGGGGCCAGAAGAACTTGCGTGCATCGGCGGCGATGGGCAGGTCATTGATGCTGGCGAAACGGCGTTGCATCAGGCCTGCGCCGTTGAACTCCCAGTTCTCGTTGCCGTAGGAGCGGTGCCACTGGCCGCTGTCGTCGTGCCACTCGTAGGCGAAGCGGACCGCGATGCGCGCGCCATCATGTGCCCACAGCTCCTTGATCAGGCGGTAGTCCAGCTCGCGCGCCCACTTGCGCGCCAGGAACTGGGTTATTTGATCGTGACCCACCGGGAACTCGACGCGGTTGCGCCAGCGGGTGTCCTCGGTGTAGACCTGCACGACGCGTGCGGGATCGCGGGAGTTCCAGGCGTCCTCGGCGAGGCGGACCTTCTGGACGGCCGATTCGTGGGTGAACGGAGGCAGGGGTGGCTTGGTGGTCATGGCTTTCGTGTGCGGCCTGAATGTAGACAGGTCTGTCTGCGTGGCCAGTCTAGGTGATGTAGACAGATCGGTCTACACTGGCGCCATGTCGACCGTCGCCGCCGCGCCCGATGCCCTGCCTCGCGAGCGCATCCTCGCCGCCGCCCATGGCCTGTTCTATCGGGACGGCGTGCGCGCCACCGGCATCGACCGCGTGATTGCCGAGGCGGGCGTCACCAAGGTCACCTTCTACCGCCAGTTCCCGAGCAAGGACGACCTCATCCTGGCTTTCCTTGGACGCCGGCATGCGATGTGGATGGAGTGGTTCACCGACGCATTGCAGCGCCATGGCGGCACGGCCGCGGCCGTCGTCCCGGCCTTGCGCGAGTGGTTCGGCAGCGAGGACTACCGCGGCTGCGCGTTCATCAACAGCGTCGGCGAATTGGGGCCCGTGCAGCCGGGCGTGCTGGAGGCGGCACGGTCCCACAAGCGCGAAATGACCGAGGCGCTCGCTGCACTGCTGCCCGCGAGCCGCGGCCGCGCCGCGCAGGCGCGTGCGATGGCATTGGCGGTGGACGGCGCCATCGTCAGGGCGCAGATGCTGGCGCAGCCCGAGGACGCGCTGGCGTCCCTGTCGCTGCTGTTGAAGGCGCTCAACCGGGCAGGAACTGCCGGTTGATCGAAAGGTCCATCGCGAGCGCCAGCAGCGCGAGCGCGGTCAGATAGCCCAGCAGGTGCAGGCGCGTCTGGCTCATCGCCCAGTGGCCGCAGACCAAATAGCCGACCAGCGCGACGAGCTTCACGCCCAGCCACCAGTCGGTCATGGGGTTGTAGCCGATGGAGCCCCACAGGCTCAGGCCCGTGACGACGAGGCAGGCGTTCACGCCGAACACCAGCACCATCAGGCGCGCGTCCTGCGCAATCTCCTGCATGGCCGGCGTGCCGAACTGGAACATCAGGCCACGCGTGAAGAAGAGGGCCACGCTGCACCAGGCCAGCAGCACATGCCACTGGACCATCTGCGAATAAAACCACGTCATGGCCGGGGCGGCGCGGGGCTCAGCGCAGCGCGAGGTCGTCTTCGCTGAAGCGGATGTTCAAGGGCTCGATCAGCAGCTGCTTCTCGCCCGCCTCGACCGTGCCGGCCACCCAGGCAGCGATGCCGCAGTCGCGCGCGACCTGGGCCGTGCGCTCGGCGTCCGCGGCCTTGACGAAGATCGCGAAGCCGGCACCCATGTTCAGCGTGGAATAGGCCTCGCGGTCGTCCTGGCCGGCCTGCTTCTGGATGAAGTCCAGCACCGCGGTCTTGGGCGGCACGGTGTGGATGCGGTAGGTCAGCGCGCTGGGGTGGCGCAGCAGCTTGCGCCAGCCGTGGCCGGTGATGTTGGCGCAGTAATGCGGCGCGATGCCGGCCTTCCACAGCGCCTCGGTCACCGGCGAGTACAGCGCGGTGGGCGCGAGCAGGGCTTCGCCGTAGGTCAGGCCCGGTTCGATCTCGGTCAGATAGCCCCGGGGCAGGCGCTCGGCGAGCTTGCGGGCCAGGCTCAGGCCGTTGGCGTGGATGCCGCTGGAGGCCAGCAGCACGATGGCGTCGTCGGCGCCGAGCTTGTCGCCGACCGACAGCCTCTCCTTGGGGTTGATGAGGCCGGTGCAGGAGGCGGCCAGGTCGATGCGGCCGTCCTCGACGATGCCGGCCAGGGCCGGCGTCTCGCCGCCGCCCCAGGCGACCTGGCAGGTGTCGCAGGCGGCCTTCCAGCCGGCCACCAGGGCCTGGGCGCGCTGCGCGTCGCCGAACCAGTCGCTACCGCCGGCGGCCCAGTAGGCCTGCACGACCAGCGGCGTCGCGCCGACGGTGATGAGGTCGTTGACCGCCATCGCGATCGTGTCCTGCGCAATGCCGGCGAAGAAGCTCTTGCCGGTCTGCCTGGCCATTTCGTCGGCGACGAGGGTCTTGGTGCCCAGGCATTCGACGATGGACGCCATGTAGAACGGCCCCACGTCCACGACATAGGCCGATTCGCCGCGCGACGCCTTGACCTCGCTGAAGCCGTGGCCGGCGAGGTGTGACGCGGTGGCCGCGGCGGCGCGCTGGGCCGTGATCTTGAGCGGATCGATCAGGTCGTAGTTGACGCCGGCCTGGTCGTAGGTGAGGGGTGCTTGCGAGGTCATAGGGCGGATTATCCGCGGTGACCCCGACCCTAGAATCCCCGCCATGAGCTATCTGGTCCTGGCCCGCAAATACCGTCCGCAGAGTTTCGAGCAGCTCGTCGGCCAGGAGCACGTCGTGCAGGCGCTGGCCAATGCGCTGACGCAGGGCCGGCTGCACCACGCCTATCTGTTCACCGGCACGCGCGGCGTCGGCAAGACGACGGTGTCGCGCATCCTCGCCAAGAGCCTGAACTGCACCGGGCCGGACGGCACGGGCGGCATCACGGCGCAGCCCTGCGGCGTCTGCGCGGCCTGCCGCGACATCGATGCCGGCCGTTTCGTCGACTACGTGGAGCTGGACGCGGCCTCCAACCGCGGCGTCGAGGAGATCTCGCAGCTGCTGGACCAGGCGGTCTACAAGCCCGTCGTCGGCCGCTTCAAGGTCTACATGATCGACGAAGTGCACATGCTCTCCAACACCGCCTTCAACGCAATGCTGAAGACGCTGGAGGAGCCGCCTGACTACCTGAAGTTCGTGCTGGCCACGACCGACCCGCAGAAGGTGCCGGTCACCGTGCTGTCGCGCTGCCTGCAGTTCAACCTGCGCCCCATGGCCGCGGCCGACGTGCAGAGCCACCTGGGCAATGTGCTGGGCGCCGAGAGCGTGCCGGCCGAGCCTGGCGCGCTGCGGCTGCTGGCGCGCGCGGCGCGCGGCTCGATGCGCGATGCGCTGTCGCTGACCGACCAGGCCATCGCCTTCGGCGCCGGTTCGCTGACCGAGGCCGGCGTGCGCCAGATGCTGGGCAGCGTGGACCGCGGCCATGTCGTGGCCATCGTCGACGCGCTGGCGGCGGCCAGCGGCGAGGCCGTCGTGGCCCAGGCCGATGCGCTGCGCGGCGCGGGCCTGTCGGCCGCCGGCACGCTGGAAGACCTGGCCACGCTGCTGCAGCAGATGGCCCTGGCCCAGGCCGCGCCGACGGCCCTGGACGACGGCGACAACGAGACCGCCGAGATCCGCCGCCTCGCCGCGCTGCTGCCGGCCGACGAGGTGCAGCTGATGTACAGCATGGCCCTGCATGGCCGCGCCGAGCTGCATCTGGCGCCGGACGAATACGCCGGCCTGCTGATGGTGCTGCTGCGCATGCTGGCTTTTCGGCCCGCCGGCACCCAGCCCCGGCCCGTGAAGGCCGCGGCGCTGGTGCGCCCGCCGGTGGTGGCCAAGGCCGTCGTCGCGGTGCCGCTGCCCAAGGTGGCGCCGCCGGCACCCGTCGTCGCATCGCCCGTTGCCGTCGCGCCCGTGGCGGCGCCGGCCGCGGCACCCCGGCCCGTGGCCGCCCCGCCCAAGCTGGCCGAGCCCGCGGCGCCCAGCTTCAGCGACCGGCTGCGTCCGCGCCCCGTCGAGCCGTCGGCCGCGGACCAAGACGACATGGCCTTGGGCGACGGCCCGCCACCCGACGACGCGCCGCCGCCGTGGATGGAGGCCGACGACGCGCCTACGGTGCCGGCCCCGCGCGAAGCCGAGGCGCCGCGCCGTGTCGAGCTGCGCGAGACGCCCGAAGGCGCACAGTGGGCCGAACGCATCGCCGGCCTGAACCTCGTCGGCATGACCGGTGAGCTGGCCCGCCAGGCCCAGGCCCTGGGCTGCCAGAGCGTCGATGGCCGCGAGGTCTGGACGCTGCGCGTCGAGCGCGAGTCGCTGCGCGCGCCGGCCCTCGTCGACAAGCTCGCGGCGGCGCTCGATGCGCGGCTGGACATCCAGGCCGGCGTCGCCGAGGACTCGATCGCGCTGCGCAGCGTGGCGCGTGCCGAGGCCCAGCAGCGCGCCGCCGAAGACCTCGCCGCGTCGCACCCGATGACGCGCACGCTGCTTTCCCAATTCCCGTCGGCGCGCATCCTGCCCGGATCCATAACGCCGATCACTCACTGACAAGGAACCAACACCATGATGAAGGGTCAACTGGCCGGCCTGATGAAGCAGGCCCAGGCGATGCAGGACAACCTGAAGAAGGCGCAGGAAGAACTCGCCCACATCGAGGTCGAGGGCCAGAGCGGCGCCGGCCTCGTGAAGGTGGTCATGACCTGCAAGAACGAGGTCCGCCGCGTGACCATCGACCCCTCGCTGCTGGACGACGACAAGGACATGCTGGAAGACCTCGTCGCCGCTGCGTTCAACGACGCCGCCCGCCGCGCCGAGGCGACCAGCGCCGAGAAGATGGGCAAGCTGACCGCCGGCATGCCGCTGCCCCCCGGCATGAAATTCCCGTTCTGAAGACTTCGTGACCGCGCTTGAGACGTTGATCGAGGCGCTCAAGCGCCTCCCCGGCGTGGGCCAGAAGTCGGCCCAGCGCATGGCCTACCACCTGCTGCAGCACGACCGGCTGGCCATGCCGCGCCTGGCCGAGGCGCTGACCGCGGCGGGCGAGTGCATCGGGCACTGCGAGCGCTGCCACACCTTCAGCGAGACGCCGATCTGCGCCGTCTGCGCCGACCCCGAGCGCGACCGGCGGCTGCTCTGCGTCGTCGAGACGCCGGCCGACCAGGCCGCGCTGGAGCGCACCGGCTCCTACCGCGGCTACTACTTCGTGCTGCTGGGCCGGCTGAGCCCGCTGGACGGCGTCGGCACGCAGCGCATCGGCGCGGCCGAGCTGCTGGCGCGCGCGGCCGAGGACGGCGTGGACGAGGTCATCCTCGCCACCAGCTTCACGGCCGAGGGCGAGGCCACGGCCCATGTGCTGGCCGAGGCGCTGCGCGTGCGCGGCATCAAGTCCACGCGGCTCGCGCGCGGCGTGCCGGTGGGCAGCGAACTCGAATACGTGGACCTGGGCACCATCGCCCATGCCTTGTCTGACCGTCGCTCAACCTAGGCCATCCATGACCATCGCCCAGCTCTGCCTGCTCGCCGCCTGCCTGCTGCCCATCGGCTGCGCGGCCATCGCCAAGTCCAGGGGCTTCGGCAAGCGCCGCCGCGACGGCGGCTTCGACAACAGCCGGCCGCGCGACTGGCTGGCCCGGCAGGAGGGCTGGCAGGCGCGTGCCAACGCGGCCCAGGCCAACAGCTGGGAGGCGCTGCCGGTCTTCATCGCGGGCCTGTTCGTCGCCGGCCAGCACCAGGCCGCGCAGGCCACGGTGGACGCGCTGGCGCTGGGTTTCGTCGCGGCGCGCCTGGCCTACATCGGCCTCTACCTGGCCGACAGGGCCTGGCTGCGCTCGCTGCTGTGGACCGCCGGCATGGCGACCTGCGTCGCGCTGTTCTTCGTGGGTTGAACCCGTCGGGGCCTCAGCAACTGCCACGATTTGCGGAGACATCGACAGGCATCTGGCCGTCCAGCACCTGGAGCAGTTGGCGAAAGTCGATGGGCTTGGTCAGGTAGCCCTCGAAGCCCTGATCCATGGCGGCGCGAATCTGTTCCGGAAGGGCGTCGGCCGACACCGCCACCAGGCGCACCCGCGCCGTCGCCGGGTGGCGTTGCAAGGCCTGCGCGAGCTCCAGCCCGGTCATGTCGCCCAAGTGCATGTCGACCAGCATCAGGTCGGGGGGATCATTGCGGGCCTCGATGAAGGCCGTCGCCCCGTTGGGCGCCACGCGCAGGTTGACCGCCGGGCGAAAGGACACGACCTGGCGCACCAGCTCCACGTTGACCTCGTTGTCTTCCGCGTAGAGCACGTTCAAGCCCTTGCCATCGAGCTGGGCATGCATGCTTGGCGCAAACGGAGCCGGCGCGAGCGGCGCCGCAGCCTGGGCCCGTTGCAGGCTCACGGTGGCCACGGTGCCGAGCCCGGCGGCGCTCTCGATGACCAGGCGGCCGCGCATCAGCTCCACCAGATGCCGTGACAGCACCAGTCCGATGCCCGTGCCTTCAACGCCGGTACGCTCGGCGCCCAGGCGATTGAAGGGCTCGAACAGGTGCGCCAGTTGCACTGCCGTCATCCCGCCCCCGTCGTCCCGGATCGTGCAGTCGATGCTGCTGCCGTTCGATTCGAAGTCGAGCGCGACGTTGCCGCCGCGACGGTTGTACTTGACGGCATTGCCCAGCAGGTTGACCAGCACCTGGCGCAATCGCACGCGGTCCGCGACGACCCATGCCTCGCGCTCGACGCCGGCCTTCTCGGCGAATGGCCGGTGAATGCGCACGCCGGCGTTCTTCGCCAGCATTTCGACCATCGAGGCCGCTTCGTCCGCCACGGCCTGCAGGGCGACGGCTTCGAGCGACAGGTTCAGCCGGCCCGACTCGACCCGCGACAGATCGAGCACGTCGTTGACCAGGGCCAGCAGATGATGTCCCGCATGCTCGATGTGCCGGACCTGGTCCAGCTGGGCCTGCGCCAAGGCAGGCTGCTTGGTCATCCTGAGCAGCTGCGCGAAACCCAGCACCGCGTTCAGCGGCGTGCGCAACTCATGGCTCATGCGGGACAGGAAATCCGTCTTCGCACGGCTGCTGGCTTCCAGCGCCTCGCGGGCCTTGCGCTCCTCGCGCATCGCCAGATGCGCGCTGATGTCGCGCAGCACCACCGTCGTCAGCACGCTGCGGCCCATCGAAAGCCGGGACAGCGAGGCCTCCATCGGAAACTTCTCGCCGCTGGCCCGCCTGCCCACCAGTTCATGCAGGCCGTTGTGCGCTGGCATGCCGTTTCCCTGGCCCGGGGATCCGGCCATCAGGGCGCGCAACTTCGGTCTGTCGCCGTTCGCGAAATAGCTTCCGATCGGCTGGCCGAGCGCCCGCTCGGCGGTCGTCTCGAAGGCCCGCTCCGCCGCCCGGTTGAACAGCACGATGCGTTCATTGCCATCCACGGCGATGACGCCGTCGGCCACCGTGTCGATCAGGCGCGACAGACGCTGCTCGCTCTCGCGCAAGGCGGCCTGCGTCCGCAGTCGTTCGGTCACGTCGAAGAAGGTGGCCACCGCACCGCTGACGAGGCCGTCCTGCATCACGGGATGCGACCAGTATTCGACCTGGAACGACGTACCGTCGCGCCGCCAGAACACCTCGTCGACGACATGCACCCTATCGACCTGGCGCATCGCCTGGTACATGCGGCATTCGTCGGCCGGATAGACCCGGCCGTCGGCGTGCGTGTGGTGGATCAGTTCGTGGATGCGCTGGCCGACCAGGTCCGACTCGCGCTCATAGCCCAGCATCATCAGTGCCGAGCGGTTGACGAAGGTGCAGCGTCCCTCGGTGTCGATGCCATAGAGCCCCTCGGCTGCCGAGTCCAGAAGCAGTTGCAGGGACTCCTGCCGGCGGCGCACCTCGGCCGCCGCCGCCGTCCGCGTGCGCAGGCTCAGGCGCACGATGTGCAGGCTGGTCAGCGCGAGCGCGGCGGCCAGCGCCAGGTTGAGCGCGAGGAGCAGGCTCTTGGTCTGCCGGGAGGCAGCGCCCAGCTGATCCGTGAACTGTCGTTCGAGTTCCGTCAGGCGCTGGTTCAGCAATGGCGCCTGCGTCGCCATTTCTTCCACCTCCCGGCCGCCGGAGCGGCCGGCTTCGATGCGTTCGCGCGCCCTTTCCACCAGCGCCAGCATCTGGGCAATCACCCGGTCCCCCTCGGTCCAGGTGGCGATCGGGCGGGCCATGAAGGGCACCGAGTGGAACCAGCGGAACAGGCGGATCATGCCGTCGATGTCGTCGGGGTGATTGGCTCCGGCCAGGAAGCCCTCGCGCGCGGCCTGCTCGTCCGGCGGGTCGAGTTGCAGGGCTTCGCGCGCCTTGCGGTCGCCCAGCGGCACGGCCAGCGACTGGGAGAACAGCCGGTAGTCTTCGTCGCTGCGGGAGCGGGCGTAATGCAGCAGGTGGAGCTGGGCATTCTTTTGCCCCTTGGAATACAGGCTCTCGCCGGTCACATAGGCGCGCACGGCCGACAGCACCTCGATGCTCACGGCCGCCAGCATGACCTGAAGACCAATGACGCTACCCAGCACGGTCGCCACGGGCCATATGGCGGATCGGCGGGACGGGGGCGGGGGTGTGAGCATGCTGCGCAGGCCTGGGTTCGCTCCTCGGCGCCTCTACCGCCCGCCCCGATGCCTCGCCGAGACGATCAGGCGCGCCTGCGCTCTGCGGCATGGCACGCGGCCGAATTGCACCTTGAGCAGGTTCCGTGCCATGGACTGCGTGAGCCGTTCGACCACCGGCCACGCGCCCACCAGCAAGGCGCCGATCCGAAGGCGGCCGGGCCTCGCGTCGCGCATGCGCTTGAAGAACCCGTGCTGCGCGACCCTCTCGCGCCACGGCGCGCGGGCCTGCACCAGATCCTGGGTCCAGGCGGGGTAGCTCCGGATGTCCCGCAGAGGCCCTTGAAGAGTGAACAAGTCGGCCACGCTAACGTTCTCCCTGCAGTCCTTACTGCGAGAACTGCAGGGGCAATCTATCAACATGCGGCCCGATCTGCAACCGATCGACCGTTCGTTTACGGATCGCGCGCCACCGAATGCGCCGCCCGGGCGGGCGTCTTGCCCGCCGGCACCGGCCGTCCCGGCCGGACAGGACGAATCAGGGGGTGGCCGCGGCCACCACGGTGCGGCCGCGCCCACCCTTGGCGGCCTTGGATGGGTGCCTGGCGTTGGCCAGCTTCAGCGGCTTGGTGGCGGGGGCGGCGGCCATGGCCGTGTACACGACGACGGCATGGCCCGGCTTGAAGCGGGCGCCGTCGGCGACCTTGTTCCACAGCGCCACCTGCTCGGCCCTGACCTTGTAGTGCGCGGCCACGCTGGCCACGGTGTCGGCCTTGCCGGCCTTGAAGCTGATGCGGTGCAGCGGCGGTGCGTCGGGCGCGAGCTTGAGCGCGGCCGTGTCGGCCAGGCGCCCGGACACGTCGGCCACGACATGCTCGCCGCGCGGCACCAGCAGCGTGGAGCCGGCCTTGACGAGCATCCTGGGCGGGATGCGGTTGACGTCGCGCAGCACGGCCTCGGTCATGCCGGTGCGCCGGGCGGCCTCGGCCGGGCTCATGGTCCTGGGCACGACCCAGGCGGTCCAGCTCGCCATCGGGCCGGTGTGGCGGGCCAGGTTCTCGGCGAAGGCGCTGGCCTGGTCGTAGGGCAGCAGCACCTGCGGCGTCGCGGCGGCGAGGATGACCGGCTTGTTCATCTGCGGGTTGAACTGCTGGAAATCCTCCAGCGGGATGCCGGCGAACCGGGCGGCCAGGGCGACGTCGACGTCGCGCTCGATCCTGACCGTCAGGAAGTAGGGGTGGTTGGCCACCGGCGGCAGCGTCAGCGCGTAGCGTTCGGGCGCCAGCACGATGTTCTTCACGGCCTGCAGCTTGGGCACGTAGTAGCGCGTCTCGTCGGGGATCTTCAGGCTCTCGTAGTCGGTCGGCAGGCCCAGGCGCTGGTTGCGCGCGACGGCCTTCTGCACATTGCCCGGGCCCCAGTTGTAGGCGGCCAGCGCGAGGTGCCAGTCGCCGAACATCTTGTAGAGGCGGCCGAGGTAGTCGAGCGCGGCGCGCGTGGAGGCGAGCACGTCGCGGCGGTCGTCGCGGAAGATGTTCTGCTTGAGGTCGAAGTCGCGGCCGGTGGCGGGCATGAACTGCCACATGCCGGTGGCCTTGGCGCTGGACACGGCATGCGTGACGAAGGCGCTCTCCACGAAGGGCAGCAGGGCCAGCTCGGCCGGCATGCCGCGCTTGTCGACTTCTTCGAGGATGTGGAAGAGGTAACGGCTGCCGCGCGTCGTCATGCGCTCGACGTAGTCGGGCCGCGCGCTGTACCAGGCCTCGGCCTTGCGCACCCAGTCGTCGTCCAGGTCCTGCAGCTGGAAGCCCCGGCGCACGCGCACCCAGAGGTCGGCGCTGGCGTCGGGGGCGTCGAGGTCGACCTTCTCGCCGGGGCGCAGGTTGTCCTCCAGCAGCGTGGCCGCGGCCTCGCGGCTGGGCACGGTGGCGGCCGGCAGTGGCGCCGGCGCGGGGCCGGCTTCGGCGGCAAGGGGGGGCGGGGAGGGTGGGGTGGCCGGGGCGGTCGCCTCGGCGGGTGGGCGGGTTGTGGCGCAGGCGGCGAGCAGCAGGGCGGAAGCCAGTGGCGTGAGGCGGGAGAGCAGTGTCATCGGAATCCGTTCTTCCATTCGCGCAGCGTGGCGAAGACATCGACCGGGCTGGGCTCGGCCGGGAGTTTCAGGGGGGCGTGGCGGCGGGCGGCGTCGCGCAGCGCGGCTTGCGCGCAGCGCAGGAAAGGGTTGATGCGCAGTTCGGTGCCGATGCGGCCGGGCAGCGTCGGGCGACCGGCGGCGCGCTCGCCTTCGCACCAGGCCGCGTAGGCGGCGAGGTCGGTGTTGTCCGGGTCGACCTCGCGTGCGAAGCGCAGGTTGGACAGCGTGTACTCGTGGGCGCAGCAGACGCGCGTGTCCGGCGGCAGCGCGGCCAGCGACTGCAGCGAGGCATGCATCTGAGCCGCCGTGCCCTCGAACAGCCGGCCGCAGCCGGCGCTGAACAGGGTGTCGCCGCAGAACAGCAGTGGGCCTGGCTCGCCCGCGTCGGCCGCGAAGTAGGCGATGTGGCCAGAGGTATGGCCGGGCACGTCCATCACGGCGAAGCGCAGGCCCAGCAGCTCGATGCTGTCGCCGCCCTGCACCCGCTGCACGGGTTCGGGCATCTTCTCGGTCACTGGCGCATAGACCGGGCCGCGCAGCCGCGGACGCAGTGTATCCACGCCGCCGACGTGATCGCCGTGGTGATGGGTCAATAGAATGCCCGCGAGCGTCAGGCCGCGGGCGTCGAGCGCCGCGGCCACCGGGGCGGCGTCGCCGGGATCGAAGACCAGGGCCTCGCGGCCGTTATCCAGCAGCCAGAGGTAGTTGTCGTCGAAAGCGGGCAGAGGCGTGAGCGTCAAACCGAGCGTCAATGTGGCGCCAACCCATGACAGATAAAGCGCCGAGTATAGATTTGGCCGCCTGGTTGCAGACCCCGCCCGGCCGCTATCTGCTGGCCTGGGAGCAGGCCCAGGTCGACGCGGCCGTGGCCGACCTGTTCGGCTTCCATGCGCTGCAGCTCGGCCTGCCCGGGCTGGGCGGGCTGCAGGCCAACCGCATGCCGCATCGCTGGGTGGTCGGCCGGCACCTGCATTGCGAGTTCGAGGCCCTGCCTTTCGAGAGTGCCAGCCTGGACCTCGTGCTGCTGCCTCACGCGCTGGAGCAGGCCTGCGACGCCCATGCGCTGCTGCGCGAAGTGGAGCGGGTGCTGCGTCCCGAGGGGCGGCTCATCGTCTTCGGCCTGAACCCGGCCAGCCTGTGGGGGCTGCGCCAGAAGCTGGGCCGGCTGAAGCGCCGCGGCGAGCCCTATCTGCCGCGCGATGGCGATTTCATCGGCTACTGGCGGCTGCGCGACTGGCTCAAGCTGCTGTCCTTCGAGGTCGAGGCGGCACGCTTTGGCGTCTACCGCCCGCCGCTGCGCACCGAGGCCTGGCTGCAGCGCTGGCAGTGGGCCGAGGGCGTGGGCTCGCGCTGGTGGCCGGTGCTGGGCGCCGTCTACTTCATCCAGGCGGTCAAGCGCGTGCACGGCATGCGCTTGATCGGCCTGGCCAAAAACTCGCGCCTGGCGGCCAAGAAAGCGCCCGCCGTCGCATTGAACAACCATCACAGGAAACATGACTGAAACGTCCAAGCCTGCCGTCGCCATCAGGCGCCCGCAGGTCACCATCTACACCGACGGTGCCTGCAAGGGCAACCCCGGCCCCGGCGGCTGGGGCGCCTGGCTGTCCAGCGGCGGGCACGACAAGGAACTCTTCGGCGGCGAGCCGGGCACGACGAACAACCGCATGGAGCTGATGGCGCCCATCGAGGCGCTGGCCTCGCTCAAGCGCAGCTGCGACGTCGTCATCTACCTGGACAGCGAATACGTGCGCAAGGGCATCACCGAGTGGATCGTCAACTGGCAGCGCCGCGGCTGGAAGACGGCCGACGGCAAGCCGGTGAAGAACGTCGAGCTCTGGCAGCGCCTGGACGCGCTGCGCAAGCTGCATTCGGTGGACTGGCGCTGGGTCAGGGGCCATGCCGGCGACCCGGGCAACGAGCGCGCCGACGCGCTGGCCAACAAGGGCGTGGCGTCGCTGGGCCGGGCGCGTCAGTAAAGTCCGCGCCAGCCCCAACTCCCCGCGAGACTCCGATGAAGCTGCTGCCCACCCTGCTCGCCGCGCTGCTGATGGCCGCTGCGGTCCAGACCCAGGCCCAGGCCCAGACCTACACCGTGCTGTGCAGCAAGGTGGCCTGCGGCCGGCTCCTGGTCGCCGAGTCGGCCGGGCGGGTGGAGGTGGACTACAGCTACCGCAACAACGGCCGCGGCCCCGACCAGAAGGAGGTCATGGCCTTCGCGCCCGACGGCGCGTGGATGAGCTATCGCACCGAGGGCGTGTCCAGCTATGGCGCGCGCATCGCCGAGAGCTTCGAGCGCCAGGCCGACGGCAAGGTGGCGTGGCGCTCACCCGTGGACAGCGGCGAGCGGCCCGGCGCCGCCCGCGATGCGGTCTATCTGCCGGTGCAGGCCAGCCCGGCCTGGACCGCGCGGCTGGCGCAGAGCCTGCTCGCGGCCAGGGCGCCGCGCATCGAGGCGCTGCCGGTGGGGCGGCCGGCCATCGAGCGCCTGCAGCAGCTCGCGCTGCCCGGCCAGGCCTACGAGATCGGCCTCTACGTCATCACCGGCCTGGACCTGGAGCCCACCTACCTCTGGCTGCGCGAGGACAACCATGCGCTGTTCGCCGAGGTCTACCCGGGCTGGGGCGGTACGCTTCAGCAGGGCTTCGAGGGCGAGCTGGAGCGGCTGACCGACGCGCAGAAGCAGGCCCAGCTCGCGCGCCTGCAGCGCCTGGCCAGGGAGCTGCCGCAGCCGCTGCCGGGGCTGACCGTCATCGAGGGCGTGCGCTGGTTCGACGCGCAGGCCGCCGTGCTGCGCGGCCCGTCGGACGTCTATCTGTACGAAGGGCGCATCGCGGCCATCGCCAGGCCGGGCCGCTTCGCCAATGCCGCACCGGCCCAGCGCATCGCTGGCCGCGGCCGCACGCTGCTGCCCGGCCTCGTGGACATGCACGCCCACCTGACCGCCGGCGAGCTGCTGCTCGACCTGGCCGCCGGCGTGACGGCGGTGCGCGACGTGGGCAACAGCAATGCCGAGCTCGCCGAGCTGCGCGGGCGCGTCGAGCGCGGCGACGTGCTCGGCCCGCGCATCGCGGCCAATGGCTTCATCGAAGGCAAGAGCCCGTTCTCGTCGCAGGCCGACTTCGTCCCCGACAAGCTGCCCGACGCCCTCGCCGCCATCGACTGGTATGCCGCCCACGGCTACCGCCAGCTCAAGCTCTACAACTCCATCCGGCCCGAGTGGGTCAAGCCCATGGTGGCCCATGCGCGGAGCTTAAGCCTGCGCACCGGCGGCCATGTGCCGGCCTTCATGACGGCGCGCCAGGCGGTGGAGGCGGGCTTCGACGAAGTCCACCACATCAACCAGATCACGCTGAACTTCCTCGTCGGCAAGACCGACGACACGCGCACGCTGCTGCGCTTCAACCTCGTCGGCGACAAGGCGGCCGACCTCAGGCTCAACGACGCCCGCACCCGCGACTTCATCGCGCTGCTGAAGAAGCACGGCACCGTCGTCGACCCGACGATGACGGCCTTCGAGTCCCAGTACACCCAGCGCCAGGGCCAGCCCAACCCGAGCTATGCGATGGTGGCGGCCAACCTGCCGGCCGTCGTGCAGCGCGGCCTGCTGTCCGCCGAGGTCGACATGGACGACGCCAAGGCCAGGCGCTGGCGCGCGAGCTGGAAGGTCATGATGGACCTGCTGCGCCGCATGAATGCTGCCGGCATCCCGCTGGTGGCGGGCACCGACGCGACGCCGGGCTTCGCGCTGCAGCGCGAGCTGGAGCTGTATGTGCAGGCCGGCATCCCGGCTGGCCAGGCGCTGAAGATCGCGACCTGGAACGGCGCGAAGTACAGCGACCGGCTGGGCGACATCGGCAGCATCGCGGTGGCTAAGCGCGCCGACCTGCTGCTGGTGGACGGCGACCCGGTGGCCGACATCCGCGCCATCCGCCGCGTGGCCCTGGTGTTCCGAGGGCTCAACGGCCAGACCCAGGCGCTGTCGCCCGCTGCCCTGTACCAATCGATGGGCATCCTGCCCTTCGTGCCCGCTGCGGAGATCGCCAAGTGAGGCGCGTGGCTGCGCTGCTGCTTGCGCTGCCGCTGCTGGCGGGCGCCGACACGACGCTGCGCTTCTGCACCGCCGGCAGCCCCAAGACCTTCGACCCGGCGATGACCGACAGCTATGTCGATCACGTCGCCCACGCGCCCGTCTTCGGCACGCTGATCGAACTCAGGCGCGGCACGGACCAGCTCATCCCGGGTCTGGCCACCGGCTGGAGCGTCAGCGCCGACGGCCTGGCCTACACCCTCGACTTGCGCCGTGGCGTGGCCTGGCAGACGGTCGAGGGCTTCAAGCCCACGCGCGAGTTCAATGCCGACGACGTGCTCTTCACCTTCGGCCGCCTGCTCAGCCGGGACAGCGAGTTCGCCAAGGCCTTCCCGAACGTGTCGCCCTATGTGCTGTCCTTCGGCTGGGAGGAGCTGATCCGCAAGGTCGAGAAGCTGGGCGACCACCAGGTGCGCTTCACGCTGGCCGAACGCGACGCCTCCTTCCTGTCGGCGCTGAGCTTCACGTTCACGATGATCCAGTCCGCCGAACTGGGTGCCCAGTTGCTCAAGGCCGGCACGCCGCAGCGCATCGCGCAGATGCCGGTCGGCACCGGTCCCTTCCAGCTCAAGAGCTTCCGCGCGGACAGCGTCATCCGCTACGTCAGGAACCCGACGTGGTGGCGCGGCGACGAGCGCCCGCGCGCCGACCAGCTCGTCTTCGCCGTCACGACCGACGCCAGCGTGCGCGCCCAGCGCCTCAGACGCGACGAGTGCGACGTCGCCGCGCCGGTCGGCCCTGCCGAGCTGGACGAGTTGAAGAAAGACCCCGCCATCAAGCTCGCGACGGCGCCCGGCATGAACATCGGCTACCTGGCCTACAACACCCGGCGTCCGGCCCTGGCCAAGGTCGAGGTGCGCCAGGCGCTGGACATGGCCATCGACAAGGCCGCCATCCTGCGCGCCGTCTACGGCGATGCGGGCACGCTGGCCCGCAGCATCGTGCCGGCCGCCAACTGGGCGCACGACGACACCCTCCAGCCCAAGCCCTACGACCCGGCCCGCGCCAGGGCCCTGCTGCAGAAGGCCGGCGTGCTGCCGCTGAGCCTCACGCTGTGGGCCATGCCCGTGGTGCGCAACTACAACCCCAACGGCCAGCGCATGGCGCAGATGATCCAGGCCGACTGGGCCAAGGTCGGCGTCACGGCGCGCATCGTCAGCTACGAATGGGGCGAGTACCTGCGCCGCATCGATGCCGGCGAGCACGACGCGGCGCTCAGCGGCTGGAACAGCGACCCCGAACCCGCCAACACCTTCGGCCAGCTCGGCTGCAAGGCCAACAGCGGCACCTCCTGGTGCAACGCCGCCTACGACGAGCTGCTGGCCCAGGCCCGGCAGGCGTCCACGCGGGCCGAACGCAAGGCGATCTACGCCAAGGCCCAGCGCATCGCGATGCAGGAACTGCCCTGGACCCCCATCGCCCACGGCCGGCTCGCGGTGCCCGAACGCGCCACGGTCAAGGGCTTCGTGCTCGACCTGGATGGCGGCATGAATTTCGACGGGGTTCTCCCCCGCTAAACAAGGAAGACGAGATGAGCATCAAGAGCGACAAATGGATCCGCCGCATGGCGGAGCAGCACGGCATGATCGAGCCCTTCGAGCCCGGCCAGGTGCGCGAGCACGACGGCCGCAAGATCGTCAGCTATGGCACCAGCAGCTATGGCTACGACATCCGCTGCGCGCCCGAGTTCAAGGTCTTCACCAACATCCACAGCACCGTGGTGGACCCGAAGAACTTCGACGAGAACAGCTTCGTCGACATCAACAAGGACGTCTGCATCATCCCGCCCAACAGCTTCGCGCTGGCCCGCACGGTCGAATACTTCCGCATCCCGCGCAATGTGCTGACCGTCTGCCTGGGCAAGAGCACCTATGCGCGCTGCGGCATCATCGTCAACGTGACGCCCTTCGAGCCCGAGTGGGAAGGCTATGTGACGCTGGAGTTCAGCAACACCACGCCGCTGCCCGCCAAGATCTACGCGGGCGAGGGCTGTGCCCAGGTGCTGTTCTTCGAGAGCGACGAGGTCTGCGAGACCAGCTACAAGGACCGCGGCGGCAAGTACCAGGGGCAGGTGGGGGTGACGCTGCCGAAGACCTGAGTCTCCGGGGCCGCGTTCAACGGGCCCCTGCGAGGTGGCGGATCAGCCCCAGCCGCCCCGCCCGCATCACCCGCTTGTGATTCCACCTGAACAACGGTGCCAGCAGCGGCGCCGTCCAGCGCAGCGGGCCCGGCGGCAGCATGACGCGCCAGACGAAGGTCAGGTCGGTGTGCCCGCCGGCCTCGGGCAGGGCCTGGTGCAGCAGCCAGATGCCTTCGCCGGCCAGCGTGCCGGCCGCGTGGGCGCGCAGGCGCTGCTCGCGCAGCACCTCGGTGACCTCCAGTTCCAGCAGCAGGCGATAGCCCAGGCCGGTGCGGAAGTGGATCTGCTGCACGCGGCCGACGCCGAGTTCGTCACCGTTTTTCAGCCGCTTCACGGCGACGACGCCGGGCCACCAGCGCGGCCAGTGCTCGGTCTCGGTGATGGCCCGCCAGACGCGCCCGACCGGTGCGTCCAGGCGCCAGTGGCTGACGAGGTCGAAATGGGAGGTCTGAGGCATGCGTCGAGGGGATACGCCGGGCTGTTCAGGGTAGATGCCAGGAAGTACGCTGCATCCAAAACCCAAGCCACAGCGTAGCCCCTCCCATGACCTCGACCGCCGCCACCCCCGCCCAGGCCCGCGCCATCCGCAGGCGCCTGCTGGAGCGAGTGGCCGACACCGACGACAGCCACCTGACCGTGCCCGCGGGCGCGGCCGGCTGGCAGCCTTTCGGCGACGGCGTGCAGATCAAGATCCTGCACGAGAGCGAGGGTATTCTGAGCTATCTGCTCCGGTTCGCGCCCGGCGCCCGCCTCGACGCCCACCGCCACCCGGTGGACGAGGAGTGCCTCGTGCTCGAAGGCGTGCTCAAGGTCGGCAGCCGCATCGAGGTCGGCGCGGGCGGCTACCACCTCGCCCGGGCCGGCAGCCTGCACGCCGGCATCAGCACCGAGGCGGGCGCGACGATCTTTCTGCGCGGCGCCGAGCCGCAGGTGGACCAACTTCTGGTTTGAGGTTTGCCATGACCCTCCCACACCCGACCGAGTCCGCGGACGAACCGCCCGCGCACGCGCTGCTGTTCGACGAAAAGGCCGAGCTGCATGAGGCGGAGGCCGAGGAAGCCTGCGCCGCGGCCGCCAAGCCCGGCTGCCCGCCGCTGGACGACGCGCAGCTGCAGGCCTGGATCGCCGCCATCGTCGACCACGACGAGCGCGCGCTGCTGGCGCTCTACGAGGCGACGCTGTCGCGCGTCTACGGCCTGGTGCTGCGCCTGGTGCGCCGGCCCCAGTTGGCCGAGGAGGTGGCCGAGGACCTCTACTTCCAGGTCTGGCGCCAGGCGCCGCGCTTCGACCCCGGGCGCGGCCGGCCGCTGACCTGGCTGCTGGGCATGGCGCGCTCGCGCGCCATCGACGCGATCCGCCGCGAGGCCCGCTTCCAGCATGAGGAGCTGGACGAGCAGGCTGCGGCGCTGGCCACGCCGACGGCCGAGTCGGGCGACGAGTTGCTGGCCGTGGCCCAGGGCCATGCCGAGCTGCACCGCGCGTTGCTGCTGCTCAAGCCGCAGCCGCGCCAGCTTGTGGCGCTGGCTTTTTTCAACGGCCTGTCGCACGAGGAGATCGCGAGCCAGACCCGCCTGCCGCTGGGCACGGTCAAATCGCAGATCCGCCGCGCGCTGGCCACGCTGCGCGAGGCGCTCGGCGACACTGGCGCCCATGCGCTGCCGGCCTGAGGGCGACGCCATGACCACGACGATGCCCACCCCTCCCGAATCCAACGACGACGACCTGAGCCCGCTGCTCAGCGAGCCCTTCGCGAGCGCCTGGGCCGCACCGGCCGAGCCGGGCCGCATGGGCGGGCGCCTGAACGACCGCCTGCAGCGCTCGCTCGAGGCCGAGCGCGGCATGGTGACCGTGCGCCGCCGCAATGCCGCCCCAGCCGAGGCGGGCTTGCGTTGGCTCTACCGCGCGCCGGCCGGCCGCCCGCTGCGCCCCGGCGAGCCGCGCAGCGTCTGCCTGATCGAGCTGCAGGCCGGCCAGTTCCTGCAGTTCGAGAAGACGGACGGCCCGAGGGAGTTCCTCGTGCTGCGAGGCCGCGTCGAAATCGACACCGAGGCCCTGACGGCGCGCGACTTCCTGCTGCTGCCCGCCGGCAATGCGGCTCGGCTGATCAGCCTCGAAGGCGCGCAGCTGTTCATGCGCGAGGCCGATGCCACGGTCGCGGCCCGGCGCACGCTGGTGCGCGACGCCGAGGCCGGCTGGCCCGAGTTCGCGCCCGGCATCCGCCGCCGCGTGCTGTGGGCCGGCGCCGGCCAGGCCGCACTGCTCTACCGCGCCGAGCCCGGCGCCGGCGTGCCCGGCCATGGCCACGGCCATGACGAGGAATGCCTGATGCTGCAGGGCGAGCTCTTCCTGGACGACCTGCTGCTGCAGCAGGGCGACTACCAGCTCGCCCCCGCGGGGACGGGCCACCGCATCACCGAGACCGACACCGGCGTCATCATCTACGCCCACGGCGACCTGGACCTGCAGTTCACTTGAGGCCGGTCAGCCGGAGCCAGGCCGATGCTCCGGCGGCATCGGATCTGCTGCGCTTCGGCCAGTTGATGAACGACGCCAGGCCGGGCATCGACCCCACGCGCACGCTCCGTGGCCGCCCGGCGGACGGCCCGGCAGCGAGCAGAGCTGGCGCTGGGCCTGTTCGAGGCCTGCCGCGTCGGCGGCGAGCGGATCGGCCTGGTGCCTGATCTCAGGACTTTCCCCGAGCCGAAACCTGCCTTTCCTCACCCCGGCGCCGCGGCCCGGCGCGATTACCCTCGCGGATTCGTTTTTCACCGATCCGCTCCATGATCCGTCACACCCTCACGCTGCTGGCCACGGCCACGCTGGCCGTCACCGCCGCCCATGCCGACGAAGGCATGTGGATGCCCAAGCAGCTGCCGCAGATCTCCAAGGCGCTGAAGGCCGAGGGCCTCGCGCTCGACTCCGCCGCACTGAAGGACCTGACCGCCTTCCCGATGGGCGCCGTCGTCTCGCTGGGCGGCTGCACGGCCAGCTTCGTGTCGCCCCAGGGCCTGGTCGTCACCAACCACCACTGCGCCTACGGCAGCCTGCAGTTCAATTCCACGCCGCAGCGCGACCTGCTGAAGAACGGCTTCTACGCCGCCACGCTGGCCGACGAACTGCCCGCGGCGCCCGGCAGCCGCGTCTTCGTCACGGTCGACATGCGGGACGTCAGCGCCGAGATCCTGAACGCCAGGACCCGCGCGCTGGCCGGCAAGGCCCGCACCGACGCCATCGAGGCGACCGAGAAGCAGCTCGTCGCCGCCTGCGAGGCCGACCCGGGCCACCGCTGCAATGTCTACGCCTTCTTCGGCGGCCTGCAGTACCAGCTCATCAAGCAGCTCGAGATCCGCGACGTGCGCCTGGTGCATGCGCCCGCGGCCGGCGTGGGCGTGTTCGGCGGCGACGCCGACAACTGGATGTGGCCGCGCCACACCGGCGACTACAGCTTCTACCGCGCCTATGTCGGTGCGGACGGCAAGCCCGCCGACTACAGCAAGGACAACAAGCCCTATGTGCCCAAGTACCACCTGAAGCTGGCCTCCAGCCCGCTGGACGCCGGCGACTTCGTCATGGTCACCGGCTATCCGGGCCGCACCAACCGCCACCGGCTGCCGCGCGAGGTGGCCTTCACCTTCGGCTGGGAACAGCCGGCCGTCGTGAAGGCCATGGGCGAGTCCATCGACATCATCAAGGCCGAGACGGCCGGCCGCCGCGACGGCGAGATCAAGATGGCCGCGCGCATGCAGGGCCTGCAGAACTACTACAAGAACCGCCAGGGCCAGCAGGCCAGCTACGACAACAGCGATTTCCTGCTGCGCAAGACTGCGGCCTTCGACCAGCTCAAGGCCTGGGTCGACGCCTCGCCAGAGCGCAAGGCGCGCTACGGCGCCGACGTTGCCGCGACCGACGCGCTGCTGACCGAGCGCGAGGCCATCTCGCGCAAGGAATACCTGCTGGGCTTCATGATGCCCGCGATGCTGAAGGCCGCCAGCCAGCTCTACGAAACCGCCCAGCAGCAGGCCAGGCCCGACGCCGAGCGCAAGAGCGGCTACCAGGAGCGCGACCTGCCGCGCCTGCGCGCCGCCCAGCAGCAGCTCGACCGCCGCTACGACGAGCCCAGCGACAAGCGCCTGGCCGCCCACTTCCTGGCCCAGTACCTCGCCCAGCCGGCCGACACGCTGAACCCCGCCTGGCTGAGCGCCCTCGGCCTGAAGGCCGGCCAGGACGAAGCCGGCGTCCGCGCCCAGCTCGACAGGCTCTATGACGGCAGTAAGCTCGCCGACAACGCGGCGCGTCTGGCCTGGATGGGCAAGGACGCCGCCGCCTTCCAGGCCAGCGACGACAGCTTCGTCAAGGCCGCCGTCGCCCTCTACGACGACGACCAGCGGCGCGAGAACCGCGACAAGGAGCTGGCCGGCAAGCTGCAGAAGGCCTATGCCGGCACGCAGCAGGCGCTGATCGACTTCCACGCCAGCCGCGGCGAGGCCGTCTACCCCGACGCCAACAGCACGTTGCGCATCAGCTTCGGCAAGGTGCAGGGCCGCGACGCCGGCCGCGACGGCGAGACCTGGACCCCGTTCACGACGCTGCGCGGCATCGTCGCCAAGCACAAGGGCCCGGACGAAGCCGGCGGCGAGTTCGACGCGCCGGCCAACGAGTTGGCCGCGATCAAGGCCAGGCAGTACGGCGACTACTACATGAAGAGCCTGGACTCGGTGCCGGTGAACTTCCTGGCCACGCTGGACACGACCGGCGGCAACTCCGGCTCGCCGGTGCTGAACAAGAAGGGCGAGCTCGTCGGCCTGCTGTTCGACGGCACGCTGGACGCCGTCATCTCCGACTGGGACTTCAACCCCAAGGCCGTGCGCAGCATCTGCCTGGATGCGCGCTACATGCTGTGGCAGATGAGCGTGGTCGACAAGGCCACGCGCGTGCTGCAGGAGATGGGCGTCTAAGCCCGGACCCGGCCCGCGTCTGGCAATCCGGCACGGCAGCGTTTCGCTGCCGTGTTTCTTTTGGGGGCTACTCCTTGGCGACGGCCTCCACCTGGATGCGCAGGCCCACGTCCATCTTGAACCCCCAGTCCTTGCCCGCCGCGAGGCCGAAGTCCTCGCGGTTGAAGCTGCCGGACGCGTCGGCGCCGCACCAGTCGCGCTTGAGCATGGGGTGCGTGGTGCACCTGAGCTGGTGGATGGCCAGCGTCACGGGCCTGGTGCGGCCGTTCAGCGTCAGCTCGCCGACCAGCTGGCCCGGCACGCCGTCGAAGCGGCCCTTGAAGTTGGCGGTGGGGGCGTTCTTCTCGAGGTTGAAGAAGTCCTTGCCCCTGGCCCATTCGTTCATCGCGGCCAGGCCGAAGTCGATGCTGGCCAGGTCCATCTGCACGTCCACGCTGCCGCTGCCTTCGGCCTTGTCGTAGACGATGCTGCCGCTGTTCTTCGTCAGCTTGCCGCGCCAGTAGGACAGGCCCATGTGGTCGGCCTCGAAGCTCGGGTAGGTGTGCGTCGGGTCGATCTGGTAGCTCACCGGCGCGGCCTGCGCGAGGCTGGCGGCGAGCAGGGCGGCGATCAGGGGCAGGCGTTTCATCGGGATCCTTGTGGGCGGGGGGAGAGGGCGGCGATGCCTGACACTACGACGAACCAGGCGCGGCGATTTCGACAGGCGCCCATCATCTCCTCGCCATGATCCTTAGACGCCCGCTGCTCGTCCTGCTGACCCTTGCCCTCGCCGCCTGCGCGCCATTGCGCCCGCCTTCCGCCGAGAAGCGCTACAGCGCCGCCGAGCTGCTCGCGCTGAAGCCCGCGGACCTGTCCTGGCCCGCCGCGTCCACCGACGGCGAACGCGCGCTGCGCGAGAGGGCGCTCGCCGGCATCCGCACGCGCCTAGCGCTGCCGCCCGGCCCCGAGCGCGACGCGGCGCTGCCGGCCCTGTTCGACGCCGTGGCCCAGTACAACGCGGAGATCGACGCGGCGCGCCCGCTGCTGCTGGAGGCGCTGCCCACGCTCGGCAGCCGCGACCCCGACATGCAGCGCGCGCTGCTGACCGCCGCCCACACCCTCTACCCGGCCGAGTCCGCGCCGCTGCTGTGGCCGCTGCTGCCCCAGCTGACGGCGAGCAAGCCCTTTGGCATCGCGGCCTACACGCTGCTGCGGGCCGATCCCGGCGCGGCGCCGCGGCTGGCGGCCCTGCTGCCCCAGCAATTCCCCGCCTGGGCCGACGACCCGCGCCTGACCGCGCTGATGCAGCGCCTGCAGCCCATTGCCGCCCCCCAGCCGCCGCTCGCCGAGCTGCTGGCCGCACCGCTGCGGCCGGGCTATCCGGTCATCGTCAGCCTGCAGCGCCCGGGCCGCCAGCAGATGGGCCTGGCCCTGGTGCGCGCGGCCGACGGCCGCTTCGTGCGCGACGCGGCGGGCCGGCTGTTCGCGTCGCCTCAGCTCGCGCTCGCGCGCAGCGGCCTGCCCGGCACCCTCACCAACGGCAACACGCCGCAGGGCCTGTTCACCATCGTCGGCGCCGGCACGGCCACCAACCCCAACATCGGCCCCACGCCCTATCTGCACAGCAAGCTGCCCATCGAGGCCACGCCGGCCGAGTTCGAGCATGTCGACGCCACCGGCGCGGCCGACTGGAGCGAGGCGCTGTACGAGAGCTATCTGCCCGAGAGCTGGCGCGGCTGGGCGCCGTTCAAGGAAGCCTGGCTGGCCGGCCGCGCCGGGCGCGACGAGCTGCTCGTGCACGGCACGACGATCAACCCGGCCTACTACGCCGGCAGCGCCTACTTCCCCGGCACGCCGCAGCAGGGCTGCATGATCTCCAACGAAGACTGGGACCCGGCCAGCGGCCGCCTGCTGGCGAGCCGCCAGCTCGCGCTCGCCCAGGCCTATGCGGCGGCCGGCGCGCGCGCCGACCTGGCCGGCTATCTGATCGTCGTCGAGCTGCCCGGCGACGGGCCGGTCACGCCGGCCGAGGCCCAGGCCCTGGTGCTCGCGGCCGGCCGCTGAACGCTTGCCGCCAAGAGCTTGCTGCATCTGCTGCCTCCCAGCCTCGACAGCGCCGACGAGCGGCTGCACTTCGAGCGCCATGCCGACCAGGCGCGCCTGCTGTCCCCCGATCCGGGGATGTCGGCTTGACAGGGGCCGCAGTACATCTCAACGCCCGAGTCAACTGTGGAGACCCGCCATGACCTCATGGGAAATCCAGGGCAGCGAGCTGATCAACTGCAACTGTTCCTACGGCTGCCCCTGCCAGTTCAATGCGCTGCCCACCCAGGGGCATTGCGAGGCCATGGGGGCCATCGCCATCGACAGCGGCCATTTCGGCGACGTGCGGCTGGACGGGCTGAAGATCGCGGTCGTCTTCCAGTGGCCGGGCGCCATCCACCTCGGCAAGGGGCGCTGCCAGCCCATCGTCGACGTCAACGCCAGCCCCGAGCAGCGCGAGGCCCTGCTGAAGATCATGTCGGGCCAGGAGACCGAGCCCTTCGCGACGATGTTCGCCGTCTTCGCGACGACGCTGGAGCAGGTCTTCGAGCCCATCGTGACGACGATAGCCTACGAGGTCGACGTCGACGCGCGGCGCGGCCGGGTGAGCGCCGCGGGCGTGTTCGAGCTCGAGGGCCGGCCCATCCGCAATCCGGTCAGCGGGCAGGAGCATCGCGCCCGCATCGACCTGCCGCACGGCTTCGAGTACGAGCTGGCCGAGGTCGGCTCCGCCAGCAGCCGCTCGCAGGGCGCCATCGCGCTGGAGCTGAAGGACAGCTATGCGCAGTTCGCGCGCCTGCATCTGAACAACCGCGGGGTGGTGCGGCACCGCGCCGCGGCCTGATCTTGGTCGAGGCCCTGCTGCGGCGCGAGCGGCGGGTGGTGGCCGCCGCGCTGCTGGTGCTGGTGGTGCTGGCCTGGGCCTATGTCGTGCAGGGCGCCGGCATGGGCATGAGCGCCTGGCAGATGACGAGCCTGAGCCTGTTCCCGCACCGCCAGGCCGAGGTGCCGGGCGAGATGCCGGTGGCCTGGCCCATCCTCATCGCGATGTGGTGGGTCATGATGATCGGCATGATGACGCCGAGCGCGGCGCCGCTGGTGCTGCTCTATGTCCGCGTGCTGCGGGCGCATTCGCCGGGCGCCGGCGTCGGCCGGGCCGCGGCCCTGCTGCTGGCCGGCTATCTGGCGGCCTGGCTCGGCTTCTCTCTTGCGGCGGCGGGCCTGCAGCAGGCGCTGCAGTCGCTCGGCTGGCTGTCCGGCATGATGCTGTGGTCGCGCAGCGCCTGGCTGTCGGCGGCCGTGCTGGGCCTGGCCGGCCTCTACCAGCTGACCGCCGCCAAGCGCGCCTGCCTGACGCGCTGCCGCAGCCCCGTGGGCTTCCTGACCCGCCATGGGCGCGGCGCCAGCTTCATGTTGGGCTTGCGCCATGGTGCCTACTGCGTCGGTTGCTGCGGCCTGCTGATGGCGCTGCTGTTCGTCGGCGGCGTCATGAACCTGGTCTGGATCGCCGTGCTGACCGCCGTCGTGCTGGTCGAGAAGCTGCTGCCGGCCGGCACCGCCTTCGGCCGCGCGCTCGGCGGCCTGCTGCTGCTGTGGGCCGTGGCGACGCTGTTTGTCTAGGCGACGACCGGGTAGGTCCCCGGCACGAGGATGTCGCGCGTCACGTCCGTCAGCCGCCTGTGGCCGCAGAAGGCCATGGTCACGTCCAGTTCCTTGTGCAGGATCTGCAGCGCCTGGGTCACGCCGGCCTCGCCCATCGCGCCCAGGCCATAGGCCATCGCGCGGCCGATCATCGTGCCGCGGGCGCCCAGGGCCCAGGCCTTCAGCACGTCCTGGCCGGAGCGGATGCCGCCGTCCATCCAGACCTCGATCTGGCTGCCCACCTCGGCCACGATGGCCGGCAGTGCGTGGATGCTGCTGGGCGCGCCATCCAGCTGCCGGCCGCCGTGGTTGCTGACGACGAGGGCGTCGGCGCCGGCCTGCACGGCGAGCCTGGCGTCTTCGGCTTCCATGATGCCCTTCAGGATGAGCTTGCCGCCCCACTGCTCCTTGACCCAGGCGATGTCGGCCCAGGACAGGCGCGGGTCGAACTGCTCGTTGGTCCAGGCCGAGAGGGAGCGCATGTCGCTGACGCCCTTCACATGGCCGACGAGGTTGCGGAAGCTGTGGCGCCGCGTGCCGGCCATGCCGAGGCACCAGCGCGGCTTGGTCATCAGGTTGACGATGTTGGCCAGCGTCGGCCGCGGCGGTGCGGTGAGGCCGTTCTTCAGGTCCTTGTGGCGCTGGCCGATGACCTGCAGGTCCAGCGTCAGCACCAGGGCCGAGCATTGGGCGGCCTTGCAGCGGTCGATCATGCGCGCCATCGCGTCGCGGTCGCGCATCATGTAGAGCTGGAACCAGAACGGCGCCGAGGTGTGCTCGGCGATGTCCTCGATGGAGCAGATGCTCATCGTGCTCAGCGTGAACGGGATGCCGAACTTCTCGGCCGCGCGCGCGGCATGGATCTCGCCGTCGGCATGCTGCATGCCGGTCAGGCCCACGGGGGCGATGGCGACCGGCATCTTGGCGTCCTGGCCCACCATCTTCACCGCGGTGCTGCGGCCTTCCATGTTGACGGCCACGCGCTGGCGCAGCTTGATGGCCTGGAAGTCGCTCTCGTTGGCGCGGTAGGTCGTCTCCGTCCATGAGCCGGAGTCGGCGTAGTCGTAGAACATGCGCGGCACGCGCTTCTCGGCAAGCTGGCGCAGGTCTTCGATGCAGGTGATGACGGGCATGGCGGCGGCCTCTCTCGGGATGGCCGGCATGCTAGGCCCGCCGCGCCCGCGCGGCCCGGAAAAAACCTCAGCCGGCGGCGGAAGAGTTTTCCGCCTCCAGCGCCCGGCAGTGGCCGTGCAGCCAGCCCGCGAAGGCGTCCGAGGCATTGCCCGGCCGGTGCGTGACCAGGCCGTAATGCCGCTCGGCCGGCACGGTCAGCGCAAAGGGCTGCACGAGGCGGCCCTCGGCCAGTTCGTGTCGCGCCAGGCTCAGCCGGGCCAGCGCCACGCCCTGGCCGGCCAGCGCGGCGGCCAGCGTCAGGCCCAGGTCGACGAGGCGCGGGCCTTCGTCGGGCTCGGGCACGTCGGCCAGGCCGGCCGCGCGCAGCCAGGGCGCCCAGGGCTGCAGCGGCGTGCGCAGCAGCGGCAGGGCCGGCAGGTCGGCCGGCTCGCGCAGCGGCGCAAAGCGGGCCAGCAGGGCCGGCGCGGCCAGCGGCGTCAGGCGGTCGCGCAACAGCACCTGCTCCGGCGCGATCTCGTCCGGCACGGCGCCGTGGCGGATCTCGACGTCGGCGCCCGCGTCGCCCTCGGCCAGCAGCGGCACCGACAGCGTCAGCTCCAGCTCGACCTGCGGGTGGGCCGCCGTGAAGGCGGGCAGGGCGGGCACCAGCAGTTGGCGCGCGAAGGTGGGCGTGGAGCTGACGCGCAGGCGCTCGCGCAGCGGGCTGGCGCGCTGGTGCAGCGGCATGGCCTGCAGCAGTGCCAGGGCCTGGCGCACCTGGGGCAGGTATTCGTGGCCGGCCGGCGTGAGGCTCGGGCCGCGCGGCGGCTGGCGCAGGAACAGCGGCTGGTCCAGCCTCTCCTCCAGGCCGGCCACGCGCTTGGCCACGGCGCTGGCCGTCAGCGCCAGCTCGGCCGCGGCGGCCTCGAAGCTGCCGGCTCGGGCCACGGCCTCGAAGGCGAGGAGGGCGTCGAGCGAGGGCAGGCGGATGGGGCGCGCGGGCATGCGGCCATCGTACCCAGCAGCCCGGCCGTCAGAAGTTGATCGTCGTCGGCCCGGCGTCGCGCGACGCCGGCCGCAGGTACTGGCCCAGCGTGCCGGCCATGGCTGCCACGACGCCGGCGGCCAGGCGCCCGGCCTGCCGCAGCGGCTTCGGTCTCTTGGCCGCCGTACCCTGCGTCTGCCGGGCGCGCGGCTGCACGACGGCCTGCACGAGGGCCAGCTCCTGCTGGCGCTCCTGCACCAGATAGACCAGCCGGCTCGGGTCGGCGAAGCGCTGCGCCAGCGTGCGCACGGCCTTGAGCTCGCGCTTGTGCACCAGCACACCCTGGGCGCGCAGCGTGCAGCCCAGCGTGCGGCTGCGCAGGTAGAGGGCCTTGGCCGCCAGGCGGTCGGGCAGACAGCCCACGCCGGCATACAGGCAGTTGGCGAGGTTGAACATGGCTTCGGCATGGCCCAGGGCCGCGGCGGCCACATAGGCCGACAGGCCCGCCGCTTCGTCGGCCGGCCCGCCACGGCCGGTCATCAGCGCCCGCCCGAACTGGAAGCGCCCGATGGCGCTGCCCAGCGCGGCCGCGCGTTCCAGCAGCGTGCGCGCCGCCACCGCGTCGGCGGCCATCCCCAGGCCTTCGAGCTGGCACAGCCCGAGCATGGCCAGGCCGTCGCAGCTGCCGCTTTCGGCGGCGGCGCGGAACCAGCCCACGGCGCGGCGGTAGTCCGGCGGCGTGGCGTGGAACAGGTCGAGCGCCTGTTGCAGCGGGTCGATGGGCGGCGTCGTGATCGCCGCGGCGGGCGGGTTCGGGCCGGGGGCCGGGTCTCGGGAGTTCATCCAGCAATCAAGTCGTGACGGGCTCGGGCCGATGCGGTTGGCCGGGGGATGCGGGCCCCTGGATTCTCGGCCCTGGCCGGGCGCCGACGCGTACCGCGCGGTCCGCCGCCGGCCGGCGAGGAGGGCGGATGGTGACCGGTGCCGTGACAAATTACCGCGACTGGATGGCGGTCCGCAGACGCCCTGAGGCGTTCTCAAAGCCGCCACCAGGCCGGCAGCAGCGCGCGCACCTCGGGCCGCAGATAGCGCTGGTCCAGCAGCCAGACCCAGCCGCGGTCGTCCACGGAACGCAGCACGCGGCCGGCGGCCTGCACGACCTTCTGCAGGCCGGGCACGAGGTCGGCATAGCCGTGGTCGGCACCGAACATGGTGTCCAGCCGCTCGCGCAGCTGCTCCTGCACGGGCGACACCGGCGGTAGCGCGAGCGTCGCGATGAAGGCGCCGATCAGCCGCGTGCCGGGCAGGTCCACGCCCTCGGCGAAGGCGCCGCCCAGCACGGCGAAGCCGATGCCGTGGCCCTCGGGCACGAAACGGTCGAGAAAGGCGCGCCTTGCACCATCACCCATCGCGCGGGCCTGGCTCCACTGCGGCACGTCGGCGTGGCGCCGGGCCAGCCGCGCGGCGGCCTTGTCGAGGTAGTCGAAGCTGCTGAAGAAGGCGAGGTAGTTGCCCGGGTGTTCGCCGAACTGCGTGGCCAGCACGTCGACGAGGGCGTCCAGCGACGCGTCGCGGTGGGCGTAGCGGGTGGACAGCCGCGCCACGCGCACGCTCAGGTGCTCGGGCGGGAAGGGCGCGGGCACGTCGACCCAGGCGCTGTCCGGCGGCAGGCCGAGCATGTCGCGCTGGTAGTCGGCCGTGCCGAGCGTGGCGGAGAACAGCGTGACGCTGTGCAGGGCCTCGAAGCGGGCTTTGAGGAAGAAGCCGGGCACGATGTTGCGGATGGACAGCAGCACGTCGAGGTGGTCGGCGTCCTGGCTTTCGTCCAGCAGCGACAGGTTGGCCGGCTCGGGCTTGGCCACGGCCCGTGCGCTGCGCTGCAGGTCGCACAGCGAGTGCGGGCCGAACTTGTCGAGCCCGCGCAGCAGGGCCAGCACGTCGAAATAGAACTGCATCAACGGCCCGGTCTCGAGCGGATGGTTCTGGAAATGCTCGCCCAGCGTCAGGCCGACGAGCTGCAGTGCGTCCGCCAGCGGCGCGGGCGGCTCGGCGCCGAAGGCGCGGTAGTCGGCCGGCTGGGCGCGCGCGAGGTCGGCCAGCTCGCGCGCGAGGCGGCGCAGCGGTGCGCGCAGGGCCTTGGGCGCGTGGGGCTCGGCGGCGCGGATGCCCGCCAGGCTGAGCGTGGCGCTGTACATGGCCCGCGCGCGCTCGACGAGGTTGTGCGCCTCGTCCACCAGCAGAGCGAGCTTCCAGTCCTGGGCCTGGGCGAGGCCGAAGAGCTGGCCGTGGGGGTCGAAGGCATGGTGCACGTCGCCGACGACGACGTCGGCCCAGCGCAGCAGTTCCTGGCCGAGGTAGTAGGGGCAGATGCCGTGGGCCAGCGCGATGCGGCGCTGCGCGGCCGGGTCCAGCCAGGCCTGCTGCACGGCCTCGGCGCGGGCCGGGGCCAGCCGGTCGTAGAAGCCGCTGGCCAGCGGGCAGGCATCGCCGTGGCAGGCCAGGGTCGGGTGCTCGCAGGCCTGCTCCTTGGCCACCAGCGTCAGCACGCGCAGCGGCAGCTCGGGGCCGGCCTCGCGCAGGCTGTTCAGCGCGTCCAGCGCCATGATGCGGCCGGTGCCCTTGCAGGTCATGTAGCCGATCTTGTCGAGCGCCTGGGCCGGCATTGCGCGCAGCAGCGGGTAGAGCGTGCCCAGGGTCTTGCCGATGCCGGTGGGCGCCTGGGCCAGCAGGCAGCGGCCGCTAGCCGCCGCGCGGTAGACGGCCTCGGCCAGCAGGCGCTGGCCCGGCCGCAGCTCGCCCAGCGGGAAGGGCAGCCGGGCCAGCGCGGCATCGCGTGCGCTGCGGTGGGCCGCCTCCTGCGCGGCCCAGTCCTCGAAGGCGCGGCAGCGGGCCTCGAAGGCGGCCTGCAGGCCGGCGGCGGTGGCGGTCTCGCGCAGCACGGTCTCGTTCTGCGTGTCGGCGTCGACATAGACCAGGGCCAGCTCCAGCTCGGCCAGGCCGCGGTCGGCGGCGATCAGCGCGCCATAGGTCTGCAGCTGGGCCCAGTGCAGCGCGCGCCGGTTCTCCGGGATGGCCTCGACCGGGCCGCGGATGGTCTTGATCTCCTCCAGCCGGTTCACGTCGGCCTCGAAGCCGTCGGCCCGGCCGCGCACGCGCAGGCCGCCGTGCCGGCCTTCCAGCGCCAGCTCGGTCTCGTAGCCTGGCGAGCGGCGCGCGATGGCGGCCAGCTGGCCGGCCTGGCCTTCCAGCGCCGTGGCCGACGGCGTGAAGCGCCGGTCCAGGTCGCCGCGCTTGGCGGTGAACTCGCAGAGGCTGCGGACGGAGACGGTGTAGGTCCAGTCGGCCATCAAAAGAGCGACAGGTTCTCGCGCTCGGGCTCGTCGGCGCGCTCCCTCGCGGGGGCGGTGGCCTGCGCCTCGCCGGCATGCACGAGGTTGCCGATGCGCACGCCCATCAGGCGCAGCCGCTTGTCGAACTTGACGCGCTTGAGGCAGAGCCCGACGGCGTGGCGGATGTCGGCGGCGCTGGCGACGGCGGCCTTGAGCGTCTGGTCGCGCGTGACGGTGACAAAGCCCTCGAAGCGCAGCTTGATGCCCACGGTCTTGCCCGCATAGCGCTTGCGGGCGAGATCGCGTGCCAGGCTCTCGCACAACTCGTCCATGATCTGGCCGAGCAGGGCGCGGTCGTGCACGGCGTGCAGGTCGCGCTCGAAGGTGGTCTCGCGGCTGATGGACACGGGTTCGCTGTGCGTGACGACGGGCCGCGAGTCGCGGCCGTGCGCGGCGTTGTGCAGCCAGTGGCCGTAGCTGTCGCCGAACTGCTCGACGAGCCAGGCGGGCGAGGCCGCGGCGATGTCGCCCACGGTCTCGATGCCGAGCCTGACCAGCTTCTCGCCGGCCTTGGGCCCGATGCCGTTGATCTTGCGCACGGCCAGCGGCCAGATGCGGGGCGGGATGTCGTCCAGCGTCAGCACGCTGATGCCGTCGGGCTTGTCCAGCTCGCTGGCGATCTTGCTGAGCAGCTTGTTGGGCGTGATGCCGATGGAGCAGCTCAGGCCGGTGGCGCGCCCGACCGAGTTCTTGATCTCGCGCGCCACGGCCTTCACGCCGCCCAGCGGGTCGTGGCCGACGGCGTCGCGCACGCCGGGCACGTCGGTCAGGTCGATGTAGATCTCGTCGATGCCGCGGTCCTCGATGACGGGCGCGACCTCGGCCACGGCGGCCTTGAAGAGTCGCGAGTATTTGCGGTAGCTGTCGAAGTCGGCCGGCAGCAGGATGGCGTCGGGCGCACGCAGCGCGGCCTTCATCAGCCCCATCGCCGAGAACACGCCGAGGTCGCGCGCCGCATAGGTGGAGGTCGTGACGACGCCGCGGCCTGTGTAGTCGCGCAGCCTGGCGTAGCGCCAACTGCCGTCTTGCAGCTGCCGCGGCGCGTCCGCCCGCCGCCCGCCGATGACGACCGCCTCGCCCCTGAGCTGCGGATAGCGCAGCAACTCGACGGACGCGTAGAAGGCGTCCATGTCGAGGTGGGCGATCCAGCGGTCGGGCTGCTGCATGGCATGGGATTGTCCCGCGCAAGCTGCCAGCGGCTGGCAGCATCGGCAGAATGCGCCGGCCGCCACCCCGACCGAAAGACGACCGATGCGCGCCCTGCCGTTGTTGTGCTCCTGCCTGCTGCTGGCCGCCTGCGCCGGCGCACCTCTGAACCCGCCGCGCAACAAGCCGGCCGTGGCCGAGCCCGTCGCGCGGCAGCCCCAGAGCCTGGCCAGCGAGACCATCGTCGCGCTGAGCTTCTCGGGCGGCGGCCTGCGCGCGTCGGCCTTTGCCTACGGCGTGCTGGAAGGCCTGCGGGACCAGCCCTCGGCGGCCGGCCACACGCTGCTGGATGACGTGGGCTTCATCACCAGCGTGTCGGGCGGCTCGATCACGGCGGCCTGGTTCGGCCTGCACGGGGTCGACGGGCTGCAGGACTTCCGTGACAAGGTGCTGATGCGCGACGGCGAGGCTGGCCTGCGCTTCAGCCTGCTCAACCCCAACAACCTGATGCGGCTGTTCGCCGGCGGCTTGAACGACCGCAGCAACCTGAACGACTGGCTGGAGCGCGACGTGTTCAAGGGCGCGACCTTCGCCGACATGTTCCGCCGCCAGAAGCCGGTCATCTGGATCAATGCGAGCAACGCCCAGTACCGGCTGGCCTTCCCCTTCCACGAGCGCGCCTTCGACGCGATCTGCAGCGACCTGGCCAGCTTCCCGGTGTCCGAGGCGGTGGCCGCGTCCATGGCCGTGCCGCTGTTCTTCGCGCCGGTCGTGCTGGAGAAGTTCCCCGAGGCCTGCCGCGCGCCGCTGCCCAGCGGCCTGGCCGACCGCAGCAGCGTCGAGCGTGACGACCAGCACCGGCTGCGCCTGGCCCTGCTGCGCGCGCTGCGCGACTTCCGCGACCCCAAGACCGGCCGCTACCTGAAGCTCGTCGACGGCGGCGTGACGGACAACCTCGGCCTCGTCAGCATCCTGCAGAGCCGCGTGCTGCTGAACACGCCCTACGGCCCCATCAGCGAGCACGACGCGGCGACGATGCGGCGCATGCTCTTCGTCGTCGTCGATGCCGGCCAGGGCCCGAGCGGCGACTGGGGCCGCGAGGTGGCCGGGCCCTCGGGCGTGGACATCGCGACGGCGGCCGTCGACACGGCCATCGAGAGCACGATGCGCATGAGCTACGCCTACTTCGTGCCGATGATGCGCAACTGGGAGCGCGACATCGTCACCTACCGCTGCTCCCTGCCCGACGAGCGCAAGGCGGCGCTGCGGGCCTGGAACCCCGACTGGCGCTGCGAGGACATCAAGTTCGCCGTCACGCAGATCGGCTTCGCCGACCTGCCCGAGGCCGAGGAGACCGTGCTGAACGCGATCCCGACGCGGCTCAAGCTGCCGGCCGCGCAGATCGACCAGCTGATCGACGCCGGCCGCCGGGCCGTGGCCCAGGATGCGGGCGTGAAGCGCTTCTCGAGCAGCGTGCAGCGCGGCGATTGAGCCGTAGACTGGGCCGGAGCCGCCGGTGGTCGGTGGCGCTGAAGGAGATTCGGATGGGACTTCTGGACAGCGTACTGGGCGCGGCGACGCAGGCCCTGGGCGGACAGCAGGGCGGCAACCCGGATTGGGTGGGACTGGTTTCGGGCCTGCTGGCCAACGGCACGGCCCATGGCGGCCTGGCCGGCGTGCTGCAGCAACTGGAAGCCGGCGGCCTCGGCCAGCAGGTGCAGAGCTGGATCTCGACGGGCGGCAACCTGCCGGTGTCGGGCGAGCAGATCACCGCGGCCCTGGGCGGCGCCGGCGGGCTGCTGGGCCAGCTGGCGCAGCAGGCCGGCGTGTCGCACGCCGAGGCGGGCCAGCAGCTCAGCCAGCTGCTGCCGCAGATCGTCGACCACCTGACGCCGGGCGGCCAGCTGCCGGCCGGCGGTGCCGGCGGCCTGGGCGAGCTGACCAGCGTGCTGGGCGCCCTGTTGAATCGCTAGGCCTTCTTCTCCCAGGCGTTGCACCAGCCCTGGGCGAGCACGTCCTTGCCGTAGAACAAGGCGCAGCCGCCCGAGGGCTTGTCGCCGTCGGGCGCGTAGAGGCCGCAGTTGGCGCAGGTCTGGCCCACGGCGTACTTGGGGAATTTGGCCTTGTCGACCTGGGCCGCGTCGGCGTGATAGCCCGTGGCCTTGGCCTCGTCGTCGTCTTCCTGCAGCAGCGCCTGCGACTGCGCGCGGGCGAGGCCGGCGCCCAGCAGCGGGGCGATCTGGATCAGCCGGCGGCGCGAGATCAAGGCCATCGGAATCTCCTGCTTCAGAGCACCTCGGAGGCGAAGTCCGCCAGCCGCGAGCGCTCGCCGCGCGCCAGCGTCACGTGGCCGCTGTGGGCCCAGCCCTTGAAGCGGTCCACCGCGAAGGTCAGGCCCGAGCTGCCCTCGGTCAGATAGGGCGTGTCGATCTGCGCGAGGTTGCCCAGGCAGACGATCTTGGTGCCGGGGCCGGCGCGCGTGATCAGCGTCTTCATCTGCTTGGGCGTCAGGTTCTGCGCCTCGTCGATGATGACGAACTTGTTCAGGAAGGTGCGCCCGCGCATGAAATTCAGGCTCTTGACCTTGATCTTGCTTCGCACGAGATCGTTGGTGGCCGCGCGGCCCCATTCGCCGGCCGTCGAGTCGCCCTTGGCCAGCACCTCGAGGTTGTCGTCCAGCGCGCCCATCCACGGGCCCATCTTCTCTTCCTCGGTGCCGGGCAGGAAGCCGATGTCCTCGCCGACGGGCACGGTCACGCGGGTCACGATGATCTCGCTGTAGCGGCGGTCGTCCAGCACCTGCGACAGGCCGGCGGCCAGCGTCATCAGCGTCTTGCCGGTGCCGGCCGTGCCGGTCAGCGTGACGAAATCGCACTCCGGGTCCATCAGCAGGTTGAGCGCGAAGTTCTGCTCGCGGTTGCGCGCGGTCACGCCCCAGACGGCGTGCTTCTGGTGGCCGTAGTCCTTCAGCGTCTTCAGCACGGCGGTCTTGCCGGTGATCTCGGTGACCTTGGCGTAGAGCGGCGTCGCGCCGGGCGCCTCCAGATAGACCAGCTCGTTGACGAGCAGCGTCGGCACCAGCGGGCCGCTGATGCGGTAGAAGGTCGTGCCGCCCTGCTGCCAGCTCTCCATGGTCTTGCCGTGGCGGTCCCAGAAGTCCGCCGGCAGGGCCTGGACGCCGGTGTAGAGCAGGTCGGAGTCTTCCAGCGTCTTGTCGTTGCGGTAGTCCTCCGCGGGCAGGCCCAGCGCGCGGGCCTTGATGCGCATATTGATGTCCTTGGACACCAGCACGACCTCGCGGCCCGGGTGCAGGCCCTTGAGCGCCTGCACGACGCCGAGGATCTGGTTGTCCGCCTTGCCCTGGGGCAGGCCCTGGGGCAGCGGCGTGTCGATGAGCTTGGTCTGGAAGAACAGCTTGCCCTCGGCCTCGCGGTGGCCGGTGCCGGCCAGCGGCAGGCCCTTGGCCATCTCCTCGATGCCGCTGCTCTTCAGGCTGGCGGCGAGCTGGTCCAGCTCGCGGCTGACCTGGCGCACATTGCGGGCGACCTCGGTCATGCCCTTCTTGTGCCCGTCCAGCTCTTCGAGCGTGATCATGGGCAGGAAGACATCGTGCTCCTCGAAGCGGAACAGCGACATCGGATCGTGCATCAGCACATTGGTGTCCAGCACGAAGAGCTTGGGCGCCCCGGCCGGCTTGCGCGTGCGCTTGGGCGCGGCCGACCTGGCCGGCGCCTTGCTCGCGGCCTTGACGGGCAGGCCCGGTTTGGCGGCCGGATTCGAATTCGGGCTGGAGACGGGGGTGGGGAGGCGCAGCACTTCGGCTGTCGGGGCCGCGACGGGGGCAGCGGCAGGCGCGACGACGGGCGGCGTCGCGCGGGGTTTGCTGGGGATCAGAGTGGCCGAGTAAGCGGTGGCATCGAGGCGGCTGGCGCGTTGTGCAGGGGGCTTAGGCAGTGGCATTTACGGCGTGTCGACGGGAAGTGAACCCCATGCGCGCCTGGCGCCAGAAAGCAAAAAGCCGCACAGGATGAGTGCGGCTTTGCAGTCTGAGACGAGGATGCGACCCGGGGCATGGGCCGATTATGCACATCCCGCGGGGCCTCGAGATGTCAGCGGACAACGCGGCTCAGGCGGCTTCCTTCTTCAGGCCCTTCACGGCCTTCAGCACTTCGTCGACATGGCCGGCGACCTTGATGCCGCGCCATTCGCCGACCAGCACGCCGGCGGGGCTGATCAGGAAGGTCGAGCGCTCGATGCCCTTGACCTTCTTGCCGTACATGATCTTGTTCTTGACCACGCCGAACATGTGGCAGAGCTTCTCTTCGGTGTCGGCGATCAGCTCGAAGGGCAGTTCCAGCGCCTGCTTGAACTTCTCGTGCGAGGCCATGTTGTCGCGCGAAACACCCAGCACAACCGCGCCGGCCTTCACGAAGTCCTTGTGGCGGTCGCGGAATTGCATCGCCTCGGTGGTACAACCGGGCGTGTTGTCTTTCGGGTAGAAATACAGCACGACCGACTTGCCCAGGAAGGCGTTGGCGGTGAACTTCACGCCGCCGGTGGCTTGAGCCTCAATTTCCGGCAGGGGTTTGTTGAGCGCAGGCGTCATTGGGGGGTGCGGCAAGTTGGGCTCGCGGGGTCCCCGGGTCGTGAGTCGCTGAAGTGGAGCATTTCACGCGGGCGCCCGCAGGCAATAGCCGGTGATTATAAGGCTTCGCCCCGCGCCTGCCCGATCGCAGTCATCCCTCGATCAGCAGGGCCGCCAGCACGTTGCGGCCTTCGCTGGCCAGCACGTTGTAGGTGCGGCAGGCGGCGGCGAGGTCCATGACCTCGAAACCGATGCGCGCCTCGACCAGCCCGCGCCACAGCGCCGGGCCCGGAAAGCGCAGCTTCGCGCCGCTGCCGAAGACGACGAGCTCGGGGTTCAGCGCCTTGATTGCTTCGAAATGCGCGGGTTGAAGTTCCTCGAAGCGCGAAGGCGGCCAGGCGATGACTTCGCCGCTCCAGGGCACGAGAACGCTGGCCGTGTGCGGCCGGCCGTTGACCCAGACGCCCTGGGCGTCGTGGCGGGAAATGCTGTTGCCGCCTTGCGGCTCGTCGAGCTGGAACTTCATCGGGAAACGGGGCGAAAAGCCGGCCGCGAGTGTCGCGCAGAACGGCCCGCCGCGCCCCGGGCCTTGCTTAAACTCCAAGATCCCTCTTTTGCACTGCAGCAAACGCTGCGCCGGAGCCCGTTTTGAAGCCCATCGCCAAGTCCAGCAAGCTCGCCAGCGTCAGCTACGACATCCGCGGCCCCGTGCTCGACAAGGCCCGGCAGATGGAGGAAGAGGGCCAGAAGATCATCAAGCTGAACATCGGCAACACGGCCGTGTTCGGCCTGACGCCGCCGGACGAGATCGTGCAGGACATGATCCGCAACCTCGGCGACGCCGGTGGCTACACCGACAGCAAGGGCCTGTTCGCGCCGCGCAAGGCGGTCGTGCACTACACGCAGGAGAAGGGCGTCAGGGGCGTCACGGTGGACGACGTGTATCTGGGCAACGGCGCCTCCGAGCTGATCCAGATGGCCATCAACGCGCTGGTCAACGACGGCGACGAGATCCTGATCCCGGCGCCCGACTTCCCGCTCTACACGGCCGTCGTCGGCCTGTCCGGCGGCCGCCCGGTGCACTATCGCTGCGACGAGGGGGCGGGTTGGCTGCCCGATCTGGCCGACATCGAGGCCAAGATCACGCCGCGCACCCGCGGCATCATGGTCTGCAACCCCAACAACCCGACCGGCGCGCTGTATCCCACGGATCTGCTGCTGGGCATCATCGAGCTGGCCCGCCGTCACCAGCTCGTCGTCTTCGCCGACGAGATCTACGACAAGACGCTGTACGACGGCAATGTGCACACCAGCATGGCGTCGCTGGCCGACGACGTGCTGTTCATCACCTTCAACGGCCTGTCCAAGAACTACCGCAGCTGCGGCTACCGCGCCGGCTGGATGGTCGTCAGCGGCGAGAAGCGCCATGCCCGCGACTACATCGAGGGACTGAACATGCTGGCCTCGCTGCGCCTGTGTTCCAACACGCCGGGCCAGCTGGCCATCCAGACGGCGCTGGGCGGCTACCAGAGCATCAAGGACCTCGTCGCGCCGACCGGTCGGCTGTGCCACCAGCGCGACCTGGCCTATGAGCTGCTGTCGCAGATCCCGGGCGTCAGCGTCGTGAAGCCCAAGGCGGCGCTCTATATGTTCCCGCGCCTGGACCCCAAGCTCTACCCCATCGCCGACGACCAGCAGTTCGCCTACGAGCTGCTGGCCGAGGAGAAGGTGCTGATCGTCCAGGGCACCGGCTTCAACTGGCCCGAGCACGACCACTTCCGCCTCGTCTTCCTGCCCAATGTGGACGACCTGCGCGAAGCCGTCGGCCGCATCGAACGTTTCCTGGCCGGCTACCGCCGCCGCCAATCATCCTGAAAGCACTGCAATGACAACACGAAGTGTTGCGGCGCAAACTCATGTCGCGCAGCGACGTGATGTTGAAGCCAAAGCGATCCAAGTCGGCCTGATCGGCCTCGGCACCGTCGGTGCCGGCACCTTCCACGTCTTGCAGCGCAACCAGGCCGAGATTCGCGGCCGCGCGGGCCGGGGCATCGAGATCGCGATGGTGGCGGCCCGCAATGCCGAGCGCGCCAAGGCCTACCAGGCCATCGTCGGCGACGGCCTGCCCTGCGTCGGCGACGCGCAGCAGCTCGTCGACAACCCGGACATCGACATCGTCGTCGAGCTGATCGGCGGCATCGAGCCGGCGCGCACGCTGGTGCTGAAGGCGATTGCCAACGGCAAGCATGTCGTCACCGCCAACAAGGCCCTGCTGGCCCTGCACGGCGGCGAGATCTTCGCGCTAGCGCGCGAGAAGGGCGTCACGGTGGCCTTCGAGGCGGCCGTGGCCGGCGGCATCCCCATCATCAAGGCGCTGCGCGAGGGCCTGACGGCCAATCGCATCGAGTGGATCGCCGGCATCATCAACGGCACGACCAATTTCATCCTGTCCGAGATGCGCGGCAAGGGCCTGGACTTCGCCACCGTGCTGAAGGAAGCCCAGCGCCTCGGCTATGCCGAGAGCGACCCGACCTTCGACATCGAGGGCGTCGACGCGGCCCACAAGCTCACGCTGATGAGCGCCATCGCCTTCGGCGTGCCGGTGCAGTTCGGCAAGGCCCATGTCGAGGGCATCAGCAGCCTGCAGGCCACCGACATCAAATACGCCGAGCAGCTCGGCTACCGCATCAAGCTGCTCGGCATCACGCGTCGGAGGGAGAACGGCATCGAGCTGCGCGTGCACCCGACGCTGATCCCGGCCAGCCGCCTGATCGCCAATGTCGAGGGCGCGATGAACGCCGTCGTCGTGCAGGCCGACGCCGTCGGCACGACGCTCTACTACGGCAAGGGCGCCGGCGCCGAGCCCACGGCCTCGGCCGTCGTGGCCGACCTCGTCGACGTGACCCGCCTGGCCACGGCCGACCCCGACCACCGCGTGCCCCACCTGGCCTTCCAGCCCGATGCGATGAGCGACACGCCCGTGCTGGAGATGGCCGAGGTGCACACGGCCTTCTACCTGCGCCTCGTCGTGGCCGACCAGCCCGGCGTGCTGTCGCGCATCACGACCATCCTGGCCGAGCACGACATCTCCATCGACGCGGTGCTGCAGCGCCCGGGTGCCGGAGGCACCCCTTCCGGGGGGCGCGCCGAGGGCGAGGGGCCGACCGACCTCATCATCCTGACCCACGACACCGTCGAGGGTCGCATGAACGACGCGCTGGCCAAGATGCAGGGCCTGCCGACCGTGCTGGCGCCCATCGTCAAGCTGCGCAAGGAAGAACTGGCCTGATCCGGACGTCGACATGAAGTACATCTCCACCCGCGGCGACAAGACGGAGCGCGGCTTCTCCGACATCCTGCTCGAAGGCCTGGCGCCGGACGGCGGCCTCTACCTGCCCAAGAGCTACCCCCAGGTCAGCGACGCGACGCTGACGCGCTGGCGCGCGCTGCCCTACGCCGACCTCGCCTTCGAGATCCTGTCGCTCTACATCGACGACATCCCGGCCGACGACCTGCGCGACATCACGCGCAAGGTCTACACCGAGGAGGTCTTCGGCACGAAGGAAATCACGCCGCTGACCTGGCTGGGCGAGCGCATCGCGCTGCAAGGCCTGTCCAACGGTCCGACGCTGGCCTTCAAGGACATGGCCATGCAGCTGCTCGGCGCGCTGTTCGAGTACGAGCTCGGCCGCCGCGGCCAGACGCTGAACATCCTCGGCGCGACCTCGGGCGACACCGGCAGCGCGGCCGAGTACGCGATGCGCGGCAGATCAGGCGTCAAGGTCTTCATGCTCAGCCCCAACGGCCGCATGAGCCCCTTCCAGCAGGCGCAGATGTTCAGCCTGCAGGACGCCAACATCCACAACATCGCCGTCGAAGGCGTGTTCGACGACTGCCAGGACATCGTCAAGGCCGTGTCCAACGACCTGGCCTTCAAGCGCGAACACCGCATCGGCACGGTCAACTCCATCAACTGGGCGCGGCTGCTGGCCCAGGTCGTCTACTACTTCGCCGGCTACTTCCAGGCGACGAAGAGCAACGACGAGAAGGTCAGCTTCACGGTGCCGTCAGGCAATTTCGGCAACGTCTGCGCGGGCCATGTCGCACGCCAGATGGGCCTGCCGATCGCGAAGCTGGTGGTGGCGACCAACGAGAACGACGTGCTCGACGAGTTCTTCCGCACCGGCGCCTACCGCCCGCGCGGCACGGCCGACACGCACGAGACCTCCAGCCCGTCGATGGACATCTCCAAGGCCAGCAACTTCGAGCGCTTCGTGTTCGACCTGCTGGGCCGCGACGGCTCGCGCGTGAAGCAGTATTTCAGCGCCAGCCGCTTCGTGCTGGGCGCCGAGGAGCAGGCGGCCATCGCCGGCTTCGGCTTCGTGTCCGGCCGCAGCACGCACGCCGACCGCGTCGCGATGATCCGCCGCCGCCACGCCGAGCACGGCGTCGTCATCGACCCGCACACGGCCGACGGCCTCAAGGTGGCGCTGGAGCAGCGCGACCCGAGCGTGACCATGCTGGTGCTGGAGACGGCGCTGCCGGCCAAGTTCGCGGCGACCATCGTCGAGGCGCTCGGCAGCGAGCCGCCGCGGCCCGCCGGCCTCGAAGGCATCGAGCAACTCCCCAAGCGCGTGAAGGTCATGCCGGCCGATGTGGCCCAGGTGAAGGCCTACATTCACGCCCATGTCTGAAGCTGCGAAGAAACCTGCCCTGACCCCGCTGGACGACGCGCTGGCCACGCTGCTGGCGCAGATCCAGCCCCTCGCCGAGCGCGAGACCCTGCCCACCTCGGCCGCACGCGGCCGGGTGCTGGCGGCGGACCTGATCTCGCCGGTGGACGTGCCGCCGGCCGACAACTCGGCCATGGACGGCTACGCCCTGCGCGCGGCCGACGCCGCCGCAGCGCTGCCGGTGACGCAGCGCATCCCGGCCGGCAGCCTGCCGCAGCCGCTGGCGGCCGGCGAGGCGGCGCGCATCTTCACCGGTGCCCAGGTCCCGGCGGGTGCGGACACCGTCGTCATGCAGGAGCACGCCGAGTTCGCGGACGGCCGCGTGCGCCTTACCCAGCCGGTTGTGCCGGGCCAGCATGTGCGCCTGCGCGGCGAGGACGTGCGCGCAGGTGCCGTCGTGCTGGCCGCCGGCACGCGGCTGGACGCCATCGCCCTGGGCCTGGCCGCCACGGCCGGCGCGGCCGAGCTGACGGTGACGCGCCGCCCGCGCGTCGCGCTGTTCTCGACCGGCGACGAACTCGTCATGCCCGGCGAGCCGCTGCCGCCCGGCGCCATCTACAACTCCAACCGCTTCACGCTGCGCGCGCTCGTCGAAGGCCTGGGCTGCGAGGTGATCGACCTCGGCATCGTGCCCGACAAGCTCGACGCGACCCGCGCCGCGCTGCGCGAGGCGGCCGCCAGGGCCGACCTCATCCTGACCTCCGGCGGCGTCTCCGTCGGCGAGGAAGACCATCTGCGCCCGGCCGTGCAGACCGAAGGGCGGCTGGACCTGTGGGCCATCGCGATCAAGCCCGGCAAGCCCTTCGCGCATGGCCGCGTCGGCGCGGCGCATTTCATCGGCCTGCCCGGCAACCCGGTGTCCAGCCTCGTGACCTTCCTGCTGCTGGTGCGGCCGGTGCTGCTGAAGCTGCAGGGCGCCACGCGCCTGGCGCCGCGCGCCTGCCGCATCGCGGCCGGCTTCGACTGGCCCAGGCCCGACAAGCGCCGCGAGTTCCTGCGCGTGCGCCTGGACGAGGACGGCGGCCTGGCCCTGTTCGGCAACCAGAGCAGCGGCGTGCTGACCTCTGCCTTCTGGGCCGACGGCCTGCTGGACAACCCGGCCGGCCAGGCCTTTGCCAAGGGCGATGCGGTGCGCTTCCTGCCCTTCTCGGAACTGCTGTCGTGACGATCATGGTGAAGCTGCGCTTCTTCGCATCGCTGCGCGAGAAGCTGGGTGAGGGCGAGGCCCTGGCCCTGCCGGCCGGCAGCACGGTCGCCGCCGCACGCGAGGCGCTGCTGGCGCGCGGCGGCATCCATGCCGAAGCGCTGGCGCGCAACCGCGCCGTGCGTTCGGCGCTGAACCAGAAGATGTGCGCCGAGTCGGCCGTGCTGGCGGACGGCGACGAGCTGGCCTTCTTCCCTCCCGTGACCGGCGGCTGAGTTGCAGGGCCTGCACCTGACCGCCGACCTGCAAGGGGTCGACGCCGCGCTGGCGATCATGACCGACCCGGTCGCGCTGGGTGCGCTGTGCCGCGAGGCCGTCGCTGTCGCGGGCCTGCAGGGCGTGGCCGAACTGATGCACCGCTTCGGCCCGGCCGACGGGCAGGGCGGCATCACCGGTGTCGTGCTGCTGGCGGAGTCCCACCTGGCCGTGCACACCTGGCCGGAGCTGGGTGCGGTCACGCTGGACGTCTATGTCTGCAATTACGGCGGCGACAACAGCGACAAGGCCAGGGCCTTGCTCGATGCGTTGATCCGCCATTTCGAGCCCGGCGAAGTCGGCCGCCAGCAGTTGCTCAGAGGCTGAGCCGCGCCGCCGCCTCGACGCCGGCCGTGTAGGCCTCCTCGAACACCGAATATCCGCCCAAGTCGCCGTGCGCGAACACGACGCGGCCGCGCTGCGCGTTCAGCGCGGCCAGCTCGGCCGAGCTGCGCAGGCCCGGCGTCGGGATGCTCATCGCATGGCCGAAGCGGCAGAGCTCGATGCGCTCCAGCTTGCCCGGCAGGTCGGGGTGGATGCGGGCCAGCTCGCTGACGGCGCGGCGGGCCCAGGTCGTCCACGGTGCGCCGAGCAGCGTGGCGCGCTCGGCCTGGGGCAGGGCCAGGTAGGCGGTCAGCAGCGGCGGGCGGGGCGTCGGGTCCAGGTCCTGGTGGCGGGCATCCACATAGCCCAGGGCCTCGGAGCCGTAGCGCACGTTGTCCCAGGACGGCGGCGCGCCGGGGCGGTCCAGCAGGCGTTCGCGCAGGCTCAGGTTGGCGGTCAGCCAGGGCGCGTGGGCCTGCTTCAGCGTGCGCAGCGCATCGGGCGGCGAGGCCAGCAGCCGGGCCGAGACGAACAGCGGCGTGGCCATGACGACGGCGCGGGCGGCCCAGCGCTCGGGCGCGCCGGCGGCCTCGTTCCAGGCCAGCAGCTCGATGCCGTCGCGCGTCTCGCCCACGCGCAGCACGGTGCGGCCGAGGTGGATGCGTTCGCGCAGCGGCGCGGCAAGCCGGGCGGACAGCCAGCCATTGCCTTCGGGCCAGGTCAGCACGGGCTCGCGCTCGGCGGTCTCATCGCCCGGCGCGTGGAAGCCGTGGCGGCTCGCGAAGTAGTGGATGCCGGCCCAGGCGGACACGGTGGCGGCCGGGGCGCCGAAGTCGTCGCGGCAGCAGTAGTCGAGATACCAGCGCAGTCGGGCGTCGGTCAGCCCGTTCGCGTCCAGCCAGGCGGCGAAGGTCTGGGCGTCCAGCGCCGCATGGGCGGCCGTCCAGTGCGCGCGGTGGCTGGGCATCGCGAAGCCGACCTCGCGCTGGGCCTGGGCGACGAGGGCGGCGAAGCGCCGGTACTGGGCCAGCGAGGCCGCGCCGTCGGGCGGCGGCAGCAGGCCGTCGATCCAGGCGCCGTCGATGAAGAGGCGTTCCTGCGGGCTGTGGCAGAGGTGGCGCTCGTCCCAGACCGTGCGGCCGAACTGTTCGCGGGCCAGGCCGAGATCGTGCAGCAGCTCGCCAACCTCGCGGGCCTCGGGGCCGGGCAGCGGCAGATAGTGGGCGCCGAGGGGGCAGGGCGAGCCGGCAAGGCTGTGGCCGCGGCTGTTGCCACCGGCCTGGTCCTCGAGGTCGAGCAGCGCGAGGTCGTCGATGCCCTGGCTGGCGAGGGCGCGTGTGCAGGCCAGGCCGGCGATGCCGCTGCCGACGATGAGGATGCCGGCTGTCTTCGGCGGCCCATCGGGGCGCGGCAGTTCGCTACCGCGCAGCCGGTGGCCGCGCTCGGGATGGGTGCCGACCCAGCCGCCCTGCAGCGGCGGCGCTTCGGGCGTGCAGCCCGCCAGCGCGGCGAGCCCGATCAGCTCGCGGCGCCTCAATGCACGGCCCCCCATTCTTCCTCGAAGGTCTGCACCAGCACCTGGTTGGAAAGCCGGTTCACGTCGGTCGGCACGCGCGCCATGTCGGGCGGGAAGTCCAGCAGCGCCGGCAGGCTCGGCACGCTGACGAAGCGCAGGCCGGGCGGGAACTGGGTCGGCCGCCGGAACGGCCGGCGCGAGGCCAGCACGAAGCCCCATTCGCCGAAGCTGGGCACATGGGCATGGTAGGGCGTCGTCGTCAGGCCGACGGCCTCCAGCGTCGTCACGACGGTCCAGAAGCTGCGCCGCGCGATCAGCGGCGACGTGGTCTGCACGACGGCATAGCCGGCAGCAGCAAGGTGCTGGTCGACGAGCTCGTAGAAGCTGGCCGTGTAGAGCTTGCCCAGCGCGAAGTTGGACGGGTCGGGGAAGTCGATGACGATGACGTCGAAGCTGTCCTTCTGCTGCTCCAGCCAGCCGAAGGCGTCCGCGTTGACGATGCGCAGCTTGGGCGATGACAGCGAGTGGTCGTTCAGTGCGGCGAGCTTGGGCGTGTCGCGGAACAGCGTCGTCATCAGCGGGTCCAGCTCGACTAGGGTGACGTGCTCGACGCTGGCGTACTTCAGGATCTCGCGCACCGCCATGCCGTCGCCGCCGCCCAGCACCAGCACGCGCTTTGGCGCGCCGTGCGCGGCCATGGCCGGCTGGACAAGCGCTTCGTGGTAACGGTATTCATCCTTGGAATGGAACTGCAGATTGCCGTTCAGGAACAGCCGCGTGCCGGCGCGGCCGTCGGTGACGACGATGCGCTGGTAGGGGCTGCTCTGCTTGAAGACGATGTGCTCGCCGTAGAAGCGCTCCTCGGCCCAGCTCGTCAGATGCTCGGCGCCCAGCAGCGCGGCGAGCAGCAGCAGGCCCGACAGCAGGCAGGCCGCCGCATGCGCCTGGTGCAAGCGCAGCTCGGCGCGGAACAGCCACAGCGCCCAGACGGCAACGACCACGTTGAGCAGGCCGAAGGCGATGCCGGTGCGCACCAGGCCGAGCTGGGGCACCAGCACGAGGGGGAAGGCCAGGGCCACGAGCAGGGCGCCGAGGTAGTCGAAGGTCAGCACCTGCGAGACCAGGTCCTTCAGGCCGTAGCGGGCGCTGAAGTGGTGCTTCAGGATGCGCATGACGAGGGGGATCTCCAGCCCCACCAGCGTGCCGACGAGCAGCACCAGCCCATAGAGCAGCACGCGGAAGGCCGTGCCCTCGCCGGGCGGCAGCAGGCTGTGCACTGCGAACAGCGCCGCCGGCATCAGCCCGCCGACGACGCCGACGAGCAGCTCGACCTGCAGGAAGACGCCGACGAGCTGGCGCTCGACGAAGCGCGACAGCCAGGAGCCCAGGCCCATCGCGAACAGGTAGACGCCGATGACGGTGGAGAACTGCAGCACCGAGTCGCCGAGCAGATAGCTTGCGAGCGCGCCCGCGGCCAACTCGTAGACCAGGCCGCAGGCGGCGATGACGAAGACGCTGGCAAGCAGCAGCACCTCCGCCAGGCTGGGGCGGCGGTGCTCGGCGTGCGGGGGCGTGCTCACCTTAGAAACTCACCGGCTGGGGCAAAGCCTTGCTCCAGTGATAGATGTCCCAGCCGGCGCGCAGGCCGCCGGTGGTGAAGGGATCGGTGGCGATCAGCGCCTCGACGGCGGCCTTGTCCGCCGCGCGCACGACCCAGAGCGCGCCGATCGGTGTCGCCTCGGGCGACTCGCGCAGCGAGCCCGCCACGCGCAGTTGCTCGCCCTGCGCGGCCACCCATTCGAGATGGGCCTGCAGCAGCGCGCGGCGCAGTTCGCCGGCACCGGGCTTGTCGTGCAGGCGCACGGCGAACAGCGTCCAGTCCTCGTGGGCGTTGGTGGTCAGGGCGGCGAAATCGTGTTGGCTCACAGCTTCTTAGGGTGTGCCCATCGCCTCGCGCCAGCGCATCGCGTCGTGGATGCGGTGGCGGGTGCTCGGGTGGTGGAAGAAGACGAATTCCTCGATGGGGCCGGGGTCGGCCTTGCGGTATTCCACCAGACGCAGCTGGCCCTCGGCGAAGCCGTGCGGCTCGCGCGACAGGTTCAGGCCGAACTTGTCCGCCTCGGCCTCCAGCACGCGGGTGATGCTGTTGTTGACCGGCGTCGCCAGCGCGAGGAAGACCGAGAACACGGCGGCCAGCATCGGCAGGCCGGCCACGTCGTCGATGCGGCTGACGCCGGTCGCGCCGGCAAAGCGCCGCAGCAGCCGGGTCATGGCCCATTGCACGAGGGCGAAGCCGACGAAGAGCAGCGGCGTCAGCAGGGCCAGGGTCTTGCCGATGTGGTTCATCACGTAGTGGCCGAGCTCGTGGCCCATGACGGCGCGGATCTCGGGCTCCGACGTGCGGCGCAGCAGGTTGTCGTTCAGGCGCACGGCGGCCGTGCCGAACAGGCCGGCCACGTTGGCGCTGATGCGCGTCGTCTGGCGCGAGGCGTCGAAGACGTAGACGTTGTCCACCGGCACGCCGTCGGCATGGGCCATCTGCAGCACGGCCGACTTGATCGGGCCGTCCTCGACGGGCTTGTAGGTGTTGAAGAGGGGCTCGATCAGCACCGGCGAAATCGCGACGATGACGGCGAGCATGGCCATGCCGGCGGCCGTGCCCCAGATCCACCAGCGCGCACCGGCGCGGCGGATGACGGCATACAGGCCGGCGACGACCAGGGCGAGCAGCACCATGTTGACGGCCTGCATCAGCAGCGCCTCGCCCAGCCAGGCGACGAAGGTCTGCGTCGACATGCCGTAGGCCTGCTCGCGCCACCAGTCCGCGTAGATGGACAGCGGCAGCGTCAGCAGCGCCGACACGCCGCCATAGGCGGCGCCGAACAGCATGTCGCGCCGCACCGGGCCGCGGCCGAAGCGCTGGGCCCAGTCGCGCAGCCGCGCCGCACGCCGGCCGGCCATCAGCACGGCCGCGACGGCCAGGCCGGCCAGCAGATTCCACAGCTGCAGCCAGTAGCCGCCGGTGTAGTAGGCGTCGGACTTGGCGACCACGTCGGTCGGCAGCCGGTCCATATAGGCCTGGGTCGCGGCGTCGGCGTCGCGGGGCAGGGCGGCCCGCCAGGCGTCGTCGACGGGGCGGATCTTGAAGCCCGAGGCCTGGGCCGTCGCGTCGGCCTTCTGAGCCTGGGTCTGCGTGGGCTCCGCGGCGCGGGCCAGTGTCAGGCCGAGGCCGAGCGTCAGTGCGGCGACCATGGTCAGCCATCTCTTCATGGGGGTCTCCTGGTGTTGAAGCGGCGCGATTGTGGTGACGCCGCTCACCGCCGGAGACCCGGTGCGACGGGCTGCATGCCGCAAGGGATGGGCGGCGTCAACGCCCGATGGCCGGCTCAACCATGGATGGCCGCTGCGACGATATTGCCGATGGACAGGCACATCGCGCCGACGACGATGGCCAGGGCCACGTTCTTGCGCTCGACCAGCTCCTCCCACAGCTTGTAGGGCGTGATCAGGTCGACGATGAGGAAGGCGACCCAGAAGATGACGACGCCGATGACGGCATACATCGTCGAGCCGAGGACGATTTCGGGCTTGAGCCAGTCGAGGGTCATGGTGTTCTCCTGGGAGGTCGCGTCACTTGTGGCCGCCGCCACCGCTGCTGTAGCCGCCGTAGCTGCCGCCGCCGGTGCCGACATAGACGCCGCTGCCGCGCGAGCTGGCGCGGCACTGGCGGTATTCGTTGCTGTTCTCGCCGAAGCTGTCCTTGTACTGCTGGCAGTCGTCGCCGGAGCAGGCGCGCAGCAGCGCGAACAGCAGCACGATGAGGAAGAGGCCGACGACGATGTTGCGCAGCAGGTTGCCGCCGCCGCTCCTGAAGGCCGACGCGTCGCGCGAGAACTGCGCGGCCGGCGCGCTCAGCCCGAAGGCCCTCTGCACCGTCTCCGCCGGCAGTGGGCGGCCGCCGCTCCAGGTGATCTCGGGGCCCTGCTGCTCGCGGCTCAGCAGGTACTGGCCGTCGGGCGTGATGAAGTCGGCGACCTGGACGCGGTCGTCCAGCCGCACGGGCCAGTAGAACTCGCCCAGCACATGCGTCGTCTTGGCGCCATAGACCCAGCGCTGGCCATAGCTGCGGCCCTGCCAGGCCACGCCGCCGCGCGCCGGCGCGGGGGCGCCCGTCAGCGTGCGCACCAGGCTCCAGCCTTCGCGGGTGTCGACGAGGAAGGCGAAGCCCGCCAGGCGGTTGTAGAGCAGGTATTCGCGCCAGAAGCTCTGCTCGTCCTCGGCGCTCTCGGGGATGTCGCAGCGCTCCTGGTAGCCGACGACGGTCCAGGGCAGGGGCTTGTCGCCGTCGAAGGCCAGCGTGCCGGTGTGGCCGAGCGGGATCAGCGGCGGCAGGACGGGGCTCTGCGCGATGAAGCCGAGGGCCTTGGCATCGCCCGAACTTTCAAATCCAGGCAGGTCGACGACGGCATGGCACTGCGCGCAGACCATGCTCTTGGTCTGCGCCAGCTTGGGCGTCAGCGGCGCGCCGCAGTTCGGGCAGGCGATGCTGCGGCCGGTGAACTTCGCCTCGGCGACGGACTCGCCCTCGGCCGTCGTGCGCAGGCCCTGCAGCGCCAGTTCGGCCAGCTGCACGGCGCGGCCGACGGACCAGACTGGCGGTCCGGCCTCGGCGTACTCCAGCGTGCCGACTTCGCCCTGCGCATTGCGGACCTCGACGACGCGGCCGGCGCGCGGCGGCCGTGGCAGCTCACCCTCGGCCGCGCGCAGGGCTGCGTCGACGACGGCGGCCACCTGCCAGCGCTGGCCGGCCACGGTCAGCGGCAGGCCGACGCCGGGGGCCTCGGGCGGCCGCTCGGCCAGCGGCGCTTCCAGGCTGATGACGAACTGGCCGTTGTCCTCGCTGAGCCAGGCGATGCGCGTCGCGTCGCCGCCGGTGTCGAACAGCAGATGCCATTCGTTCCAGTTGCCCAGCTCGGAGCCACGCTGCATGCGGCCGACGACGCTGAAGCCGGCGCCCATCCAGCGCCCGGTGCTGCCTAGCTGCAGCGGCGAATAGTCTTCGAAGATCTCGGCGCTCTGGCCGATGCGGCTCAGCGTGTCGCCGCTGCGCAGCAGCGTGCTGCGGCAGAAGCCGCAGACGGCGCTGGCAGAGGCCGCACTGGCGAACTCGACCGGCGCGCCGCAGTTGGGGCAGGCGGCGCGCCAGCGGCGCTGGGCTTGTTCAGCCAAGTTTCTTGAGGAGGTCGGCCTTCTTGGCGGCGAATTCCTCGTCGGTCAGGATGCCCTTGGCCTTGAGGTCGCCGAGCTTTTCCAGCAGGGCCACGATGTCGTCGGGCCGGCTGGCGGTCGGGGCGGGTGCCGCGGCGCCGACACCGGCCAGGCCCTGGCCCAGCGTCTGCGCCAGCGTCTGGCCCAGGGCCACGCCGGCACCCAGGCCCACGGCCTCGCCGGCAATGCCGCTGCCACCTGCCCCAACGCCCTTGGCCATCTCGGGCAGGGCTTGGGCGGCCTGGTACTGCATGAACTGGCCCATGTTCTGGCCGATGATGCCCATGCCGATGCGCTGGTCGAGGATCTTCTGCAGCTCCTCGGGCAGCGACACGTTCTGCATCGTCACCGACAGCAGCTCCAGGCCCAGGGCCTGGAAGGCCGGCGCGGTGGCGTTCTTCAGCGCGGCGGCGAACTCGACCTGGTTGGCGGCCAGGTCCAGGAAGGGCGTGCCGCTGCTGGCGACGGCGTCGCTGATGTGCTGCAGCATCAGGCCGCGCAGCTGGCCGTCCAGGTCGGCCACCGTGTAGCGCTCGCGCGTGCCGGAGATCTGGCTGTGGAAGGCCTTGGCGTCCTGGATGCGGTAGGCGTAGTTGCCGAAGGCGCGCAGGCGCACGGCGCCGAAGTCCTTGTCGCGGATGGCGACCGGCTGGCTGGTGCCCCAGCGCTGGTCGATCTGCTGGCGCGTGCTGAAGAAGTAGACGTCGCTCTTGAAGGGCGACTCGAACAGCTTGTCCCAGTTTTTCAGATAGGTCAGCACCGGCAGCGTCTGCGTCGTCAGCCGGTGCGTGCCGGGGCCGAAGACGTCGGCGACCTGGCCTTCGTTGACGAAGACGGCGACCTGGGACTCGCGCACGACGAGCTGGCCGCCGTTCTGGATTTCCATGTCGGCCATCGGGAAGCGCCAGGCCAGCGTGCCGTCGCCATCCTCCGTCCACTGGATGATGTCGATGAATTGTTTCTTGATGAAATCCATCAGAGCCATGTCGTGTCCTGCGTGCGGTCGGGAGAAACAGCGGCAAGTATCCGGCGGCGGCCGGCCGTTGCTCCCCCCAAACAGGTGAATCTCACCGCGCGCCGAGGCGAGAATCTGTGCCATGCCCAGAGTTTTCATCCAGGCCGGGGACTTTGACCTCGGCGCCGAAACCCATGCCCTGCGCGCCGAGGACGGCGGCGTGGGCGCCGTCGTCGCCTTCGTCGGCACCGTGCGCGAGCACGACAGCGGCGCGGCCGTGTCGGCGATGGAGCTGGAGCACTACCCTGGCATGACCGAGGCCGCCATCGAGGCCATGGTGGACGCGGCCTTCGCCCGCTTCGACATCCGCGCCGCCCGCGTCATCCACCGCGTCGGCCTGCTGCAGGCGCGCGACCAGATCGTGCTCGTGCTGGTGACCAGCGCCCACCGTGGACAGGCCTTCCAGGCCTGCGAATTCCTGATGGACTACTTGAAGACCCAGGCGCCGTTCTGGAAGAAGGAGCACACGCCGGACGGCGCCCACTGGGTGGACGCCCGCGTGGCCGACGACGAGGCGCTGGCGCGCTGGGGCGTTGCCGGCGGGAACGCGGCATGAACGCGCTGGCCGTTTCGATCGGCGCCGCGCTGGGCGCGCTGGCGCGCTGGCAGGCCGGCGTGATGTTCAACGCCCGTTGGGTGGCCGGTTTTCCGCTCGGCACGCTGCTGGTCAATCTCGTCGGCGGCCTGCTGATCGGCGTGGCGCTGGAATGGTTTGGCCGCCAGCCCAATGAGGTGATGAAGCTGCTGGCCGTGACCGGTTTCCTCGGCGGGCTGACGACCTTCTCGGCCTTTTCAGGCGAATCGCTGACCCTGCTGCGCCATGGCAACTTCGGCATGGCGCTGGCCCACACGATGGCCCATGTGCTGGGCTCCTTGTTCGCCGCTTGGCTGGGGATGAGGGTGGTTCAGGCCTTGATCTAGGGCCTGCTGACGCCATGGCAATGGGGCGCGAAGGCCCGCCGCCAGGAGCCAATCAAGGCGCGGCGCGCCGCCCGCACTAACGTGCGGGCCAGCGGCGCAACGCCGAGTGGCCCCTGGCGGCGGGCCTTCCCTTCGGGTTGTGACCAGAAAGGCCGCAGGCCGCGTTGCAAATCCTCGCCGGGCGAGAGCCCGGCTTGCGGTTTGCGCCTTGCCTGCGGCCTTTCTGGTCACAACGCGCCCCATTGCCATGGCGTCAGCAGGCCCACAACTTGAAAAGCGCTGAAAGGCGCCCACTTGGCTTCGCAACCGGAGGAATCACCGATCATGCGTGCCGACAAGTTCACCACCCGCTTCCAGGAGGCCCTGGGCGAGGCCCAGGGCCTGGCGCTGGGCCGCGACAACCCCTACATCGAGCCCGCCCACGTGCTGGCGGCCATGCTGGCCCAGGACGACGGGCCGCGCGCGCTGCTGGAGCGCGCCGGCGTCAAGGTGCCGGCGCTGAAGGCGGCGCTGGACGGCCTGATCGCCGGTCTGCCCCAGGTCAGCGGCGACGGCCAGCAGGTGCAGGCCGGGCGCGACCTGGTGGCGCTGCTGCAGGCCGCCGAGAAGGAAGCCAACAGGCAGGGCGACCAGTTCATCGCCAGCGAGATGTTCCTGCTCGCGCTGGCCGATGCGAAGACCGACCTGGCGGGCGTGGCCCGCGGCCACGGCCTGAACCGCAAGGCGCTTGAAGCCGCCATCCAGGCGGTGCGCGGCGGCCAGAAGGTCGACTCGGCCGAGGCCGAGGGCCAGCGCGAGGCGCTGAAGAAGTACACGCTGGACCTGACCGAGCGCGCCCGCCTCGGCAAGCTCGACCCCGTCATCGGCCGCGACGAGGAAATCCGCCGCGCCATCCAGGTGCTGCAGCGCCGCAGCAAGAACAACCCCGTGCTGATCGGCGAGCCCGGCGTCGGCAAGACGGCCATCGTCGAGGGCCTGGCCCAGCGCATCGTCAACGGCGAGGTGCCCGACTCCCTGCGCAACAAGCGCGTGCTGGTGCTGGACATGGCCCTGCTGCTGGCCGGCGCCAAATACCGCGGCGATTTCGAGGAGCGCCTCAAGGGCGTGCTGAAGGAAGTGGCCCAGGATGAGGGTCAGACCATCCTCTTCATCGACGAGATCCACACGATGGTCGGCGCCGGCAAGGCCGAGGGCGCCATCGACGCCGGCAACATGCTCAAGCCGGCGCTGGCGCGCGGTGAGTTGCACTGCATCGGCGCGACGACGCTGGACGAATACCGCAAATACGTCGAGAAGGACGCGGCGCTGGAGCGGCGCTTCCAGAAGGTGCTGGTCGACGAGCCCAGCGTGGAGGCGACCATCGCCATCCTGCGCGGCCTGCAGGAGAAGTACGAGGTCCACCATGGCGTCGAGATCACCGACCCGGCCATCGTCGCCGCGGCCGAGCTGAGCCACCGCTACATCACCGACCGCTTCCTGCCCGACAAGGCCATCGACCTCATCGACGAGGCCGCCGCCAAGATCAAGATCGAGATCGACTCCAAGCCCGAGGCGATGGACCGCCTCGACCGCCGCATGATCCAGCTCAAGATCGAGCGCGAGGCGGTGCGCAAGGAGAAGGACGAGGGCTCGCTCAAGCGCTTCGCGCTGATCGAGGACGAGTTGCTGAAGCTGCAGCGCGAGTACGACGACCTGGAGGAAATCTGGACCGCCGAGAAGGCGCAGGCCCAGGGCTCGGCCCACGTCAAGGAAGAGATCGACCGCATCCGCCAGCAGATCGAGGAACTCAAGCGCAAGGGCGATTTCAACAAGGTCGCCGAGTTGCAGTACGGCCGCCTGCCCGAGCTGGAGAAGCAGCTCAAGGAAGCCCAGGCCAAGGAGGCCGGCAAGGCCGGCACCAACAAGCCGCAGCTGCTGCGCACGCTGGTCGGCGCCGAGGAGATCGCCGAGGTCGTGGCGCGCGCCACCGGCATCCCGGTGGCCAAGCTGATGCAGGGCGAGCGCGAGAAGCTGCTGCAGATGGAAGCCAGGCTGCACGAGCGCGTCGTCGGCCAGGACGAGGCCATCCAGGCCGTGTCCGACGCGATCCGCCGCTCGCGTGCGGGCTTGAGCGACCCGAACCGGCCGCTCGGCTCATTCCTGTTCCTCGGCCCCACCGGCGTCGGCAAGACCGAGCTGTGCAAGGCGCTGGCCGGCTTCCTGTTCGACAGCGAAGACCATATGGTGCGCATCGACATGAGCGAGTTCATGGAGAAGCACTCGGTCAGCCGGCTGATCGGCGCGCCTCCGGGCTATGTCGGCTACGAGGAGGGCGGCACGCTGACCGAAGCCGTGCGCCGCAAGCCCTACTCGGTGCTGCTGCTCGACGAGGTCGAGAAGGCGCATCCGGACGTGTTCAACGTGCTCTTGCAGGTGCTGGACGATGGCCGCCTGACCGACGGCCAGGGCCGCACCGTGGACTTCAAGAACACCGTCATCGTGATGACGTCCAACCTCGGCTCGCAGCACATCATGGCGCTGTCCGGCGAGAGCGACGAGGTCATCCGCCAGGCCGTGTGGGGCGAGGTCAAGAGCCACTTCCGGCCCGAGTTCCTGAACCGCATCGACGAGACCGTCATCTTCCACGCGCTGGGTGCCGATCACATCAAGTCCATCGCGAAGATCCAGCTGCGCCAGCTGGAGGCGCGCCTGGACAAGCTGGAGATGAAGCTGGATGTGTCCGACGCGGCGCTGGACGAACTCGCCAAGGTCGGCTTCGACCCGGTGTTCGGCGCGCGGCCGTTGAAGCGGGCCATCCAGCAGCGTGTCGAGAACCCGCTGTCCAGGCTGATCCTGGAAGGCAGGTTCGGCCCGAAGGACGTGATCCCGGTCAACGTCGAAGGCGGCGAGTTCTCGTTCGGCCGGGTCGTGCACTGAAGCCGCGCGACGGTAGAGTTCGGGAATGGCGAGCCCGCTCCTGACTCGACGGCAGTGTTGCATCGCGGGCGCCCTGGGCTTGGCCTCGGGCGCCCGCGCTTCTGATGTCGGTGGTGCCGACGCGAACATCCGCATCTCCACGCTGGCTCTCGAATCCGACCCCACCAGCCAGCTCGCGGCCAAGGTGATGCTGGAGGCCTACCGGCGGCTGGGCATGGAGATGGATATCGTGTCCATGCCGGGCGAGCGCACGCTGGTCAGCGCCAACGCGGGCGAGACCGATGGCGAGCTGTATCGCAAGGCCGGCCTCGAGAAGACCTACCCCAACCTCGTCATGGTCCCCGTGCCGGTGGCGAGCTACGAGGTGGTCGCCTTCGTGCCCCGGCATTCGGTGGTCACCGTCAGCGGCTGGGCCTCGCTGCGGGTGCTGCGGATCGGGTTCGTCAAGGGCATCAAGGTCGTCGAGGAGAACACCGTGGGCATGCAGGTGCTGCCGGTGGCCAGCCTCCAGCAGGCCTTCGCGATGCTGGACAAGGGCCGTGTCGACGTGGTGCTGGCCAACCGCATTTCGGGCCTGGCGGCGCTGCGCTCGATGAAGCTGGGCGGCATCGAGCCGCGACCGCAGCCGCTTGCATTTTTTTCGGTCTACCACTACCTCCACGTCAGCCGCCAGGCCCTGGTGCCGAGGCTGGGCCAGGTGCTGCAGGACATGACGCGGGAGCGCTGGATACAGCACGCCCAGGACGAGATCCTGAGCCAATACTGAACGCCCCGGGGAGGGCGGGCTACCACCTGGAATGGTGGTCCTCCGTCACGCCGAGCAGGTCGCGCACCTCGCGCAGCGGCGCACCCGACGCCGCGCGCACCGTGCCCGCAAAGCTGCCGACGGGCTGCACATAGCGGCTGGCCGCGAAGCCGAGGTTGCGGTTCTCGGCGCGTGCGCCTTCGGGCGTGAAGACGAGGTCGAGCAGCCCGTCCTCGGTGCGGACATGCCAGGGCTTCATCGGCTGCGCGGCGTCGAAATCGAAATGCGCCGGGCCCAGGCTGATGGGCCGGCCGTCCAGCCACAGCACGTTCTCCTGTCCGCCGAAATAGCCCTGCTGCAGGTTGAAGCCCAGGTCCGGCCGGTGCGCGCTGGCCCAGCGCCAGGCGGTGTCGCGGGCCAGCAGGCCGTTGGACGCGTCGACGGCCGCCCAGGCCTCGTCCAGCTCGAAGCGCCGGCCCTCGGCCTCGGCCCAGCCGCGCACGGCGAGGGCGCTGGTCTTCTGCGTCGCGTGGGCGATGCCGCCGGCTATCGCGCCGATGGCCAGCAGCGGCGGTGCCATCGCCGCCAGGTCCAGCCGGGCCTCGATGCGCAGCGGGCGCGTGCGCACCTGCAGCAGCAGGCTGTCGTCGGCCAGGTGGCGCAGATCCAGCCGTGCGCCGGGGCCGCGGAACCAGGCATGGGCCTGGGCCAGCGGCGCGTCGGACACGCGGGCCTGCAGGCCAGGCAGGCCGTCCTGGCTCCAGTCGGCCAGCAGGTGGCGGCGCTGGCGGTCGAAGAGGTAGGCGAAGGCCGTGCAGGTCCAGCCGACGTCGACGATGGCGAGGCCGATGAAGACGCGCTCGTCGCCCAGGCCAACGTAGTGCCAGCGCTTGTGGTGCAGGCGCCGCCACAGCCAGGAGCGGTGCTCGGTGAGGCCGCTCCAATCGAAGCGGGCGATGCGGCCGGCGTAGCGGCCGTGGGCGGGCTGGCCGTCGTGGCGGACGATGGAGTCTGGAAACACGAGGTTCATGGGGTCGGGCGCTGCTGCTGCCTGCGCCATTGAAGGGGCGCCTGCCCGGTCCACTGCCGGAAGGCGCGCGTGAAGGCGCTCTGTTCGGAATAGCCGAGCAGCAGGGCCACCTCGGCCAGCTCGACCTTGGGGTCGCGCAAATAGGCTTCGGCCAGCTGCTGGCGGGTCTGCGACAGCAGGACCTGGAAGCCGTGGCCCTGCTCGGTCACGCGCCGCTGCAGGCTGCGCGGGCTCATCTGCAGGCTGTGCGCCAGGTCGGGCAGCGAGGTGCGGCCGGAGCGGATCAGGCCGACCAGCGCCTGGCGCCAGACGCCCACCGGCCCGCTCACGGCGGCCACCTGCTGCAGCAGCCGCTCGGCCTGCTCGTCGAGCAGCGCGAGCAGGGCGGCGTCGGCGCCGCGCAGCGGCAGGGCCAGGTCGCGCGCGGCCAGCACGACGCGCGTGGCCGGCTGGTCGAAGCGCACCCGGCCGCCGAAGAAGTCCTCGTAGGGCCGCAGGTCGGCCGGGCGGCGGTTGACGAAGTCCACGGCCAGCGCGCGCAGCGGCTTGGCCGTCAGCTCGCGCGTCAGCTGCACCAAGGCCGCGATGGCGGTTTCGTCCACCAGCGCGCCAGGCCGGCCGCGCTCCACGCCCCACTCGATGCACAGGCCCTCGGCGCAGGGCCGCAGCTGGGCGACGTTGGCGTCATAGACCGAGCGGTGGTGGCGCTCCAGCCGCATCAGCGCTTCGGCCAGCGTGCCGCAGGCCAGCGCCGCGAAGCCGACGACGCCGAAATGCCGCGGCGCGATGCCGCGCGCCAGCCGCAGCGCGAACGTGGCCCTGGGGCCGGGGTCCAGCGCGCGGGCCTGCTCCAGCAGGGCCTGCCAGCGCCGCATCGCGACGAAGCCCTCGCTGGGCGCGGGCGGCGCGCCCAGCGCGTCGGCACGGCCCAGCGCGGCCATGTGCTCGAAGAGCAGCTGGACATAGCTGGCGACGACGCGGGTCTCATCCATCGGACGCGCATGATGCGGCAGCGCCTCGCGCGTCCTCCTGCGGGATCACCCCAGCGCTGGCGCGATTTGTCAAAAACCCGGGTTGCGCCGTCAAGATGCGGCGGCGGTTTGGGGTCAAGATGGCGTCCATGGACTGGCTGCTCGACCTCTACCAACGCCACTTCGACTGGCGCGACCTGACGCTCGTCATGCTGTCGCCCGTCTTCGGCATCTTCATCGCGATGGAGGCCTGGCGCTTCCGCAAGACCGGCGTGTTCGACCTCTGGGACAGCTTCGACAGCATGAACAGCGGCGGCAGCTACCTCGTCACCGATTTGATCCTGCTCGTCGTCCTCGTGCTGCCGGCGATGGGCTGGGTCTACGACCACCGGCTGTTCACGGTCGAGGTCACGCCGCTGCGCTTCGTCGGCCTGTTCCTGTTCGTGGAGTTCCTGTACTACGGGTTTCATCGCGGCAGCCACCGCATCCGCTGGTTCTGGTGTGCCCACGTCGTGCACCACGGCTCGGAGAAGATGAACTTCGGCACGGCGCTGCGCCAGAGCTGGTTCTATCCGATCGCCGGCAACTGGCTGTTCTATCTGCCGGCCGTGTGGCTGGGCTTCGAGCCGCGCTGGGTGCTGTTCGCGCTGTCGCTGAACCTGGGCTACCAGTTCTTCGTCCACACGACCTGGGTGGACCGTATGCCGGCCTGGTTCGAGTTCGTCTTCAACACGCCCTCGCACCACCGCGCCCATCACGGCCGCAACCCTCAGTACATCGACAGGAACTTCGGCGGCACGCTGATCGTCTTCGACCGGCTGTTCGGCAGCTTCGTGCCCGAGCAGGAGCCGGTGGACTACGGCCTGGAGCATCCCTTCCCGACCCACAACCTGTTCTGGCTCAACGCCCACGAGTGGCGCGCGATGTTCCGCGACATGGCCCGGGAGAAGACCTGGGGCCTGCGCCTGGCCCATCTGTGGAGGCCGCCGGAGTGGCGGCGCCACGGGAACGGGTTTCAGGGCTGAGCCGTCCCCACCGCCGGCGGACGGCGCGTAGCCTGGGTCGCCCGCTTGGCAATCCTCGTGCCGCGGCGCCCGGCCCGGCGCTGCGGGACAATGCCCCGCCATGACTGCTGCCCCCCAGGACGACGCACCCGTCGTCATCATCGGCGCCGGCCTTGCCGGACTCACCGTGGCCCTGCACCTGGCCGACACCGTGCCCGTTGTCGTGCTCGCCAAGCGCGAACTGACCGAGGCCGCCACCGCCTGGGCCCAGGGCGGCATCGTCGGCGTGCTCGGCAGCGACGACTCCATCGACAGCCATGTGCGCGACACCCAGGACGCCGGTGCCGGCCTCGTCGACGAAGCCACGGCCCGCTTCATCGCCGAGCGCAGCGCGGCGGCCGTGGGCTGGCTGGTCGGCCAGGGCGTGCCCTTCACGCCCGATGACGACGGCCCGCTGGGCCTGCACCTGACGCGCGAGGGCGGCCACGCGGTGCGCCGCATCGCCCACGCGGCCGACGCGACCGGCAAGGCCATCCACGACCAGCTGCTGGCCGCGGCCCGACAACATCCGAACATCGTTTTACGCGAGCGCTGGATGGCGCTGGACCTCATCACGTCGCGGCACGTGCAGCGCGACGAGCCGCCGCGGGTCTATGGCGTCTATGCGCTGGACATCGACGCCCAGCGCGTCGAGACGCTGGCCGCGCGCGCCGTCGTGCTGGCCACCGGCGGCGCCGGCAAGGTCTACCGCTACACGACCAACCCCGACACCTCCACCGGCGACGGCATCGCGATGGCCTGGCGGGCCGGCTGCCGGGTCGCGAACATGGAGTTCATCCAGTTCCACCCGACCTGCCTTTATGTGCCCAATGCCCACCCGCAGGACCGCGGCTTCCTGATCACCGAAGCGCTGCGCGGCGAGGGCGGCCACCTGAAGCTGCCGGACGGCACGCGCTTCATGGCCGCGCACGACGAGCGCATGGAGCTGGCGCCGCGCGACATCGTGGCCCGCGCGATCGACTTCGAGATGAAGAAGCACGGCCTGGACTACGTGCTGCTGGACGCGACCCACCTGGGCGAGGCCTTCCTCGTCGAGCATTTCCCGACCATCCACGCGCGCTGCCTGAAGCTCGGCATCGACATCGCCAGGCAGCCCATCCCTGTCGTGCCGGCCGTGCACTTCACCTGCGGCGGCGCGGTGACCGACCTCAGCGGCCGCTGCGACCTGCCGGGCCTCTACGCGGTCGGCGAGACCGGCTACACCGGCCTGCACGGCGCCAACCGGCTGGCCAGCAACTCGCTGCTGGAGTGCGTCGTGCTCGGCCAGACCTGCGCGGCCGACATCCTCGGCCAGCCCGTGCAGGAGGCCGCGCCGCTGCCGGCCTGGGACGAGAGCCAGGTCGAGAACGCCGACGAGCAGGTCGTCATCGCCCACAACTGGGACGAGCTGCGTCTGCTGATGTGGAACTACGTCGGCATCGTGCGCACGACCAAGCGCCTGGAGCGGGCCCTGCACCGCATCAAGCTGCTGCGTGGCGAGATCGACGACTACTACGGCAGCTTCCGCGTCACGCGCGACCTGCTGGAGCTGCGCAACCTCGTCGACTGCGCGGAGCTGATCGTCCGCTCGGCGCTGATGCGCCACGAGAGCCGCGGCCTGCACTACAGCCGCGACTACCCGCAGACGTTGCCGGTGAGCTTCCCGACGGTGCTGATCAGCAAGAGAAGGCGCCGCTGACGCTTACTTGCGCGCCCTCAGCGCCGTGCGGGCCTGCACGAAGTTGAACGCATAGCTGACCGCCTCGCCGATGGCGTTGTCGATCTCCAGGCGCTCGTGCTCGGTCAGGTAGAAGCTGAAGTCCACCTCGTGGCGGATGTAGCGCGGCGGCAGGCGGTTCAGCGCCACGCAGGCGACGTCGCAGAGTAGGTCGTTGCTGGCCGCGATCTCGGGGAAGTCCTTGGACGCGTCCAGCACCGCCGCGAAGACTTCGCGCTCGTGGTGGTTGTAGAGGGAGCTGAAGTCGGCATTCATGGCGGCAGGCCTCGCGGATGTGGATGCCGAGTTATAGCGCGATCAGGCAGCGCCGATGCCCGGGGTCATGCCGGTTGCGGCAGTCTTTCTCGCGGCGACGAAATCCAGCATCCGCGTGATGCAGCCCTCGGCCTTCACGCGGATGGGCTCGTCGACGTGGATCTCGGGCTGGCCGCTCTCCAGGCAATCGACGAGGTTGGCCAGGCCGTTCATCGCCATCCAGGGGCAGTGGGCGCAGCTCTTGCACGTCGCGCTGTTGCCGGCCGTGGGCGCCTCGATCAGCGTCTTGTGCGGCGCCAGCTGGCGCATGCGGTGCAGGATGCCGTTGTCGGTGGCGACGATGTACTCCTGCGCCTTGCCCTCGACGACGGCCTTGATCAGCGCCGAGGTCGAGCCGACGACATCGGCCTGCTCGACGACGCTCTTGGGCGACTCCGGGTGCACGAGAATCAGTGCGCCGGGGTGCTGCTCGCGCAGCAGCTGCAGCTCCAGGCCCTTGAACTCGTCGTGCACGATGCAGGCGCCGTTCCACACAGCCAAGTCGGCGCCGGTCTGCTCCTGGATGTAGCGGCCCAGGTGGCGGTCGGGCGCCCACAGGATCTTCTGGCCGCGGGCGTGCAGGTCGGCCACGATCTCCAGCGCGCAGGAACTGGTCACCATCCAGTCGGCGCGGGCCTTCACGGCGGCGCTGGTGTTGGCGTAGACGACGACCTGGCGGTCCGGGTGAGCGTCGCAGAAAGCGGCGAAGTCGTCGGCCGGGCAGCCCAGGTCCAGCGAGCAGGTGGCGTCCAGGTCGGGCATCAGCACGCGCTTCTCGGGGCTGAGGATCTTGGCCGTCTCGCCCATGAAGCGCACGCCGGCCACGACCAGGGTCTGCGCGGCGTGGTCGCGGCCGAAGCGGGCCATCTCCAGCGAGTCGGCGACGCAGCCGCCGGTGGCCAGGGCCAGGTCCTGCAGCGCGCCGTCGACGTAGTAGTGGGCGACGAGGACGGCGTTGTGGGCCTTGAGCAGCGCCGCGGCGCGCTCGGCCAGGGCCTGGCGCTGCGGCGGCGTGAGCGGCGCCGGGGCCTTGGCCCAGGCGTGCGCGGTGGAGCAGGTGCCGGCGGCGTCCTGGCGGGTGTAGTCGAACAGGGTCTGATCCATGGCCGGCATTGTCGGGCTTCCGCCAATGCCCGACAGTGTCTAGGCCGAAGCCGGCAGCACCGGCCAGCTGCCGCTGATGTGCTCGCCGTCGAACAGCAGCAGCTCGCCGAACTGCAGCAGCACGGCCTCGCTCTGCCGGGGGCGGAAGAACACGGGGTCGTCGGGCTTCAGCTCGACGCGCTCCGAGGCCACCATCACCTGCTGGTTGCTGGATGGCCCGTAGAGGCCGCTGGGCTGGATGCCGGGCGGCGAGACCGGGTCGGCCAGCCAGTGCCCGCCGTGGATGGCGAAGCCGCGCGCCTGGTTGCGGTCCCAGGCCTGGGCGGCGCGCGACAGCCAGGTCGCGCCCTCGGGCAGCCGAAAGCGCGGCCAGCTCTTCAGCACCGGCGTGGCGATGAAGGCGGCGGGCTGCAGGTCGGCCAGCAGCGGCTTCTCGAAGTCCAGCGGCAGCAGCACGGCCGAGCCGACCGAGACCTCGTTGGCCAGGCCCTTGCCGTCGTGCAGGCGGAAGGTGGGCGAGCCCGCGGTGTTCAGCGTCAGGGCCTCGCGCTGCTGCGGGCCGAGCGCGGCCTCGGCGGCGGCCCAGGCGGCGCGCCAGCGGCGCTGCGATTCGTCCCAGGCGGTGGCGCGCATGCCCGGCAGGTCGGGCAGGGCGGCGACGTGGGCGTCGTAGCCCATGAAGCCGCGCCATTGCAGCGGCTGCCCGCCCCGCAGGCTGGCCAGCGCCCGGCCCAGCGCGTCGACGTCCTCGAAGCCGCCGCGGTGCAGGCCCACGTCGATCTCGAAGTTGATGCGCAGCGGCTGGCCGCGGTGCTCGGCGAGCTGGCGGTACTGGGCCAGGCGCTCGGGCGTGTCGACCAGCCATTCGATGCCGCGGCCCAGCTCGGGCGGCAGCGCATCCAGCACCTGGGCCGCGGCGGCCACGGGCAGCGGCTTGCCGAGCAGCGCCTGGGCCGCCGGGCGCGCGGCGAGCAGCTGCTGCAGCTGCGCGGCGTTGAAGGCCATCACGCGCGGGCTGTTCCAGGCGCGGGCCAGCTCGTCCATCAGCGGCAGGCTGGGCAGGCTCTTCAGCACGGCGCGCAACGGCATGCCGGTGCGGGCCGTGTGCCGGCCGATGGCCGCGAGGTTGGCGCGCAGCCGCGGCAGGTCGACGACCATGCGCGCCTGCGCGATGCCGGCTTCGCGCAGCGCGCGGCCAAGGCGTTCGAAATAGGCCGGGTGCGGCCCGCCCTGTTCGGCCGGCCGGGCCAGCAGGGCGGCAACGGGTGCGGCGATGGCGGCGCCGAGCAGCAGGCGACGTCGGCTAGGCATGCTGGCCTCCGAAGAGTTTGGCGAGATGGGGGTTGAGCAGGCGGCCGTCGGGGTCCAGCCGGCGGCGCAGGGCCTGGAAGTCGGCAAAGCGCGGGTAGAGGGCCTGCAGCTGCGGCGCGGCCAGGTCGTGCAGCTTGCCCCAGTGCGGCCGGCCGCCGTGGCGGCGGAACACCGGGCCGAGGTCGTTGACAAGGTAGTCGTAGGCCTCGCCCTGCAGCGCATGGCAGGCCACCGAGCAGCTGTCGCGTCCGTGGAAGGGGCTGAGCCAGGCGGAGTCGCCCTTGACGAAGCGGAACTCGATGGGGAAGAACACCTCGTTGCGCTTCTCCAGCGTCTGCACGATCTCGCGCAGGCAGGGCAGCCCCGCCTCGCGCGGCAGGTGGTATTCGCTTTCGTTGAAGCGCGTCGGGCGCACGCTGCTGAGCAGCCGCCACGACCAGTCGAGTGCCTGCTCGGGCTGGGAGCGGCCGACGAGCCTGGCGGCCGTCCAGCGCCGCAGCTCGGGCCAGCGGCCCAGCCAGTCGCGCAGCTTGCGCAGGTCGGCCAGCACGTTCTCGTCGGCCGACGCCGGGTGCTCGGGCGCGCCGGGCGCCACCTCCGTGTGCGTGATGGCGGCGCCGTGGCCGGTGAAGGGCAGCACATACATCTCGAAGTGCCGGTGCCTGCGCGCCAGTTCGGGCGCCTGCTCCAGCAGTTCGTCGGTGGGCGCGATCCACACATGGCGGCGCAGCATGTAGCGCGGGCGGATGGCCAGCGTGTACTCGGTGACGACGCCCAACGCGCCGAGCGAGACCTGGGCGGCGGCGAGCAGCTCGGGGTTGCGGTCGGGCCCGATCTCCAGCACCTCGCCGGCCGGCGTGACCAGGCGCAGCCCCAGCACATGGGCGTGCAGCGCGGGCAGCTCGGCGCCGGTGCCGTGGGTGCCGGTGGCCAGCGCGCCGGCCAGGCTCTGTACGTCGATGTCGGGCTGGTTGTGCAGGGCCAGGCCCTCGGCGTCGAGCAGCCGGGCGAGCTGGCCCAGCCGGGTGCCGGCGCGCACCCTGATCTGGTTCCTGGCCTTGTCCACCGACACCAGGCCGCTGAGCTTGTCGAGCGCCACGAGGCTGCCGGGCGTCGGCACCAGGGCCGTGAAGGAGTGGCCGGCGCCGACGCAGCGCAGCGGCCCGGGGCTTTGCGGCAGCAGGCGGGCCAGCTCGGCCTCGTCGGCCGGCAGCAGCCACTGGCGTGGCGTGCAGCCGGCGCTGCCCGACCAGTTCTGCCAACTGCGGGCGGGCGCGTTGGCGGCCGGGGGCGCGGTGGTGGCGGCGCGGCCCTGGGCTTGGGTCTGGGCCTGGCCGGGCAGGTGGGCCGCCAGGCCCAGCGCCGCGGCGCCCTTGAGCAGATCCCTGCGTGGTGTCATGGTGTTGGTGGCGCCGGGGCGGCGCTCATGAAGAGGATGAGTTGGCGCAGGTCGGCGTCGCTGCAGTCGGCGCACAGGCCCATGGCCGGCATGCCGCCGATGCCGGTGCGGGCATTGCCGACCAGCGCGTCCAGGCCCTTGGCCAGGCGCGGCGCCCAGGCGGCCGGGTCGCCGGTGGCGGGCGCGCCGCTGTCGAGGCGGCCATGGCAGAGCAGGCAAGAGTGCTCGTAGGCGGCGGCCAGGCGGGCGTCGGCCGGCCGCAGGGCTTCGACGCTGGCGGCGGTGGGCGGTGCGGGCCGGTCGCCGCAGCCGGCCAGCAGGGCCAGCAGCGCCAGCAATGCCAGGCAGCAGGCCCGCATCAGTAGCTCGCCCGCAGTTCGAGCGAGGCGCTGCGGCCCGGGCTCAGCGTGGCATAGCCGCTGCCCATCGGGGCGGCCTCGTACCAGAGCTTCTCGACGTAGTGGCGGTTCTGCAGATTGGTCACCAGCAGGGCCAGGCCCCAGTTGCGCTCGGGGCTGTCCCAGCCCAGGCGGGCGTCGAGGCGGCTGCGCGGGCCGCCGACGCGGAAGTTCGGCGTGCTCAGGCATTGGCCCTGCACATAGGACTCGGGATTGCAGCGCTGGGCGCTCTGGTAGGCCGCCTGCAGGCTGGCGCCGGCGCGGCCGCCGAAGGCCGCGAAGCCGTAGTCCACGCCGACGCTGGCGCGGGCGCGCGGCGTGCCGACGGGCAGGCCGGCCAGGTCCTCGCCGCTGCTGGCGCGGCCGTGGCGATAGGTCTGGTCCAGCAGCTCCACGGTGCCGTTCAGGCGCAGCGCGGCGCTGGCCTGCCAGCGGGCCTCCAGGTCCAGGCCGCTGCCCTTCTGGTCGCTGATCGTGACCTGGTAGGACGGGATACCGCCCGGCGTGGAGGCCGGCACCAGCTGCAGCGTCTGCAGGTTGTCGAAGCGGTATTGGAACAGCGCGCCGGACCAGCTCAGGCCCTGGGCCGGCCACTGGCCCTTGAGGCCCAGCTCGACGTTGCCGACATGCTCGGGCTGGTAGCCGGAGGCGACCTGCAGGGTGTTGAAGCCGCCGGCCTGGTAGCCACGGGTCAGCGAGGCGTAGACCATCAGGTCGGGGCCGTAGCGATGGTCCAGCACGAGGCGGGGGCTGGTGTCGGTCCAGCGCTTGCGCACTTGCAGCGGCGCTCCGGACGCGCCCTGCGTGGCAATGAGGGCGTTCTGTCCCATGGCGCCGCGCAGCTGGTCGGCCTGGGCCTGGCTGATCGCGCCGGCGGCGACCAGGCCCGGGAACAGGCCGGCCGCGTCCAGGGCCTGGAGCTGGGCATCCAGCGCGCCGGCCGCGCGCAGCGGGTTGAACCAGCTGAAGGTCTTGTCGTCGCGGGTCAGGCGCAGGCCGGTGGTCAGGTTCGTGGACGGGGTCAGGTGCCAGATCACGTCGCCGAAGATGGCCTGGGCGCGGTTGTGCGCGACATTGCTCATGCGCTCCTGCCAGGGCAGGCCCAGCAGTTCGATACCGGGCACGCCGGCCGCCGCGACGAGCTGGTCCACCGCCGTGAACAGCGGCGCGCCGAGCAGGTTGCCGCTCAGCGTGTCGAGGCTGGTGGTGGTGGCGTCGACCAGGGCCGACTGCGCGGCGTGCTCGTCGTAGAAGCTGACGCCGGCCAGCCAGTTGGCCGCCGCCTGCTTAGCCGAAAGGCGGAACTCCTGCTGCAGGCTGTGGTTGCCCTCGACGTTGGTCGTCGCGAGGTAGAGGGCCGGGTTGTTGCTGCCGTCGTTGTCCTGGCGGTTGAGGCTGCTGAAGTGGCGGTAGGCCGTCGTCGACGTGAACTCGGCCCAGGGCAGGCTGTGTTCGATGCGCAGCGTGAGGCCGTCGTAGTCGCGCTTCTCGCGGTCCCCGGCCACGTCGTTGAGCAGCGGCGCGTGCCGCGGGTCGAGGTAGCTGCTGGGGTCGGCCGGGAAGGGCGGCGGCGTGCCCGCCGGCGTGGCCCTGACGAGGCCGAAGGCCGGCCGCGCGCGCTGGTCCAGCTTTTCGTGCTCGTAGCTCAGCAGGGCCTGGGTGGCCTCGCCCACCTGCAGGCGTAGCGCGAGGCGGGTGCCCCAGCTGTTGTCGCCGCCGGCACGCTGGCCGGTGGCGGCGTCGCGGAACTCGCCGTCGGTGCGCCGCGCGACGACGCTGGCGCGCAGGGCCAGGTTCTCGCCCAGCGGCTGGTTGACGATGGCCTCGGCCTGGCGCAGGCCGTGCTCGCCCAGGCGCAGCAGGCCGCTGGCGCTGGTGCGGAACTCCGGCTCCTGCGTCACGACGGCGATGGCGCCGCCCGCGCTGTTGCGGCCGAACAGCGTGCCCTGCGGGCCCTTCAGCACCTCGACGCGCTTGACGTCGTTGAAGTTCAGCAGCGCGCCGCCGGTCTTGCCGGTGTAGACGCCGTCGACGTAGATGCCCACCGGCGAGTCGGTGCCGATGCCGAAGTCCGAGGTGCCGATGCCGCGCAGCGACATGCGCGGCTGCGTGGGCTGGTTGGCGTCCACGTCCAGGCCCGGGATGTGGGCGTTGAGGTCGCCGAGGTTGGACGCGCCGAGCTTGCGCACCTGGTCCGCGCCCAGCACCTGGATGGCGATGGGAACCGACTGCAGCTGCTGGGTGCGCCCCTGGCCGGTGACGATCACCGCATCCAGCTGCTGGGGCGCGTCGCCCGCCGAGGTCTGGGCCTGGGCGCACAGGGCCAGCGCGGACAAGGCGATCGCGCTGCGGCGCGGACTGCAGGGTCGGTTCATGGGAGTCTCCTGGGTTGTCGATTTAATATAGCTATGACTATATTTTTGCTGGCGCGCCTCTCCACTAGGAGAATCCCGGGCCAGCCTCTCGACCTGCCCATGACCCGAACCGCATCGCGAAAGCCCCGCCGGCCCGCCGCCGACCTGCCCGACGTGGCGCCCAAGAAGCTGCCGACGCAGTCGCGCGCCGTGGAGACCTACGAGCGCATCCTGGCGACGGCGGCCGAGCTGCTGGGGGAGGTCGGCATCGAGCGGCTGTCGACCAACCTGGTCTGCCGGCGCCTGGGGCTTTCTCCGCCGGCGCTCTACCAGTACTTCCCCAACAAGTACGCCATCCTTCACGAGCTGGGCCAGCGGCTGATGCAGCGCCAGAACGAGCTGCTCGGCCCCTGGGCCACGCCGGCCACGATGGCCCTGCCCGAGGCCGAGTTCGCCGCCAGCGTGGCCGAGGTCTTCCTGCAGACGCTGCGCGTGACGCAGGAGATGCCGGGCGGTGCCTGGATCACGCGGGCGCTGCGCGCCGTGCCTTCATTGCAGGAGGTCCGCAACCAGTCGCACGACCAGATGACCGAGCTGCTGATGCAGGTCTTCCACGCGGCCCATCCGGCGGCCGAGCCGGTGCGTGCGCGCCTCAGCGTGCGGCTCTACATCGACGCGCTCTACACCGCGCTGGAACTGCTGTTCGACGACCCCAGCCAGCCCGCCGAGGCGGTGGCGGCCACGATGGCCGACATGGTGGCGGGGCATTTCGTGCGTGTCCGAGCCACGTAGGGCCTGTTCACCCTACGGCCTGCTGCCGTAGGGTGAACAGGCCCTATCAAGCCTCCGCGAAGAAGCGGCTCGGCGGCATGCCCACGGTGCGCGTGACCATGGCCGTGAACGCGCTGGCGCTGGCATAGCCCAGTTCGGTGGCGATGTGGCTCATGGGCCGGCCGCGGGCCGCCAGCGTCAGCGCGTGGGCCAGCAGCAGCTGCGAGCGCCACTGCGCGAAGCTGGTGCCCAGCTGCTCGCGGAACAGCCGGCTCAGCGTGCGCGGGCTGGCGCCGGCCTCGGCGGCCCATTCGTCCAGGCCGGCATGGCGGCCGGGTTCGCGCAGCATGGCCTCGCAGAGCCGGCGCAGGCGGGCGTCCTGGGGCAGGGCGACGCCAAGGGCCAGCGGCCGCGCGCGCCTGAGCTCGACGAGGACCAGCCCCTCGATGCCGCGGCGGCGCTCGGTGTCGGCACTGTCTTCCGCGGGCGGCGGGTCGGGCACGGCGGGCAGGGCCAGCACCAGCTCGCGCAGCAGCGGCGACACCTCCAGCACGCGGCCGGCCTGCCAGGCCGCGCCGGTCAGCAGGCCCGGGCCAGCGTAGAGGGTGCGCAGGTCGCACCGCTCGATGGCCGTGACCGCGTGGACGACGCCGGGCGGGATCCACACCGCGCGCGACGGCGGCACGATATAGGTCGAAGCCTCGGTGCTGACCCGCACCGCCCCCGTCATCGAGAACACGAGCTGGCCCCAGTCGTGGCGGTGCGGCTGGATGTCCGTCTGGTGCTCCAGCATGCGCGACTTGGCGCGCAGCGGGCGCTCGGGCGTGGGCGCGAAACGCTCCGGGGAAAACGCGGGAACACTGCTGCGGCGGACCATGGCTGGATTTCGACAGAACTTGACGAACCATCGTAACCGCGCCTGTTCAGCCCTGCCTACATTGCGGGCATGAGTACCGCCACCGCCTTCCCCCTCGATGCCGGCCCGCAGCGCCGGCGCGACATCGCGACGATCTCGACCATCGGCGTCGCCCATGGCAGCTCGCACTTCTTCCACATGCTGCTGCCGCCGCTGTTCCCGGCCTTCATCCAGGCCTTCGGGCTGAGCTATTCGGAGCTGGGCCTGCTGGTGACGACCTTCTTCGTCGTCTCGGGCGCCGGCCAGGCGGCGTCTGGCTTCATCGTCGACCGCATCGGCGCGCGGCCGGTGCTGTTCGCGGCGATGGCGAGCTTCTTCCTCGCCTCCGTCGCGGCCGGCCTGGCCCAGGGCTTCGGCGGGCTGATGCTGGCGGCGGCGCTGGCCGGCGTCGGCAACGCGCCCGTCCACCCGGCCGACTTCACCATCCTGAACAAGCGCGTGTCGCAGCCGCGCCTGGGCCATGCCTTCTCGGTGCACGGCATCAGCGGCAACCTCGGCTGGGCCGTCGCGCCGGTGTTCTCCATCGGCATCGCCGAGGCGACGGGCAACTGGCGCTTCGCCTACGTCGGCACGGCGCTGGTCGCGCTGGCGGTGATGGGCCTGCTGTTCTGGCAGCGCTCGGCCATCGACGACCGCCAGGGCTCCTGGGGCCATGCCAAGCCCGCTGCCGGCGTGAAGGAAGAGCACCCCATGGCCTTCCTGAAGCTGCCGTCGGTGTGGCTGTGCTTCTCGTTCTTCTTCTGGAGCACGGCGGCGCTGTCGGCCATCCAGAGCTTCGCGAGCCCGGCCCTGCACCAGATCTACGGCCTGCCGCTGGCGCAGACGGCCTATGTCGTCACCGGCTACATGCTGGCCGGCGCGGCGGGCATGGTCTGCGGCGGCTTCCTCGTCGCAAGGGCCGAGAAGCTGGAGCGCAGCATCGCCTTCGCGATGGCCTTCGCCGCGGCCCTGCTGCTGCTGACGGCGACCGGCTGGCTGCCGGGCGGCCTGGCCGCCGTCGTCGCGGCGCTGGCCGGCTTCGGCACCGGCCTGGCCGGCCCCTCGCGCGACATGCTCATCAAGCGCGCCGCGCCGCCGGGGGCCACGGGGCGCGTCTACGGCACCGTCTACTCGGGGCTGGACATCGGCTTCGCGCTCGCGGCGCCGGTCTTCGGCGCCATCCTGGACCACGGCATGCCGCGCGGCGTGTTCGCCGGCTCGGCCGTGGCGCTGACGCTGGGCATCGTGTCGGCGGGCCTGGTGGGCCTGGGCCTGGGTCGGCGCGCGGCCGTGCCGGCCTGACGCCGGGCCTGTCGGCCGCGATCCGCTGGAAAACCCCCTTGGCCGGGGCCGCGGCCGCGGTCGTAGCATGCGCGCGCGCCCCTCGCGGGGCCGGAACCGATCGAAAGGAGTCCCGCATGGCATCGTCCCTCCCCGGCATCAGCGTCGCCCCGTTGATCGGCCGCATCCTCGTCGCGCTTCTCTTCATCCCGGCAGGCCTCGGCAAAATCGCCGGCTTCAGCGGCACGGTGGCCTATGTCGCATCGTCCGGGCTGCCGCTGCCGGCCCTGGGCGCGGTCATCGCCATCGTCGTGGAGGTCGGGCTGGCGACTGCGCTGCTGGTTGGCTGGCAGGCGCGCTGGGCCGCCCTCCTCATCGCGCTGTTCACGCTCGCGGCGGCCTTCTTCTTCCACCGGTTCTGGGCCGCGCCGCCGGACCAGCAGATGATGCAGAACATCAACTTCTTCAAGAACGTGGCCATCGCTGGCGGCCTGCTCTTCGTCTATGCCTTCGGGCCTGGCGCGTATTCCCTGGACGCCCGCAGCGGGCGGGCCTGAGCGCCCGCCGGCTACAGTGCCGGCATGACCACACACAACACCCCCCGCCTGGCCGGCCACAAGCTGGTCGAGGCGCTGATTGCCCAGGGCGTCGACACCGCATTCGGCGTTCCCGGTGAAAGCTATCTGGCCGTCCTCGACGGCTTCCACGAGTACCGCGAGCAGATCCGCTTCGTGGCCTGCCGGCAGGAGGGCGGCGCGGCCTTCATGGCCGAGGCACAGGGCAAGCTGACCGGCAGGCCGGGCATCTGCTTCGTGACCCGCGGCCCGGGGGCGACGAACGCGAGCATCGGCCTGCACACGGCCTTCCAGGACTCGACGCCGATGATCCTCTTCATCGGCCAGGTCGCCAGCGACCAGCGCGACCGCGAGGCCTTCCAGGAGGTGGACTACCGCCAGATGTTCGGCCCCGGCACGCTGGGCATGGCCAAGTGGGTCGGCGAGGTGCACGACGCCGAGCGCCTGCCCGAGTACGTGGCGCGCGCCTTCCACACGGCCATGCAGGGCCGGCCCGGCCCGGTCGTGCTGGTGCTGCCCGAGGACATGCTGACGCAGCCCATCGCGGCGCCGGTGCTGCCGCCCGTGCGGCCCGCCGAGGCCGCGCCGACGCCGGCCGCGCTGGCCGAGTTGCGCACGCGCCTGGCCGCGGCGAAGAGGCCCTTCGTCATCGCCGGCGGTGGCGGCTGGACGCCCGAGTCCACGGCCGCGCTGCAGCGCTTTGCCGAGAGCTGGAACCTGCCCGTCGGCTGCGCCTTCCGCTTCCAGGACCTGTTCGACAACGCCCACCCGAACTACGCGGGCGATGTCGGCATCGGCATCAATCCGAAGCTGGCCGCCCGCGTGAAGGAGGCCGACCTCATCCTCGCCATCGGCCCGCGCCTGGGCGAGATGACGACCGGCGGCTACACGCTGCTGCAGGCGCCGCGGCCGGCGCAGCAGCTCATCCACATCCACGCCGGCGCCGAGGAGCTGGGTCGCGTCTACACGGCCGAGCTGCTGATCAACGCGAGCATGAGCACGGCCGCGCCCGCGCTGGCCAAGTTGGCGCCGCCCGTCGACATCCCGTGGCGCGCCTGGGCCGAAGCCGCCCATGCTGACTACGAGGCCAACCTCGTGTCGACGCCGGTGGCGCCGCTGGACATGGCCGAGGTCATCCGGCTGATCGACGCCAAGCTGCCCGAGGGCACGATCTTCACGAACGGCGCCGGCAACTACAGCGGCTGGCTGCACCGCTTCCACCGCTACACCGGCCTGCACCGCTTCGGCAAGACCCAGCTCGCGCCGACCTCCGGCGCGATGGGCTATGGCGTGCCGGCCGCCGTCGCCGCGGCCTTGCTGCAGCAGGAGCGCTGGGTCGTCAACATCGCCGGCGACGGCGACTTCCTGATGACCGGCCAGGAGCTGGCCACGGCCACCGGCTACGGTGCGAAGAAGCTGCTCGTCGTCGTCGTCGACAACGGCACCTACGGCACCATCCGCATGCACCAGGAGCGCGAGTACCCGGGCCGCGTGTCGGGCAGCGACCTCTTCAACCCCGACTTCGCCAAGCTGGCCGAGGCCTTCGGCTTCGCGGCCTTCCATGCCGAGAGCACGGCCCAGGTCGGCCCGGCGCTGGGTGCGGCGATCGCTGGGGCCAAGCCGGCGCTGCTGCATCTGCGCCTGTCCAGCGACGTGAGCACGTCGCGCGCGACGCTGACGGCGATCCGCGAGGCCGCGCAGAAGAAGGCCGGCCATGCTTGAGCTCCAGCTGCGTGGCGACTACATCGAGCTCGACAAGCTGCTCAAGGCCGTGGGCCTCGTCGAGAGCGGCGGCCGGGCGCGCATGCTGATCGCGGCCGGCGAGGTCAAGGTCGATGGCCAGGTCGAGCTGCGCAAGACGGCCAAGATCCGCGCCGGCCAGGTGGTGGATTTCGCCGGCCAGCAGGTGCGGGTCGTCAGCCCGGCCTGACGACCTCCAGCAGCCGCTCCAGCCCGCCCGCGTTGATCGCGACCATCGCCTGCTCACGCACCCTGGGCTTGGCGTGGTAGGCCACGGACAGGCCGGCCACGCCCATCATCGGCAGGTCGTTGGCGCCGTCGCCCACCGCCATGGCCTGCGCGGGCGTGCAGCCGATGCGCTCGCAGCATTCGAGCAGCATGCGGCGCTTCTCGGCACCGTCGCAGATGTCGCCCCAGTCCTGCATCGCAACGCGGCCGGTGAGGGCGCCGTTTTCGATCTCCAGCTCGTTGCTGCGCACGAAGTCCATGCCCAGCTCGGCGGCCACGAAGCGCGTGAAGAAGGTGAAGCCGCCCGACACGAGCACCAGCTTCAGGCCGGCGGCCTTCAGCGCCGCGCACAGCTCGCGCGCGCCGGGGTTGAAGCGCAGGCGCTCGGCCAGCACGCGGTCCAGCACGGCGGCGGGCACGCCGGCCAGGATGGCCAGGCGCCGCTGCAGGCTGTCGCGGAAATCGGTGATCTCGCCGCGCATCGCGGCCTCGGTGATGGCGGCCACCTGCTGGCCCTTGTCGGCCAGCGCCGCGATCTCGTCGATGCACTCGATGCCGATCAGCGTCGAGTCCATGTCGAAGGCGGCGAGCTTGAAGTCGGCGAGGCGCAGCGGCGGCGTGAAGCCTTGGGTGGCGAGAGATGTCATGGGGCGTGTCTGATCGGACTGATGGCCTTGAGCACCGGCCGTATTTGAGGGATTTCGAGTTGTGTTGCCAGCAGGCTCACCGGTTGAAGGCCTGATCGACATCGCGAGACCCGTGCAGCACGCGGATGACGTCGATGCCGTCCGCCAATGTTTCGTAGAACACGACGTAGCGGCCAAACGCCAGGCTTCTCAGCCCCGCGTCGACCTCGTCGCGGGGCCGACCCAGCGCCGGCTGCGTGGCCCACAGCGCAAAACTGTCGTTCAGTGCATCCACCCAGCGGTCTGCTGCGGCAAAGTTGTCTTCGGCGATGTAGGTCCAGATTTCCAGGATGTCGAGCTCCGCCTGGGGGCGCAGCCTCACACGCGACATCTAGGCAGCCTCCGTGGCGCGTTTGCGAGCCCGTGCCTTGCGCTTGATGGCCGTGGCGTCCCACGCCGTGCTGGGGCCGCTGTTCTTGCCGGCCTGGATCTCCCGCCGCAGTTCCTCGCGTTTCACTTCCTTGAGGCGGTCCTGCTCTTCCATGAGCCGCAGGGCCTCGCGCACCACCTCGCTGGCCGATGTGTATAGGCCGGAGCTGACCTTGGCGCGGACCAAGGCTTCCAGCTGAGGGGTCAGATTGACGTTCATTCCCATGGCATGCCCGGCTTCGTCCAGGAAGATTCGAGTTTATCGAAGATTGTCAAAGATTGACATCTTCGGCAGGCGGCAGCGCCCGTCAGCCTAGTACAATATCCCCGAAATAAGCTTCTTATAAAAGAGCTTTGATGTAGGCTCGCCCTCCATGGGGAGAGGCCGTCAAGCGCAAGTCGTCAAGCTGTCGAGGAAGGACCGTAGCGCGCTCCAAGCGCTGCTGCGCCAGAGCACGGCGGCGCAGCGTGATGTCGTGAGAGCCCGGATCGCGCTGATGGCTGATGAGGGGCAGACGACGGCGGCGATCGCGCAGTCGCTGGGCCTGTCGCTGCCCAGCGTGTCGAAGCGGCGCGGTCGTGTGGCCAGCCGCGGGGCGGCCGGGCTACAGGAGGTGCCGCGGCCCGGACGGCCCCGGCGCATCGGCGACGCCCAGCGGCTGCAACTGCTGGCCCTGGCGTGCGAGCCGGCCGAGGCTCAAGGCCGGACCACGCCGACGCTGGACGAGCTGTGCGAGCGCGCCGTGGAGCAAGGCGTGGTCGAGCACATCAGCCGCAGCCACCTGCAGCGCATCCTGCAAGCCGGCGATGTGCGCCCGCACCGCGTGCGGCAGTGGCTGCACAGCCCCGACCCGCAATTCCGCGAGAAGGTCAACGCCATCTGCGAGCTCTACCGCGCCGCGCCCAAGGGCTCGGTCGTGCTGAGCATCGACGAGAAGACCGGCATCCAGGCCATTGAACGCAAGCATGCCGACCGGGCGCCCCGGCCCGGGCACACCCGCCGGCGCGAGTTCGAGTACATCCGCCACGGCACGCAGGCGCTGATCGCGGCGCTGGATGTGCATTCGGGGCGGGTGCTGGGCCGCTGCAGCGATCGGCGCACCCAGGACGACCTGTTGGCCTTCATGGAGGAGGTCGCGCGTGCGTATCCCCAAGGGCCCGTGCATGTCATCTGGGACAACCTGAACACCCACCGCGCGCAAGCGGTGTGGGCGGACTTCAACGCCCGCCACGACCAGCGCTTCACATTTCACTTCACCCCGCTGCACGCCAGTTGGGTCAACCAGATCGAGTTGCTGTTCGGCATCTACACGCGCCGCGTCCTGCGCCACGCCAGCCATACCTCCAAGCAGCACCTGCGCCAGCGCACCGAGGCCTTCCTCGCTCAGCGCAACACGCACCCCAAGCCGTTCAAGTGGACGTTCGCCGGCTTCGAGCTGCAAACTGGCGAACCCAAGAAGCTCGCCCACCATGCCCAACGTCTTCGCCCAAGCACACGCCGCTGAGCTGCAGCGCCACCTCGCCGCGCTTACCGGCCACGAGCACGCCCATGTGCGCCCCTACGGCAAGCACCTGCTGATCCAACTGCACCGCGACGACGATGTCGACGCCGTGGCGCGCTTGACCGAAGTCGCCCGCAATAAGTACACGGTCGCGTTCCGCAGTCACACCGGCCGCTGGGAGCCGCTGCCCGCCGCCGCCGCCGAGCTCAAGCAGGCCGCCCAACTCGTCACCACCCTCCTGGCTCCCTATCTGGAACCTTAATAGGAAAGATATTTAGGGGATGTTGTACTAGTTCACCGGTTTCGGCTGGCCCAGCAGCCTCAGCACCTCGCGCACCGCCTGGGCGCGGTCCTGCGGGTTGGTGAGTGCCTTGTCGACGCGCAGCTTCTCGTTGCCGACCAGCTTGATGTTGCGGTTCTTCTGCACGAGCTCGATGACGCGCATCGGATCGATGGGTGGATTGGGGCGGAAGCCGATGTTGATGACGGCCGGAGAGGCGTCCACCTTGATGACGCCATAGGGCCTGGCCAGCACGCGCAGGCGGTGCAGGTCGAACAGCGTCTGGCCCTGCGCGGGCAGCTTGCCGAAGCGGTCGGTGATCTCCTCCAGCATCGCGTCGATCTGCTCGGGCTTGTCGGCCGTGGCCAGGCGCTTGTAGAGGCTCAGGCGAACCTGCACGTCGCCGCAGTAGGCGTCGGGCAGCAGGGCCGGGGCGTGCAGGTTGATCTCGGTGCTGGTCGAGAACGCGCCAGTGGGCGACAGCAGGTCGGGCTCGCGGCCGGACTTCAAGGCCCGCACGGCCTCGCTGAGCATGTCGTTGTAGAGCTGGAAGCCCACCTCCATCATGTTGCCGCTCTGGTTGTCGCCCAGCACCTCGCCGGCGCCGCGGATCTCGAGGTCGTGCATGGCGAGGTAGAAGCCCGAGCCCAGTTCCTCCATGGCCTGGATGGCGTCCAGGCGCTGCGTGGCCTGCTTGGTCAGGCCCTGCAGGTCGGGCACCATCAGGTAGGCATAGGCCTGGTGGTGGCTGCGGCCGACGCGGCCGCGCAGCTGGTGCAGCTGGGCCAGGCCGAACTTGTCGGCGCGGCTGATGACGATGGTGTTGGCGCTCGGCACGTCGATGCCGGTCTCGATGATGGTCGAGCACAGCAGCAGGTTGTGCTTGCCCTGCACGAACTCGCGCATGACGCGTTCCAGCTCGCGCTCGGGCATCTGGCCGTGGGCGACGACGATGCGGGCTTCGGGCAGCAGCTCTTCCAGCTTCTGGCGCCGGTTCTCGATGGTCTCGACCTCGTTGTGCAGGAAGTAGACCTGGCCGCCGCGCTTCAGTTCGCGCAGCACCGCCTCGCGGACGGTGCCGCTGCTTTCGGCGCGAACAAAGGTCTTGATCGCCAGGCGGCGCTGCGGCGCGGTGGCGATGACGCTCAGGTCGCGCAGGCCTTCGAGCGCCATGCCCAGCGTGCGGGGGATGGGCGTGGCGGTCAGCGTCAGCACGTCGACCTCGGCGCGCAGCGCCTTCATCGCCTCCTTGTGGCGCACGCCGAAGCGGTGTTCCTCGTCGATAACCAGCAGGCCCAGGCGGTTGAACCTGACCTCGGGCGACAGCAGCTTGTGCGTGCCGACGACGATGTCGATGCTGCCGTCGGCAATGCCTTTCATCGCCGCCTTGATCTCCTTGGCCGAGCGGAAGCGGCTCATCTCCGCCACCTTGACCGGCCAGGCGCCGAAGCGGTCGGCGATGTTCTGGTAGTGCTGCTCGGCCAGCAGCGTCGTCGGCGCAAGGATGGCGACCTGCTTGCCGCCCATGACCGCGACGAAGGCCGCGCGCAGCGCCACCTCGGTCTTGCCGAAGCCCACGTCGCCGCAGACGAGGCGGTCCATCGGCTTGGGGCTGATCATGTCCTGGATGACCGCGTGGATGGCGGCGCGCTGGTCGGGCGTTTCCTCGAAGCCGAAGCTCGCGGCGAAGGCCTCGTAGTCGTGGCCCGAGTAGCGGAAGGCATGGCCCTCGCGGGCAGCGCGGCGGGCGTAGAGGTTGAGCAGCTCGGCCGCCGTGTCGCGCACCTGCTCGGCGGCCTTGCGCTTGGCCTTCTCCCACTGGCCGGAGCCCAGCTTGTGCAGCGGCGCTTCTTCCGGTGAAACGCCGGTGTAGCGGCCGATCAGGTGCAGCTGGGCCACGGGCACGTAGAGCGTGGCCTTGTCGGCGTATTCCAGGTGCAGGAACTCGCTCTTCTGGCCGTCGCCGAGGTCGATGTTGACCAGGCCCTGGTAGCGCCCGATGCCGTGGTTGATGTGCACGACCGGGTCGCCCACCTTCAGCTCGGACAGGTCCTTGATCAGCGCGTTGACGTCGCTGACCTGCTCCTGCTTGCGGCGGCGCCGCGTGGTGGGCGTCGTCGCGAACAGCTCGGTCTCGGTGATGAGCTGCAGCGGGCGTTGCGCATCGTTCCAGAAGAAGCCCGCGGCCAGCGGCGCGGCCGTGATGGCGTATTTCTCGTCGCCTTCGCAGAACTCGGCCAGGCTGGCCACGGAGGGCGGGTCGATCTTGTGGTCCCGCAGTTGCTCCAGCAGGCTTTCGCGCCGGCCTTCGCTTTCGGCCAGCAGCAGCACGCGGTGGGGCGTCTTGTCGAGGTGGGCTTCCAGGCGCGCCAGCGGCTCCTGCGCGCCGCGCTCCACGCTGACGTCGGGCAGCGGGCGGGCGAAGTCCACGGGCTCAGAACCGCGCACCGACAGCACGGCATGCGGCTTGGTCAGGCCGAAGAAGTCCTCGGCCGTCAGGAAGATCTCGGCCGGCGGCAGGATGGGCCGCTCGGGGTCGTGCTGCAGGAAGCGGTGGCGCTCCCTGGTGTCGGCCCAGAAGCGCTGGATGGCTTCGTCGACCTCGCCGTGCAGGGCCAGGCCCGCCTCGGCGCCGAGATAGTCGAAGACCGAGGCCGGCTGCTCGAAGAAGATGGGCAGGTAGAACTCGATGCCGCCGCTGGCCAGGCCCTCGCCGATGTCGCGGTAGATGCGCGACTTGCTCGGGTCGCCGTCCATCTTCTCGCGCCAGCGGTTGCGGAAGGCCTTGCGCGCCGCCTCGTCCATCGGGAACTCGCGGCCGGGCAGCAGGCGCACCTCGGGCACGGGGTAGAGGCTGCGCTGGCTGTCGGGGTCGAAGGTGCGGATGGAGTCCACCTCGTCGCCGAACAGGTCCACGCGGTAGGGCACGTTGGAGCCCATCGGGAACAGGTCGATCAGGCCGCCGCGCACCGCGTACTCGCCGGGCTGCACGACCTGGCTGACGTGGGTGTAGCCGGCCAGCGTCAGCTGGGCGCGCAGCGAGGCCTCGTCGAGTCGCTGCTTCTGCTTGAAGTTGAAGGTGGTGGCCGCCAGGAAGCTGGGCGGCGCCAGCCGGGCCAGCGCCGTCGACGCGGGCATCAGCACGACGTCGATGCTCTTGGTCTTGCGCGACTGCAGCAGCTCCCACAGCGTGGCCAGGCGCTCGGAGATCAGGTCCTGGTGCGGGCTGAAGCTGTCGTAGGGCAGGGTCTCCCAGTCGGGGAAGACGGCGACCTTCAGCTCCGGCGCGAAGAACTTCAGCTCGTCCTCCAGGCGCTGCGTGTCGCCGGGCTCGGCCGTGAAGATGGCGGCCAGGCGCCCGGCGTCGCGCTGCTGCTGCACGAAGCGGGCGAGCAGCAGGGCGTCGGCCGAGCCGAGGGGGCGGGGGTGAGTGAACTTCTTGCCCGGTTGGACGAGCGGCAGCAGCGACATCGGAAACCTACAAACGACAACAGCCCCGCAAAGGCGGGGCTCGGCCAAATTGTAGGGAGGGCATGGCCTTTGGCTGCGGGGCAAGGGCATGGCTAGCATGCGCGCCTTCCCAACCGGAGACCCCATGCGCCGTCGTCACGCCCTCAGCCTGCTCGCCACCTCGATCACCCTGAGCCTGCCCGCCTGGTCCGCCCCCACCGAGAGCCAGCGCTTCCACCAATGGCTGGACGCCCAGTGGGAGCTGACGCTGAAGCGCCAGCCCATGCTGGCCACCACGCTGGGCGACCCGCGCTACAACGGCCGCTTCGTCGACACGACCACCGCGGCCTGGCGCACCCAGTCCAGGCGCGACACCCAGCAGCAGCTGAAGGGCCTGGCCGGCTTCAACAAGGCCAGGCTCGACGCCAAGGACCGCGTCTCCTACGGCATCCTCAAGCTCGACCTGGAGCAGGAGCTGGCCGGCGAGCGCTTCCCGGACTGGATGCAGCCGATCAGCCAGATCGGCGGCCTGCCCAGCTTCCTCGCGCAGCTGGGCACGGGCGAGTCCATCCAGCCCTTCAAGACGACCCGGGACTACGACGACTGGCTCAAGCGCCTGGCCCTGGCCGTGCCCAGCTTCGACGGCAGCATCGCCAATATGCGCGCTGGCCTGAAGGCCGGCGTGACCCAGCCCAAGGCCGTCATGGAGAAGGTGCTGCCCCAGCTGCAGGCCCTGGCCGTGACCGACCCCGAGAAGAGCCTGTTCTGGGGCCCGATCAAGAACTTCCCCGACGCCGTGCCCGCCGCGGACCGCGAGCGCATCGCGGCCGCGATGCGCAAGCTGCTCGCCGACAAGGTGCTGCCCGCCTACGGCCGCATGCTGGCCTTCGTGCGCGACGAGTACACGCCCAAGGCGCGTGCCGGCACGGCCTGGTCGGACCTGCCCGACGGCAAGGCCTGGTACGCCTTGCGCGTGCGCCAGTCCACGACGCTGGACCTGACGCCCGACCAGATCCACGAGATCGGCCTGAAGGAGGTCGCGCGCATCCTCGGCGAGATGGAGGCCGTGCGGAAGCAGGTCGGCTTCCAGGGCGACCTGAAGGCCTTCTTCAAATACCTGCAGGACGACCCGAAGTTCTATTTCACGAAGCCCGAAGACCTGCTGGCCGGCTACCGCGAGCTGCAGAAGAAGATCAACGGCCTGACGCCCAAGCTTTTCGACATCGCGCCCAAGGCCGACTACCAGGTCAAGGAGGTCGAGGCCTTCCGCGCCGAGAGCGCGCCCGGCGCGTCCTACGAGGAAGGCTCCGTCGATGGCACCCGCCCCGGCGTGTTCTATGTGAACACCTTCAACCTGAAGGCCCAGCCCAGCTACGGCATGGAGACCCTGTCCCTGCACGAGGCCTCGCCCGGCCACCACTTCCAGATCTCCATCGCGCAGGAGGACAGCTCGCTGCCGGCCTTCCGCCGCTTCGGCAGCCACTACACGGCCTATGTCGAAGGCTGGGCGCTGTACTCGGAAAGCCTCGGCAAGGAGCTCGGCATGTTCACCGACTCCTACCAGTGGTATGGCCGCCTGTCCGACGAGCAGTTGCGCGCGATGCGCCTGGTCGTCGACACAGGCCTGCACGCCAAGGGCTGGACGCGCGAGCAGGCCATCAAGTACATGCTGGACAACTCGTCCATGGTCGAGAGCGACGTGGTCTCCGAGGTCGAGCGCTACATCGTCTGGCCCGGCCAGGCCCTGGGCTACAAGATCGGCCAGCTGGAGATCACGAAGCTGCGCCGCGAGGCCGAGGCCGAGCTTGGTGCGAAGTTCGACGTGAAGGGCTTCCATCGCGTCGTGCTGACGGCCGGCCAGGTGCCGCTGCCGGTGCTGCGCGAGCTGGTGATGGACTGGGTGGCGCAGCGCAAGGCGGGTTGAGCCGGCTGTCGCCTTCTGACGGCGGAATCTCGCCGTCCGCTGCGGCGGGCTCTCGCCGATTCGCCGATGTTGCCCGCCGCGCCCGCCTGGGGTGCCGCCGCGCACCGGCTTGGCACGCAAGCTGCTCATGCTGGGGCACACAACCCCAGGAGACAGCATGTCCGCCATCTTCCCGCCGACCTCCGCGCGCCCCGCGCCGGCGTCGGACGCCATCGAGTTCAAGCGCGTCAAGGCCATCTTCGTCGGCTCCGTCGGCAACCTCGTCGAGTGGTACGACTTCTACTGCTACGCGGCCTTCTCGCTGTACTTCTCGGCGGCCTTCTTCCCGTCCGGCGACCCGGTGGCGCAGTCCATGTCCACCGCGGCCATCTTTGCGCTGGGCTTCTTCGTGCGCCCCATCGGCGGCCTGCTGTTCGGCTACATCGGCGACCGCCACGGCCGGCGCCTGGCGCTGATGGCCTCGGTGCTGCTGATGTGCGGCGGCTCGCTGCTGATCGCCTGCTCGCCCACCTATGCGTCGGCGGGCGTCTGGGCGCCGGCCATCCTGCTGATCGCGCGGCTGCTGCAGGGCCTGAGCCTGGGCGGCGAATACGGCTCCAGCGCCACCTATCTGTCCGAGATGGCCACGTCCAGGCACCGCGGCTTCTATTCCAGCTTCCAGTACGTGACGCTGATCGGCGGCCAGCTGACGGCTCTCGTCGTGCTGCTGGTGCTGCAGAACTATGTGCTCGACACGGCCGAGCTCAAGGCCTGGGGCTGGCGCATCCCCTTCTTCATCGGCGCACTGCTGGCCGTCGTGGCCCTCATCATGCGTTCCGACCTGCCCGAGACGCAGGCCTTCACGGCCCAGCGCAAGCAGGGCCGGGACCGCATGGGCGGCTTCAGGCTGCTGCTGCAGCACCCGCGCGAATGCCTCATCGTCATCGGCCTGACCATGGGCGGCACGCTGGCCTTCTACGTCTACACGACCTATATGCAGAAGTTCCTGAAGCTGTCGGTCGGCCTGACGGATGCGCAGACGACGGCCGTGTCCGCCGCAAGCCTCGTCTTCGCGGCGCTGCTGCAGCCCGTCTACGGCGCGCTGTCGGACCGCATCGGCCGCAAGCCGCTGCTGCTGGGCTTCGCCGTGCTGGGCACGCTGTTCACGGTGCCGCTGCTGACGGCGCTGCGCCACGCGCAGGGCCCTTACGAAGCCTTCGGCCTCATCGCCTGCGCCTGGCTCATCGTCAGCGGCTACACGTCGATCAACGCGGTCGTGAAGGCCGAGCTCTTCCCGGCCTCCATCCGCGCCACCGGCGTGGGCGTGCCCTATGCCATCGCGGTATCGGTCTTCGGCGGCAGCGCCGAATACATCGCGCTGTGGTTCAAGCAGCAGGGCATGGAGAGCGGCTTCTATTGGTACGCTAGCGCGGTGATCGCCTGCTCGCTGCTCGTCTACCTGTTGATGCGTGACACGCGCCGGCATTCGCGAATTGATGCGGAAACGTGAGCCCCTCGCCCAGTCTTGCGTCGCTGAACGCGAGCAAGTCTGGTCGGTCCCCCGAGGGGACGGCGATGCTTGCGGCATCGAGCCGCAAGCACATCGCCAGGCGGGCCGGCTTGGGAACTGGAGTCGGACACAAGCAGTCCCTGCGGACTGCTTGTGCCTACGGAAGGCCATTGGCCTCTGGCCAATGGCAGGCCCGGCGCTCGGCCCGAATACATAGTCCATGCACAAGAAACCGAAGCCTCCCCGCTGGCAACGCAGCCTCGTGCTGCTGCTGGCAGTGGTGCTGGGCGGTGCGGTCGTTGCCTACGCCGCGTGGCGCGTCTCTCTGGACCTGGCGCTGGCCCAGACCCAGGTCGACGCCCAGCGCCATCTGCGCTTCGTCGCCCACGAGCTGACCGGGGCGCTGGACAAGTACGAGGCGCTGTCGCAGGTGCTGGCCCGCCATCCGGCGCTGGCCGGCCTGCTGGCCGAGCCGGCGGCCAAGGTGCGCGTTGCCGACGTCAACACGCTGCTCGAAGGCGTGGCCCGCGACGCGGCCGCGGCGGCCATCTTCCTCATCGATGCCAAGGGCCTGACGCTGGCCTCCAGCAACTGGCGCGACGCGCAGAGTTTCGTCGGCCAGAACTATGCCTACCGGCCCTATTTCCGCGACGCGATGGCCAGTGGCGGCGGGCATTTCTACGCGCGCGGCTCCACCACCGGCACGCCGGGCTATTTCATCGCCCACCGGCTGAGCGGCCCGGCCGCCGGCGTCGTCGTGCTGAAGGTGTCGCTGGACGAGATGGAGGCCAACTGGGCGCGCAGCGCGGGCGAGCTGATGCTGGCCGATGCGCGCGGCGTGGTCTTCCTGGCCAGCCGGCCCGAGTGGAAGTACCGCACGCTGCAGCCTCTCAGCGCCGCCACACGCACGGAGCTGCACGACACCCAGCAGTACGGCGACCTGCCGCTCCAGCCCTTGCAGCGCGAGCCGCTGCGGTCCATGCCCGAGCTGCGCGTCGAACGCATCGCCACGGCGTCGTCCCGGCTGCGCGCCTTCGTCACCGAGCAGGCCGTCGCGGGCCGCGGCTGGACGCTGCTGTCCTTCACCGAGATCCGCGGCGCCGAGCAGATCGCCGCCGGCCGCGCCTGGGCCGCGGCGCTGGGCTGGGTGTCGCTGCTGCTGGGGCTGGCCTATCTGCAGCTGCGCCGCCGCCGCGCCCGCGAGCGCCTGGCCGCGCAGGGCGAGCTGCGTGCCGCCTACGGCAGCCTGGAGGCGCGCATCGCCGAGCGCACGCAGGAGCTGCAGGCGCGCGTGGACGAGCTGCACCGCACCGAGCGCACGCTGCGCGCGACGCAGGACGAGCTCGTGCAGGCCGGCAAGCTCGCCGTGCTCGGCCAGATGGCCGCCAGCATCACGCACGAGATCAACCAGCCGCTGGCCGCGCTGCGTGCGCTCAACGACAACGCCCGCGTGTTCCTGGAGCGCGGCATGCAGGCCGATGCCGAGGGCAACCTCGAAGCCATGGCCCAGCTCACGCAGCGCATCGCCGCCATCGTGGCCCAGCTCAAGGGCTTTGCGCGGCGCGACGAACTGCGCGTGCAGCCGGTGCCGGTGGCCGCGGCCTTCCAGGCGGCGGTGGCGCTGGTGAGCGCGGAGGCGCGCCGCCAGCGCGTCACGCTCGAATGCCCGCCCGTGCCCGAGGGCCTGGCCGCGCTGGGCCAGCAGGTGCGCATCGAGCAGGTGCTCGTCAACCTGCTGCGCAACGGCATCGACGCGAGCGCGGAGAAGGGCGGTGGCACGGTCACGCTGCGGGCCGAGGTCGATGCCGAGCAGGCGCTGCTGCGCGTGAGCGACAACGGCCCCGGCCTGAGCGAGGACGTGCAGGCCCGCCTGTTCGAACCCTTCTTCACGACCAAGCGCCGCGGCGACGGCCTGGGCCTGGGCCTGTCCATCTCGGCCTCCATCGCGAACGCGCTGGGCGGCTCGCTGCAGGGCGTGAACCGCGCGCAAGGCGGCGCCGAGTTCACGCTGCGCCTGCCCCTCGCCTGACAATCCGCCGATGGCCTGGACCGAACCCACCGATGTGCTGCTCGTCGAGGACGACGGGCATGTGCGCCTGGCCACGACGCAGAGCCTGGCGCTCGCCGGCCTGCGCACGCAGGGCGTCGAGTCGGCCGAGGCGGCGCAGGCCTGGCTGCAGCCGGGCTTTGCCGGCATCGTCGTCTGCGACGTGCAGCTGCCCGGCGCCAGCGGCCTGCAGCTGCTGCACACGCTGCGCGAGCAGGACCCGGAGCTGCCCGTCGTCCTCGTCACCGGCCACGGCGACATCGGCATGGCCGTGGAGGCCATGCGCGACGGCGCCTGGGACTTCATCGAGAAGCCGTTCTCGGCCGAGCACCTCGTCGAGGTCGTGCGCCGCGCACTGGCCCAGCGCCGCCTGGTGCTGGAGAACCGCCGCCTGAAGGCGCAGCTGGGCGGCGGCCCGGCCGACGGCCTGCTCGGCGCCAGCGCCGCGATGGAGCAGGTGCGCACGCTGATCGGCACGCTGGGCCCGGCGCGCGTGGACGTGCTCATCCACGGCGAGACCGGCGCCGGCAAGGAGGTCGTGGCCCGCGCGCTGCATGCGGCCAGCGGCGCGCGCGGCGCCTTCGTCGCGATCAACTGCGGCGCGCTGCCGGAGAGCGTGTTCGAGTCGGAGATCTTCGGTGCCGAGGCCGGCGCCTACACGGGGGCGACGAAGCGCCGCATCGGCAAGCTGGAGTTCGCGGGCGACGGCACCGTCTTCCTCGACGAGATCGAATCGATGCCGCTGGCGCTGCAGGTCAAGATGCTGCGCGTGCTGCAGGAGCGCAGCGTCGAGCGCCTGGGCGCCAACACGCCCGTGCCGCTGGCCTGCCGCATCGTCGCGGCGACCAAGGTGGACCTGCTGGACTTGGCGAGGGAAGGTCGCTTCCGCGAGGACCTGTTCTACCGCCTGGACGTGGCCAGCATCGCGCTGCCGCCGCTGCGCCGGCGCCGCGAGGACATCCCGCTGCTGCTGAGCCATTTCTGCACCCAGGCGGCAGAGCGGCTGCAGCGCGCGGTGCCGGCCTGGAGCGCCGCCCAGCTTGCCGCCTGGGCAGCGCGCGACTGGCCCGGCAATGTGCGCGAGCTGCGCAACTTCGCCGAGCGCTGGGTGCTGGGGCTGATCAACGAGACGACGGCACCCGGGCCGCCCGCGTCCAGCGAGCCGACGGCGCTGCCCCAGGCCCCGCTGGACGAGGCGCTGGCCGCCCTGGAACGGCAATGGATCGTGCAGGCCCTGCGGCAGAGCGGCGGCAATATCGCCAGGGCCGGCGAGCGCCTGGGCCTCGCGCGCAAGACGCTGCACGACCGCATCCGCCGCCTCGGCCTGGACGCCGATGCCTATCGCAGCGGCTGAGTCGTCGACCGCACGACGCGCACCGGCCGGCCCACCGCCTCGCGGGCGCGCAGCTGGCCGCAGCCGCCGTCCACGTCCTGGCCCGCCGAGTCGCGCAGTTTGGTCAGCACGCCGCGGCGGCTCAGCTCGGCCGCGATGGCGCGCGCACGCTCCCAGCTCGGGCGGCGGAAGGGCAGGCCCTCGGCGCTGTTGAAGGGGATCATGTTCAGCAGGCCGTAGCGGCCCTTGAGCAGGCGCACGATGCCGTCCAGCTCCTCGGGGCCGTCGTTGACGCCGTCCAGCAGCGTCCACTGGTACTGGATGGGATAGCCGCTGGTGCGGGCATAGGCGTCGGCGGCCTCCACCAGCGCGTCGGGCGCGAGGCGGGGGGCGCGCGGCAGCAGCTCGGCGCGCTTGGCGGCGTCCGTCGTGTGCAGCGACAGGGCCAGCGCCGGGCGGACTTCGGCCGCGTTCAGCGCCGCGAACGCGCGCTCGTCGCCGACGGTGGAGAACACCAGCTGCTTGTGCGCGAAGCCGCCCTCGCGGCCCAGCAGCGTGATCGCGTCCAGCACGGCGCCGAGGTTGTGCGAGGGCTCGCCCATGCCCATGAAGACGACCTTCTTCAGCTTGGCGTTCTTGCGCCGCGCCAGCACCACCTGGGCCACGATCTCGGCGCTGCCGACCTGGCGGATCAGGCCGTCCACGCCCGTCATGCAGAAACGGCAGCCCACCGCGCAGCCGACCTGGCTGGACACGCAGACGCCGTCGCGCGGCAGCAGCACGGTCTCGACCGTCTGGCCGTCGTTCAGGCCCAGCAGCAGGCGCGCGGACTGGCCGTCGCCGCCCGCGTGCTCGCTGCGCAGCGCGACCAGCCCGTCCAGCTCGGTCATCAGGCCGGGCAGGGCGCCCATGACCGCCCTGGGCAGCCAGCCCTGCAGCGGCTGCCGGCCGGCGTCCAGCGGCAGCGCGCGCACCCAGTGGCGCAGCACGCGGGATTCATGGGCGGGGTTGGCGCCGAGCGCGCGCAGGCGCTGGCGGAAGTCGGAGATCAGCATGGAGGCCTGGATTGTCCCCGACGTGATCCGGCGCTGCCCGGCCGAAGACTATGCTGGCCGTTCCATACCCCGAGGAGACGCCATGGCCCAGCCCGCCCACATCCAGCCCGAGGAATGGCAGGTCCGCTGCGACCTCGCGGCGCTCTACCGCCTCGCCGCGCTGCACGGCTGGGACGACCTGATCTTCACGCACATCTCGGCCCGCGTGCCCGGCCCGCAGCACCACTTCCTCATCAACCCCTACGGGATGATGTTCGACGAGATCACGGCCAGCAGCCTGGTCAAGGTCGACCCCGCCGGCGAGAAGGTCGAGCCCGGCGACTACGACGTGAACCCGGCCGGCTTCATCATCCACAGCGCGGTGCACGAGGCGCGCGAGGACGCGCAGTTCGTCATGCACCTGCACACCGTGGCCGGCGTCGCGGTCAGCGCGCAGCGCGAGGGCCTGCTGCCGCTGTCGCAGCACAGCCTGTTCCCGCTGGCCTCGCTCAGCTATCACGACTACGAAGGCGTGGCGCTGAACCCCGATGAGAAGGCCCGCCTCGTGGGCGACCTCGGCCACACGGCGCTGATGATCCTCCGCAACCACGGCCTGCTGACGCTGGGCCGCAGCGCGGCCGACGCCTTCCTGAAGATGTTCATGCTGCAGCGCGCCTGCGAGATCCAGATCGGCGCCCAGGCCGGCGGCGGCGAGCTGATCTGCATCCCCGCGCCCATCCTGGCCGGCATTCGTGCGCAGAGCGAGAAGGTCATGCGCGGCAGCGGCGCCGAACTGGCCTGGCCGGGCCTGCTGCGCCGGCTGGCGCGCCAGAACCCCGGGCACGACGCGTGACGCCGTCGCCCGAGAGCTGGCAGGCCGCGGGCCGGTATTTCGACTTCCGCGGCCGGCGCGTCTTCATCCGCACCGACGGGCCGGCCGGCGCGCCGGCCCTGCTGCTCATCCACGGCTTCCCGACGGCCAGCTGGGACTGGTGCAGGCTCTGGCCCGAACTCGCGGCGACGCACCGCCTGGTGGCGGCCGACATGCTGGGGCTGGGCTTCTCGGCCAAGCCGCGCGGGCACCGCTACACGGTGGCCGAGCAGGCCGACCTCTTTGTCGCGGCACTGGCCGAGGCCGGCATCGGCGAGGCCGCCGTGCTGGCCCACGACCTCGGCGACACGGTCGCCCAGGAGCTGATCGCGCGCGCCCTCGAGGGCCGGCTGCCGGTGAAGCTGCGCGGCGTCATCCTGCTCAACGGCGGCCTGTTCCCCGAGACGCACCGGCCGGTGCTGCTGCAGAGGCTGCTGCTGTCGCCGCTGGGGCCGCTGATCGCCCGCCTGTCCAGCCGCGCCAGGCTCGGCGCCAGCCTGACGCAGATCGCCGGCGACCTGAAGCCCACGGCCGCGGAGCTGGATGCGATGTGGCTGCTGATGAGCCGCGACGGCGGCCTGGCCGCGCTGCCACGGCTGATCCGCTACATGGTCGAGCGCCGCGACAACCGCGAGCGCTGGGTCGGCGCGCTGCAGCGCTGCCCCGTGCCGCTGGCCATCGTCAATGGCAGCGCCGACCCCATCTCCGGCGCCCACATGGTGGCGCGGCTGCGCGAGCTGGCCATCCCTGCCGACATCGCCGAGCTGCCCGGCGTGGGCCACTACCCGCAGATCGAGGCGCCGGCGGCCGTGCTGGCCGCGGTGCGCCGTGCGCTGGCGACAATGCCGGCATGATCCTTCGAGACCGGCCTTCGGGCCTGAAGCTCTTCTTCGTGCTGCGCGGCTCCATCCTGGCGCGCATCCGCGGCGCGCTGCTGGCCAATGTGCTGCTGGCCGTCATGGTGACGGCGGCGCACCGCTCGCTGGACGCCCACCGGGCCCTGCTCGTGTCCACCATCCCCTTCACGCTGATGGGCCTGCCGTTGGCCATCTTCCTGGGGTTCCGCAACAGCGCCTGCTACGACCGCTACTGGGAGGCGCGCAAGCTCTGGGGCGAACTGCTGCTGCGCTCGCGCAACCTCGCGCGGCAGATGCTGCATCTGGTCGACGCGCCCGCGCCGCCGGCCGACCCGCGCGACCTCGGCGATCTGCGCGTGCGGGTGCTGCTGCGGGCCGTGGCCTTCTGCGTCACGCTGAAGGCGCTGCTGCGCGACCGGCCCGCCGACGAGGCCGGCCTGGACGGCCTGCTGCAGCCGGCCGAACTCTCGGGCCTGGCCGCGGCGCGCAACCGCCCCGCCGCGCTGATGATGGCCATGGGCGCCGACCTGGCCCGCAGCCGCCGCGACGGCCAGCTCGACAGCCAGCGCGCCGTGCAGATCGACGCCACGCTGTCCGCACTGACGGCCGCCGCGGCGAGCTGCGAGCGCATCAAGAACACGCCGCTGCCGTTTTCCTACTCGCTGCTGCTGCACCGCACGGCCTACCTCTACTGCTTCCTGCTGCCCTTCGGGGTCGTCGACACGCTGGGCCCGGTGACGCCTCTCGTCGTCGCCATCGTGGCCTACACATTCTTCGGCCTGGACGCGCTGGGCGACGAGATCGAGGAGCCCTTCGGCACCCAGGCCAACGACCTGCCGCTGGACGCGCTGTGCCGCGGCATCGAGATCGACCTGCGCCAGGCCCTGGGCGACGCCCATCCGCCGCCCGCGCTGGAGCCGGTGGACTATCTGCTGCTTTGAATTTCCGATGAACCCAGTCCCGCGTAGCCCGCGCTGCTTCGCCCTCGTCCCCGCCGCCGGCATCGGCGAGCGCTCGGGTGCCGGCATGCCCAAGCAATACGTCGAGATCGCCGGCCGGCCGATGCTGGCCCACACGCTGGCGGCGCTGGCCGCCGTGCCCCGCCTCGTGCAGACCCTGGTCGTGCTGTCGCCGGCCGACGACCGCTTTGAATCGACGGTGCTGGCGGCGCTGCCGGGCTACGCCGGCTGGGTGGCCCGTGTCGGTGGCGCCAGCCGCGCTGAGAGCGTGCTCGGCGGCCTGGCCGAGCTGCGCCGGCGCGGCGCGGCCGACGAGGACTGGGTGCTGGTGCATGACGCCGCGCGCTGCCTGCTGCGGCCGGAGTGGGTCGACGCGCTGCTCGATGCCTGCCTGCCCGACGCGGTTGGCGGCCTGCTGGCCCAGCCCATCGCCGACACGCTGAAGGCCGGCGACGCTGCGGGCCGCGTGACGGCCACCATCGACCGCCGCGACAAATGGGCCGCGCAGACGCCGCAGATGTTCCGCCTCGGCCTGGTCGAGCGCGCGCTGCGGCAGATGGGCGCCGCCGCGACCGACGAGGCCAGCGCCGTCGAGGCCCTGGGCCTCGCGCCGCGGCTGGTGCGCGCGTCGATGGCCAACTTCAAGGTGACGTGGCCGGAGGACTTTGCGCTGGCTGCGAAGCTGCTGGCGGGCTGACGGGCCATCTCACCACGTCGGCCCCAGCAGCAGATATGCCGCCGTGTCGCCGCCCCGCGTCGTGCCGACGGCCAGGAAGAACGGCCCGAAGCGCGTGTCCACGCTGAGGAAGCCGCTGCCGGCCTGCTTCCAGCCGCTCTTGCCGAGTTCCTGCAGGCTGGACAACCTCAGCCCCGAGCCCGCGCCGACGGCGCCGGCCTCCAGCGAGAAGCCGATGCGCACCGCGCCGCCCAGGCCCACCGGCATCTCGCCGATGCGCCGCGCCATGACGACGCGCAGCAGGGCCATGTTCTCGCCCACCAGCGAGCCGTCCGGCGTGCCGGACAGGCGCAGATAGCCGCCCAGCGAGCGAGCCTGGCCATGCTCGGCGTGGGCGGCCTCGCCGTAGAGCTGGCCGGCCCATTCGCCGAGGCGGAAGGCGCCCAGGCCCAGCAGCGAGGCGTTGACGACCTGCGCGTCGCCGCGCGGCCTCAGCCATTCGATGCGCGCCGTCATCCACTGGCCGCGGCTGGGGAAGGCCAGCGAGTCCAGCGTGTCGGTGTGCAGTTCCAGGTATTGCTGGCCGTAGAAGCGCGATTCCCGGCCGCCCGTGGGCGGCGCGGGCAGGATGACCTCGTCGGCGGCGCGCAGCTTGCCGAGGCCGAAGCGCAGGTCGCCGAGGCCCGCGATGCGGTGGCCGAGTTCGATCTGGGCGCTGGTCAGGCTGCTGGACAGGCGCAACGCCCGCTGGCCCTGGTTGAAGACGTCGTTGCTGCCGGCCTCGTAGCCCAGCTTGGCGCTGGCGAACCAGCGCGAGCCGGGGCCGAGGGGCTGGTAGAACTCGGTGTCGAGGCCGCGCGTGGAGCCGATGCGGGCAATGGAGCGCAGTTCGGCACCCCAGGGGTTGAGCCAGTCCGCGACATGCATCGCGACGAGGGAGAAGCGGTTGGCGTCGGCGAAGTTGCTGTAGAGCTCCAGGCCGAAGCGCAGCTTGCTGGCGGCCCAGTCGGCTTCGGTGAGCTTGAAGTTGACGCTGCGCCGGCCGTCGCGGTCGTCTAGCTCCAGCTCGATGCGTTCGAGATCGCCGGTGCCGTCCAGCCGCTCGACGGCGCGGTTCAGCTCGGTGCGGCCGACCGGGTCGCCGGGCTGCAGGGCGAGTTCGGCCTTCAGCGCCTCGGGGTTGAGGCGGCGCGTGCCTTCGATCTTCAGCGCCGCCAGCGGCAGGGCCTGCAGGGCGGATTCGGGCGGCGCCAGGCGGCGGGCCTGCAGGGCGGCCTGCGCCGCGGGCGCGGCCAGGGCCTGCAGCCGGCCGACCGCGGCGAGGGCTGCGCGGCGGCCGGTGGCCATGGCCTCGTCGGCGCGCGAGAAGTCCATGAAGCCCATGCCGGCCAGGTCGGGGTCGATGACGATGTCCTGCGGCCGCAGCTCGCGCAGCGAGCGCTGCACGTTCTGCTCGGTCAGGATCTGCAGCATCTGGTTGGCCACCATGACGGCGCTGGTGATCTCGCGGTCTTCGAGCAGCGGCGTGCCGACGTTGACGGCGATGATGACGTCGGCGCCCAGGGCCCGAGCCAGGTCGATGGGCAGGTTGCGCACCAGGCCGCCGTCCACCAGCGGCCGGCCGTTGACGCGCAGCGGCGCGAACACGCCCGGCACGGCCATCGACGCGCGCAGGGCCTGGAAGAGCGGCGTGTCGGCCTGATCCAGCATCGCGCCGGACAGCAGGTCGGTGGCGACCGCGCGGAAGGGGATGGGCAGCTTGCGCAGCGGCTCCTCGGCGCGCAGCGCCGGCAGCAGGGACGACAGCGTCGCTTCCAGCTGGCCGTTGGCCGCGGCGCCGCTGGGCAGCATCGCGCCGCGCTGCAGGTTGAAGCCGAACTCGATGCGCGAGGGCAGGCGCTCGTCGTCCTCGCGGCGGCGGATGGACAGGCGCTCGCGCGCCGGGCGGTCGGACAGGATGGCGCTCCAGTTCGCACGCTTCACGAGGGCTTCGAGCTCGTCGACGCTGCGCCCCGACGCGTAGGCCCCGCCGACGACGGCGCCCATGCTGGTGCCGACGATGAGGTCCACCGGCACCTTGAGCTCCTCCAGCACGCGCAGCACGCCGATATGGGCCAGCCCGCGCGCGCCACCACCGGACAGCACGAGGCCGATCCTGGGGCGGGGCGGCGGCAGGGGTTCGTCGGCCAGCGCGGAGCCGGCGATCAGCAGACAAAGGAGAAGCAGGCGTCTCATGGCGGCCGCACCATATCAGTTACTCCATCGTGCTTCTTGCGGGCCGAGCGCCGGGCCGCTCCCAAGCCGGCCCGCCCGGGCGTCTGCTTGCCGGTCGATCCGGCAAGCGTCGCCGTCCCCTCGGGGGACCGACCAAGGCGCGTCCTTGGGCGAGGGGCACCATTTCAGGCGGCGAGAATGCGGGCATGAGTCTTCCTCCGCTACGAATCGGCGAGGGCTGGGACACCCACCAGCTCGTGACCGGCCGGCCGCTGATCCTCGGCGGCATCACCATCCCGCACACGCACGGCCTGCTGGGCCATTCGGACGCCGACGCGCTGGCCCATGCCGTCACCGACGCCCTGCTCGGCGCCGCGGCCCTGGGCGACATCGGCAAGCTCTTCCCCGACACGGCGGCCGAGTTCAAGGGTGCCGATTCGATGGTGCTGCTGGCCGAGGCCTACCGGCGTGTGCAGGCGCAGGGCTGGCAGCTGGTCAATCTCGACGCCACCATCGTCGCCCAGGCGCCCAAGATGGCGCCCCACATCCCGGCCATGCGCGCCCGCCTGGCCGAGGTGCTGGGCGTGGACGTGAGCCAAGTGAACGTGAAGGCCAAGACGGCCGAGAAGATGGGACCGGTGGGCGAGGGGCTGGCCATCGAGGCGCGCGCGGTCTGCTTGCTGGCTCGTTAACATCGCGCGCCGCCGACCACCGAGCCTTGTCACCATGCACGTCGAACCGCCCTCGCATGCGCCTTCCAGCTTGAAGGAGCTGGGCATCCACTATCTGATGATCGTGCTGGGCATCCTGACGGCGCTGGGCCTGGAGGCGGGCTTCGAGACCCTGCACCACCGCCGGCTGGCCCAGCACACGGTCGAGCAGCTGGAGACGGAGCTGCGCGCCAACCTCGCCGAGGTGCGCTCGGCCGCGCAGAAGAACCAGGCCAATGCCGACGAACTGGCTGCGCTCTATGGCGACGTCAAGGCTCTGGCAAAGCAGGGCAAGGTCAAGCCCGAAGCGCTCTACGAGATGCTGCGCCAGCGGCTCAAAATCGCCGTGCAGACACCGGCCCTGCGCCGCGACGCGTGGGAGGCGGCCGTGGCCGACCAGGCCTTGATCCATATGCCGCGCGATGCGCTGAGGCGTTTCTCCGAGGCCTACACCGCGCAGCGCGAAACGCAGTTGGCGGTGCAGGCTACTTTCAACGCGGTGGGCTCGATTTCGCGCCTGACCGATGCGGCAGTGGATGCCGAGTTCGGCCGTGCAGACCCGATCGAAGTGCTGAAGGCCCTGAATGGCTACCGGTTGACTCTGCGGTCGGTGCTGTCGACCCAGGAGGAGCTGGCCAGTCAGCTCGGCGAGTCTCTCGGCGAGCCGGGCCCTGCTGCACCGGCCTCCGCGCCAGCGCATTGACGGGGCTTTCTCAGGCCGCCTGCAACTTCAGCAGCGTGACAAGGCCGCCGCCCTGGGCGTTGCTGATGGACAGCTGCCCGCCCAAGCGCTGCACCGATTTCTCGACAATGGCCAGGCCCAGGCCGGCACCGCTGGCCGCGGTGCGCGCAGCGTCGCCGCGGTAGAAGGGCGTCGTCAGCCGCGCCAGGCGGTCGGCCGGCACGCCGGGGCCGTGGTCGCGCACGCGCAGCTCGACCCAACTGCCCTGGCTCGTCGCGCTGACCTCCACGCGCGCCGGCTCGCCGGGCTCGTGGCCGTAGCGGCGCGCGTTCTCGAACAGGTTGAGCAGCACGCGGCCCAGCTCGGTGTCGTCGACCAGCACCTTGAGCGACTCGCCGACCTGCACGCGGAAGCGGATCTGGTCGGGATCGCGGAAGCCCTGCACCTCGCGCTCGACGATGTCGCTCAGCCGGGTCTCGCGCAGCTGCGTCTCGTTGGGCCGCGCGTAGTCCATGAACTTGCTGATGATGGCGTCGAGCTGGTCGATGTCCTGGGCCATGAAGTGGCGGGCCTGCTCGTCGCCGACGCTCATCTCGGTCTCCAGCCGCAGCCGCGCCAGCGGTGTGCGCAGGTCGTGCGAGATGCCGGCCAGCATGACGGCGCGATCCTCCTCCAGCTTGGCCAGCTCGCGGGCCATGCGGTTGAAGCCCATGTTGACCTCGCGGATCTCGCTGGTCATCGTCGTCTCGTCCAGCCGCGAGTCGTATTCGCCGTCGCGGATGCGGCCGGCGGCCTCGGCCAGTTCGCGCAGCGGCTGGTTGATGAGCCGGGCGATCAGCGCCGAGCCGACGACGGTGGCCAGCAGCGCGATCAGCACCCACCACCAGTTGCCGGACAGCGCGATGGACAGCGGCGCCGCGCTGGTCTTGAGCCAGAAGGCGTCCTCGCCGACGACATAGCGCACCCACAGCCCCGACCCGTCGTTGACGCTGCGGGCGATGATGGTGTCGGGCCCCAGCGTGCGGCGCAGCTCGGCGGCCAGTTGCTTGCCGAAGGGGCTGGTGTCGTAGGGCAGCCAGCGGTCGCTGGTCTCGGCCACGCGCACCTGCACGGTGTCGCCGCGCGCCATCGACGTGACGACGGCCACGCGGTTGATCGGGTCGGTGTGCTCCAGCGCGATACGGCTGAGCTTGACGAGGCCGGCCAGCTGCTCGGCGGCCTCCAGCGCACGGGGCTCGGCCTCCAGCGCCTTGAAGGTCTGCTGCCAGGCCAGCACGGCGCCCAGCAGCAGCAGGGCCAGCCAGGCGAAGGTGCGCCAGAAGAGATTGAGTGCGAGGTGGGGGCGGGCCATTCCCTAGGTCGCCGCCTAGGTGTTCTCGTCGGGGACGAACACGTAGCCGACGCCCCAGACGGTCTGGATGTAGCGCGGCTGGGCCGGGTCGGCTTCCAGCATCTTGCGCAGCCGCGAGATCTGCACGTCCAGGCTGCGGTCGAAGGGCTCGAACTCGCGGCCGCGGGCGAGCTGGGCCAGCTTGTCGCGCGACAGCGGCTGGCGCGGGTGGCGCACCAGGGTCTTGAGCATCGAGAACTCGCCCGTCGTCAGCGGCAGTTGCTCGCCGTTCTTGGTCAGCCGGCGCAGCGCGAGGTCGAACTCGAAGGGGCCGAAGCTGACCGTCATCGGCTCCTTGCTCGGCGCGCCCGGGGCCTCGGGCGGCGGGCGGCGACGCAGCACGGCGTTGATGCGGGCCAGCAGCTCGCGCGGGTTGAAGGGCTTGGCGAGATAGTCGTCGGCGCCGACCTCCAGGCCGACGATGCGGTCCACGTCCTCGACCTTGGCCGTCAGCATGATGATGGGCGTGCTGTCGTTGGCGGCGCGCAGGCGGCGGCAGATCGTCAGGCCGTCCTCGCCGGGCAGCATCAGGTCCAGCACGATGAGGTCGACGGTCTCGCGGGTCAGCTGCTTGTTCAGCGCGCGGCTGTCTTCGGCCAGCAGCACCTCGAAGCCTTCCTGCGTCAGATAGCGGCGCAGCAGGTCGCGGATGCGGGCGTCGTCGTCGACGACGAGGATGCGATTGGTGCGGGGGTTCGCGCTGCTGTTCATCGCGGCTCCTGAATTTGTAACAGCGGCATTGTGAGCAGGTTTGGCGGGCCTGCATGTAGGACGGCAGGCCGGCGTTACAGCTCGTTTCCATGTCGCAGCGATAAGCTGGTGTTTTCGCCTTGCAAGGAAGTTCCATGCGTGCACTGGTTGCCGTTTCCGCTCTTGTCATTGCCGCCGCTGCCCATGCCGGCACCGAGCCCCCGCGCGAGCGGCTGAGCCTGTCGGCCAGCGCCAGCACCGAGGTCACGCGCGACGTGCTCGGCATCGCGTTCTCGACGACCAAGGAGGGCAGCGACCCGGCCGCCGTGCAGACGGCGCTGAAGCAGGCGCTGGACGCGGCGCTGACCGAGGCCCGCAAGATCGCCAGGCCCGGCCAGGTCGACGTACAGACGGGCGGCTTCTCGCTGTCGCCGCGCTATGCGCCCAAGACCGGCCAGATCAGCGGCTGGCAGGGCAGCGCCGAGCTGCTGGTGGAGGGCAAGGACACCGGATCAATCGCCCAGCTGGCCGGCCGCATCACGACGCTGAGCGTGCAGCGCGTGGGCTACAGCCTGTCCAGGGAGGCGCGCGAGAAGGTGGAGGGCGAAGTCACGGCCCAGGCCATCGCGCGCTACCGAGCGAAGGCGGCCGACTACTCGCGCCAGTTCGGCTACGGCGGCTTCGTCATCGGCGAGATCAACGTCAATGCCGACGAGTCCGGGCCGCGGCCGGTGTACAAGGCCATGCGCACGATGGCCGCGCCGATGGCCGACGAGGCGCTGCCGACCGAGGCCGGCAAGGCCACGGTCAGCGCGACGGTCAGCGGCAGCGTGCAGCTGACGCGGGAGGCGATGCCGCGTTGATTGCGTAAGGCTTCTACTGCGGGGCGGCGGCGGGCCGCTCCCAAGCCGGCCCCGCAGCGGGCGTCGGCGCGGTGTCACCCCCGCGACGGTCCGCACCCCCTCGGGGGCTCACTTCAGACCGCGGTCCAGCCGCCATCCATCGCCCAGGCCTGGCCGCGGACGTTGATGGCGGCGTCGGAGCACAGGAAGACCGCCAGCGCGCCCAGTTCCTCGGGCGTCGTGAACTGCAGCGAGGGCTGCTTCTCGGACAGCAGGCGGCGCGTCGCCTCGGCGTTGTCGACCTTGTCGCGCTCGGCGATCGCGTCGACCTGCTTCTGCACGATGGCGGTCAGCACCCAGCCCGGGCAGATCGCGTTAACGGTGACGGGCGCGGTCGCCGTCTCCAGCGCGATGCTCTTCGTGAAGCCGACCAGGCCATGCTTGGCGGCCACATAGGCCGATTTCTGCGCCGATGCGACCAGGCCGTGGGTGGACGCGATGTTGATGATGCGGCCCCAGCCCTTCTTGAGCATGCCGGGCAGGGCCAGGCGGGTCGTGTGAAAGGCCGAGCTCAGGTTGATCGCGATGATCGCGTCCCACTTCTCGACCGGGAAATCCTGCACCGGCGCGACGTGCTGGATGCCGGCGTTGTTGACGAGCACGTCGATGCCGCCGAACTCGGCGTCGGCATAGGCCTGCATCGCGGCGATGTCGGCTGGCTTGCTCATGTCGGCGCCGTGGTAGCCCACCCTGACGCCCAGCGCCGCGACCTCGGCCCGCGGGCCTTCGACGTCGCCGAAGCCGTTCAGGATGATGTTGGCGCCTTCGCGGGCCAGCGCGAGCGCGACGCCGAGGCCGATGCCGCTGGTGGAGCCGGTGACGAGGGCGGTCTTGCCTTTCAGCATGGAGGGGTCCTTTCGGGTTGCTACGATGGATAGAACCTAGAAACGGCAGTTGACCGCTTGCTACTCATCGAAAGTCTCAGTGCATCAACACCTTGCTTACGGCGCCATGTTCACCACTTCGGTGAGCAGCGCTGCAGGCCCGCTGGCCCGCCGCTTCGGACTGCTGGCTGCGTTGCTTCTCCTCGTGGGCATGAGCCCACTTCGTCGTCGCGCCTTGCCAGCCGCCCGCCTCGGCGTGCCCTCGGGCCTGCCCAACCGCCGTTTCTAGGTCGAAAGGATTGCACCATGACCCAGCCCCGACTGCGCTTCGTCAATTGCCTGGACGGCACCGGCCTGCACCGCATGGCCTACTGGGAGTGGGCCGGCCCCGGCGCCGACGCGCCGGTGCTGGTCTGCGTGCACGGCCTGGCGCGCCAGGGGCGGGACTTCGACACGCTGGCCCGCGTGATGAGCGAGCGCTACCGCGTCGTCTGCCCCGACGTCGTCGGCCGCGGCCGCTCCGACCGGCTGCGCCAGCCGGCCGGCTACCAGATCCCGGCCTATGTGTCCGACATGGTCGCGCTGCTGGCGCGGCTGGATGTCGAGCAGGTGGACTGGGTCGGCACGTCGATGGGCGGGCTGATCGGCCTGGGCCTGGCCGCGCTGCCGCGGCCCGAGGGCGCGCCCGGCCCGGTCCGCCGGCTGGTTCTGAACGATGTCGGCCCGGCCATCCGCTTCGAGGCGCTGCAGCGCATCGGGAGCTATCTCGGCAAGCCTGCGCGCTTCGGGTCGCTGGCCGAGGGGGCGGCCTATCTGCGCAGCATCTCCGAGGGCTTCGGCCCGCATGGCGACGTCGAGTGGCTGGCGCTGTCGGCGCCGATGTTCCGCGAGGACGGCGGGCAGTGGACGCTGCACTACGACCCGGCCATCGCGCTGCCCCTCGCGGCCGTGACGCCCGAGCTCGCCGCGGCGGGCGAGGCCGCGCTGTGGGCCGCCTATGACACCCTGCGCTGCCCGACGCTGCTGATCCGCGGCGCCGAGTCCGACCTGCTCGGCGCCGACACGGCCCGCCGGATGACCGAGCGCGGCCCCCGCGCCCGCCTCGTCGAGCTGCCCGGCATCGGCCATGCGCCCACCTTGATCCACGCCGACCAGATCGCCATCGTGAGGGACTTCCTCAGTCCATGAAGACGGGCCTGATGCAGGAGGGGGCCGGCACCGCCCCCATCGTCGCGCTGCTGGATGCGGGCGCAGTCCATTCCAATGCCGAGGTGGTGCGTGCCCGCGCCGTCGCCGAGCCGCTGCTGGCCGCCGAGGCGCTGGACACGGGCGAGAACGCGCTCACGCACGCCGACGGCGTGGCCGCCATCCTGAGCGCCATCGGCGCCGCGCCCGAGCTGCAGGCGGCGGCCTATCTCGTCTATGCCGGCGACTTTCTGAACAAGCCCGAGGAGGTCGTCGCCAAGGCCTTCGGCGACAGCTATGCCAGCCTCGTCACGCACACGCGCCGGCTGGTGCAGCTGCAGCGCGCCGCGCGCGACGCCAACAAGGCCCAGGCCGACAAGAAGGCCGACCAGCGCGCCGAGCAGACCGAGCGCGTGCGCAAGATGCTGCTGGCCTTCTCGCGCGACCTGCGCGTCGTGCTGCTGCGCCTGGCCTCGCGGCTGCAGACGCTGCGCTGGTACGCGGCAGCCAGGCAGCCCTGCCCGCCGGAGCTGGCCGCCGAGTCCCAGGCCGTGTTCGCGCCGCTGGCCAACCGCCTGGGCATCTGGCAGATCAAGTGGGAGCTGGAGGACCTGGCCTTCCGCTTCCGCGAGCCCGAGACCTACAAGGCGCTGGCCAAGGGCCTGCAGGAGACCCGCGTCGAGCGCGAGCAGCGCGTCGAAGCCGCGCGCGCGGCGCTGCAGGCCGACCTTTACGGCCAGGGCATCGTCGCCGAGGTGCAGGGGCGGCCCAAGCACCTCTACAGCATCCACAGGAAGATGCAGGGCAAGGGCCTGGCGCTGGACCGCGTGTTCGACCTGCGCGCGCTGCGCGTCATCGTCGCCAGCGTGGCCGACTGCTACGCGGCACTGGCCCGCCTGCACGAGGTCTACACGCCGGTGCCGGGCGAGTTCGACGACTACATCGCCAAGCCCAAGCCCAATGGCTACCAGTCGCTGCACACCGTCGTCATCGGCGCCGACGGCCAGGCCATGGAGGTGCAGATCCGCACCCGCGAGATGCACGACCACGCCGAGCACGGCGTCGCCGCGCACTGGGCCTACAAGGAGGCCGGCGCGCGCGGCTATGCCGGCGTCAGTGCGGCGGGCGAGTTCGAGGAGCAGGTGGCGCGGGCCCGCAAGGCCGTGCTGAACCAGCTGCTGGCCTGGGAGCGCGATGCGGTGCAGAGCGATGGCGGCCCGGCCTTTGACGACCGCATCTACGTCTTCACGCCGCAGGCCACCATCGTCGAACTGGCGGCCGGCGCGACGCCGGTGGACTTCGCCTACACGGTGCACACCGACCTCGGCCACCGCTGCCGCGGCGCGCGCATCGACGGCCAGATGCTGCCGCTGAACACGCCGCTGCAAAGCGGCCAGACGGTCGAGATCATCGTGGCCAAGGAGGGCGGCCCGTCGCTGGACTGGCTGAACCCGGAGCTCGGCTATCTGCAGGGCCAGCGCTCTCGCGCCAAGGTGCGGGCCTGGTTCAACGCGCTGCAGCTCGCGCAGACCGTGGCCAAGGGCCGCGACCTCGTCGAGAAGCTGCTGCAGCGCGAGGGCAGGACGGCGCTCAAGCTCGACGAGCTGGCCGCGCGCCTGGGCTTCAAGGGTGCGGACGCGCTGTTCGAGGTCGTCGGCAAGGACGAATACTCGCTGCGCAATATCGAGCTGCTGCTGCGCCCGCCCGAGCCCGTGGCCGACGAGGACGAGCTGCTCGCGCAGAGGCACACGCGCAGCGCCAGCAGCCCGGGTGCTGCAGGAGGGCGCGGCGGCGTGCTGGTGGTGGGCATCGACTCGCTGCTGACGACGCTGTCGCGCTGCTGCCGGCCCGCGCCGCCGGACGCCATTTCAGGTTTCGTCACACGCGGCAAGGGCGTGGCCATCCACCGCAGCGACTGCAGCAACCTTGCCGAGATGAAGCGGCGCTCGCCGGAGCGCGTCATCGCCGTGGCCTGGGCCGGCGGCGAGGCCGCGGCCGGTTCGGGCAAGGGCGCGCCGGTCTATCCGGTCGACGTGCTCGTCGAGGCCGGCGACCGGCAGGGCCTGCTGCGCGACGTGCTCGAAGTCTTCGCGAAGGAGAAGATGAACGTCGTCGCCGTGAACACCCAGTCCCTCAAGCCCGGCGCGGCGAAACCGCGCACCGGCGGCGGCGACACGGCCTGGATGAGCTTCACGCTGGAGCTGTCCGACGCGTCCAAGCTGGCCAAGGTGCTGCGCGAGCTCTGTGCGATTTCGGGCGTGCGCTCGGCGCGCCGCAAGTGAATCTGGACGGCGTCCAGAAATCCATGCTATAGTGCGCAGCTCTTCAGGCGCGTAGCTCAGTTGGTTAGAGCACCACCTTGACATGGTGGGGGTCGTTGGTTCGAATCCAATCGCGCCTACCAAATTCTGAAGATGTGAAGATGTGATGAGGGGTTAGCGGAGACGCTAACCCCTTTTCCTATTGCGCGATTCGTTGGTGCGGTTCACGTGGGCGCAGCGTCCAGGCAGTTCGCCGAACGGCCCGCGCATCCGTCCAGCAAGGGCGCCGGCCTTCGTGGCCTGGGACTGTTGCGACGCCTTGAACCTTTTACCGCCGGCTCGGGACTCACGCGCAACCCAACCCTTGGCTGAACCGGATCGTGTCGAGCATGTTGAACTGGCTCAGCCTCAGCAGAACGCGTGACGGCGGCCCGGCCGAAGGCCGGAGCGGGGGGGCAGGCGAAGCCGTGGAGCTGGCGCTGCTGGCCGGCATCAGGCGCGGCCGGCGCGCCGAGTTCGATGCGCTCTACCGCCTCTACCACCCGCGGCTGTGGCGCTTCCTGGTGCACATGCTGCGCCAGGGCGAGCAGGTCGAGGAGGCGCTGAACGACACCATGCTGGTCGTCTGGCAGCGCGCCGACAGCTTCGACGGCCGCAGCAAGCTGTCGACCTGGGTCTTCGGCATCGCCTACCGCAAGGCCCTGAAGGCGCTGAGCCGGCTGGACCTGCCAGTTGGCGCCGACGATATCGACGAGCCGGCCGACCCCGGCCCCGGCCCCGAGCAGCAGCTGGGCCTGGCGCAGCTGCGCGGCCGCCTGGCCGCGGCACTGGCCGAGCTGTCGCCCGAACATCGCGCGGTTGTCGAGCTCTGCTATTTCCACGACATGGCCTACGGCGAGATCGCCGATGTCGTGGGCTGCCCGCCGGAAACCGTGAAGACGCGCATGTTCTACGCGCGCCGCCGGCTGCGCCTGCTGCTGGATGACCTGGCCGCGCCGGCCCAAGGGGAATCGTCATGAGTGTGGTCGTCCCGATGGAGCATGACGAGCATGTGGCCGTGCAGGCCTTGCTGCCCTGGTATGCCCGCGGCCAGCTCGACCCGGCCGAGCTGCGGCAGGTGCAGCAGCATCTGCCGCGCTGTGCCGCCTGCCGCGCCGAGCTGGCCGCCGAACGGCCGATGCAGACCCTGCTGGACGTGGCCGGCGCACTGCCGGAGCAGGGCGACGTGCAGGCCGGCCTGGCCAGGCTGCACGCCCGCATGCAGCCCGAGCGCCAGGCGCAGCCGCGCACGCCGCGCTGGATGCCCTGGGCCCTGGGCCTGCAGGGCGTGGCCGTCGCCGCGCTGCTGGCACTGTGGCTGCAGGCCCGCGTCGACGCGCCCGACTACCAGGGCCTGTCGGCTGCCGGCAGCGCACCCGTCGTGGCCGATGCCCTGGTCATGTTCAAGCCCGGCGCCAGCGAGCAGCAGCTGCGCGAGCTGTTGCGGGCGCAGGGCGCCGGCATCGTCGCAGGCCCGACCGAGACCGGCGCCTGGCTGCTGCGCGTGGACGCGCGCGGGCTGGCGGCGCTGCGCTCGGCGCCGATCGTCCAGCTGGCCGAGCCGCTGCAACCGGGGCCGCCGCGATGAGGCCGTGGCTGCATCTGCTGGTGCTGCTGGCCTGCAGCCTGTGCGGCGGCCGCGCCATGGCCCAGGCCGAGGAGGCGCAGCGCCAGGTCCTCGTGATGCTGCAACTGCCCAAGGCGCATTACCGGCCCGACGGCAGCTATGCCGGCACCTACGGCGAGGGCGTGGGCCGGCAGTCGCGCGAGCAGACCGCCCGGAGCCTGGCGCGCGCGCACGGGCTGCAGATGAGCGGCGAATGGGCCATGCCCCTGGCCGGCGTGGACTGCTTCGTCATGCGCCTGCCAGAGGGCGACACGCGCACGTCGGCCCAGGCGGCGCGGGCCGTGACCGGGGACAGGCGCGTGGCCTGGGCCCAGCCGGTCGGCCTCTACCAGGCCCAGGGCGCGCAGCAGGAGCCGCTCTACGCGGCCCAGCCGGCGGCCCGGCAATGGCATCTGGCCGAACTGCACCGGCTCGCCACCGGCCGCGGCGTGCGCGTGGCCGTCGTCGACAGCGGCGTGGAGGCCGGCCACCCGGACCTGGCCGGCCAGGTCGCGCTGAACGAGAACTTCGTCGACGACCGTCCGCCGCCCGCCGAGGGCCATGGCACGGCCGTGGCCGGCATCATCGCGGCGCGCGCCGACAACGGCCTGGGCATCGCCGGCGTCGCGCCGCAGGCCCGGCTGCTCGCATTGCGCGCCTGCTGGCAGGCGGCCGGCGCGCAGACGCTGTGCACCAGCCTCGGCCTGGCCAGGGCCTTGTACGCGGCCATCCAGCAGCGTGCCGACATCATCAACATGAGCCTGGGCGGGCCGGACGACCGCCTGCTCGGCCTGCTGCTGGACCAGGCCCAGGCGCGCGGCGCCACCATCGTCGCCGCCTTGCCGAGCGCGGGCGGGCCCTTCCCGGCCAACCACCCGGGCGTCCTGGTCGTCGGCAGCGCGCCGCCCCTGCCCGAAGGTGCCGTGACCGCGCCGGGGCTCGACGTGCCCAGCACCGTGCCCGGCGGCGGCTGGGCATTGGTGTCGGGCTCCTCCTTCGCGGCCGCCCACGCGGCCGGCCTGCTGGCCCTGGTCTGCGAGTTGGACGGCGGGCGCAAAGGCCCGCTGCAGAGGACGGCGCTGGTCACCGGTCCCCGCGGCGGCATCGACAGCTGCGCGACGCTGGCCCGCCATGCCGGCACACGCGGCCCGGCCTGCACGGCATTGCGGCAAACTGTCGATTGATGCCGCACGCGCGCCTGGCCTGCCTGACCGCCCTGACCGCCTCGCTGCTGGCCGGCGCGGCGCGCGCGGATGCGGGCGCGACGCTGTCGCTGCAAAGCGATGCCCGCGAGCGCGGCATCTCCTACAGCGGCAACCGCCCGAGCTTCCAGCTCGGCCTGGCCTGGGACGGCGAGGCGGGCTGGTATGGCGGCGCGCTGCTGGCATGGGCCCGCTTCGACGACGAGCACCATGGCGCCTGGCTGCGCGCCTATGGGGGTCGTGTCTTCGCCCTGCTGCCCGGTCTGGACGGCGAGGCCGGCCTGCTGCTGAACCGCTTCGAGAACGTCTCGCGCTACGACTTCGCCGAGGCCTATGCCGGCCTGCTCGGCGAGCGCTGGAACCTGCGCCTGCACCACTCGCCGGACTACTACGGTAGTGGCCAGCGCAGCATCTATGGCGAGTTCAACCTGCGCTGGCCCCTTGGCCAGGACGTCTCGGCCTTCGGGCATGTCGGCGTGCTGCACGGGCACGGCGCTGCGCTGCAGGCCTATGTCGAGGCGCAGGGCGCGGTGCGCGTCGACCAGCGCATGGGCGCCTCCTGGCAGATGGGGCGCGGCTGCGAGCTGCAGCTCGCCTGGGTCGCGGCCGGCCGTGGCGGGCCCTACACCTGGACCGACCCGACACGGCGGCGGGCGCTGGTGCTGAGCCTCAGTGCGGCGTTCTAACTTCGCCTTCCGATGAACTCTCGCGGCCTGGCGAGGCACACACCGATGTGTGTCACGAAAGGACGGCCATGAAGACTTCGGCAATGCGACTCGGCACCCTCGGTGCCGTGCTGGTGGGGATGGCGGGCTGCGGCGGCGGCGGCGGTTACGGCGGGCCGGGCGGCATGCCGGGCGGCGACCCGAACATGCCGATGACGGCGACCTTCAGTTCCATCCAGACCCATGTGTTCACGCCGATCTGCTCGGCCTGCCATGCCGGCGCCGCGGCGCCGCAGGGCCTGAAGCTGGACGCGGCCAACAGCTACATGATGCTGGTCAACGTCGCGAGCGCCGAAGTGCCGTCGATCAAGCGCGTGGCGCCGGGTGATTCGGCCAACAGCTACATCGTGCAGAAGATCGAAGGCCACGCCGCCGTCGGCGCGCGCATGCCTTTCGGGGGGCCCTATCTCGATGCGACGACGATCGGCCTGATCCGCCAGTGGATCGACAACGGGGCTCCACGGTGAGGGCGGCGGCACGGCTGTCGTGCTGCCTTGCCTTGCTGTTGTCGCTGCTGCCGGCGCCGGCCCGCGCCGAGCCCTATCTCGCGGTTCGCATGGGCCTGAAGTGCGTGGCCTGCCATGTGAACCCGAGCGGCGGCGGCCTTCGCAACGCGCTGGGCAACGCGTTCGCGCAGGGCTCGATCGCGGCCAATGCCCTGCCTGAAGCCATGCAGGGCTGGAACGGCGCGCTGCTGGACGAGCGCCTGCGCCTGGGCGGCGACTTCCGCACGGCCACGACGCGCACGGCCATCCCTGGCCAGCCGATCAGCCGCGTCGGCGGCACCGAGCAGACGCGGCTCTACGCCGACGTGCAGCTCGTCAAGGGCTGGCTGGGCGCCTACGTCGACCAGCAACTCGCGCCGGGCAGGGCCGAACGCCAGGAAGCCTATGTGCGTCTGTCGACGCCGGGCCTGGGCTGGTATGCCAAGGCGGGCCAGTTCTACCTGCCCTTCGGCTGGCGCCTGCAGGACAACCTGGCCTTCGTGCGCCAGCTCAGCGGCATCAGCATGACCGTGCCCGACAAGGGCCTGGAGCTCGGGCATGAGAGCGGGGCCTGGTCCATCCAGCTCGTGCGCAGCGACGGCCCCGGCAACAGGGGCGGCGCGAGCGGCCACCAGACCACGGCCCAGGCGATCTGGATGCAGCCCTGGGGCCGCCTCGGCGCGGCGGCGGCCCGGGTCAGGTCCACGGCCGGCGACCGCCAGGCCTATGGCTTCTTCGCCGGCATGACGACCGGGCCGGTGGTCTGGCTGGGCGAGGTCGATTTCGTCGGCGATGCCGGCTACCCCGAGGGCCGGCGCCGCCAGCTGGCCACGCTGCTGGAGGCCGACTGGCTGGTGCGCCAGGGGCACAACCTCAAGCTGACCAGCGAATACCTCGACCCCGACCGACGCGTGCCCGGCGACAACAAGCTGCGCTACAGCCTGGTCTACGAGTACATGCCCTTCGCCTTCGCGCAGCTGCGCGTGGGCTACCGGCGCTTCGGCGGCGTGCCGCCGAACGCGTTCGACAACCGCCGGCAGGGCTTCGTCGAGTTGCACGGGTTTTTCTGAGCCTCGTCCGGCGAGCATGATGATGGAGCCGGGCAGCTCGCGGCGCGGGGTGCGCGGTCCACGCCGCCGATGAGCAGCGTCTCGGCGCTGCGGCCGTGCGACGGGAACGGCGCCATGCCGATGGAGACGCTCAGGTCCAGCGCCCGGCCCCGCCACTGGTGGGTGTTGACGGCCTTGAGCTGGTCCACGTCCCGGCGCAGCCGGGGTGGCCGGATGTTTCTCCGTGGCGGCCGTGAAGCGGCTGCGCAACGCCGGGCCGGTCAGCGCGTCGGTGTGGGCCATCGCCAGCGTGCCCGCGTTGGCACGCTCCAGCGGCCCCAGCACGCTGCGCACCGCGAGCATGGTCAGCAGCGCGCTGCCGGCAAAGGCCGCGCGGGGCCCCAGCCGCCATCGGCCGGCAGCCTTGCCTGCACGGCGCCGGCCAGCAGCAGCCCGAAGAAGGCCCACAGGCGCTGGGCGACGCTCAGCCGGGGCAGGCCTGCATCGGCGTGCGGATCACGGCACGGCCCGGGCGGCGCGCACCTGGTTGCGCCCGCCGCGCTTGGCTTCGAAAAGGGCCTCGTCGGCGCGCGCATAGGCGTCGCCGAAGGCACCGTGGCGGGCCGTGTCGCTGACGCCGAAGCTGGCCGTCACGATGCGGCCGGGCAGGCAGTCGAAGGGCTGGCCGGCGATGGCGTGGCGCACGGCCTCGGCGCGCAGCAGGGCCTCGGCCAGCGGCATCTCCGGCAGCAGGATGGAGAACTCCTCGCCGCCGACGCGGCCGATCTCGGCCCGCTCGGGAACGGCGCCGCGCAGCCGCTCCACGACCTCGCAGATGACGGCGTCGCCGGCCGGGTGGCCGTAGGCGTCGTTGATGCTCTTGAAGAAATCGATGTCCAGCACGACGAGGGCCAGCGCGCCGCCTTCGAGCAGCCGGCCGGCGCGCTCGAAGATGGCGCCGCGGTTCAGCGCGCCGGTGAGCGAGTCGTGGCGGGCCTTGTATTCGAGCTGGGACGCGAGGCGGTGCAGCTCGCCGTTCAGCACGTTGAGCTCGCGCTCCTCGCGGTCGCTGCGGCGGATCAGTCGACGGCTCTCGCGCATCAGGCGCTCGAAGTGGCCCACCAGGTCGGCCAGGGCGGCGCGGTAGTCGGCGGCCGGCAGCGTCGCGTCGTCGCGCGTGAGCAGCGCACGCTCGAGCGCGGCGGCCTCCTGCTCGAACAGGTCGGGCGCCAGCGCGGCGGGCGCCTGCGGCGGCGCGTCGGAGCGCGAATCAGGCGTCGACAGCACGGAGCTTGATCTCGAGGTGGGTGAAGTCCGCCGTCAGCTCCTCGCCGAACTCGCGGATGGTGTCGTCCTCGCTGTCGTGCAGCCAGTCCAGGCGCACGCGCCGGCCGGCCGACGCGGCCTTGTCCAGCAGGTCGAGGAGGGTGAACAGCATCTTGGTGCTGGAGCTGTTGAAGTAGGTCAGCGCGACTTTGACGACCAGCGTGCGGTCGGCGTCGGGCAGGGCCAGGAACTCGCGCAGCGCGGCGATGACGGGGCCGTAGAAGGCGGCGGCGTTCTCGGGGAAGGATTCGCCACGCAGCAGCAGTTCGTGGGCGTCGAAGCGGAAGTCCACTTCGGGCGAACTGGCCGTGGCGGGGATGTGGAGGGGGTTCATGACAGGGGCTCTTCGGGTTGTTCTCAGATGGTGGTCTTCAGGAAGAACATCGCGGTGGCGGCGTCCCCGGTGTTCTGGAACTCGAACTCCAGCGGCTCGCTGGCGTCGCGCGCCATCGTCAGGAAGCCCATGCCGGCGCCCTTGCTGTCTTCCGGCGAGTCGCTGCGCAGCGACTCGCGGTAGCTGGCCTTGATCTCGTCCAGTGTCATCGTGCGCAGGGTCTCCAGGCGCTGGCGCAGCGTCTCGGCCTGGTCGATGGCGATGGGGTTGGCGCACAGCAGGAAGTGCCGGCCCTCGGCGTCCACGCCGATGCAGACCGAGCCGTGGCGCAGTTCCTTGTCGAGCTGCTGCGGCGGCGACAGCGCGTCGGACGAGTAGTGGATGATGTTCTGCGCCATCTCGACGAAGGACGAGAACAGCCGCCGGCGCGTCGGGCCGGCGGTGCCGGACTGCTCCAGCCGCAGCTTCACCGCCTCGGCCATGGCCGTGATGATGTTCTGCGAGAAGTAGCCGACGTAGTAGAAGATGACTTGCTTCTGCCGCGCGAGTTCGCAGAACTCGCGGTATTGGTCGTAGGTGTGGCGGGGTTCCATGGCGTTTCAAGAGACGGGTTCAATGCAGGCGGAAGCCGAAGAGGGTCAGGTCGTCGCGGCGCAGCTGCGCGCCCTGGTAGGCGGCCAGGTCGCGCATCAGCGCCTCGCCCAGGTCGCGCATGGGCAGGTCGCGGTGGCGCACCATGGCCTCGCGCAGCCGGCGCTTGCCGAAGGCGATGGACTTGGCGCCGCCGATCTGGTCGATGAGGCCGTCGGTGCAGGCCAGCAGCACGGTGCCGGGGCGCAGCTCCACCTGCTTGCAGGTCCAGGTCGCGTCGGCGGGGGTGTCGGCATAGCCCAGGCCCAGGCGGTCGGCGTCGATGACCTCCACGCCGGTCTGGCCGGGCTCCTGCAGCAGCAGCGGCGTGCGCGCGCCGGCATAGCTGAGGCGGCCGCTGGCGGCGTCGAACCACAGGAAGGCGGCGTCCAGGCCGTCGTTGGAGGCGGTGTTGGCGCCGTCGAGCTGGCCGAGCGAGGCCTTCACGGTGACGCTGACCTCGGCCATCAGCCGCGCCGGGTCGCGCGGGCCATGGCGGTCCAGCGCCTGCCGCAGCGCCGACTGCGCGATCAGCGTCAGGAAGGCGCCGGGCACGCCGTGGCCGGTGCAGTCGGCCACGGCCGCGAACCAGCCGTCCTCATAGTCCTGGAACTGGTAGAAGTCGCCGCCCACGGTGTCGCGCGGCTCCCAGACGAGGCAGGCGTCGGCCAGGCGCCGCTCCAGCGCAGCGGCCGACACGCTGAGCGTGGAGCGCTGGATGACGCTCGCGTAGTCGATGCTCTGCATGATGTGGCGGTTGCGCTCGGCCTGCTGCTCGGCGATGACGCGCATCAGCTCCAGCCCATAGCCCAGGCCCTTGAAGACGCCGTCGGCGGTGACCATGAAGCCGTCGGCCAGCGCCTTCTCGCCGGACTCCACCGTCATCAGCGCGAGCTGCTCGATGGGCGTCAGCGCATCGACGACCAGGGGCTCCTTGTCCATGAAGGCGATGCAGCTCTTCTTGTCGAACAGCTCCTTGTGGAAGGGCTTGGAGATCTGCGACAGGAACAGCGTGCGGTTGATGAGGCCGATGGGCCGGCCCTGTTCCAGCACCGGCAGGCTGTTGAGCTCGCGGTGGCGGCCGAAGATCTCGAAGACGTGGGCGTTGGTGTGCTCGGGCGAGACCGAGATGCAGGACACGGCCAGGTCGCCGGCGACCGGCTGGGCGAAGCGGGACTGGGGCCGCAGCATGGCAGTCGCGGCTGGGGCTTCGGTGAGGGGCACTGCGGGCTCCTGTGCGGGGGATCACGGGCGCTGCAGGTTAGGAAGGTCAAATGCAACGTTTGTGACAGTTCCCTAACACCTTCCGTCCGACCCGCCTGGCCGTGGTGGACATCACGGAATCCCGGCCGGGCCGGTCTGCGCCTGGCTCCAGGTAAACCCGTCCGAAGAGGGCGCCGGCGACTGCCTAGAATTTGCTGCACTGCACAGGAGACTTCCGCATGGCGACAGCCCGCAAGAAGGCGGCGACGACGAACGAGCCAACCGGCGAAGCCCGGCCCGGCCTGCGCATCCTCAAGAAATACCCCAACCGCCGCCTCTACGACACCCAGACCAGCAGCTACATCACGCTGGCCGACGTGAAGCGCATGGTGCTGGACGGCATCGACTTCGAGGTGCACGACGCCAAGACCCAGGAGGACTTGACCCGCTCCATCCTGCTGCAGATCATCCTGGAAGAGGAAACCGGCGGCGTGCCGATGTTCTCCACCAACTCGCTGGCCCAGATCATCCGCTTCTACGGCCACGCCATGCAGGGCGTCATGGGCGGGCTGCTGGAGCGCCAGATGCAGGCCTTCACCGACATGCAACAGCGCTTCACGGAGCAGACGCCGGGCATGCCCTTCACGCCCGAGGCCTGGACGGGCCTGATGGGCGGCTATGCCGAGCAGTCCAAGACGCTGATGAACCAGTGGCAGGAGCAGCTGAAGAACGCCGGCGCGATGTTCCCCTTCGGCGTGCCGCCGACCGGCAAAAAGCCCTGAACCTCGTTCATCGCCGAAAATACGGCGATGAACGAAACGACGACCTCCTCCGTGCCGAAGATCGGCTTCGTATCGCTCGGGTGCCCGAAGGCCCTGACCGACAGCGAGCTGATCCTGACCCAGCTCCGCGCCGAGGGCTACGAGACCTCCAAGACCTTCGCCGGCGCCGACCTGGTCATCGTCAACACCTGCGGCTTCATCGACGACGCCGTCAAGGAGAGCCTGGACACCATCGGCGAGGCCCTGGCCGAGAACGGCAAGGTCATCGTGACCGGCTGCCTTGGCGCCAAGGCCGGCCATGCCAGCAGCGACGCGGGCAGCCTGGTGCGCGAGATCCACCCCAGCGTGCTGGCCGTGACCGGCCCGCATGCGACGCAGGAGGTCATGGACGCGGTGCACACCCATGTGCCCAAGCCCCACGACCCCTTCGTCGACCTGGTGCCCAGCTATGGCATCAAGCTGACGCCCAAGCACTATGCCTACCTGAAGATCAGCGAGGGCTGCAACCATCGCTGCTCCTTCTGCATCATCCCGAGCATGCGCGGCGACCTGGTGTCCCGCCCCATCGGCGACGTGCTGAACGAGGCCCGCGCGCTGTTCGAGAGCGGCGTCAAGGAGCTGCTGGTCATCAGCCAGGACACCTCGGCCTATGGCGTGGACGTGAGGTACCGCACCGGCTTCTGGGACGGCAAGCCGGTCAAGACCCGCATGCTGGACCTCGTCGCCCAGCTCGGCGAGATCGCCAGGCCCTATGGCGCCTGGGTGCGCCTGCACTACGTCTACCCCTACCCGCATGTGGACGAGGTGCTGCCGCTGATGGCCGAGGGGCTGGTGCTGCCCTATCTGGACGTGCCCTTCCAGCATTCCCACCCCGACGTGCTCAAGCGCATGAAGCGCCCGGCCAACGGCGAGAAGAACATGGAGCGAATCCTGCGCTGGCGCGAGGCCTGCCCGGAACTGGTCATCCGCTCGACCTTCATCGCCGGCTTCCCTGGCGAGACCGAGGCCGAGTTCCAGCATCTGCTGGACTTCATGCAGGAGGCCAGGATCGACCGCGCCGGCTGCTTCGCCTATTCGCCCGTCGAGGGCGCCAGCGCCAACGACATTCCCGGCGCGCTGCCCGACGAGGTCCGCGAGGAACGCCGTGCGCGCTTCATGACCGTGGCGGAGGCCGTCTCGGCCGGCAAGCTGCAGGCGCGCGTCGGCCAGACACTGCAGGTGCTGGTCGACTCGGCGCCGGCCTTGGGCCGCAAGGGCGGCGTCGGCCGCTCCTATGCCGATGCGCCCGAGATCGACGGCAGCGTGAAGCTGCTGCCGCCCGAGAAGGCCAGCAAGACGATGAAGGTCGGCGACTTCGTGCGTGCCCGCATCGTCGCGGCCGATGGCCACGACTTGGTGGCGAGCCTGGTCTGATGGCAAAGCAGGCGCCCAGCACCCAGCTCATTCACCACCCCTACCGCGCCCCGGAAGGCTGGGACGCGGTGCCGGTGCCCGTGGCCAAGGCCTCGACCGTGCTGTTCAAGGACACGGCCGACCTGCACAAGCCGCGGCCGCGCGACGGCCTGAGCTACCGCTACGGCCTGCACGGCACGCCCACCAGCTACACGCTGGCCGCGCGTCTGGCCACGCTGGAGCATGCCGAGCACTGCCTGCTCGTGCCCAGCGGCCTGGCCGCGGTGACGCTGCCCTCGCTGGCCATCTTGCGCCCGGGCGACGAGGTGCTGGTGCCCGACAACGTCTACGGCCAGAACCGCTACCTGACCGAATCCTGGCTGCCGCAATGGGGCGTCACGCACCGTTTCTACGACCCGCTGAAGGTGCCGGATCTGCGCGCCAACACGAAACTCGTCTGGCTGGAAGCCGCGGGCTCGATCACGCTGGAGTTCCCGGACCTGCTGGGCACGCTGGCGGCCTGCCGCGCGCGTGGCGTCGTCACGGCGCTGGACAACACCTGGGGCGCGGGCCTGGCCTTCAACGGCTTCGAGCCGGCGCCCAAGACCCACCCGGGCCTGGGTGCCGACATCGTCATGCAGGCGCTGACCAAATACCCGAGCGGCGGCGCCGACGTGTTGATGGGCTCGGTCTGCACGCGCGACCGCAAGCTGCACGACCGGCTCAACCATGCGCACGAGCACCTGGGCTATGGCCTGGGCCAGAACGACGTGGAGCTGGTGCTGCGCGGCCTGCCGACGATGCCCTTGCGCTACGCGGCCCAGGACCGCGTCACGCGCGAGCTGGCGAGCTGGATGGCCGGCCGTGCGGAGGTCGCGCAGGTCTTCCACCCGGCGCTGCCCGGCTCGCCGGGGCACGAAAACTGGCTCGCGGTCGGCGGCGCCGCTGCGGCCTGCCTGTTCTCGGCCGTGTTCAAGCCCGAGTTCAGCCCGGCGCAGGTGGATGCCTTCGTTGATGCGCTGCAGCTCTTCGGCATCGGCTACTCGTGGGCGGGGCCGATGAGCCTGGCCGTGCCCTACGACATGAGCCGCAGCCGCAACCTGCCGCTGCCTTTCAACGGCGGCACGCTGGTGCGGTTCGCGATTGGCCTTGAAGACGGCAACGACCTCAAGGCCGATATCACACAGGCGCTGTCAGCCCTTCGCTGACACCTTGTGCCGCATCAGCTGACCCTTCTGGCGCTCCCAGTCCCGCTTCTTCTCGGTCTCGCGCTTGTCGTGCTGGGCCTTGCCCTTGGCGAGCGCGATGTCGGCCTTCACGCGGCCGCCCTTGTAGTGCAGGTTCAGCGGCACGAGAGTGAAGCCGCGCTGCTCGACCTTGCCGACCAGGCGCTTGATCTCCGCCTTGTGCATCAGCAGCTTCTTCGTGCGGTCGGCCTCGGGGCTGACGTGGGTGGAGGCGCTGCGCAGCGCGTTGATGCGGCAGCCGATCAGGAAGAGCTCGCCGTCCTTGATCATCACGTAGCCATCGGTCAACTGGACCTGGCCCGCGCGGATGGCCTTGATCTCCCAGCCCGACAGCACGACACCGGCCTCGAACTGTTCCTCGATGTGGTAGTCGTAGCGGGCGCGGCGGTTCTCGGCGATGGACATGGAAAGGGATGTGGGGCTTGAGGCCCTTCTTACAATCCCGTCATTCTATGAAGCAGGTCAAAAAGTCCGTTCTGCTCTGGTACACGCCGCGCGAGATGTACGAGCTGGTCACCCAGGTGGAGCGCTATCCCGAGTTCCTGCCCTGGTGCAACAAGGTCGAGATGCTGGCCCAGGAGCCCGACAGCGTCACGGCGCGCCTGCACCTCGCCTATGCGGGCGTGCGGCACGCGTTCACGACGCGCAACCGCAACGAGGACGGCCGCAGCGTGCGCATGGAGCTGGTCGACGGGCCGTTCTCGCATCTCGACGGCCTGTGGCAGTTCATGCCGCTGAACAAGCCTGGCGCCGGTGGCGAGGCGACGGCCTGCAAGGTCGGCTTCGAGCTGAGCTATGCCTTCAGCAGCGGCGCGCTGGAGGCCGTCGTCAGCCCCGTGTTCGACCGCATCGCCAACACCTTCGTCGACAGCTTCGTGCAGCGCGCGGAAAGCCTCTACGGTGCGCGTTGAACTGGTCTGGAGCCCGGCGGCCGGCGATGTGCAGCAGCGCTGGCTGGACGTGGAGGAGGGCGCCACCATCGAGTCCGCGCTGCGCGGCTGCGCGGGCTTCAGCCCGCCGCCGGGCGAACTGCGCGTCGGCATCTGGGGCCGCCTGCGGCCGCTGGACACGCAGCTGCGCGAGCGCGACCGCATCGAGGTCTACCGGCCGCTGACCGTCGACCCCAAGGAGGCGCGCCGGCAGCGCCATGCCAAGCGGGGCGAGCGCATCGTGTCGCGCCACCGGCCCAAGGCCGGCAGCGGCTGATCAGCGGCACTCGCTGGTGATCAGGCCGCGCGTGCGGTCGACCTCGGCCTGGCGCTGGGCATCGTCCATGTAGACGCGTTCGCCCTGCTCGTTGGTGCGCGTGATGCGGGCGCCGTTCTGCAGGTCGCGCAGATTGGCCTGGGCGCGGGAGCAGTTCTCGCGGCGCTGGTCGGCGGCGCGGCGTTCCTCTTCCTTCTGCTTGGCGGCCTGGCTGTCCTGCTCCTGCTTCTGGCGCGCGGCGGCTTCCAGCTCGGCCTTGGTCGGCGCGCTGGCCGCCGGCTTGGGCGCGGGCGCGCTGGCCGCCTGGCCGACCGGGCCGACGATGATGGTCGGCCGTGCCGGCGCGTTCGGGCGCTGCAGGATGTCCTTGTCCGCGACGCCGGCGGGCGGCGGCATGTCGCTGTACTGCACATTGCCCTTGGCGTCGCGCCACTTCCATTGAGCCTGGGCGGAGGCGGCCAGGGTCAGGCCGATCAGGGCGACGAACAGGGGTTTGTGGCGCATCCGGGCAGTGTAGCCCGGCACCCTCCGTATAATGCCGCTTTGCGTCTGGAGCTTTCCTCATGCGCCTTCTTGGCAAAGCGCTCACCTTCGACGATGTTCTGTTGGTGCCGGCGTTCTCCCAGGTGTTGCCCCGCGACACCAGCCTTGCGACCCGTCTGTCGCGCAACATCCCCCTGAACCTGCCGCTGGTGTCCGCCGCGATGGACACGGTGACCGAGGCCCGCCTCGCGATTGCCATCGCCCAGGAAGGCGGCATCGGCATCGTGCACAAGAACCTCAGCGCCGAGGCCCAGGCGCGCGAGGTGGCGCGGGTCAAGCGCTACGAGAGCGGCGTCGTCCGCGAGCCGCTGACCATTGCCCCCGACGCCAGCGTGCGCGAGGTCGTCGAGCTGACCCGCATGCACGGCTTCTCGGGCTTCCCGGTCGTCGAGGGCAAGCGTGTCGTCGGCATCGTCACCGGCCGCGACCTGCGCTTCGAGACGCGCATGGACGCCAAGGTCCGCGAGATCATGACGCCGGCCGAGAAGCTCGTCACCGTCAAGGAAGGTGCCTCGCTGGAGCAGGCCAAGGCGCTGATGCACACGCACAAGCTGGAGCGCGTCGTCGTCGTCAATGACGCCTTCGAGCTGCGCGGGCTGATGACGGTCAAGGACATCACCAAGCAGACCAGCTTCCCCAACGCGGCACGCGATGCCCACGGCGGCCTGCGCGTCGGCGCGGCGGTCGGCTTCGGCGACGACACCGAGCAGCGCGTCGAGCTGCTGGTGCGCGCCGGCGTCGACGCCATCATCGTCGACACGGCCCATGGCCACAGCGCCGGCGTGCTGGAGCGCGTGCGCTGGGTCAAGCGCGCCTATCCCAACGTCGACGTCATCGGCGGCAACATCGCCACCGGCGCCGCGGCGCTGGCGCTGGTCGAGGCCGGCGCCGACGGCGTCAAGGTCGGCATCGGTCCCGGCTCCATCTGCACGACCCGCATCGTCGCGGGCGTGGGCGTGCCGCAGATCACCGCCATCGACAGCGTCGTGACGGCGCTCAGAGGCACCGGCGTGCCGGTCATCGCCGACGGCGGCATCCGCTACTCGGGCGACGTGGCCAAGGCCATCGCGGCCGGCGCGGACACGGTCATGATGGGCGGCGCCTTCGCCGGCACCGAGGAAGCCCCGGGCGAAACCATCCTCTACCAGGGCCGCACCTTCAAGAGCTACCGCGGCATGGGCTCGATGGGCGCGATGGCCAAGGGCAGCGCCGACCGCTACTTCCAGGCTGAGACGGGCAACAACCCCAACACGTCCAAGCTGGTGCCCGAGGGCATCGAGGGCCAGGTGCCCTACAAGGGCTCGGTCGTGCAGGTCATCTTCCAGATGGCCGGCGGCCTGAAGGCCTCGATGCACTACTGCGGCTGCGGCAGCATCGCCGACATGCAGAGCAAGGCCGAGTTCGTCGAGATCACGACGGCGGGCATGCGCGAGAGCCATGTCCACGACGTGCAGATCACGAAGGAAGCGCCGAACTACCGGAGCGAATGAGCTGAACCGGCTCGAACGGGGCGACCAGATCGCCCCGTTTTTGTTTTCGTCACCCCGCATGAACTCCCGCCCCACCTCCCGCTCCCCGGCCATGGGCTTCATCATGGCCACGGTGCTGATCGACATGATCTCGGTCGGCCTCATCATCCCGGTGCTGCCGCAGCTGGTGGGCGGCTTCGCGCAGTCGCCGGGCGAGCAGATCGCCGCCTACGGCACGGTGGCGACGGCCTTCGCGATCGCGAACTTCCTCAGCTCGCCGGTGCTCGGCGCGCTGTCGGACCGCTTCGGCCGCCGGCCCGTGCTGCTGATGGGCTTCACCGGCCTGGCCTGCTCCTTCTTCATCACGGCCATCGCGACCCAGCTGTGGATGCTGGTGGTGGTGCGCTTGTTCAGCGGCGCGATGAACGCCAACGCGGCCGTCGCCAACGCCTACGTCGCCGACATCACGCCGCCCGAGCAGCGCGGCAGGCGCTACGGGCTGCTGGGCGCGATGTTCGGCCTGGGCTTCATCCTCGGGCCGGTGATCGGCGGCATCCTCGGCGGCCGCTACGGGCTGCGCGCGCCCTTCTTCGCGGCCGGTGCACTGGCCGTCTGCAACGGCCTCTACGGCTTCTTCGTGCTGCCCGAGTCGCTGCCCAGCGACCGCCGCCGCGCCTTCAGCTGGGCGCGCGTGAACCCGGTCGCCTCGCTGATGCATCTGTTCGAGCTCAAGGGCATCGGTGCGCTGCTCATCGTCATCGCGCTGGGCAGCCTCGCGCAGTTCATGCTGCACACGACCTGGGCCCTCTACACCGGCCACAAGTTCGGCTGGAACCCGGAGCAGATCGGCTATTCGCTGCTCGCGGTCGGCGTGATGTCGGTGCTGGGCCAGGGCCTGCTGGCCGGGCCGTTCACGAAATGGCTGGGCGCGCCGCGGCTGATGGTGGCCGGCATGCTGTCCTCGGGCCTGTGCTACCTCGCCTGGGGCCTGGCGTCCCAGGGCTGGGAGATGTATGCGGCCATCTTCGCCAACGTCGTCGGCTTCGCGGCCGGCGCCGCCGGCCAGACCGTCATCGCCAATGCCGCCGATCCCAAGTCCCAGGGCCAGACCATGGGCGCCGTCACCGGCCTGTCCAGCCTGATGATGGTCATCGCGCCCATCCTCGGCCCGCGCCTGCTGCAGCCCTTCGCTGACCTGCCGCCGACCGACTGGCGCGTCGGCATGCCCTACTACCTCGGCGGCGCGCTGCTGCTGGCCGCCGCGGCACTCGCCTCCGTGCATTTCGCGCGCCTGCGCCGCGCTCCCGCGGCCGCCGCCGCGTCCTGAATCCCATCCTCGAGATCGCCATGCAACACGACAAGGTCCTCATCCTCGACTTCGGCTCCCAGGTCACCCAGCTCATCGCGCGGCGCGTGCGCGACGCGTCGGTCTACTGCGAGATCCATCCGAACGACGTGTCGGACGACTTCATCAAGAGCTACGCACCCAAGGCCATCATCCTCAGCGGCAGCCACGCCTCCACCTACGAGGACCACGAGCTGCGCGCGCCGCAGGCCGTCTGGGACGCCGGCGTGCCGGTGCTGGGCATCTGCTACGGCATGCAGACCATGGCCGTGCAGCTGGGCGGCAGCGTCGAGTGGAGCGACCACCGCGAGTTCGGCTACGCCGAGGTCAGGGCGCATGGCCACACCCAGCTGCTCGACGGCATCCAGGACTTCGAGACGCCCGAGAAGCACGGCATGCTCAAGGTCTGGATGAGCCATGGCGACAAGGTCGCGGCGCTGCCGCCGGGCTTCAAGCTGATGGCCTCCACGCCCAACTGCCCCATCGCCGGCATGGCCGACGAGGCGCGTGGCTTCTATGCGGTGCAGTTCCACCCCGAGGTTACGCACACGCCGCAGGGCGAGGCGCTGCTGCGCCGCTTCGTGCGCGACATCGCCGGCTGCAAGGGCGACTGGCAGATGGGCAGCTATATCGACGAGGCGGTCGCCCGGATCCGCGAGCAGGTCGGCGACGAGGAAGTCATCCTCGGCCTGTCCGGCGGCGTCGACTCGTCGGTGGCCGCGGCGCTGATCCACCGCGCCATCGGCGACCAGCTGACCTGCGTCTTCGTCGACCACGGCCTGCTGCGGCTGAACGAGGGCCGCATGGTCATGGAGATGTTTGCCGGCCGCCTGCACGCCAAGGTCGTGCACGTGGACGCGAGCGAACAGTTCCTGGGCAAGCTGGCCGGCGTGACCGACCCCGAGCGCAAGCGCAAGATCATCGGCGCCGAGTTCGTCGAGGTCTTCCAGGCCGAGGCCAGGAAACTGACGAACGCCAAGTGGCTGGCCCAGGGCACCATCTACCCCGACGTGGTGGAGAGCGGCGGCACCAAGACCAAGAAGGCCACGACGATCAAGAGCCACCACAACGTCGGCGGCCTGCCCGAGACGCTGGGCCTGAAGCTGCTGGAGCCGCTGCGCGAGCTGTTCAAGGACGAGGTGAGGGCGCTCGGCGTGGCCCTGGGCCTGCCGCCCGACATGGTCTACCGCCATCCCTTCCCCGGCCCGGGCCTGGGCGTGCGCATCCTCGGCGAGATCAGGAAGGACTTCGCCGACCTGCTGCGCCGCGCCGACGCGATCTTCATCGAGGAGCTGCGCAACACCATCGACCCGGGCACCGGCAAGAGCTGGTATGCGCTGACCTCGCAGGCCTTCGCCGTCTTCCTGCCGGTGAAGAGCGTGGGCGTCATGGGCGACGGCCGCACCTATGACTACGTGGTCGCGCTGCGCGCCGTGCAGACCAGCGACTTCATGACCGCCGACTGGGCCGAGCTCCCCTACAGCCTGCTGAAGAAGACCTCGGGCCGCATCATCAACGAGGTGCGCGGCATCAACCGCGTGACCTACGACGTATCGAGCAAGCCGCCCGCGACCATCGAGTGGGAGTGAGCCGGCAACTGGCCGGCCGGGCACGGCACCGCTTCCGACGCGGCGCCGGCGGCGCCGTGCCGGTCGCCGAAACCGTCGGTGCCGGCAGAGGGCTCGACGGGCTGCCGAGGTTCTCTCGGCACGGCGAGCGGGCTGTCAAGCCCTGAACGTCGCAAGCTTGCGTCAAGCTGTCGACCTGCGCGCAAAACGGTGCCCCATCGTGTGCCGGGGCGGTGAGCCGGGAGGCTCTGCCGCCACACAAAAAGCCAGGCTCTTCATAGAGGGCTGACGGCTCCCGGCCCTGGCTCAGGCGTTGCTGCCGGGCCTCTTGGCACGTCGTTGAGGCTGAAAACACCGACGGGATCACCCGCATGGCTCCAGGGGTTGCACGCCACAAGAATCCGCCCCCGCGTCGCCGGTCGCGTCCCAAAAGGGTTGCAGCGCGAAGGGCGGCGGCACGTTGGGTCGGTGGAGCCTCGACATGATCGAAGCGCCGCCGTGATGTCAAAGCGTCCCCGTGCCTCATCGGCACGAAACGCTCAACCTTTGAGGCTTCATCTCATGAAACTGTTAAGGCATACCTTGAACCTGGTCGTCGCTGCGGCGCTGGGCGCCGCTGCGTTCAGCACCGCGGCCGGCAGCTACGCGACGGCGTCCGCCCCGGTGCCCGGCGCCTGGGTCGCGACGCACACCAAGGCGCACGCGCTCGCCTACGTCGACGCGACCGATGCCGGCGCCATGGCCGACAACGCGATGGTGCATATCGCGGTCTCTCTCAAGCTGCGCAACAAGGACGCCCTGGACGCGCTGACGCAGCGCCTGGCGTCGGGGCAGTCCAGGCAGCATCTGACGCAGGCCCAGTTCCTCGAGAACCATGCGCCGACGCGCGAGCAGGCCGTGAAGGTCGTGAACTATCTGCGTTCGCACGGCTTCAGCAACGTTGAACTGGCGGCCAACCGCCTGCTGGTCACCGCCGACGGCACGCCGGGCCAGATCCAGGCCGCCTTCCAGGCCCAGATGCGGCATTTCAAGGTCAAGGGCCGGCTGGCGCATGCCAATGTGACCGACGTCAACGTGCCCGCCACGCTGGCAGACAGCGTGCTCGCCGTCACCGGCCTGCAGACGGTGCACATGGCGCACACCACGATGCGCCTCGCCCGCACCCAGGCTGCGGCGCCGCAGGCCATCGTCGGCATCAACCCGACGCTGTTCCCGAGCATCTACGGCGCCAGCGGCATGCCGTCCGCGTCGACGGCCACCATCGGCATCATCACCCAGGGCAGCATGACGCAGACCGTCGCCGACCTGAAGACCTTCGCGGCCAACGCCGGCTATCCGGTGCCGCCCGTCAGCGTCGTGACCGTGGGCTCCGCCAGCACGGACACCTCGGGCGTGGACGAATGGAACATGGACTCCCAGAGTTCGCTCGCGGCGGCCGGCGGCACGATCAAGTCGATGCTGCTCTACACCGCCACCACGCTGAGCGATGCAGACCTCACCACGACCTACAACAAGGCGGTGAGCGACAACCTCGCCAAGGTCATCAACGTGTCGCTGGGCGAGTGCGAGACCGCGGCCAAGAGCTCCGGCATCACGGCCTCCAACGACCAGATCTTCCAGACGGCGGTGGCGCAGGGCCAGACCTTCTCGGTGTCTTCGGGTGACTCCGGCTCCTACGAGTGCGGCGGCAGCACCAGCCAGCAGAGCTACCCCGCCGTGTCGCCTTATGTGATGGCCATTGGCGGCACGACGCTGTCGACCAGCGGCGGCACCTGGGTGGGCGAAACGGCCTGGAGCTGCAGCGGCCCGACCACCTGCCCGCAAAGCGCCTCTGGTGGCACCGGCGGCGGCGTCAGCAGCACCGAGGCTGCCCCCAGCTGGCAGACCTCGGCCGGCGTGCTGACGACCGCGGGCAAGCGAGGCGTTCCGGACATCGCCTTCGACGCGGCGCCGAGCAGCGGGGCGCTCATCCTGGTCAACGGCGCGAACGTGCAGATTGGCGGCACCAGTCTGGCCGCGCCCCTGTTCACCGGCTTCTACAGCCGCATCCAGGCGGCCCACGGCAACACGCTGGGTTTTCCGGCGTCGACGCTTTACGCCGGTGCGGCGGCCAATCCGTCGTGGTTCCATGACGTGACTTCCGGCAGCAACGGCGGCTACAGCGCCGGTGTGGGCTGGGACTACGTCACCGGCTACGGCAGCCTGCAGGTGCAGAACTTCTCGAGCGCCTTCGGCAGCGGTGGCTCCACGCTGACGGCCAACTTCAGCTGCAGCACGTCCGGCCTGGTCGCGACATGCACCGACAGCTCGACCGACAGCGGCGGCACCATCAGCGGGCACTCGTGGACCTTCGGCGACGGCGGCACGTCCACCGCCACCAGCCCCAGCCACAGCTACGCCGCTGCGGGAACCTACACGGTGACCGAGACGGTGACCGAGTCCGGCACCGGCAAGACCGCCAGCAAGACGTCCACGGTGACCGTGAGCTCGGGCAGCACATCGTCGCAGCTCTTGCTCAACACCGGCTTTGAAAACGGCATGACCTCCTGGACCGCCACGTCCGGCGTGGGCTGCACCAACGCCAGCTGCGCGGGCGAGACGGCCCATGGCGGCACCGGCTTCGCGTGGCTGGACGGTTATGGCAGCATCCACACGGACTCCGTCAGCCAGAGCGTGGCCATCCCGGCCGGCAAGAGCAGCGCCACGCTGTCCTTCTACCTGCACATCGACACCCGGGAGACCACCACCTCCACGGCTTACGACACCCTCAAGGTGCAGGTGCTGAACAGTTCGGGCGCGGTGCTTGCCACGCTGGCGACCTACTCCAACCTCAACGCCGCGACGGGCTATGTGCTCAGGAGCCTGGACATGAGCGCCTACATCGGGCAGACCGTGACGATCAAGTTCGTGGGCACCGAGGACTCGTCGCTGGCGACGTCCTTCGTGCTGGACGACGTCACGCTGACCGTGCAGTAAGCATCCTTCGCGCTCTGGACCTGGGGCGGCCCATCGGGCCGCCCTTTTTCTTGGTTCATCGCCGAACTACTCCGGGGCAGGCGAGGGCGCGAGCGGCATGGGTGCCCGCGAAGGAGCTTCTTCGTCGCGGCGGCGCTCGTCTGCGACTGTCCGGCGGCGGGATCTGCACGTCGGGAACCGCCTCGGCCCCATGCAAAAGAGCCAGGGCCCTTGCGGACCCTGGCTCCTCGCGATGTCGGCTCGCGTGGCCCGCAGGCCGCGCGACGGCGGGCTTCAGCGGATGGCCTGTACCAGTGCCGCCGCGTTGATGGTGCCCAGGCCGGCGCCGGGCTCATAGCCCGTCACGCCGCCGTAGAACCAGTTGTCGCCGGCGGTGATGTCCACCGTGCCGGGCTGGGGCTGGCGGCGCCAGCCTTCGCCACGGCTGCCGTAGAGCATCGGGTGCAGCAGGCCCAGGCGCGAGGACTTGGCCTGCGAGACCAGCGCGAAGATGCCGTTGAGCTGCGGCGACGCGAAGCTCGTGCCGCCGTAGCCGGCGATCCAGCCGCCGTCCGTCGTCGAATAGACGAGGTAGCCGGTGTAGGGGTCGGAGTTCAGCGAGATGTCGGGCAGGTTGCGGCCCTTCACGTTGGCCGGCACCGTGTACAGATAGCTCTGCACGCCGGTGCGCGGGTCGGTGTAGGTCCAGACCTGGTTGGGCTCGCTGCGGCGGATGCCCTTGGTGTGCTTCTGGTAGTCGGGCTGCGGCCAGAACACGCTGACGCCGCCGCCGCCGCCGACCGAGAAGTAGTAGTCCTTGAAGGCGTTGCCGTAGTTGGCGATCAGGTAGGGGTTGAAGTAGTCCCAGCCCCAGACCTGCTCGGTCGGCACGTGGACGACGCCGTATTTGCGCTGGATGTCGGCCGCGATCGTCGTGCCGCCGGCCGCGATGACATAGGGGTCGGACGCGGGCGAGTCCACCGTCAGGATCTTGGAGAAGGCGGGGTAGGGCGCCACCGAGTTGGTGTCGTAGGCGCCGTCGTCGCCGGCCGACGCGAAGGTCGAGATGCCCTGGGCCGCCGCCTCGGCGAAGACCTGGTGGTAGGCCACCAGCACGCCCAGGCTTTCGCTGGAGACGCCGGGGATCTCGTAGTTCAGGAGCTCCGGCGAACCCCAGCTGACCGACAGCGTGTCCACGGTGTTGTCGGCCACGGCCTTGTAGAAGACGTCGATGAAGCCGGCCTCGGTGTTCGGCGCGTCGTAGACGACCATCTTGGCATCGGGGGCCAGTCCGCCGGACTGCTGCACGTCCAGCGTCGTCTCGCCCGAGCCCGCGTTGGCCGACAGGTCGCCGCCGCCGTCCACGTGCACCTGCGTGATCCGCGTCGGCGACACGTTCAGGCCGATGGCGTTCCAGTAGGCGTAGGCGTCGGACGGGTAGAAGTTGGCCAGCGTCGCGATGCCGATGGTCCGGCCCTGGCCGGTGATGCCCCTGGCATAGAGCGGGTTCACGCCGTACAGATTGGCCACGTCGCCGGTCGTGAAGCTGCCCGGCACGCCGGTGGCGGTGCTGTTGCCGGCCGGCAGGACCACGGCGGGCCGTGCCTCGCCCAGGCCGGCGGCCTTGGCCCTGGCCTGGGTGGAGTGGGGCTTGAACTGTGCCGACTGCGTGTTCAGCCCGGCCACGTAGAGGATCACGTCGTCCAGATCCCTCGGCACCTTGTGGCCACGGGCCGGCCGGCGGAAGGCCTTGCCGTCGCTGTCGCGGTAGTCGTGCAGGATGGCCTGGAAGGCCTGCGTGAACTGGGCCGCCGTGCCGGTGGCCTTGATGATGAGGCCGTTGGGGTAGACCTCGTTGACGGCGATGCCGTTGGCGGCGAGGAAGTCGGTCACGCGGCGGATCTCGCCGCGGCTGGGCGCGAAAGCGGCGCGGAACTGCTCGACGCTGAGGAAGCGGTGGTAGAGCGGGCTGTCGGGGTCGACGGTGGCCGCGATATAGGCGTCCAGCTCGTCGGCGTGGCGCAGCTTCAGCACGATGGAGACGGTCTGCGTCGCGTCGGCCGCGGTGGCGCCCAGGTCCTGGGGCGCAGCGCCGGAGCGGCCGGCCAGGGCGGCGGGCGCGGCGGTCGCCACGATCAGGGCGCACGCGGCGGCCTGCATCAGGTCATGGAGTCTGTGCTTGCGGATTGGCATGGGATTCCTTGTGTGGAAGTGAGGCCCCGGTCGGGCCAGGCCCGCGGGTTCTACGGGGCGTGCCGGCGAGCGTCAACCGGGCAAGCCTGTCCCCTGAACGGGTGGGGCGCTGTCACATGGCGTCGCCCTGCATCGGGCCTGTCGCGGGCCGAACCGGTGCGTCGGAGCCTGGGCGGCGGTTCGATCGCTGCAGGCGGCTTGACCAAACTTTACGCAGCCTGCGCCGGCCGACGCCGGGCCGCCACAATGCAGAGCCCACCACCCAGCGACGAGGATTCCATCGTGCGTGCCGCCTTCAGCCTTCTCGCCCTCGTCATCGTCGCGGCCATCGTGCTGTCGCTGGCCAAGAAGCAGGCCACGGCGCTGAAGCCGCCGGCCGGCGCCGCCTCCGCCGCGAGCGCGGCCCTGCCCGTGCCCCAGGCCGTGGGCCAGCAGGTGCAGGGCAGCCTCGATGACGCGGCAAGGCGCGCGGCCGAGGCGGCGTCCGCCGCGACGAACTGAGGCCGTGCCCGGCCACAAGCTCTTCTTCGCGCTGCGGCCCGACGCGGAGACGGCCGAGCGCATCGCGCGCGTCGCCACCGCCGAGCATGCGGCGTGCGGCCTGGCGCCGCGGCTGCGGCCCAGCCGCATCTTCCACATCACGCTGCACTACTTCGGCTATGCCGACGGCGAGCCGGATGCCCAGCTCTTGGCCCTGGCCTCGCGGGCGGCGGCCGAGGTGGTGCGGCCGGCCTTCGACCTGGGCTTCGAGTGCTTCAGGAGCTGGGGCGAGGCCGGTGCGAGCAAGCACCCCTTCGTGCTGACCGGCGGCCAGGGCCTGGAGGCCGTGCGCGAACTGCGCGATGCCCTCGTCGAACGCCTCGTGGCGCACGGCCTGGCCGCGCCGGCGCGCGACTACGAGCCCCATCTGACGCTGCGTTACGACAAGCGCCCGGCGCCGGCCTGGCAGGTCGACCTTCCGGGCTGGACGGCCAGCGAGTTCGTGCTCGTCAAGAGCCCGCAGGGCGAGACGCGGCACGAGGTCATCGGCCGCTGGCCCTTGCAGCCCTGATCAGCCGTCGACGATGGCCTGGGCCAGTGCCCGCACGCTCAGCGGTGCCGAGCCCTCGGCCTTGTTGCTGATCGTGACGAAGACGTCCAGCCCGGCGCCGGCCGTGCCGCGGATGACGCGGACCAGTTCGGCGCGCGTGTCGGGGTCGGGGTCCAGCATCTCGCCGAACTCGCCGTAGCGCTTCTCGGCGGCCGCGTAGCCGAAGGGGCCGTGCAGGCGGTTCAGGTTCCAGCGCACGACCAGCGGGCCCGGCCACAGTGCGCGCAGCAGCGGCAGCTGCTCGGCCAGCGGCGGCAGCTTGGGATGCAGGCCGACGCAGTAGCGCGCACCGGCATCGCGCAGCAGTGCGACGAGGTCGGGGCAGAGCCACTCGGGGTTGCGCACCTCGACGGCGATGACGCCGGCCGGCGGTTTGGGCAGGGCGAGCAGCAGCGCGTGCAGGCGGTCCAGTGGCTCGTTCATGTGGGCCAGCAGCGCCGGCGTCAGCGGGCTGAGCTGGAAGACCAGGGCGCCGATCCTGGCCCCCAGGCCCTCGTAGGCCGGCACGATGAAATCCCGCAGCGCCGTCTCCGCGTCGAGGAACAGCGGGTTGGGCTCCTGGCCACGGCCATCCTCGCTGCGCAGCAGCGCGTCCGTCACGAGGCTGGGCGCCTTCACCGTGAAGCGGAAATCCGGCGGCACCTGCTGGGCATGACGCTCGAACTCGCTGGCCGCGAGCGGCCGGTAGAAGCCGCGGTCGATGCCGACGGCGCGCAGCAGCGGGTGGACAGCGTAGGCCGTGAGGCCGGTTTTGGAGAGCGTCGCTTCGCCATGCCGCCCGGCCCAGACCAGCCCCTGCCAACCGGGGTAGCTCCAGGTCGAGGTACCGAGGTGGATATGGGGTGACAGCGCCGCGGCCAAGGCCTCGTCCGCCGGCCCGGGCGGGCAGGGCTGCACGCCGCGGGCGCGCGCCTTGGCGGCCGTGCCGAAGAAGTCCTCCTGCATCAGTCGATCTGGCCGCCGCCCTCGCGCAGGTCGGCTTCCGTGCCCAGGCTTTGCTGCGCGGCGATCTGCAGCGCCTGCACGACGAGGTCCAGCGCCAGGCTGGGCGCGCCATCGTGGCGGGCCGCCTGCTCGGGCAGGTAGGGGATGTGGATGAAGCCGGCGCGCAGGCTGCCACCGCGCCGTGCCGCCGCGTGCATGGCTGCGTAGAAGACGTGGTTGCAGACGAAGGTGCCGGCCGTCTGCGACACGGCGGCCGGGATGCCGGCGGCGCGCAGGCCGTGCACGATGGCCTTGATCGGCAGCGTCGCGAAATAGGCGGCCGGCCCGCCGGGCATGACCGGCTCGTCGATGGGCTGGCGGCCGGCGTTGTCGGGGATGCGCGCGTCGTCGACATTGATGGCGATGCGCTCGACGCTGATCTCGGCGCGCTTGCCGGCCTGGCCGACGGCGATCAGGCATTGCGGGCGGTGGCGCTCGATCAGCGCCTCCAGCGCGGAACGTGCGGCGCCGAACTCGCAGGGCAGCAGGCCGGCAACGACGCGCAGGCCGGGGGCGGTCCAGCCGTCGAGGCGGCGCACCGCCTCCCAGGACGGGTTGATGGTTTCGCCCCCGAAGGGGTCGAAGCCGGTCAGCAGGATGGTGGCGGTCTTCATCAGCGGAACATCAGCAGCTTGAGCAGCACGATGTTGACGGCCAGCAGCAGCAGCGCCGTCGGCCACTGCGCGCGGATGACGGCGTTCTTGTCCTTCAGTTCGAGCAGGGCGGCGGGGATGATGTTGAAGTTGGCGGCCATGGGCGTCATCAGTGTGCCGCAGTAGCCGCAGAACATGCCGATGGCGGCCATCACGGCGGGGTTGCCGTGGTGCATGCCGAGCAGGATGGGAATGCCGATGCCGGCCGTCATGACGGGGAAGGCGGCGAAGGCATTGCCCATGACCATCGTGAACAGCGCCATGCCGAGGGCGTAGGCCGCGGCCGCGAACAATGGGTTGTCGACCGGGATGGCGCTGGTCGCGATCTGGGCGACGGCCTTGCCGACGCCGGCGTCGGCGAACAGCAGGCCCAGCGTGGCCAGCATCTGCGGCAGGATGACGGCGGGGCCCATGGTCTCCAGCAGGCGGCGCGCCTCGCGCACGGCCTGCATCGGGCGCTCGCGCGTCATCCACAGCGCGGCGGCCAGGCCGACCAGCGCGCCGATGCCGACGCTGACCAGGGTCAGGTTCTTGGTCTCGACGAGGGTCCAGCCGGCCAGGCCCACGTCCTTCAGCGTCAGGCTGCCGACCAGGGCCAGCACGGTGATGGCGAGGATGGGCAGGAAGAGCCGGTTGCCGAGGCGCGCGGCGCTGGCCTGGCGCTCGGCGGGTTCGCGTTGGCCATGCTTGCCGATGGACACGCCGCCCAGGCCGCCGAGCGCGGCGAGCATGATGACGATCAAGCCGGAGACGACCGGCGGCAGGCTGTCGCCGACCAGGTAGATGACGGCCCACAGGGCCCAGAACAGGCCGCTGCTCCAGCGCCGCGGGTTGCTGCGGTCACGGCAGGTCAGCACCGCGACGATCAGCAGCGTGAGGCCGGTCAGCAGGAAGAGGTGGTCCAGCTTGAGCAGGGCGGTCATGCGGCCTCCCGGGCGCGGGCGATGTCGTGGGGCAGGCGGCGATCGAGGCGGATCAGCCGTGCCGAGTGGATGAGGAAGGCCGCGATGGCCGTCGGGATGCCCCAGAGCGCGATGTGCAGCGGGTCGGTGACGATGCCGTTCTCGGCCAGGAAGGTCTGCATCAGCACGATGGAGCCGAAGGCGACGAAGATGTCCTCGCCGAAGAACAGGCCCACGTTGTCGGTCGCTGAGGCCATGGCCCGCCATTTGTCGCGCACGGCCAGGGGCAGCGGGCCGTGGGTCTTCTCGGCGGCGGCCTCGGTCATCGGCGCCACCAGCGGGCGCACCATCGGGGCATGGCCGCCGAGCGAGGTCAGGCCCATGGCCGCGGCGATCTCGCGGATGCCGAGGTAGACGATGAGCAGGCGCCCGGCCGTCGCCGAGCGGATGCCGGCGATCCAGGCCTGGGCACGTTCGCGCAGGCCGTGGCGCTCCAGCAGGCCGATGATGGGCAGG